>Ga0209507_1000439_pt1 | contig 46682 bp, 41 predicted proteins | sample AD_UKC028_MetaG_FD_184414 | JGI IMG/M metagenome (GOLD analysis project Ga0209507, IMG submission 184414) | Active sludge microbial communities of municipal wastewater-treating anaerobic digesters from USA - AD_UKC028_MetaG (SPAdes) (version 2) | ecosystem: Engineered > Bioreactor > Anaerobic >...
GTCGCTGGCCTTCTTCTCCAGGGCGGCCTCGAAGGGATAGAAGTTGACGATGACCAGGTCGATCTTGCCGGCGCCGAGCTCCTCGAGCTGCTTCAGGTGGGCCGGGGTGCGCCGGGCCAGGACCGGGCCGAAGACCAGGGGATGAAGGGTCTTCACGCGGCCGTCGAGGATCTCGGGGAACCGGGTGATCGCCGAGACCTCGCTGACCGGTATGCCTTTTTCGCGCAGGCAGGCGGCGGTGCCGCCGGTGGAGACGATCTCCCAGCCCGCCTTGTGCAGGGCGGCGGCGATGGCCCCGATCGTTTGCTTGTCGTGAACGCTGATCAATGCCCGCTTCATGTTGTACCCCCGGGCCCCATTATAACCCTTCGGGCGGCTCATGGCAAAGCCCTGTTGGCGGCCAAATCGATGAGGGATTGAGCTTGGCGCGCGGCTGAAAGCGACAGCAAAAATGAAGGATTAGTAATTTGTCATTGCTGTCCAAAATAAATCGTTTTTTGGATAGGCAATCAGTACTGTAAAGGGGTTTGGGGCTAACCCAGACGGTTTTCCGGGCAAGGTCAAATGCTCGTAAGACTAAAATCCCAAGCACCAAGCACCAAATTCCAAACAAATTTCAAAGTTCCAATGACCCAAACTTGGGCGCTCAATCGGTCCGCTGCCAATATTGGGAAATAGGACAATTATTCCATAAAATGAGCTCGCTCACTCTTCGTTTTGGTCATTCGGACATTGGTGCTAGGAAATTGGTGCTTCAGTCCTACCAGCTTCTGAAAGTTATTTTGGACAGATCTGAGTAGTTTGTGATTAGTGATTGGAACAGCGAGGGACGATCTGTCGCTGTTCCCACTCTCGGATCACGAATCACGGAATCGGTTGAAGCTTCGCCGACGGCGGAAGCCCCGGAGGTTATTCAAACTCCGACCGTGGGGTTCTGGCGCCCCACGGGGCGGGGTGGCAGTGCAGCCGACGGCGAAAGCCCCGGAGGTTATTCAAACTCCGACCGTGGGGTTCTGGCGCCCCACGGGGCGGGGTGGCAGTGCAGCCGACGGCGGAAGCCCCGGAGGTTATTGAATCTCTGACCGCGAGGCAGGCATTGCCTCGCGGGTCAGGGTGGCAGTGCAGCCGACGGCGGAAGCCCCGAAGGCTATTCAAACTCCGACCGTGGGGTTCTGGCGCCCCACGGGTCGGGGTGGCAGTGCAGCCGACGGGGGGGGGGATTCACTTGGCCGGCCGTTCATGGTATAATCCCCTTCTCGATCACGCCGGGGTGTAGCGCAGACTGGCTAGCGCGTTCCGTTCGGGTCGGAAAGGCCGGAGGTTCAAATCCTCTCACCCCGATTTTCTTCTTTCCTCGCCGGCACTTGAATCGTCTGCGGCTTTGGTGTATAATCCCGACTTCGGTTGTGATCCAGTGGGGAAACCATGCCAAACCTTAATGAACTGATCGTGGTGCTGTATTTCATCGTGCTGTCCATCCTGGCCGTTTTCGGCGCGCATCGCTACGTGATGGTCTACTTGTACTATAAGAACAAGAAGGCCGCGCCCAAGCCCGAGCGCCAGTTCGGGACGCTGCCGCGGGTGACCATCCAGCTGCCCATGTACAACGAGATGTACGTGGCCGAGCGCCTGATCGACGCCGTGGTGAAGATGGACTACCCGCGCGAACTCCTGGAGATCCAGGTGCTCGACGACTCCACCGACGAGACGGTGGGGATCGCCTCGCGCCGCGTCGAGTTCTACCGCCGGCAGGGGCTGGATATCTCCTACCTGCACCGCCAGAACCGCAAGGGCTTCAAGGCCGGCGCCCTGGAGGAAGGCATGAAAGTGGCCAAGGGCGAGTTCATCGCCGTTTTCGACGCCGACTTCGTCCCCTACAAGAACTTCCTGGCCAACACCATCCACTATTTCACCGCCGCCAACGTCGGCATGGTGCAAATGCGCTGGAGCCACCTCAACCGCGGATTCTCGCTGATCACCAACCTGCAGTCGATCTTCCTCGACGGCCATTTCGTCATCGAGCACACGGCGCGCAACCGCTCCGGCCGCTTCTTCAACTTCAACGGCACGGCCGGGATCTGGCGCAAGGCCGCCATCATCGACGGCGGCGGCTGGCAGCACGACACCCTGACCGAGGACCTCGACCTCAGCTACCGCACGCAAATGAAGGGCTGGCAGTTCATCTATCTCCCCGATCAATCGGTGCCCGCCGAGCTGCCCGTCGACGTGGTGGCCTTCAAGGCGCAGCAGCACCGCTGGGCCAAGGGCTCCATCCAGACGGCCAAGAAGCTCCTGCCCAAGATCTTCCGCTCCTCCCTGCCGCTGCGCGTCAAGAGCGAAGCCTTCTTCCACCTGGCGGCCAACATCGCCTACCTGCTGATGGTGCCGCTGTCGGTGTCCATCCTGCCGGTGGTGCTGATGCGCCGCAACATGAACTGGGGGCAGATGTTCATCTATGACGTGCCCCTGTTCCTGATGGCCACGGCCTCGGTCGGCGCCTTCTACATCGTGTCCCAGAAGGAGCTCTACTCCGACTGGACCGTGACCTTCAAGTACCTGCCCCTGTTGATGGGCCTGGGCATCGGCCTGTCGATCAACAACTCGGTCGCCGTCATCGAAGCCCTGATGAACAAGGAGTCGGAGTTCGTGCGCACGCCGAAGTTCGGCATCGAGAAGAAGAACGACAGCTGGGCCTCCAAGAAGTACAAGGGCAACAAAAACCTGATGATCACCTTCGTCGAGCTCGCCCTGGGGTTCTATTTCACCTATGCCGTCATCACCTGCATCACCGAGGGCATCTGGCTCACGCTGCCCTTCCTGATGATGTTCCAATACGGTTACCTGTACATCTCGTTCCTCTCGCTCTCGACGATCCTCAAGAACAGGCTCCCGGTCAAGAAGCCCAGCGTCACCGTCGCCGGCTGAGCCGCTGCGCCATGCCCGTGCCCATGCCCGCGCCGGTCGTCCCGCCGCCGCGCTGAAGGACCATGCGCTACAATGCCTACTTCGTGCGCCTGGAGACCCCTCAGGACGTTTTCCAGGGCAGTGTCCAGCTGGACGGCCAGAGCCTGCCGGCTTCCTTCCGCCGCCTGGCCGGCGATCTCTTCATGGCCCACTTCACGAACCAGGCCGAGTTCACCTTCCGCCAGCGACTGGAGCTGAAGAACGCCCGCGGCGCCTTCACGGTCCTGCTTCCCGTGCTGTCGCAGTACAACCAGCGCAAGCTGCGGCGCATGGGCGAGGCGCTCTCTGACATCGAGGGGCGGGAATTCATCCAGATCGTCCCCGCCCTGCTGGCCGTCGACAACTTCCTGGACCTGGAGGGGCTGCTGCACTTCTTCTCCCTGGAGCGCAGCCAGGCGGTCGAGGCCCTGACCGCCCTGGAGCTGGCGCTGCGGCTGAAGGTGATTAACCTGAACTATCTTTTCGTCACCTCCTGGGAGCATTACGCCGCCAGCCTGGAGGCCATGGAAACGGTCCTGCGCCAGGCCTACGAGGGCCGCGAGCGCACCGTCAAGTTCGCCCGGCTGGAGAAGGCCGTGGGCGCCCCCCAGGAATCCATCTTCTTCCGCTACCTGCTGCGCAAGTGCAGCCAGGAGTTCCCCTGCCGCGTCCTGCCCCAGGCGTTGGTTTTCTCGCAGCTGCCGCTGAGCGCCGAAGAAAAAACGCGCATCGCCGAGATCGAGAAGGCGCTGCGCACGAACAAGCTGCCGCTCTTCACTTTCGAGAACGTGCAGAAGAACACGCCGTTCACCGTTAAGCAGATCAATGACGCCCTGTGGGCCATGCTCAACGAAGGGACCTTCCTGCAGCTGGACGAGCGCCACTTCATCTTCAGCGACGAGTACGCCAAGATCATCAACCGCCTGAAGAAGTTCGCCCGCAACCAGGGCGACGTGCTGACCTTCGACGATTTGCGCGGCCTGACCGGCTATTCGCGGAAATACCTCATCGTGCTCTTCGAGTACTGGGACCGGCAGCACATCACCTGCCGGATCGGCAACCGGAGAAAGATCCTGCTCGGCTCCTGAATCAGGGCTGAACCTGGGGCGCGGCCGCCAGGCGCTCCCTGGCCGCGGCCAGCAGCTCGTTGTACAGCTTCTCTTGTTCGGGCTTGGGCATGTCCTTGGCCTTGACGAAGATCACCAGGTGGTCGAACAGCTTGAGCGCCTCGGGGGAATATTTCTCGTCGTTGAGCAGGTGCGCCTCGGCCAGGTAGCCGATGGCGGCGTCAAGCTCCTGGTTCTGGTTGAGCAGGATGCCGAGGTTGTACCCTACCTGGGCGTTGCGCTTCAGGGCATAGGAAGCCTTGAAGTTCTCGATGGCCTTGGGGTTGTTCTTGAGGCGCGCGTACCAGTTCCCGATGAGCTTGAGGTAGTCGGCGTTGGGCTTTTCCTGGACGATGGCCTCCATGCCGCGGATGGCGTCCTCGACCTTGTCGTTCTTGCTCAGGTGGTCGCTCAGCCGGATCACGAAGTTGGCCGACTTGTCCGACTTGTCGAGCTTGTAGGCGGCGATGGCCTTGTTGAGGGCGGCGACGGCATTTTGCGGGTCTTGGGCCTTGGCCGCCAGGAGCTGCACCTGGATGCGCAGGGCGGGGGCGGTGTAGTTGACGTCGATGGCGGAGTTCCCGGAGCTGGCAACGCGCAGGGAATCGGCCAGCACGACAATCTGCTCGGCGTAGCCGAACGCCTTGTCCTGGTCCTGCTTGGTCAGGTTGTAGGCGTTGGCCAGGTAGAGATAGAGGGGCAGCTTGTTGCTGGCATCGAGATCCTTGTAGCCCAGGGCTTTTTCCCCGAACTGAATGGTTTTCTCGTACTGCTGGAGGAGGTAGGAGGTCTGGGCCAGGTAGACGTACATGTACATGGAATAGCGGTCTTCCCTGGCGCCGTACTTATTGTAATAGGCTTCCAGCTTCTGCATCTTGACCTGGAGGTCCTTTTCGCCGGCCAGGGCGGTCCAGGTATCGACCTGCTCCTTGTCGATGGCCAGCGCCATGGACAGGCTGAACGCCATGACCATGATGATCAAACAGGCGGCTTTCTTCATTTCGGGGTCCTCCGCTTTGGATTGGGCTTAAGTCGTCATTATAATTAATCCTTAACTCCAATGTCAAGTTGACGGAAAGAGCGCCGCTTTTGCCCGTGATTTGACTAAAAAAACGTTCCCCGGTACAATGGCCCGGTGATCAAGACTAGGCTCTTCCTCCTGCTGTTCCTGGCGTCCCTGATCACCCTGAGCGCCCAGACGCCAGCCGTCAGCACCTTCGAGCTGCCCAACGGCCTGAAGGTTATCCTCGCCCCCAGTTCCGGCGTGCAGGCCGCCGCGGTCTGCGTCTACCACATGCGCGGCGCCCGCCAGGAGCCGGCGGACGCCCGCGGCATCGCCTACCTGTACCAGTACCTGATGTTCGACGGCAACCAGAATCTGGAGCCGTTCGACCACGTGCTGTTCATCAACAAGATGGGGGGCGTCGTCAGCGGCCGGGTGAACTACGACAACGCCGTCTTCTACGACCTGCTCCCCGCCCAGGAGATCAACGTCGCCCTCTGGCTGGAGAGCGAGCGCCTGAAAAGCCTGCGCCTGAACGATGCGAACATCGATGCCCAGAAGAACCAGGTCATCTCGCGCATCGGCCGTTTCCTCGAGTCGAATCCCGCCTACCGGGCGCAGACCTGGGTGAGCGCCAAGGTCTTCGAGGGCTCGGCCTACGAGGTGCCGCTGTACGGGGATCTTAACCGCCTCCGCGTCCTGAGCAACGACCGCGTGCGCGACTACTACCAGCATTTCCAGAACCTGGGCAACGTACTGCTGATCATTTCCGGCCGCTTCGACATCAGCGAGCTGCGCGCCGGCATCAACCGCTTCTTCCAGGACATCCCTCCCGGCAGGCGGGCCGCCGCCCCCGCCTTCAGCGCCCAGAACCCGCGGCGCGCCCACGTGGTCAAGAACTGGCTCCTGCCAGGGCTGAAGAAACACTTCGTCGTCTACGGCATCAAGGCGCCGGCGCGCATCGGCTACAACTTCGTGTATTTCGACTTCCTGCGCACCTACCTGACCGACCCGCGGCTCTCGCGGCTCGAAACCATCCTCAACGCCGTCAACAAGCTGGACGTGGAGATCGAGAGCTTCTTCTCCGACTACATGGAGGCCAACTGCCTCCTCATCCAGGTCTCCAGCCCGCGGCGCTTCAACCTGGAAAAGGCCAAGTACATCATCGACAAGGAGTTCCAGGCGCTGGCCAGCAATCCCATCGGCAACAACGACATGAAGGCGGTGCGCTCGCTGATGGAGCTCGATTTCCTGAAGGGCATGACGTCGCTGGAGGACCGCTGCCTGCGCATCGGCGAGTTCTACCACATGTTCAACGACCTGAACTTTTTCGATGACCAGCTGAAGCGCCTGCGCCGGATCGTGCCCTACGACGTCATGGAGAGCGCGAAAAAGTACCTGGCCAAGCCGAACCAGGTCATCCTCAATGTCTATGGCGAATAATCCGGGTTGCCTGCGGCGCGGCGCCGGCTGCCTGCTCGGCGGCGCGCTCCTGCTGCTGGCGGCCGTGAACGTCCGCGGCGCCGAGACCCGGCTGTTTTCCTTCACGACCTCCAAGGGGCTGGCGGTCAAGGTGCTGCAGGACAACGACCTGCCCTTCGTCCACGCCGAGCTGCTGGTCTACCTCGACGGCAACACGCAGAACTACCCGTCGCTGGCCATCACTCAGCTGGCGCTCCTGGACATGTTCGCCCCCGCACTGAACTCGCCGCCCTCCAACCTGATGGGCATGCTCCAGCGCCAGGGGGGCGACTTCGCCGTCGAGCAGAATCCCGAATTCGTCCGCATCCGCCTCAATTTCCTCCCCGACCGCCTGGGGGCGTTCTCCAGGCTGCTGCGGGAGATCTTCACCTACCAGTCGTTCCATCTCGGCAAGTTCAACCTGAGCAAGGAGAAGTTCTGGACCCTGTACAAGCGCGGCCGCGACTGGAGGAAGGAGATCGCCGTCATGCTGGCCTACCAGCAGCTGACGGGAAATTTCTTTTTTACCCGCGGCTTCATGCTGCGCGAGGTCGTGAACGGCATCAACATGGCGCAGCTGCGCTCGTTTATGCTGCGCACCTTCCGCCCCGACAACGCCCTGCTGGTCATCAAGGGGAGACTCAACCCCTATCTCGTCCTGGGCATGATCGAGAAGGACCTGCCGCCGCCCGGACCCAGGCAGGCCCAGCCGCGGCGCGAGCCGGTGCAGGTCAACCCCGGGCGCAAGGTCTTCATCCTCAACGTCGACACTTCCGATCCGCCCATGGTCTACTGGTTCGACGTGGCGCCGCCGGCCGCCGCCGACGCGTTCCTGCCCTACGCCATCGGCAACTTCTCCCTGTTCGGCTTCCCCGGCGGACGCATCTACCACTCGCAGCGCAACCGCTTTGCCATGGAAGGGTACAAGGTCGATACCGAGGCCATCCGCCTGAAGGACTTCACCCTGTTCTGCAACTCGGTGCGCCTCAACTACGGCGACATCGAGGATTTCCTGTTGCTGGTGGAGCAGGAGCGGAGGAAGTTCGCCGTCCGGCCCGTCGAGCGCAAGGAATACCTCGACGCCCTCAATTATTACGTCGGCCACGCCCTGGTGGCGACCGGCAGGCCCGATTCCGACCTGCAGCCGGTCATCGACGGCTTCCACGGCCAGGTGGCACACCAGGAGACCCCGCGGATCGGCCCCGAGCTTTTCCAGGAAGTGAGCCACGGCCAGGTGCTGCAGGCCATCGACGAGCAGATGGGGGCCAAGCACCGCAACAACGGCCGGGAGCGGGGGATCGTGGTCCTGGTGGGGGACGCCGACCAGATCCTGAACAGCCTGAAATCGCTCAAGACGGAAGCGCTCGAGCTCTCGCTGGATTGAAAAGAGGCGGCGACCGGATTTGAACCGATGAATAGCGCTTTTGCAGAGCGCTGCCTTACCACTTGGCTACGCCGCCGAAACGAGCGGAGGCGGAACTGGAGCGGGAAACGGGATTTGAACCCGCGACATCCACCTTGGCAAGGTGGCGCTCTACCGCTGAGCTATTCCCGCTCTAGGGGCTAAGAATAATCGAAACCGCGTGTTTTGTCAACCCCCGGGCCGGCCCCGGCCGGCGCTGCGCCGCCGCCGTTTCAGCGGCTCGACAGCGACAGGATGAGCTCCCGCTGGCCGGACGGGCCGGCGGCCATGACCACGGTGAGGGTCTGCTTGCCCCGCGACCACATGGCGGTCTGGAACAGCTCGTTCCCCTGGTTGGCTGCTCCCATGACGGCGTTGATGTCGACGAATCCCCCCGCCATGCCGCCCAGCCCGCTCTCCCAGCCGCCGGCCTTCAATTCCTTGTCGTAAAACGCCTTGACCTTGTCCCAGGACGCGTCGCCGGGCAGGCGGAACCCCAGTTGCTCGGTCTTGCCGCCGGCTCCCATCGCCTTGCGCATGGCGGCGTCCCGGTCCATGTTTTTGGCCAAGGTGTCGCCGACGGCGCTCTCCCCGGCTTTCAGCTGGGTAGCGCCCGGATAACGCGGGAGGTCCCCGGAAGACGAGGCCCCGCCGCAGGCGGACAGGGCGGTGATCACGGCGGCCATGACCGCCAGGTGCAGGAAACGCTTATTGGCCATGAATCCCTCCTTGGGCAATAGGGTACACGGTTGTTTGCGGCCTGGCAAGCGGCATCCGCTTCGTGGGCCGGCGTTCCGGCTTGGACTCAGGAGAGCAGCCGCTCCATCTCCGGGGGCAGGAAAGGGCGGCCCTTGGCGTTGAGGGCCGTCCCGATGGTCCGGGCGGCGAGGACCAGGCGGTCATCGCCCTGGCGGCGGATCTCCTGCAGGAAGACGAAGCGCAGCGGCGAGAGCCGTTCCAGCGCCAGCGTGACGCGGAAGGCGTCACCGCCGCGGAGGGGGGCCTTGTAGTCGAGCTCGCAGCGCACGACCACCAGGTCGATGCCCTCGCGGGCGTAGCGGTTGAAATCGATCCCCCGCGACAGCAGGAACTCGTGGCGGCAGTGCTCAAGGTAGTGGAGGTAGACCGCGTTGTTGACCACGCCCTGGGCGTCGAGCTCGTAGTCGCGGACCTTCAGTTCGATCGCGAAACGGATGTCGCCCATGGGCTTCATCCCACCTGGACGGCGAACTTGCGGCGCTCCAGCCAATGGGAGCCGAGATCGATCAGCGTCTTCAGCCCAACCAGCACCAGCAGCGCGCCCAGGGGCGAGCCCATCGCGGCGGCCAGTGCGCCGCCGGCCAGGATGGTGACGTGCATGACGATGATCCGGGCGTAGGGCTGCCAGAACAGGCGGGCGAAAGAGGCGCGCGTGTACTCGCCGGCGCCGATGAAGTTGCGCCGGTAGGAATAGCCGTGGCTGGCGGCCAGCGCCAGCAGCGCCAGGCCGAGCTCCCGGCCCAGGCGCATGCCCGGGCCGAAGAGGACCAATACGAAGACGCCGTGGACCAGCGTGAACAGGCCGTAATGCAGGATGAAGAACAGGATCAGCGCCCGCCGCGAGCCCTCGGTCACCGGTTGGCCGTTGAGCGTCATGCCCGCGGCATTGACCGGCCCCTGGGCGCGCCTCATTTTCATTACGTTGAAGAAGCCGACCACCAGGTTCTCGGTCCAATAGAAGACCATGATCGGCGCCACTTTCCATCCCAGGGCCAGCACGCCGTAGACCGGCACCAGGTTGGCGACTACAAGGGCCACGGCCGAGGAGCGCAGCCGCGCGAGCAGGCCGGGGGCGGGGCCGTCCCGGGGAGCGGGCGGCGCGGAGGAAGGAGCGGGGTGGCTGACCGCTTCCATGTCAGCGCGGCTTCTTGCCCAGCCCGTGGATGTGCTCCGCAGAGTAGAGCATCGTCTCGGCGAACTCGCGGGCGTCGTGCAGGTCGGCGGCGTCGGGATGGCCGCTGGCGCTCTGGGCCTCGCGGGCCCAGGCCTGGTGCTGCGGCGATTCCATCCATTCGTCGATCATCTGCGGCTTGACCTGGCCGCGGCAGCCGAACGTGCCGATCACCGTGTGGCCCTGCAGCAAACTGAGGGCGGCGTAAAAGGCGCTCAGCGCCTTCTCGCCGCCGCGCAGCGAGCCGTGGGAGGCGAACAGGGCGATCTTCTTCCCGGCCGGGATCGATCTCAGGAAATGGACCATCCTGGCCGGCACGCCATGGTGCTGGACCGGGAAGCCGCAGAAGATCAGGTCATAGCCCGTCATGTCGCCGGCCTGGTCGATGGGCAGCAGCTTCTTGCGGGTGTGGCGCAGCCCGGCGAAGACCGCCTCGGCGACCTTGCGCGTGTTCCCGGTCTCCGAATAATATGCCACCAGGATTTCCATGCGACCTCCTGTTCGGAGGGGATTGTAGCCGAAGGCCGGGGCCAAGTCCAGGCCGCGCCTTCTCATCCGCCCGGCGCGTTCCGCTTCCGGCGGGACAGCGCCAGGAAGATCCCGGCCAGGACCATGGCTGCGGCCAGCAGCTTCAGCCGCGTCGGCGTCTCGCCGAGGAAGGCGCAGGCCAGGACGGCGGCGCCGATCGGCTCGCCCAGGGTGGCGATGGCCACGTAGGAGGCCGGCAGCTGCCCCAGCGCCCAATTGAAGGAGGAGTGACCGAGCAGCTGCGGCAGCAGCGCCAGCAGCAAAAACCAGCCGTAGGTCGCCGGGGCAAAGCCGCTGAGCCTCTGGCGCAGCAACAGCGCCGCGGCCATCAGGAGCGCGGCCGCCGTGCCGTAGACCACGGTCACGTAGGGGACGAGGGGGAGGCGGCGGCGCAGCCGGCGCCCGATCAGCCAGTAGCCGCTGACGGCCAGCGCGCCGGCCAGGGCCAGGGCGTTTCCCAGGAACGGCCGAGCCGATATGGCCGAGCGCGCCTCGGCCAGGCTGATCAGCGCGCTGCCGGCCAGGGCCAGCGCCAGCCCCGCCCCCAGGCGGGGCGTCAGCGGCTCGCGCCAGGCCAGCCAGGCGATGAGCGCCACCCATAGCGGCGAGGTGGAGACCAGCGCTACCGAGCTGGCCACCGAGGTGTATTCGAGAGAGGTGATCCAGGTGGCGAAGTGAACGGCCAGGCAGAAGCCCGAGGCCAGAAGCCAGCCCCAGTCGGCGGGAACGAGCCGGCGCAGGAGCGGGCGGTGGCGCAGCCAGGCCCAGGGAAGCAGGATGAGCGTCGCCAGCAGCAGGCGGAAGGCCGCGACGGCAAGCGACGGGGCGTCCTCCTGGGCGCGGCGGACGAACAGCGACCCGCAGGAGACGGCCACGATGCCGAGCCCCAGGGCCAGGCGCGGGGCAACGGCCTGCCAGGTTCCGGCCGGCGGGGACGCGTCGCGGGTCATGTCCCCGATTCCAGGAACAAGCGGCCGAGGACCTTGAGGAAGGCGATGTCGAGGGCGGCCGCCAGGATGAGCAGGATCCCCAGTGCCAGCCAGAACCAGCCCAGCCGTGCGGCCGCACATCCCTCGTATTCGCTGCCGTCGGCCCGGGTCCGTCGGCGGGCGATCGCCCGCCAGCCGGAAAACGACAGCCCGGCGCCGAGCGCCAGCAGCAGCCACTCCAGGAGATTCACTTCCCGCGGGGACATGACCGTGATGCGGGCATTGTAGGGGCCACGTCCGCGCCTGTCAAGGGCACCCTACAGCCTGCGGCTGTCGTAGCCCCAGTTGAGCAACGCCTGGCGCTGGCGGCGGCGGCAGGCCAGGTCGCCGGGCCGGCAGTGGCGCAGGATCTGGGCCGCGTGGCGGCGCATGGCCCGCCAGCGCCGGATCTGGCGATCGTCGTCATCATGGCGCCGCCCCCGGTAGTAGCGGCAGTACCATTGGAACCAGCCGCGGGGATCGTCGGGATGGATCCAGCCCTTGGCGCGCCAGACGCGGAGCGGCTGCGAGGCGTTGACTCCGAAAAAGTTCAGCCGCGGGTCATGGCGGTCCGGCGACAGCTTGGCGCGGGCGAACCAGCCGGAGGGGAACTCCCTGCAGCAGTCGGTCATGTACCTGCCGCCGAACACGCCGAGCTGCAGCATCTGCTTCGGCGTGAGCTCGGGCTTGAAATCGCGGTGGAAGTTCCTGCCGGCGGGCTCGGTCAGGCAATAGGCATAGTTGTGCTGCATCGTGTCGTTGACCACGATCCGCTTGGGCGCTCCCATCGTTTTCCTCGGCATGCGGAATAACGCATCGCGCCGGGCGGCGCTCATTTCCCCCGCCGCGGCGAGGCGACGCGGAACAGCAGCCAGGACTTGCCGGCGATCGTCCGGCTTTTGGCCAGCTTCAGCGCGATCTCGTTCTTCACCCCGGCGAAGAGGGCGAAGCGCCCCGCTCCCACGATGTGCGGATGGACGAGCAGGCTGATCTCGTCCACCAGCCCGGCGTTGAGCAGGATGTCGTTCAGCGTCGGGCCGCTGTCGCTCATCACGACGCGGGCCCGGTACTCACGGGCCAGAACCTCGAAGGCGTGGGCGTAGTCGATCGGTCCGTTGCCCATGTAGTGCCAGTCGTAGCCGCGCTCGGTCAGGTAGCGCAGGTATCCCTTCGGAGTCGCGCTCGTGGTGAGAATGGCGACGTCGCGGCAGAAACCTGACTGGCGCAGGACGTGAAGCTTGCCCTTCAGCTTCCCGTCCGAGTCGGGGATGACCCACAGCGGCAGCTTCGCGCTCGCCTTCGGCCTGCGCAGGTCCTTCTCCTGCTCGGGCGGGAGTCTCTTGTGGAACATCTTCAGCCCCGCGAGCGCCGTGTTCGAGCCGATCAGGTGGATGCCGGCACGGAAGCTGCGGGCGATCCGGTAATGAGCGGCCATGTCGACGGCGAATTCCAGCAGCGAGCCGTCCAGGCTCACCGAGTTGTGCATGATGACCTTCATGACCCACCTTCCCCTGCGGACTCCGGGCATCATAGCATGTTATCCGACGCCGGCCAATCGCGGCCGGGGCCGCGCTCAGACGAATTCGCCCCTGGCGACGGTGATGCTGCGGCCGCCGACCCAGACCGCGATGCGCCCTTCTTTCTCCTCCGCCTTCAGCAACAACCGCGACGGCCGGTTGATCTCGTGCCCCTGGCCGCTGCGCAGGTCGACGGCGGCGCCGCCGAAAAAGCGGTGCTTCACCAGCCAGGCGGCCAGGCAGCCGTTGCCGCTGCCGGTGGCCGGGTCTTCGGGCACGCCGAAGAAATCGACGAAGACGCGCACGCTGAGGTCCTCGCCCGTTTCGCGCCCCTGCGGGCAGAAGACCAGGATCCCCTTGGTCGGCGTAGCGCGGACCAGGGAAAAATAGCGGTCGCGGTCGATCCGAGCCTTCTTCAGCGCATCGAGGCCGCGAAGCGGCACGATGAAGAATCCCAGGCCGGTGGAGACCTCCTCTACGGGGAAGCGCCGGTCGAAGCTCTCTTCGCCCAGGCCCAGCACGGCCGCCAGGGAGGCGGCAGGATGCGTCGGGCCGAACTCGGGTTCATTCTGCCTCATCCAGCCGATGCCGCCGGATTCGAGCGCCACCGGGATGGGGCCGGCCTTCAGGCGCAGCGTTACGCTCTGCGCCATGCCCTTCAGGATCTCGTCGCGGATGACATGGGCCGTGCCCAGCGTCGGGTGGCCGGCGAAGGGCACCTCCTCGCCCGGGGTGAAGATGCGCACGTCCCAGCCGTTGTCGCGCGGCTTCCCTGCCAGAACGAATGTCGTCTCGGAGAAATGGGTCTCGCGGGCGATGGCCTGCATCTCGTCGCCGCTCAATCCCCCGGCGTCGCGGAACACCGCCAGCTGGTTGCCGGCGTACTTGCTCTCGGCGAACACGTCGACGATGGTGAAGGGCAGGCGTTTCATCGTGGTCCTCCTCGCCCCGGGGGCGTCAGTTTTTTCCCGAGATGTACTGGCAGTAGCCGTAGGCGATGGGCCCCGACTTCGTCGTTTCGCAGGGGAACTCGCCGCATGCGAAGCACAGGCGGACGCCCTTGGCGAAGGCGCAGCTGGCAATCTTGCAGAACTTGTTTTCCTTGGGAACGCACCCTTGGGGATAATTCGGGCATGTTTTTTGGACCATGCGCGGGCACTTCTCGCAGGCGATGCCGCAGACTCCTGTCTTCATGTTGTGCTCCTGTGCCTCATCGGTGGGGAGGATCCGATTGTATCCCCCTGGAAGCAGGAAGGCAACCGCTCAGCGGGAGAACAATCTGATCGCCAGCGCCGCCAGTCCAAGGACCAGGGCGGCGTTGAAAGCGTATGCGCAGTGATAGTACAGCTCGCCCGGCCTGCCGTTCTCTTCGACGGTGATCTTCCGGTAGCGGCCGATGTTGCGGAAAACATAGCCCCGGAACAGGACGAAGGGCGTCTTGATCCCCCGCCGCTCCAGGAAAGCGGCGATCTTGACGGCGGCCACCGTTCCCCATATCGCGGCGCAGACGGCCCCAATGGCCAGCCCGTAAAGCAAGTTCATCATTTCCGGCCTCCCCGCAACATCCCGTCATTCGCATATGCTTCCTTTTGCCTTGCTTTCAGTTCGCCGCGCAGGGCGAACGAGCGGCCGTCGATGGCCCTCTCGACCGCCAGGATGCCGTCGAGGTGGTCGATCTCGTGCTGCAGCAGCTCGGACAGGTCGCCTCCCGCGATAATCGTGCGCCGCTTCCCTGTAACGTCCATGTATTCGACCGCAATCTCCCGCGCCCGCTCCACCCGAACCAGCAGTCCGGGGAAGCTGAAGCAATCGTCCCAGAGCCGGATCTTTTTTTTGCTTTTTCTTACGATCCGCGGATTGATGAAAGCGCCGTCGATCCCTTCCTGCGGGAAATGGATATAAATGATCCTTTTCAATATTCCGATCTGCGGCGCCGCGATCCCGCGCCCGAAGCCGTTCTTTTTCCTGAAATCCGCCAGCGTATCCTGCAGGTCGCGGACGGCCTTCTGAATTGCCGGGGTTTGAGACCCCCTCACCTGCGCGCATTTCTGAAAAAGCCTTACATCACCAAGCAGCAGAATTTTTTTTATTGCCATTTCAGACTCATTTGATCACTCTTCCTTTATTATTCATCCAAACCCGTAATCCCAAGAGGAATGCGAAAAGCGGAGGAGAGAGAAACGTGATCACTTTATCAATGGGAGTTGCCCAGTCGATCGAGTAATTGAGGTGCATTGTGGCGCCGGGATATGTTTGGCTATAAACAACAATGTATGCTCCAACCAATGCGCTTTGAATCCAGGGGGATGCCAGATATAACAGGAATAGGGGTACTGCCCAAAGGCGTTTCTTTCCTTTGAGAGTCTGCTTCATCCATATAAATGTTGCCAAAAATAAGATCACCAAGGTGATCATCATGGCAATGAACACGACAGGGTCCCGCCAATGGTATGTCCCGTCTGCTTCAATCAGATTCCAGCTCATAACATTATCAGATCGGAATTCAAGATGACTTTATCCGATGTCGACCTCGATCAGGCACTGGGGGTCGCCGCGCTTGATCGAACTTTTGAGATCGACTTTCACGTCCTTGCCGGTGATCTCGCCGTAGACGGCCTTGGTCCAGCCTACGGTGCAGAGGCAGTACTCGGGAGGCAGTGTCCCGGGAGCGTCGCCGACCAGCGGGCAGAAGCACTTGTCGTAAACGAGCATGATCTTGTTGCCGACGCGCCGGGCGCCGTTCTCGCCGATCTCCCGGCGCATCGCGGCCAGGAACTTGTCGAGGTCGCCGTGGAAGGACTTCGCCCAGGCGACGGCGCCGCGGCCGGCGCAGGCGCGGCCGTTCTCCTCGATCAGCATCGCCGCCTCGGCCCCAGGCATCCGCTTCTTCATGTTGCCCAGCCAGGCCGTGATCCAGCCCATGATGAACTTGTTCTTGCCCGCAAGCGCCTTCTCGCAGTCCGGCGCCTTCGTTTCCTGCGCCATGGCCTTGCCTCCCAGAAGCGCTCCCGCCGCCGCCATCCCCACCCCTTTGATGAAGTTCTTTCTCTTCATGGATGCTCCATTTGCCTGCAATGATTATATCCCGGGATGATTGGATCAACAAGTCTTTGCCTTCTTTGAACGAACTGCAGTGTTAGTGTTAGTGTTTGTGTTAGCAACAGCATGAACCGATCCAATGCTGTTTCGAATTACGAATCACGAATCACGAATTACGCTGGTTAGGTTTCGTGCTGCTACTCGTCACGTGTCACGCGTTACGCGTCACGATTGTTCTTGTCAGGCAGGGTGTTTTTTGAGCCAGGCATTGTAGGCGTAGAGGGAGGCCGCCGAGAGCAGGCCGAAAGCGGTCAGGATGATCCAGCCGGTGGCGGCCGCCCTGGGCTCGAGGTCGAGGAGCCATTTGCCGTCGGCCAGCATGACCTTGCGGGCGCCCCGGCACATGACCTCGTTGAAGAGCCAGGCGCCCACCGGGCCGCCCACGAGCGAACCGATGGCCATGGGCAGGTTGGCGTAGCCGAGGAAGAGCCCTTCCTGGCCCTTGGGGGCCAGCGAGCCGATATACTCGTAGAGACGGCTGGAGGCGAAGAGCTCGCCGAAGGCGATCATGGCCACGGTCAGCACGATGAACAGGCTGCCCAGGGGCAGGATGCCCAGCGCCTCGCTGCGCACGCCGCCGGCGGCGAAGACCGGCACGAGGTTGATCACCATCGACAGGCCGATGATCACCGTGCCGACGACGATCGACTTGATCGGTGGCAGTTTGCCGAAGAAGCGGGTGATCAGCAGCTGGAAGCAGACGATGACGATGGGGTTGGCCATGGTGTAGATGTCCATGGCCGGCGACAGCTCGACCGTCTGCTTGACGTAGAGCGGCAGCACGTTGTAGACCTGGTTGTAGATGAAAAAGAAGCCGCTGGAGACCAGCAGGAACATGACGAAGCGCCCCGAGCGCAGCACGCGCACCATGCCCAGCAGGATCTCCTTGACCGAGCGCCGCGGCCTGGCCGCCTCCGCCGCCTGCGGCCGGCTCGGGCGGTAGAAGAACAGCACCACCAGGAAGGCCATGGCCGAGGCGCCCATGGCCACGGCGAAGATCGCCTGCAGCTTGTGGAGCTGGGTGCGCACGAAGAAGGCGGTGACGCGGCCGGCGATGCTGCCGATGTTGATCACCATGTAGAAGATGGCGAAGGCCAGGGTGGCGCGCCCCATGTGGAAGCGCTGCACCGACCCGGCGATGCAGGGCTTGACGAAGGAGCCGCCGATGCCGATCAGCACGATGGCCAGCATCACCGGCAGCAGGGTGCCGGCGCCGGCGGTGACCTCGGGGGCCACCTCGCTGGCGAGTTTCTGGCCGCCGAACCATACCGGGAAACCCATCAGGAAGTAGCCGGCGATCAGCAGCAGCGTGGCCAGCAGCAGCCCCTTGCGGAAGCCGATCTGGTCGGCGATGGTGCCCGAGAGCACGGGCAGGAAGTAGACCAGGAACCACAGGACGCTGTTCAGCGTGCTGGGCCAGTAGTTGCCCAGGCCGAGCTGGCCAAGGTAGATGACCACGAAGCTGGCCATGGAGTAGTAGGCGGCGCGCTCGAACAGCTCGATGACGTTGGCGGTCCAGTAGGGGCGGGGAAAAGGCGCGGGCTTGGTCGCGGTTGTGTCCACGGGGTCCTCCGGGTTATTTCTTGATCGCGATGCCGAGATCGTCGAGCTGGCGCTGGGAGACGGACGAGGGCGAGCCGGTCAGCAGGCAGAGCGACGAGGTGGTCTTGGGGAAAGCGATGATCTCGCGGATCGAGTCCTCGCCCAGCAGCAGCATCATCAGGCGGTCGAAGCCCAGGGCGATGCCCAGGTGCGGGGGGGCGCCGAAGGCCAGCGCCCTGAGGAAGAAGCCGAAGCGCTCCTCGATCTCCTTATCGGGCAGGTTGAGCAGCTGGAACACCCGGCGCTGCAGGGCGATGTCGTGGATCCTCTTGCTGCCGCCCCCCAGCTCGACGCCGTTGAGCACCAGGTCGTAGGCGATGGCCTTCACCGCCAGCGGCTCGCTCTCCAGCAGCGCCGTGTCCTCGGGCCGGGGCGAGGTGAAGGGGTGGTGGTTGGAGTCGAGGCGCTTCTCCTCCTCGTTGTAGAAGAACAGGGGGAAGTCGGTCACCCAGAGGAACTCCAGGCGGTCCTTGTCCTGGAAGCGGCGGCCGAGATGCTCGCGCAGCCGGCCGGCCGCGGCCAGGGCCTGGGGCTCGGCGTCGGCGACCAGCAGCAGCAGTGCGCCGGGGTCGATATTCCGCGCGGCGAAGAGCGCGGCGATGGCGGCCGGGGAGACCTTCAGCGAGGATTTGAAGCCCTCATCGCCGCGGCGCATCCAAATGACGCCCTTGCCGCCGAGCTTCTTCGCCGTCTCGTTGATCTCGTCGAGCTGCTTGCGCGAAAAGGAACCGCCGTCGGGGATGGCCAGCCCCTTGACCTTCGCCCCGTTGGCCAGGGCGGTGCGGATCAGCTCGCTGTCCCACGCGGCGGCCTCGGCGGTGTAGTCCTCGATCGTGAAGGGGATGCGCAGGTCGGGCTTGTCGCTGCCGTACCGCGCCATCGCCTCGGCGTAGGGCATGCGCCGGAAGGGGGCGGCGACGTCGAAGCCGCGCGCGGCGAACAGCTCGCGCATCAGCCGCTCCATGATGGCGAACATCTCGTCGGGCTCGGCGAAGCTCATCTCGACGTCGATCTGGGTGAACTCGGGCTGGCGGTCGGCGCGCAGGTCCTCGTCGCGGAAGCAGCGGACGATCTGGTAGTAGCGCTCGAATCCCGAGACCATCAGCAGCTGCTTGAACTGCTGCGGCGACTGGGGCAGGGCGAAGAACTTGCCCTTGTAGATCCGCGACGGCACGAGGTAGTCGCGCGCCCCCTCGGGGGTGGCGTTGCTCAGCATCGGCGTCTCGATGTCCAGGAAGCCCTCGCGGTCGAGGAAGTTGCGGGCCAGCAGGCTGACCTTGGAGCGCAGCCGGAAGTTGCGCTGCAGGGCGGCGCTGCGCAGGTCGAGATAGCGGTGCTTGAAGCGCAGCTCCTCGGAGACGTTGCCCCGCGACTCGGGCAGGAAGGGCGGCACCTCGGAGGCGGCCAGGACCTCGATGCGCTCGGCGAGCAGCTCGACCTGGCCGCTGGCCAGGTCGGGGTTGGGTTTGGCGCGCTTCACCACCCGGCCGCTCACGGCCAGCACGGTCTCGCGGCCGATGCGCTTGAGCAGCGCCGGCTCGGGGAAGGACTCATTGACCACCACCTGCAGCAGCCCCTCGCGGTCGCGCAGGTCGATGAAGGTCAGCCCGCCCAGCTCGCGCATGTTGTTCACCCAGCCGTAGACGGTGACGGCCGAGCCGGCGTGCTCCTGGCGGAGCTCGCCACAGTAGGTCTCGCGCTTCAGGTGTTTTGCTTCAGCCATGCGTTCAGGTCCTTGAGGGGTATTTTGACTTGCTCCTGGGTGGCCATGTTCTTGACCGAGACCGCCCCGTCGCGGACCTCGTCCTCGGCCAGCACCAGGGTGAAGGCGGCGGCGATGCGGTCGGCCTTCTTGAACTGCTTCTTGAGGTTCTTGCTCTGGTAGTCGACGTAGACCGGGTGGCCCTCGGAGCGCAGCACCTGCGCCAGCTGCACGGCGTGCGCCAGCCAGCGCGGGTCGGCGGTCGCCACGAACAGGACTTTGGGCTTGGGCGCGGCCAGGTGCTCCAGGTGCAGGACCAGGCGCTCCATGCCGGCGGCGAAGCCGATGCCGGCCATGTCGGGGCCGCCGAGCTCGCGGATCAGATCGTTGTAGCGGCCGCCGCCCAGCAGGGCGTTCTGGGCGCCGAGCTGCCCCGAGGTGACCTCGAAGGCGGTCTTGGTGTAGTAGTCCAGCCCGCGCACCAGCCGCGGGTTGAGGAGGAAGGGGACGTTCATCCAGCTCAGCGCCTCGCGCACGGCCGCGAAGTGCTCGCGGCACTCGGGGCACAGGTGGTCGCCGATCACCGGGAAGGCGGCGGCGATCCCCGCGCAGGCGTGCTGCTTGCAGTCGAAGATGCGCAGCGGGTTGCCGTCGATCTTGCGCCGGCAGTCCTCGCACAGGTCGGCGGAGCGGGCCTGCGCCGCCTGGCGCAGCACCTTCAGGTAGGCCGGGCGGCAGTTGGGGCAGCCCACCGAGTTCAGCTCCAGCTGCACCTGGGCGATGCCCAGTCCGCGTAAAAAGTCGACGGCCGAGAAGATCACTTCGGCGTCGACCTGCGGCGCATCGTCGGCGAACACCTCGACGCCGAACTGGTGGAACTGGCGGTAGCGCCCCTTCTGGGGCTTGTCGTAGCGGAACATGGGGCCGATGTAGAAGAAGCGCAGCGGCGCCAGCGCCTCGAACAGGTTGTTCTCGATGGCCGCGCGCACCACCGAGGCGGTGTTCTCCGGCCGCAGGGTCAGGCTGCGACCGGCCTTGTCGCGGAAGGTGTACATCTCCTTCTGCACCACCTCGGTCTGGTCGCCGATGCCGCGGCTGAAGAGCTCGCTGTGCTCGAAGAGCGGCGTGCGGATCTCCTGGTAGAGGTAGCGGCCGTAATAGTCGCGGATGGCCCCCTCCAGGTGCTGCCAGGCGTGGATCTCGGGCGCGAAGATGTCGCGCGTCCCTTTCGCGGCTTGGATGGCGCTCATAGGTACCCCAGTGTCTTCAGCGTGTCCATGGTCTTCTTCTCGCTTCCTCCCAGGCGGCGCCGGGCCGAGGTAATGGCGCGCGAAAGGCGCAGCACCGCGGCTGTCATCTCCGGGCGCTGCCCGGAAGGGTCGCCCCCCGCCTGCAGGTTGGCGGTGCCCAGGGGGTCGGCGGCCAGGTCGTAGAACTCCATCTGCCCTTCGCGGCGGCCGGGCTGGAAGACCAGCTGCCAGGGGAAACGGACCACGGCGAAGGAGTCGAAATAGGCCTCGGGAGAATAGGTCTCCATGAAGAGGCGTGGATCGCCCCCTCCTTTCAAGGCGTCGTGGCCGGTCATGTAGGCCGGAGGGGCGATGCCGGCCATGGCGAGGAGGGTGGGGGCGACGCTGAGGTTGGAGACCGGTTGGCGCCGCTCGCCGCGTCCGCGGACGCCGCGGCCGCTGATGAAGAAGGGAACGTGGGTATAGACCTTGTTCAGGTAGTGGATGTGGCCGAAGTGGCCGTTGTATTCGCCCAGTCCCTCGCCGTGGTCGCCCAGCACCAGGAACGCTGACGTCTTGTACAGCCCCTCGCTTTTCAGGAAGCCGATCAGCCGGCCGATCTGTCCGTCCAGGTAGGCGACCTCGCGGCGGTAGCCGCGGCGCATGGCCTCGTCGCCTGTCTTGAGCTGGTACTTGAAGGCCAGCTCGGCGCGGCAGGGCTGGTCTCCGGCCAGGGTCAGGTCCAGGCTGGAGCGGGCCGACGTCGTGTGGAAGGTGACGCGGCCGTAGCGCTCGCTGCGCGGCTGCAGGTCGCTTGACGGCCCCAGGCGGATCGTCCTCCCGGGCTCCAGCGCCTCGACGCGCAGGTCGGAGAAGGCGATGCTGGTGAAGCCGCCGGCGGGGGGCTCGGTGTCCAGCGTCACCTCGTTCGCCCCCGGCCGCAGGAGCAGCCTCAGGCGCAGCACCGGCTGCTCGCTGCTGGGCCCGCTGAACAGCGTCTCGCCGGCACAGGAGGCGGTGAATCGCTCGCGGCCGCCCGGGGGGAAGTAGGGCTCGTGGGGATCAGAGTAGTGGAGCCAGACGAACGATCTGCCGCCCTTGAGCCGCCGGATCATGGCGAAGGCGTCGCGGTTGACCTCCTCGGCGCTGCGGTACCAGAGGAAGGGGCGGAAATTCTCCTCATAGCGGTCGAAGCCGCGGTCCAGGCCGAACTCGCGCTTGAGCACGGCCAGCGAGACGACCGCGCCGGTGGCGAACCCGTTGCGCTTCATGATCTCGGCCAGGGGCGGGTAGGGCGCCTGGAGCCGCTGGCCGTTGTTGTACTGCTGGAGGGCATGGGGCGGCAGGGAATAGAACATGGCGGCGTGGCTGGGGGTGGTGATGGGGATGACGCTGTAGGCGTTGGCGAAGCGCACGCCGGCTGCGGCCAGCGCGGCCAGGTTCGGCGTCGCCGTGTCCCCGCCGCTGCGGTAGTCGACCGCGTCGGCGCGCAACGTGTCCAGGGTGATCAGGAAGACATGGCGCGGAAGCGGGCGGCGCAGCAGGAGCCAGCCGGCGGCGGCGAGCGCCGCCAGCGCCGGCAGCAGCGCCAGCAGCCGGAAAGAGCGCTTGCTCATCGGGCGAAGGCGTCGCGGACGGCCGTGTAGACGGCCTCCAAGTCATAGGAAAGCACCCTGGTGCCGCCGACCGTTGCCATGAAGTTGGCGTCGCCCTGCCAGCGCGGCACGATGTGCTGGTGGAAGTGGTCCTTGATCCCGGCGCCGGCGGCCTGGCCGATGTTCATGCCGACGTTGAAGCCGTCGGGCCGGAAGGCCTGGCGCAGGACGAGCAGGGCGCGGCGGGTCAATTCCCACAACTCGGCGAGGGAGCCTTCCGGCGCCTGCTCGGGCGAGGCCAGGTGGGCCAGCGGCGCCACCATCAGGTGGCCGGAGCTGTAGGGATAGCGGTTCAGCATGACGAAATAGTCGCGGCCGCGGTAGCATACCAGCGCGGCGGGGTCGTCCGCCGAGGCCGCGGCCTCGCAGAAAACGCAGCCGTCGCCGCCGCCGGCCTGGCCGGTGATGAACTTCCAGCGCCAGGGGGCCGGGAGGAACTTCATCCCCGCCCTCCGCGCCGGCCGCAACTCGCCGTCATTTTTTCTTGTCCAGTTCGTTCTGCAGCAGGTCGCCGATGGTCGTCACCGAATCGTCCTCGGCCTTCATGTATTTCTGCAGCTCCTCGCGCTCGCGGGCCTTGGCCAGCGCCCGCAGGCTGAGGTAGGCCTTCTTGCGCTCGACCTCGACGCGCGACACCAGCGCCTCGATCTTGTCGCCGGGCTTGAAGCGCTGCTCCAGCTCCTGGGGGCTGATCTTGTCCTCGTCGATGTCGCCGATGCGGATGAAGCCCTCGATGCTGCGCGTGATCTCCACGGCCAGCCCGGCCTCGTTGACCTTGCGCACCGTCACCGCGACGGTGCTGCCCGGCTTGTGCTTGGCGAAGAAGGAGCGCCACTCGCTCTCAGCCAGGTGCTTGATGCCCAGCTGCACCTTGTAGTTGCGGTCGAGCTCGTCGCTGATGATCATGGCATCGAGCTCCTCGCCCTCCTTCATGAACTCCTCGGGCGACTCGATGTGGTGGTAGCTGATGTCGGAGATCTTCACCACGCCCTCCACGCCGTCCTCCAGGCCCATGAAGACACGCGACTTGAGGATCTTCTTCACCTTGGCGCGCACCACCTCGCCGCGCTTGTGCTTCTCCAGGTAGCGCTCCTCGGGGCGCGTCTCCAGCTGCTTCAGCCCCAGCTTGATCTTGCGTTCCTCCTTGTTGAGCTCGATCACCTGCACCCACAGCTTGTCGCCGACGGCCACGTACTCCTCCACCGAGGTCGGCCGCCCCTCCCAGGTCAGGTCGGAGATGTGCAGCAGCCCCTCGACGCCCTCCTCCAGCTCGATGAAGGCGCCGAAGCTGACGATCTTGACCACCTTGGCCACCAGCCGCTTGCCCAGTGGGTAGCGGGCCTCGATGTCCATCCAGGGATCGGCGAAACGCTGCTTGATGCCCAGGGAGATCTTGCCCGTCTCCTTGTTGATCTCGAGCACCTTCACCTCGATCTCATCGCCCTTGCGCAGCTTCTCGCGCGGGTGGTTGATGCGGCCGTAGGAGATGTTGTCCTTGTGCACCAGTCCCTCGACGCCGCCGAGATCGACGAAGGCGCCGTAGTCGACGATCGAAGTCACCACGCCCTTGACGACCTGGCCGGGGGCGAGCGTCTCCAGCAGCTGTTTCTGCTTCTCCTGGCGCTCGTCCTCCAGCAGGATGCGCCGCGAGACGGTGCCGCTCTTCTCCTTCTTGTTCAGCTTGACCACCTTGAACTCCAGCTCGCGGCCCAGCATCTTCTTGGGGGCCTTGACCTTCTGGATGTCCACCTGGCTCATGGGCAGGAACATCTCGACGCCCATGTCGACGACATAGCCCTTCTCGTCAGGGGTCAGGCGCACGATGCGCCCGGCGATGGGGGCGTTCTTCTTGTAGGCGTGGAAGACGTTCTCCCAGCCCTCCTGCTCGTCGAGCTGCTTCTTGGAGACGATGATGTAGCCTTCCTTGAAGTTGACGTTCTTGGCCAGCACCTTGATCGTGTCGCCGACCTTGTATTTCAGGTTGCCTTCATGGTCCAGGAGCTCCTGGCGGTCGAGGATGCCCTCGGTCTTCTGGCCGATGTCGATGACCACGCGGTTCTCGACGATGTCCACGATGCGCCCCTCCAGCGGGGCGTTGGAGCCCACGGACTTGAGATCGTACTCTTTCACCAGCTCTGAGAAGTCCTCCGTGTTCTTCTCGATGGTGTCGTTGCTGTCTGACATGTTGCGTCTCCTTAAGCCTTTATAGCTTCTGCAAGAATTTTTTTACGTTATCCAGCTCCTGCGGCGAGGTGGAGGCGCCGGCGGCGAGGCCGACGCGGCGGAACGCGCGCAGCCGGGCCGCGGCGCGCCCCCGGCGCAGGTCGTCGGCCGTCTCGATCCACAGGGCGCGGCGGTTCTTGGCGCGGGCGATCTGGTAGAGCTTCTTGGTGTTGGAGGAGGTGCGGCTGCCGACGACGACGACGGCATCCACCCGCTCGGCGAGCTTGCGCACCGCCTCCTGGCGGTCCTGGGTGGCCTGGCAGACGGTGTTGACCACGTGCAGCTTCTGGCAGCGCTCGACCAGGGCGGCGACCACCTGCCGGAAGAAATCGGTGTCCAGCGTGGTCTGGGCCACCACTCCCGCCTCGCGCAGGCGGGGCAGGGCCTGCGCCGCCGCCAGCGAGTCGATGACGCGCACGTTGCGGGCGTAGCTGCGGGCGGCGACGATCTCCGGGTGGGCGGGGTCGCCCACGATCAGCACCGGGGCGCCGTTGCGTCCCAGCCGCTCGATGACCTTCTGCACCTTCTTGACCAGCGGGCAGGTGGCGTCGAGGAGGGGCACGCCGCGCCGCCGCAGGCGGCGCTCGGCGTCGCGGGGGATGCCGTGGGTGCGGATGCACAGCACCTTGTCCCGGGCGATGGCGTCGGACGGGGAGACCTGGCCGATGCCGCGGGCCGCCAGGTCGTTCAGCACCGGGGTATTGTGGATCAGGGGACCGTAGGTCTGGATCGTCTTGCCTTGCCGCTGGAATTCGTCGATCAGTTTCAAGGCTCTTTTGACTCCGAAGCAGAATCCCGCCTGCTCAGCGACTAAGATTTTCATGAAATAGAGCCAAACTATACATGATTGCCGGCATTTTGTCAACCGCGGCCAGCCATTTCCTGCCGCCGGAAAGGGCCTTTCGGCCTGGATCCGGCCCCCGGGGCCGGCTTGACAACCCTGCCGCGAAGGCATATAAATCGGCCGGAGGTATCCCGCCATGAACGTCAACCTGGACAAGGCCCGCCGGCTCTCCCTGCCCGCCCGTCTTCCCGAGAAGAAGCCGTTCGTCGCCGGCATCCGCCGCGCCCCCGACCGCGGCTTCCGCCTGACCCCGGCCCAGGCCAAGACGGCCCTGAGGAACGCGCTGCGCTACGTCCCGGCCGGGCTGCACGGCGAGATCGCCCCCGAGTTTCTGGAGGAGCTCTACACCCGCGGGCGCATCTACGGCTACCGCTGGCGGCCCGCGGGAAGCCTGAAGGCCAAGCCGGTGCAGCGCTACTCCGGCAAGATCCTCGAGGCCAAGGCCTTCCAGGTGATGATCGACAACAACCTCGACTTCGACGTCGCCCTCTACCCCTACGAGCTGGTGACCTACGGCGAGAGCGGCCAGGTCTTCCAGAACTGGATGCAGTACAGCCTGGTCAAGGCGTACCTGCGCGAGATGACCGGGCGCCAGACGCTGGTGGTCTATTCGGGCCACCCGCTGGGGCTGTTCGAGTCCTCCCCGGACGCCCCGCGGGTCATCTCGACCAACGGCATGCTGGTCGGGATGTACGACAACCCCGCCGGCTTCCACCAGGCGGCGGCCATGGGCGTCTCCAACTACGGGCAGATGACCGCCGGCGGCTGGATGTACATCGGCCCGCAGGGCATCGTCCACGGCACCTACCTGACCCTGCTTAACGCCGGCCGCATGTACCTCGGCATCCCGGACCAGGCCGACCTGGCCGGCGTGGTCTACCTCAGCTCGGGTCTGGGCGGCATGAGCGGCGCCCAGGCCAAGGCGGTCGAGATCGCCGGCGGCATCGGCGTCCTGGCCGAGGTCGACTACTCGCGCATCGAGACCCGCCACCGCCAGGGCTGGGTCTCGCGGATCTCGGCCGATCTCGACGAGATCGCCCGCTGGATCGATGAGTTCCGCCACTCGCGCCGGCCCGTCTCCATCGCCTACCACGGCAACGTCGTCGACCTGTGGCAGTACGTGCTGGACCGCGGCATCCGCGTGGAGCTGGCCTCCGACCAGACGTCATGCCATGACGTGTACGGCGGCGGCTACACGCCGGCCGGGGTGGACTTCGCGGAGGGGCGCCGCCTGCTGCGTGAGGACCCCGAGCTCTTCCGCCGCAAGGTCGACGAGTCCCTGGTCCGCCAGTTCCTTCTCATCCGCCGCATGGCCGAGCGCGGCACCCGCTTCTGGGACTACGGCAACTCCTTCCTAAAGGCGGTCTTCGACGCCGGCGCCGCCGACGTCGCGGCCAACGGCCGCGACGAGAGCGACGGCTTCATCTTCCCCAGCTACGTCGAGCACATCATGGGCCCGCTCTGCTTCGATTACGGCTACGGCCCCTTCCGCTGGGTGTGCCTGAGCGGCCGGCCGGCCGACCTGAAGCGCACCGACGAGGCCGCCATGGCCTGCCTCGACCCCGACCGCCGGGCCATGGACCGCGACAACTTCGAGTGGATCCGCAACGCCGGCCGCAACAAGCTGGTGGTCGGCACCCAGGCGCGCATCCTCTACGCCGACGCCGCCGGCCGGGTGCGGATCGCCCTCAAGTTCAACGAGCTGGTGCGCCGCGGCGCCATCGGCCCGGTGATGCTCGGCCGCGACCACCACGACGTCGCGGGCACCGACTCGCCGTTCCGCGAGACGGCCAATGTCCGCGACGGCAGCCATGTCACCGCCGACATGGCGGTGCACAACTTCGCCGGCGACGCCGCCCGCGGCATGTCGATGGTCGTCCTCTCCAACGGCGGCGGCGTGGGCATCGGCAAGGCGTTCAACGGCGGCTTCGGCCTGGTGCTTGACGGCACGCGGGCCCGGGACCGCGTCATCCGTTCGGCCATGGAGTGGGACGTGATGAACGGCATCGCCCGCCGCGCCTGGGCGCGCAACGAGCACGCCCTCGAGACCGCCGCTGCCTGGAACCGGGACAACCCCGGCCGCGGCCTCATCACCCTGCCGCACCTGGCCGATGACCGGCTGATTGACGAGCTTGTCGGCAAGAGCTTCCCGGTCTCAAAGAACTGATCTTACCAAAAATACTGCCGGCGCCATTTCCCATACTCCCCGGAGTATATGGGGTGGGCCTTTCTGCGAGCCGATGTTTCGAAAAGCCCCCCCTGCAAGGTTTCCACGGCATGGCCTGGATTGGCATGGCAATTGTATCCATTCTGATGGAACAGGATGGAGGTGGGGCATGAAAAAGAACTTGTTCTTGATTGTGGTCTTTCTGACCCTGCAGGTTATGCCTGCAGGAGCCGAGATTGAGGTGCTGCACTCGTTCACCGGCAATCCAGACGGCGCGCAACCCGAAGGCTCGTTGTGCTTGTCCGGCTCGACCCTCTACGGCATGACCACCGCGGGCGGTTTCTGGGGGGCTGGAACCGTGTTCAAACTCCAAACCAACGGCACGAGCTACACCCGCCTTCACACCTTCACGGGCGATGACGACGGGGCGAGGCCGCTGGGCTCGCTGGTCATCTCGGGCTCGGCCCTCTATGGGACCACCTATTTCGGCTGGTACGGCAGCGGCCGGGGCGCGGTCTTCAAGATCAACGCCGACGGCACGGGGCGCACCCCGCTGCACGAATTCAGCGACGGCACCGACGGGGGCTGGCCGGAGGGATCGCTGATCCTCTCGGGCTCGACCTTGTACGGCATGTCCAGGGGCTGGATGAGCAACGGCACGGTCTTCAAGATCAACACCGACGGCACCGGCTATGCCGTCCTGCATGTCTTTGCCGGAGGCGACGACGATGGCGAAGATCCGTACGGGAACCTCGTCCTCTCCGGCTCCACCCTCTACGGGATGACATGGATGGGCGGGGACGAGATGCAAGGGACAGTATTCAAGATCAACACCGACGGCAGCGGTTTCACGCTGCTCCACGAGTTCGGCTGGGAGGACGGCGGCGGGCGCCTGCCCGAGGGCTCGCTGGTCCTGTCCGGCTCAACCCTCTACGGGACGACGTGCTTTGGCCCCGGCAGCAGCGGCGGAGGCGCGATCTTCAAAATAGGGACTGACGGCAGCGGCTACGAGGCATTGCATGTTTTTACCGGGGGCAGCGAGGATGGTTCCTATCCCAAGGGTTCCCTCATCCTTTCCGGCTCGACCCTCTACGGCATGACCTCCGAAGGGGGGGACAGCGATCTCGGCACCGTCTTCACGATACAGACCGACGGCAGCGGCTATTCCTTGCTGCACGAGTTCACCGGGGGAGCAACCGATGGCTCCCATCCATACGAATCGCTTGTCCTTGGCCCTTCGGCCCTGTACGGCATGACTACTGCCGGAGGCGGTAGTGATCTGGGGACGGTTTTTTCACTCCACCTTGCCAATGCCGGCCAGGATGACTTCGTTGCCACCTGGGACGGGCAGGGGGTCTACTACCGCAACTCGGTCACGGCCGCCTGGGTGAAGCTCGCCTCGCCGGCGACTCTGATCGCTGCGGGCGGCCTCGACGACGATGCCATCGACGACATCATCGGCATCTGGCCGGGCCAGGGCGGGGTGTGGGTAAAGTTCTCGGCGACTGGCACCTGGGCCAAGCTCTCCTCGACCGCAAAGCATATCGCAACGGGCGACATGAACGGCGACGGCCGCGTGGAACTGCTGGGAACATGGGACGGCCAGGGCGTATACTGGCGCAACAACACTTCGGGAGCCTGGACAAAGCTGGCCTCGCCGGCTACGCTCATCACCGCGGGTGACATCGACCACGACGGAACGGATGATCTGATCGGCATCTGGCCGAGCCAGGGCGGGGTGTGGGTGAAATACTCCCAATCCGGCTCTTGGGAGAGGTTGTCAACCACGGCGACGGACATCGCCGCCGGCGATATGAACGGCGACGGCCGGGACGATCTTTTGGCGACTTGGGATGGCCAAGGCGTTTATTATCGCGACTCCGATGGCGGCGCCTGGGTGAAGCTGGCCACGCCGGCGACGCAGGTGACCGCCGGAGACCTGGACGGAGACGGCAGCGACGACGTGATCGGCATCTGGCCCTCGCAGGCGGGAGTGTGGGTCAAGTACTCGCAGGCGGGTACCTGGACCAAGCTGTCGTCTACGGCCGTGGACATCGCCGCCGGCGTGATGCGCGCGGCTGGCGCGACGTCGTTCCCCGGCGCGGCAATGGCATCTGGCGCCGCAATTGAGGACGATTTCGGACCGATTGACGGCGCCGACGCGCTCGATCTCTCGGGCAACGCTCCCGGCGGGATGAATTTCCATTTTGCAGGGGGCGAGAACCTGGACCCTTCCGGATCGGAGGATGACCTTGGCGCGCCTGGTCCAGGCGAGCCTGGTTTCCATTGCCTCGAGCAGAGCCATATGGTTCCGGGTTCAGTGATTGCCGATAAACGGGCTCCTGTAGGACGCAAGCAGCGGCGCTGACTGGAAGAACATACGCTGGGTCAATCTGGGCCGAATGTCGTACGGCAGGGGGGCGAATGAGGATTCCAGCCCATGGATTCCTGCCGGGCGTGTTGAAATCCCCGCTGTTTTCCAATACAATATGCCTTGATCCCTTATCGGGGAATAAGGAGAATGCAATCCATGGGCTTGATAAAGAAGGGAAAAGAGCTTTGGTTCTTCGAGGACCTCTACAGCGACACGACCTACGGATTCAAGGTCTCGCGGGTGATCGTCCCCGAGACCGACACCGGCTTCCAGAAGCTGATGATCCTGGAAACGGACCGCTTCGGCCGTGTGCTGGTGCTGGACGGCATCGTGCAGCTGACCGAGGAGGACGAGGGGATCTACCACGAGTGGATCGCCCACTGGCCGCTGTTCGCCCTGAAGCGGCCGGCGCGCCACGTGCTGATCATCGGCGGCGGCGACTGCGGCGTGGCCCGCGAGGTGCTGCGCCACAAGTCGGTCGAGCGGGTGACCATGGTCGAGATCGACCGCCTGGTCTGCGACCTGTGCCGCGAGCACATGCCGGCCGTGTGCGCCGGTGTCTACGAGGATCCGCGCTTCAAGCTGATCGTCGGCGACGGCGCCGAGATCATCCGCCGCCTGAAGGGGCAGTGTGACGTGATCGTCATTGACTCCACCGACCCCATCGGGCCGGCCCAGAGCCTGTTCAACACCGATTTCTACCAGAGCGTCTACGACGCCCTGCGCGAGGGGGGCATCGCCATCCACCAGACCGGGGCGCTCATCCTGCAGCCCTTTGAGGCGCCGGGCAGCTGGCGCCAGATCGAGCGCAGCTTCGACGACGTGCGCGTGGTGCAGTTCGCCAACATCAGCTACATGGGCGGGCCGTTCAGCCTCACCGCCGGCTCCAAGGGCCGGGGCGTGTTCCGCGATGCCGAGCGCCACGCCCTCAAGGCTTACGCCAAGGCCGGCTTCCGCACCTCCTGGTACTCGCCGCGCATCTCGGCCGTCCCCTATCCCGAGTTCCAGAAGCGGCTGGAAACAGACAAGTACGGCGAGGAGATCGTCATGGACGTCAACCTGCCCGCAGGGAGCGCCCCGGGCGCCAGGCAGGTGTCCCGCTGGGCCTCCCGCACCTGCGAGGCCATCAAGATGAAGGCCTTCGGCGAGCCCATCTACGCCGATCCGCGCCTGGGCGACGGCGCCACCCTGGTGCAGTACGTGGAGACCAGCGCCATCAACTATCGGCGCTACGGGCGCATGGCCGCCCTCAACTGCTTTACCTGCGCCTTTCTGCCGGTGAACGACGCCATCCGCTCCTCCCTCGGCTTCTTCAAGGCCGACAGGGCGCTGTGCTGGCACGTGCCCCGCGGCTCCTTCGCCGGCATCAAGACGATCCGCAGGAACACCCGCATCTTCGAGTACGACCGCCGCGGCAATCGCGCCTCCAAGGCGCTGATGCCCCGCCTGGTCGAGAGCGTCGAGGCCTTCTCCCCTTCCTTCCCCTTCTTCTCGTCGCCGACCACTTCCCAGTTCGAGCTGATCATGGACATTTACGGCTGTGACTACGACCGCATCGCCTCTTCCCCGGCCGTGGCCCGCTGGGCCGGCAAGGAATTCCCTGGCCTGACCGGGCTGAAAACCGTCGGCAAGGCCGACGCCCCCGATTTCGGCCATGCCAAGAAGAAGACGGCCGGGCCGTCGGTGGTGCAGCTCCTCAAGGGAGGATCGAACATCAGCCACTACTCGGTGAACTGGCTGATGATCGTGGTCAATGTGGTGATCAACTGCGGCTTCGACCTGGAAAAGGCCGTCCGCCGGACAATGAAGTATTTCAAGGGGAAATCGGCCGTTTGCTGGCTCCTCCCCAGGGGCGACAACGGCCGCTCGCTGAAGGAGGTTGCGGAAAACACCTTCATGTTTGAAGTCAGGGGCGAATAGGCGAGATGCTTGTTGCGGAAATCGGCGCAAGGCGTATGGCGGCGATTACTTTCAAGACAGGGTCATAATAATCGGTCGTTCGTGCCCGGTTGCTGGTGGATAATCCAGCATAAATCAATGTTTCCACTGGATAAAAATATTTTAAGATTGATAGTCGGACACTAAGATAATTATTACAATTCAATTATTAATTTGTTGACAATAAAAAAAAATTGGAATATATTAATGAAGATAAAGTTCAACCATAAGGAGAATAGATCATGGGAAAGATCATAGGCATTGATTTGGGAACGACCAATTCGGCAGTCTCCATAATGGAGAAGGGGGAGAACAAGATCATCACCAACTCCGAAGGGGGCCGGACCACGCCATCGGTGGTGGGCTTCACCAAGGACGGCGGCCGCCTGGTGGGTCAGGTGGCCAAGCGCCAGTCCATCACCAACCCCGAGAACACCGTCTACTCGATCAAGCGCTTCATGGGCCGGCGCCTATCCGAGGTGAAGGACGAGATCGCCATGGTCCCCTTCAAGGTGGTCAGCGGGCCCAACGACGACGCGCGGATCAGCATCATGGGCAAGCAGTACTCGCCGCCCGAGATCTCGGCCCTCATCCTGCAGAAGCTGAAGGAGGCGGCCGAGGACTACCTGGGCGAGAAGGTGACCGAGGCGGTCATCACCGTGCCCGCCTACTTCAATGACGCCCAGCGCCAGGCCACCAAGGACGCCGGCAAGATTGCCGGCCTCGATGTCAAGCGCATCATCAACGAGCCGACCGCCGCGGCACTGGCCTATGGCATGGACAAGAAGAAGGACGAATTGATCGCCGTCTATGACTTCGGCGGCGGCACCTTCGACATCTCCATCCTGGAGATCGGCGAGAACATCGTCGAGGTCAAGTCGACCAACGGCGACACTCACCTGGGCGGCGACAACATCGACCAGCGCCTCATCGACTGGATCGCCGAGGAGTTCAAGAAGGACCAGGGCATCGACCTGACCAAGGACCGCATGGCCCTGCAGCGCCTGAAGGAGGCGGCCGAGAAGGCCAAGATCGAGCTCTCCACCGCCCAGGAGACCGAGATCAACCTGCCGTTCGTCACCGCCGACGCCTCCGGCCCCAAGCACCTGGTCATGAAGCTCAGCCGCGCCAAGCTGGAACAGCTGGTGGCCGACATCATCGACCGCTCCATCGCCCCCTGCAAGCAGGCGATCAAGGACGCCGGCGTGAACGTCTCCGACATCAAGGAGATCCTGCTGGTCGGCGGCATGACGCGCATGCCCTATATCCAGGAGCTGGTCAAGAAGTTCTTCGGCAAGGAGGGCAACAAGAGCGTGAACCCCGACGAGGTGGTCGCCGCCGGCGCGGCCGTGCAGGGCGGCGTCTTGGGCGGCGAGGCCAAGGACATCCTGCTGCTCGACGTCACGCCGCTCTCGCTGGGCATCGAGACCCTGGGCGGCATCACCCACAAGCTGATCGAGCGCAACACCACCATCCCCACCAAGAAGACCGATATCTTCACCACCGCCGAGGACAACCAGTCCACGGTGGAGATCCACGTGCTGCAGGGCGAGCGCGAGATGGCCCGCGACAACCGCACCCTGGGCAAGTTCCATCTCACCGGCCTGCCGCCGGCGCCGCGCGGCGTCCCCCAGGTCGAAGTGACCTTCGACATCGACGCCAACGGCATCCTCAACGTCTCGGCCAAGGACCTGGCCACTTCCAAGCAGCAGGCGATCACCATCACCTCCTCCAGCGGCCTGAACGAGAAGGAGATCGACAAGATGGTCAAGGACGCCGAGAAGTTCCACGAGGAGGACAAGCGCAACAAGGAGGCCATCGAGAACCGCAACAAGCTGGATCAGCTCTCCTATGCCCTGGAAAAGGTGGTCAAGGAGAACAAGGAGAAGGTGCCCGCCGACATGACCGCCGAGGTCGAGAGCGCGATCAAGCGCGCCAAGGAGGCGGTGGAGAAGGGCGACAACCAGCGCATCCTCGACGAGATCGAGAATATCAACAAGCTCTCCAGCCGCCTGTCGACCGAGATGTACAAGGCGGCAGGCGCTCAGAAGGGGCCGCAGCCCGGCGCCGAGGGCGGCCCAACCGGCGGGGCGCAGCCGGGAGGCGAAGGCCCGGCCAACGAGGGCGAGGTGATCGACGCCGAGTTCGAGGACGTCGGCAAGGGCAAGAAATAGGCCGGCACCAGGCGGGGCGGCACCTTTCGGTTTTGCCGCCTCCTGCCTGGCCGGCCACAGCGTGTTCCCCATTCCCGGGCCCTGATCGATGCCCATTCGCCTGGCGCCGGCCTTCCAAGCCGCCTTTCCGGCGCCAAGCCGGGATAAGCAACCGCTGCGAGGTCGGAGCGGCCGGACAAGAGCGCCGATTGCATTGCGCGGCCGTTTATGCTACATTTCCCCTGTTTTTAATAGGAGGCATTATGAAGCTGAGAATCGCCTGGGCCATCCTGCCGATACTCCTCCTGGCTCCGTCCTGCGGGGGCAAGGCGGACCGCCGCGGGATCGACCTTGCCCTGACGCTGGCGCCCGCGACCGTCACCGACTCGCTTTTCCTCAAGCTCGATTTCGACTTCAAGACCGCCGCCGACTTCAGGAAACTCGATCCCGGCTGCCGGATTTTCGTCCATTTTTGGCGGATGAACAGCAAGGAGATGCTCCTGCAGGACGACCATCTGCCGGTCAAGGATACCGGCGCCTGGGCGGCCAACGACCGCGTGCACTATTCGCGCACCGTCTTCATCCCCCAGTTCCTGAACGAGTTCGACGTCGATTTCGAGGGCTACGAGGAGATCAAGCTGTCGGTCGGGCTGTACAAGCCGGGCAGCCAGGAGAAGCCCATCGCCCTGTTCGAGAAGAAGCTCAATGTCCAGCCGGCCTCGATCAATGCCCCGGAGATCGTTTACGACGAGGGCTGGAACGAGATCGAGACCGACGCCAACGCCCCGGAACCCTTCACCAAGAGCTGGCGCTGGACGACGGCGCGCTCGGTGTGCGTCATCGAGAACCCGAAGAAGGAGTGCACGCTGCTCATCAAGGGCGGGGTCAACAAGAGCGTCCTGGCCGACCAGAAGCTGACCCTCAAGCTCAACGGCGCCCTGTTGGAGGAGTTCGTCCCCGACGCGCTGTTCACCCGCGAGTACACCGTCACTCCGGAGATGATGGGCAACGCCGAGGAGTTTACCCTGGAGTTCCTCTGCGACAAGGTGTTCACTCCCAACAAGATTTCTCCCGACAGCAAGGACAACCGTGAGCTCGGCATGCAGCTTTTCTTCCTCTATTTCCGCGAGAAGGTGAAATAGGGGGGCGGCCCCGCGCGGCGGCTGCGGCGTCCGGCAATGAGCGAAGACGACCTGGAAGAACTGGCGGCGCTCGAGGGGGGCATCGAGGCCGAGATCGTCAAATCCAAGCTGGAAAGCTTCGGCATCCCGGTGCTGCTGCGCTACGAAGCGGCCGGCCGCATCTTCGGCATCACCCTCGACGGCCTGGGCAAGGTGCGCGTCATGGTCCCGCGCCGCCTGCTGGCGGAGGCGCGGCAGGTGCTGGCCGACAAGGCGGACCATGCCGGATCGGCTGACGGCGGGAACGGAGGCTAGAGGGCAAAGCCGCGGAAAGCCTGCGCCAGGCGAATTCGCTCCGGGTGCGCGTTCAGGTCGTAGCGGATGACGCTCAGGGAGACGTAGCCGTTCTTCACGGCCCAGACGTCGCTCCCCTCCCCGCCTTCGTAGTTCGGCATCCCCGTGCCGATCCAGTAATAGGGGCGGCCGCGCGGGTCGACGCGCTCGACGATGTCGGGCGTGTAGCGCTTGCTGCCCAGGGCGGTGACGGCGACCTCGCCGCGGTTGGGAAAGGGAATGTTCACGTTGTAGACCGCGCGGTCGCCGGCGCCCTCCAGCAGCTTGTCCAGGATGCGCGCGGCCACGCGCGCCCCGGACTCGCATTCGAACTCCTGCTCGCGGGAATCGCCCAGCCCGGCGATCAGCGACACGGCCAGCGCCGGGATGCCGTAGAGGTGCCCGGAGAAGGCGCCCCCGACGGTGCCGGAGAAGAACACGTCCTCGGAGAGGTTCTCGCCCAGGTTCATCCCCGAGACGACGAAGTCGGGACGCGTTGGCAGGATCTTCTGCAGGGCGATGTTCACGCAGTCGGAGGTGGTGCCGCTGACGGCGTGGACGTTCTCGGCGATGCGCTTCACGCGCAGCGGGCGGTTGAGGGTCAGGGCCATGCTGATGGCGCTCATCTCGCGGTCGGGTGCCACCACCCAGACGCGGTGCCGTTTTTCCAGCTCGGCCTTCAGGGCGGTGAGCCCCGGCGAATAGAAACCGTCGTCGTTGGTCAGTAGTATGGTCTTCATGGCGGGATGGGTTCAGGAAAAAGTCGGGGCGAGTGGATTCGAACCACCGACCACACGCACCCCAAGCGTGTACGCTAACCAGGCTGCGCTACGCCCCGGCTTGCTACTTTTTATCATCTTTGGCGAGCAAAGTCAAGATTTCGTCGAGGCCGCGGCGGATGCGCCGCAGCTTCTCGGGGTCGACGGCATCGCCGCCGGCGGCGGGCGCGGCGCCCGCCAGGTCCCCGAAGTGCTGGAGGAGCAGGTCCTTGATCTCGTTCTTGTCGCGCTTCTCCTTGATCAGCCACTGCTTGACCGCCAGGATGACCTCGACGTCGCGGCGGCTGTAGAATTTCTCGCCGCTCTGGTTGACGACCGGCGCGAAGGCCTGGAACTCCTTCTCCCAATAGTCCAGGACGCGACCGTCCAGCTTGGCCAGCTGCATGACCTCCTTGCGGCGGAATGTCAGCTTGTCGGGGATATGGGACTCGCTCATGGCGGCTCGGCGACCTCTCTGCCGTGATTATACCGGAACTCGCCCGCCGAGAAAAGGGCTGCGTTTCAATCCATCCGGTAATTGGGGGATTCCTCGGTGATGATCACGTCGTGGACGTGGCTCTCCTTCAGGCCGGCGAAGGTGATGCGCACGAAGCGCGCTTTCCTGTGCAGCTCCTCCACGGAGGCGCAGCCGGTCAGGCCCATGCCGGCGCGGACGCCCCCGCTGAGAAGCGGGATCAGGCTCATGACCGAGCCGCGGTAGGGCACGCGTCCCTCGATGCCCTCGGGGACCAGCTTGCTCTCGGAGAACTCGTCTTCCTGGAAATAGCGGTCGCGGCTGCCGGCCTTCATGGCGGCGATCGAGCCCATGCCCCGGTACTTCTTGTAGGAGCGCCCCTGGTAGATCACCAGTTCGCCCGGGCTCTCGTCGGTCCCGGCCAGCATCGAGCCGATCATCACCGTGTCGGCTCCGGCGGCCAGGGCTTTGGTGATGTCCCCCGAAAACTTGATGCCGCCGTCGGCGATGACCGGCACGCGGCCGGCGACCTCGCGGCTGACCTCCATGACGGCGGTGAGCTGCGGCATGCCGGCGCCGGTAACCACGCGCGTGGTGCAGATCGAGCCGGGGCCGATGCCGACCTTGATGGCGTCGACGCCGCGTGCCAGCAGGTCGCGGGCGGCGGCGGCGGTGGCGACGTTGCCGGCCACCAGGTCGACGTCCGGCGCCAGGGCGCGCACCTTCTCCACCATCTCCAGGACTTTGCGCGAATGGCCGTGGGAGGTGTCGACGACGATGGCGTCCGCCTTGGCCGCCAGCAGCGCCCGCACCCGCTCCAGGGTGTCGGCGGCTGTGCCGACGGCGGCGCCAACGCGCAGCTGCCCCTGGGCGTCCTTGCAGGCGCCAGGGAAGCGTTCGGTCTTGACGATGTCCTTGAAGGTGATCAGCCCCTTGAGGAAATTGTCCTTGTCTACCACCGGCAGCTTCTCGATGCGGTGGCTGTGCAGGAGCTTCTTGGCCTCGGCCATGGTGATGTCCTCGCCGGCGGTGACCAGCCCCTGGGACTTCATGATCGTGGAGATGCGGGCCGTTGGGCTGCCGGCGAAACGCAGGTCGCGGTTGGTGAGGATGCCCACCAGGCGGCCGGCCTCGTCGATGATGGGCAGCCCCGAGATGCCCTTCTCGCGGACCAGCTGCAGCGCGTCCTGGATGGTGTTGTCCGGCCGCAGGGTGATGGGGTTGACGATCATCCCCGACTCGGAGCGCTTGACCATGCGCACTTCGGCGGCCTGGTCGGCGATGCGGAGGTTCTTGTGGATGATGGCGATGCCGCCCAACTGGGCCATGGCGATGGCCATGCGCGACTCGGAGACGGTGTCCATGGCCGCGGCCACCAGCGGCAGGCTCAGGCGGATACGACGCGAGAACTGGGTGGCGGTATCGGCCTGGCTGGGCAGGACCTCGGAGTAGCCGGGAACCAGCAGCACGTCATCGTAGGTCAGCCCGGGCTCGGGCAGGATCTTGTCGTTGTCCTTCATCGTTTCTTCTTGTGCTTGCCGCCCGGCATCTTGAAGGCCGGGGCGGACATCTTGGGCTTCTTCTGGCGCCATTCGTCGAGCTCCTCGCGCGCCACCGGGCGGAACAGGAAGAGAAAGCGCACGACCTCCTCGTCGATGCGGTTGAGCAGCTGCTCGAACAGATCGTAGCTCTCCTTCTTGTATTCGATGAGCGGGTCCTTCTGGGCATAGCCGCGCAGGCCGATGCCCTCCTTGAGGTGGTCGATGCTGAGCAGGTGGTCCTTCCACTGGCTGTCGATCACCTGCAGCAGGATCATGCGCTCGAGCTCGCGCATCTGCGAGGCGCCCAGCAGCGCCTCCTTCTCGATGTAGGCGGCCTTGATGCGCTCGCGCACGCGCTCCTTCAGCTCCAGGGGCGGCGCGTCGCGCAGGGCGGCGGGGTCCTCGCCGCGCAGGTCGATGCCGAACTGCAGCAGCGTCTCCTTCTGGAAGGCCTCGACGTCCCAGTGCTCGCTCTCCTTGTTCTCGTCGATATGGCAGGAAAAGATATCGTCGTAGAGGTCGTCGGTCAGCTCCTGGATGTGCGAACGAAAGTCCTTGCCGAAGAGGATGTCGCGGCGCAGCTGGTAGATATGGCGGCGCTGCTTGTTCATGACGTCGTCGTATTCCAGCAGGTGCTTGCGGATGGAGAAGTTCTGTCCCTCGATCTGCTTCTGCGCGTTCTCGATGGCGCGGGACACCAGGCGGTTCTCCAGGGGCACGCCGTTGCTCATGCCGGCGCGGACCAGCATGCCGCGCACTCGATCGGAGCCGAGGATTTTCATCAGGTCGTCCTCGAGCGAGATGTAGAAACGCGAGGAGCCGGGGTCGCCCTGGCGGCCCGAGCGGCCGCGCAGCTGGTTGTCGATGCGCCGCGCCTCGTGGCGCTCCGTGCCCAGGATGTGCAGGCCGCCGCGGGCGATCACCTCGTCGTGCTCGCGGACCACCGCCGCCGCGATCTCCTCGCGTGCCTTCTCCAGCACCACGGGCGGCGCCGTGTCCGGGGTGAAGCCCTTTTTCTTGAGCTCCTCGCGCAGCAGCGCCTCGGGGTTGCCGCCCAGCAGGATGTCGGTGCCGCGGCCGGCCATGTTGGTGGCGATGGTCACCGAGCCGAGGCGGCCGGCCTGGGCGACGATCTCGGCCTCCGACTCGTGGTACTTGGCGTTGAGCACGACGTGGCGGATGCGCTCGCGGTGCAGGCGGCGGCTGAGCAGCTCCGAGTTCTCGATGGAGATGGTGCCCACCAGCACCGGCTGGCCCTTGGCGTTCAGGGACTTGATCTCCTCCGCCACGGCGTTCCACTTCTCCTCCTTGCTGCCGTAGATCACGTCGGGGAACTCGGTGCGGATCAGCGGCCGGTTGGTGGGGATCTCGGTGACGTCGAGTTTGTAGATGTGGGCGAACTCCTCGGCCTCGGTCATGGCCGTGCCGGTCATGCCCGCCAGCTTGCGGTACATGCGGAAGTAATTCTGGAAGGTGATGGTGGCCAGGGTCTGGTACTCCTGCTCGATCTTGACGTTCTCCTTGGCCTCCAGCGCCTGGTGCAGGCCGTCGGAGTAGCGGCGGCCGGGCATGATGCGGCCGGTGAACTCGTCGACGATCAGCACCTGCCCGTCCTTGACCAGGTAGTCGACGTCGCGGTGGAAGATCAGGTGCGCCTTGAGCGACTGGTAGATCTGGTGCAGCAGGTCCATGTTCGGCAGGTCATAGAGGTTGTCGACATGGAAGAACTTCTCGGCCTCGCTGATGCCGCTCTCGGTGAGCACCACGGTCTTGGTCTTCTCGTCGTGGTCATAATGCTCCCGGCTGCGGCGGATGCGGGCCACGAACTCGTTGACGCGGTAGAAGAAAGAGGTCGATTCCTCGGTGGGGCCGGAGATGATCAGCGGCGTGCGCGCCTCGTCGATGAGGATGGAGTCGACCTCGTCGACGATGGCGTAATGGAATTCGCGCTGGCTCAGGCTCTGCACGTCGAACTTCATGTTGTCGCGCAGGTAATCGAACCCGAACTCGTTGTTGGTGCCGTAGGTCACGTCGCAGGCGTAGGCCTGCTTGCGCTGCTGGTCGTCCATCTCGTGCTGGATGACCCCCACGGTCAGGCCGAGGAAGCGGTAGACGCGGCCCATCCACTCGGAGTCGCGCTTGGCCAGATAGTCGTTGACCGTCACCACGTGCACGCCCTTGCCGGTCAGGGCGTTCAGGTAGGCGGGCAGGGTGGCCACCAGGGTCTTGCCTTCGCCGGTCTTCATCTCGGCGATCTTGCCCTGGTGCAGGACGATGCCGCCCAGCAGCTGCACGTCGAAGTGGCGCATGTTCAGCGTGCGCCGAGCCGCCTCGCGCACGACGGCGAACGTCTCGGGCAGCAGGTCATCCAGCTCCTCGCCGGCCTGGATGCGGGACTTGAACTCCCCGGTCCGGGCGCGCAGCTGCTCGTCGCTCTGCTCGCGCAGGGAGGGCTCGAGGGCGTTGATGCGCGCCACCAGCGGCGCCATGCGCTTCAGGTCCCGTTCGTTCTGGGTGCCGAAGATCTTGCGCACAATGAATTTCAGCATGATGGGGGTATTATACCGGAGGCGCCGGGCGTTCGCAACCTTCCCGTCGGCGACGCTGCCGCCCCGGCCCGCGAGGCCATTACTGCCTCGCGGTCGGGGATTGAATAGCCGCCGGGACCTTCCCGTCGGCGACGCTGCCGCCCCGGCCCGCGAGGCCATTACTGCCTCGCGGTCGGGGATTGAATAGCCTCCGGGACCTTCCCGTCGGCGACGCTGCCGCCCCGGCCCGCGAAGCCATTACTGCCTCGCGGTCGGGGATTGAATGGCCTCCGGGACCTTCCCGTCGGCGACGCTGCCGTAGTTTGACAAGCGGCCGGCGGGAGGGTATCCTGCGGTCATGGCCGGCGGGCAGAAGGAGTACAAGCGCTACGTCTTTGCCGTGTCCGATGCCACCGGCAGGACCTGCGAGACGGTGGTGTTGGCGGCCCTGAGCCAGTTCAAGACCACCCAGATCGTACTGGAGACCCTGTCCAACGTGCGTACGCCGCAGCAGGTGCACGAGGTGTTCACGCGGGCGGCGGCGGTCAACGGCGTGGTCATCTACACCATGGCCTCGCCCGAGCTGCGCCACGAGATCACTGAGCTGGGGCGGCTGAACGGCGTGCCCACCGTCGACATCCTGGGCCCGGTGCTCACCCGCCTCTCCGATCTGCTGGAGATCTCGCCGCTGGCCAAGCCCGGCTTGTTTCACCAGCTGGACCAGGATTATTTCCAGCGCATTGAGGCGGTCGACTTCACCATCCAGCATGACGATGGCCGGCGGCTGGAGACGATCGGCAAGGCCGAGATCGTGCTGCTGGGAGTGTCGCGGGCCTCCAAGACGCCGGTCAGCATCTATCTCTCCTACCGCGGCTGGAAGGTGGCCAATGTCCCCATCCTTCTCGGCGAGGAGCCGCCGGCCGAGCTCGAAGCCGTCGACCCGAAGCGCATTGTCGCCCTGACCATCCAGCCCAAGCGTCTGGAGGCGATCCGCCGCGAGCGGCAGATCAAGCTGCAGGCGGGAGACGGATCGGCCTATGTCGATCCGGAGGCGATCCGCCGCGAGGCGCTTTTCGCCCTGCGGTTGTTCGAGCGCAAGGGCTGGCCGGTGCTGGACGCGACCTATAAGTCGATCGAGGAGACGGCCACCGAGGTCATGCGCCTGATCTACGCCCGCTCGGGGCTGAAGAAGGGGAACATCCCCTATTGATAGGGTTCCTCACGGGATTTCGGTACCGGTTAAGGTGAGATTGGCTGAGTGGAAGGCTGGATAGGCATGGGAGGGGACAAATTCCAAGTACCAAACACCAAATCCCAAATAAATTCCAAGTTCAAAAATCCACTGTCCCAAACGAAAGCCATTTCAAGCATTTTTCTTCGTTTGGGTCATTTGGTCATTGGAACGTGGAACTAGTTTGGATTTTGGTGCTTGGAAATTGGTGCTTTGGTCCTACCAGATCACACTCCGAATGGCTCGAACCTTGCACAAGCCTGTGAGAGGAGCCTTGGATTAGTGCGAGTCTTTTTCCTGCGGCAGGGCGGCGTCGAAGAGATCGGCCATGGCGCCGCCGCGGCGCGACTCGCTGCGCTGGTCGGCATTCAGCCGCTGCAGCTCGCCGCTGAGGTCCTCCTCGGGCTCCTCCATGGTCAGCGAGAGGGTCTTGCGCTGGGGATCGACGGCCAGGATGCGCACGCGCACCTCGTCGTTGACCGTCAGGATCTCCTTGGGATGCTGGATGCGGCGGCCGACGCCCAGCCGCGACACGTGCAGCAGGCCGGTCACGCCCGGGAAGAGCTCAATGAAGGCGCCGAAGGGCTTCATGTGCACGACGCGGCCGGGGAGATCGGCCCCCACGACCAGCTTGTCGGCGGCGGTGGTCCAGGGATCGGCGAGCAGCGCCTTGAGGCTGAGGGAGATCTTGCCGGCCTCGGGATCGAGCTTGATCACCGCCACCTGCAGGGTCTGGCCCGGCTGGATGGCGTCCTTGGCGCTCTGCACCTTCTGGTAGGAGATCTCCGACACGTGCAGCAGGCCCTCGGCGCCGCCGAGGTCGACGAAGGCGCCGTAGTCGTGGACCGAGGTGACCCGGCCCTCGCGAACCTGGCCGACCTCGAGCTCGCTCCAAAGCCGCTGCGCGTGCTGGCGTTCCTCGGCGAGCAGCAGTTCTTTGCGGCCGACCACGATGTTGCGGCCGCCCTCCTCGAACTGGGTGATCAGGAAGGCGTAAGTCTGCTCCAGGTGGGCCTCCGGCTTCTGGCAGTAGTTCTTCTCGATCTGCGAAATGGGGCAGAAGGCCTTCAGGCCCATGACCTGGACGTCGAAGCCCCCCTTGTTCACGCCCTTGACCCTGCCCTCGACGGGCAGGCGGGCGGAGAAGGCCTCACGCAGCATGGCCAGGGCGGGCGAGTCCTTGGCCGCGGCAGAACGCAGGTCGCCGCGCCCCATCTGGCGCAGGCGCGACGTGCAGTGGAAAATGCCGTCGCGGAAGGAGGTCACCAGCACCTGCAGCGGGTCACCGGGCTTGACCGTCAGCTCGCCCTGGCGCTCGCACTCCTCGCGGTCGATCATGCCCTCGGCGCGGACGCCCAGGTCGAGGAAGAGGCTGTCGCGGCCGACGGAAATGACCTTGCCGGTCGTCACCTCGCCCACGCGCACGCGGGCGGCGGGGCGGAACGAGGCGTTGAGCATTTCGGCGAAGCTCTCTTCGCCCTTTGCGGATGGCGCAGTGCCCTGGTTCTCTTTCATGGGTTGACCTTCTCTGATCTCGGATCTATGTGGATGACCGAAGATTCTAGGCCCTATTGTAATCCGCATCGCGGGAAATGTCAAGGGCGGCGGCCGGCCGCGCCGTCGCCGCGGCAAGGAACGGGAAACGCTATTTCGCCTGGCCGTTGCCGGCGGCCTTCGCCGCCTGCAGGTCCTTGCGCTTCTCGGTGAAAAAGTCGGGGGCCAGGGGCTGGCCCTTGTGGGTGTGCACCTCGCCGTCGAGATAGGCGCCCTCGGCGATGGCGATCTTCTGGCAGACGATGTTCCCCTCCATGCGGCCGCTGGAGCGGACCTCGATGCGCTCGCGCACCGTGGCCTTGCCGTGCACGCGGCCGGCCAGGACCATGTTGCCCGCCGTCACCTTCCCCTGCACCGAGCCCTGCTCGCCGATCACCAGCAGCCCGGCGACCGACACGTCGCCGTTCAGCTCCCCCTCCAGCTCCAGGTCGCCGGGGCCGCTGATGGTGCCGGTGATGCGCGTGACGCCGCGGATGAACGACTTGCCGTCGGAGTCGCTGTAGCTTTCGCTGATTCTCTTGTTCTCCATGGTTTCTCCTGTAGGGCCGGGATGGCGTCCGGTCGGCATGTCAGGTGATGAACGAGCGGCACTCGGCCGCGAAAAAAAACTCGGCGAAAGCCGATGCGCTGGCGGATACGATCTCCCGCTGGCGCGGGTCCTGCGGGTGGAAGAAAAGCACTTGCAGGATGCCGCGGCTGGAGGCGGAGACGCTGGCCCGCAGCGAGTCGGCCGACGGGTTGCCGAAGGCGCCCTGGCTGTCGCGCACGACGATCCTGCCTGCAAGGTTCAATACGTCCTTGCGGATCCCCTGGTAGGCGTCGCCCTCGCGTCCCAGGTCGATGGCCAGCGGCGGCTGCAGGCGGTCGAGGTCGTAGAGCCCGTAGCAGACCTGGTAGCGCAGCGAGAGCAGGTTGGTCAGGTCGACGGCCGGGTTGACGGCGGGGAAATCGCCGCGGTCGCGCAGCCGGCGCCACAGCGCTTCGGACGAGGGGCGGTGCTTGGTCGGATCGACGCCGAAGGAACGATACAGCCGGCGCGCCAGCTCGAATCCCGGCGCCGGAGCGCCGGCGGCTGCGGCACGCAGCGCCGTTGTCTCGGCCGCGATCCGCTCGCGCAGGGACGCCCCCGGCCGCGGCGCCACGCCGCGGTAAACGATCACTCCGGCGCGCAGCCGGCCGGCCAGCAGGTTCTGCAGCGGGAAATCTTCGCTCATGGCGTTTGTGAATTCTATCACAGTGTGGTAAAAAAATCTCCGTGGCCGTGGCGCCCGACACCGTGTGCAAGGAGGAGGCGATGACGAAGTTCCTGCTGTGGCTGATCCTGCTGGTCCTGTGCTGGCCGCTGGCCATCCTGGCCCTGCTCCTCTATCCCGTCGTCTGGCTGTTCCTGCTGCCGTTCCGACTGCTGGGCATGACGGTCAGCGCCGTCTTCGAGCTGCTGCGGGCGATCATCACCCTGCCGGCGCGGGTGCTGCGCGGGCCCGGCCGCTGATCCGCTCCGGGTGAGCGCAGCGCCGGCGCGGCGCGCCTGGCTGGGCTGGGCGCTGGCCTCGATGGGTTGTTTCGGGGCCACCAATTTCCTGCTCGGCTACATCGCCGAGAAGAGCGCGGCGGATCCCGGCGCCAGCGTGAAGGCGGCCATGGTCCTCTGGCTCGGCTGCGGCCTGCTCGGCGTTGCCGGAGCCTTCCTGTTCAAGGCCACGGGACGCGGCTTCTCCGGGATGCCGGGCAGGCGGTCCTATGGAGCGCCCATCGCCGCCGGCGTCGCCCTGGCCCTCGGCATGCTGCTGCTGAAAAGCAGCCTGGCCGCCAACCCCCTGGCCAAGGGGCCCATGGTCGCCGTGACCTCGAGCAACTCGCTGGTGGTCGCCCTGCTGGCCTGGGCCCTCATCCGCGAGCGGCTCTCCCGGGGACAATGGGCGGGACTGGCCGTCATTGTCGCCGGCATCGTCCTGGTGAGCCTGGGCAGCGGCGGTCGCGCCCAGCTGGGAGCCGTCGGCCTGGCCGTCGCCGCCATGCTCCTCTTCGGGATCACGAATTTCCTGTTGAAGCTTGCCGGAAGGCAGGGCTGCGATTCGATCTCGGCCGCCATCGTGCTGTGGCTCGCCGTCGGCGCCTGCGGAGCCCTGGCGGTCGGCGGCCGCTGGCTGGGCCAAGCGCGCTTCCCGGCCCTGGCCACCCCCTGGCTCACGCTCCTGGCTTTCCTCGCCGGCGGGACGCTGGCCCTGGGCATGCTGGGGATCAAGAAGGCGGTCACCCTGGGCCAGGCCGGACCGGCGTCGGCCGTGTCGGGCGCCAACGCCATCCTGGTCAGCCTGCTCGACCTGGCGGTGCTGGGCCACTGGCTGCCTTGGCTGAAGCTGGCCGGCATGCTGACGGCCGTGACCGGCATCGCCGTCCTGGCCCTGGCGCGGCCGATGGCGGAAACATCTGCCAGGGACGGGAGGGGCCGATGAAGATCATCGCCAACCTGCCGGCACGCGAGGGCTGGCATCTGCGGGAGAGATTCCCAATCCAGGTGGCGATGAAACGGGGTGCGCCCCCTTCAGCGGAGCTTACTAGCACAAGACCATGGCCGAGTACTTTTTCGCGCGGGAGGGGAAGCTCCGCTTAAGGCAAAAGGAAAAAGGCAAAAGCAAGAAAAGACACTCGGCGTTCGATAACAGTGAAGCAGCAAATTCCAATCACCCAATAAGAAAAGAGTTCCCATGTCCAAAACCAATGTTTGGCTAACCCGGGCACTGAAATTTAGCTCGATTGAACCGCAGTTCGACCACTGACATTTTCTTCATTTGGGTCATTGGTTCATTGGCATTTGGTGCTTGTGATTTGAATTACAGTCTGAACTCGTCACGCGTCACTCGTCACGATAGTTCAATGTTTTGTTTGGGCGAGGGCTTTAACTTTTTCCTTTTACCTTTTTACTTTGGATTCAGGGCTCTCAATGTTCAGGGACATAGTTTGAACAGGGGCTGGCCGACGCGGAGCGGGGATCCTTCCCCGGCCAGCGTCTCGCCGACATGGTCGGCGGGGACGACCAGCACGATCGTCGATCCCATGGCGAAGCGTCCCATCTCCGCCATCTGCCGTACCGGGATGTCGCAGGGCTGCCAGGCGCCGGTCGCCGGCAGCCCGTGCTCCAGGAACTCCAGGCCGATGCCGCCCACGAACGTGGCGCCGACTGCGGCCATGTAGAGCGGCCGCCTCGGCAGGGCGAAGCGGGTCACCGCCCGCTCGTTGCGGACGTAGAGCCGCCTGACCCGACGCACCGAGAAGCCGTTGACCGGGAACAGGCGG
>Ga0209507_1000445_pt1 | contig 46480 bp, 25 predicted proteins | sample AD_UKC028_MetaG_FD_184414 | JGI IMG/M metagenome (GOLD analysis project Ga0209507, IMG submission 184414) | Active sludge microbial communities of municipal wastewater-treating anaerobic digesters from USA - AD_UKC028_MetaG (SPAdes) (version 2) | ecosystem: Engineered > Bioreactor > Anaerobic >...
GAGCACAATGCGACCGCCTTCATATGGCACTTCCTTGCAGCCGTCAGGAATGGAGGCAACGGGGACGAGCAGTACGTCGCCCTGGCGAATGAGGGAAGGGGTTTTCACTTGTGTGCAGTTCATTTGGGCTCTCCTGATTCCGGAAAATTGGGCACTGGCCGAATGCGTTTGTGCGGCTGCTGAGATAAGTGATGCCTTCTCTTTGCAGGCACGGCTTGGAGTATGGGTTGGGTATGCGACAGGCTGTGTCGCCTGGAGCCATGGTGGCGACTCGCCTGATCCCGTGAACGACATCGCGCATCTACAAATTTCAATCGAGTTACGTAATTCGACTATCCTTACGTCGATTGAGGCCGTCCAGGCCTCGGGCTATAAGGAAAACGGATGGGAATGGAAATCGAGAATATTGCAAATGGAGACCTGTACGCCCTTCTGTCTATCTGCACCAAAGAAGACCTTGATCCACTGGTGGCCTGCATTACTCGAAAGCTCTCAAACCTGCTCGACATTAACGACGACTACAAGCGACATCGGCCCGATCACACCAAGTACCACCAGGTAATTGCGGACGAAATTCGACTGTTCGGCGGAAATACGCTCCGGAACCTGATGCGGGGCGGAAAAGGTCCTTCTTATGGCGAGGTGGTTATCGACGTCTGTAAGAAGCTTGACATTCCGTGCCGCGATGGCGAGACCGTCAACAACGAAAGCAAATTGCTGACCATCTTTCTGGACCGGCAGTGGAAGGCATTAAGTGAGGAGGAGCGAGCGAGACTCGTCGCGGAGGCACGCACCGAAGCATCCAAAGGAATTGGTATCAACGCGAAAAACGTCATTCTGGGAGGTGGCGCTTTGCTGACTGCACGGTTGGCTGGTGGCCCAATCGCGCTGGGGGCGTCGGTATTCAGCATCGCTGACCCTGCCTTCTCCGTTACGGTTCCTTGCGTCTTGCACATCGCGTACCTGCGCAAGAAGTACCTGGAGGCAGCGAAGCCTGCCCCGGTGCATGAGACATTTGCTGAGATGGCACCTGCGGTCCGGCCTCTGATTCGTTCAGGCGCTCTGGTCGTAGGAACTTCCGAAGAGGCTCCGCTGCTATCGCTTGCGCGTATCTCGGAGCCGCGGGCGGTCGACTGGAATCTAGTAGGCAGTGATGATGGTATTAGCAGGCTCAATCCCCTCCTCCAGGGGGTGCCAAGCCTAGCAACTGCTGGCGAAGTTGCAACCAGCAAATACATGGAGGTTGTAATCAACGGGCCGCTTCTGAAAGCTAAGGGGAAGGAAGGCTACAGGCTGATAACGATGATCGACGGCAAGCCCAGTCACGGCACCTTAATTGACCCTAGTAGGCTCTCCACAATCGTAAACGCGTCGGCCTTACTTCAGGTGGCGTCGGTAGCGGTCGCACAGAAACACTTGGCGGACATCAGCAAGAAACTCTCCGAGATAAAGGCAAGTGTCGAAAGGATCCATAGCTTCCAGAAAAACGAGCGTTGCGCCATGATCAAAGGGGCGATCCGCTACTTTGAAGAGGTAGCACAGGCTGTCCTCTTTGGTGAGTTGTCTGAAAGCGTTCGGCACCTAATTGAGCACCACGAAGCCCAACTTCTCCAGATCCAAGAGCATCTTATGGGCGACATCCGACACGAGAGCGAGGAAATCCTTAGCGTAAAGGACGAGACCATGTTCGGGTCAAAGGGTATGCATGATGCCATCTGCACGCATCAGAAGCTCCTGGACGACCTGTACCAGCAGCTTCTGCTCTGCATCCGGGCAAGGGCTTGCGGGTGGCGGCTCCTGATCGCCTACCCGGGCGAGGGCAGCCTGAAGGAAGCCAGGAAGCGGAGCATTGAGGGCGCCGTCGAAATGCTGTCGGAAGGTAGTGATTTGATTTCCAGAACTGATAAGTTCATGCGACAGAAGGTGAAGGCCATGTCGGCGCTTTGGAACAATAACGTCACCGTGAACGAACGCAAGCTCTCGCTTCTTAATTGGAACGACCGGTTGGTAGTAGAGGTTTCGCAGTGCAAGGATCAGATTGTCAAGGATTTACTGGTGGCGGAAGCAGTCATTGCCATGCAACACCAGCCCGTGACCATGCTGGTGAAGATTGAGAACGATCAGATTGTGGCCACCTGCTCGGCGTAGTCGGCACGGTATCAGCTGGCGATAGCCGTTTACAGAACCGGCTAGGACAAGCAACTGCCGTCGCTCGGTAAACGGCAGAAATCAGCCACATTGCCGCCCGAGCAAGACTATAGACTCATGGTCTGCATTGGCCGAATTTCTGACCTACTGGGGGTAATGTCAAACCTTTGACTCCAGCTTGCCATCCCAAAGAACAAGCTTAAATCCGGCCACAAGCCATCGTTCTTGAACCACTCCGGCGCGATGCTGTTGCAGAAGTACCCATAGGTCGGAAATAGGTGAGTTATCGACTATGGATCTCAGGTAGTCGCCTACACCGGGAAGCTGAATTCGATAAAGATCGTGTCTGGCCGAAGCGGGTGAATCCAGGGTGGCTTTCAAGTCAGCATAATCCGGCGCTACAACGCCAATTAGACGAGAGCATCCAAGGGCAATCTGTAATCCCTTCGGGTCAATGTCGACGAAAGCAAGCACCGGCAGGTCACTCGCATCGATAAAAGCCTTTACGTTGTTAAGTCGGCTTTCAGTCTTGTCTCCACGATAGATAACAAGCGGGTTTTTACAGTCGTCTGGAAGGTCGAAAGCCAGCTCATGTAGCTGATCAAACACTTCGTAGTTTTCAACCAGCATGATTGAGTCATGTCCGATACTGTTAGCGACTCTTCGCCAGTCGCTATCTAGATGGCAACCTTCTGGTAGCGACAGGGTTTGACCAGCTAGGTTGAGTGTCATGTTGGGAAGGGATTTCATGGACACCCTGCCTGTCTTTAGCGCACCACCGCCAGCTTTTTCGTTTGGGCTCGCCATCGCCAGCCTATCGCTGCGCGACATCTCTTTGATGGGCAATGGGGTAGCAGAATAGCCGCGGGCCAGTAGGAGTTCCCGCATTTCCAGGCGATTACGTTCGCTCAGGTACAGGGTCTTGCCTTGAATGCGACCGAAGCCCAGATCCTCTCGCAATCGGCGTGCAGTTGCACTCAGAGGTGTCGAAGGGGCATCCTTCTCCAACAAGCGCTGCATCAGTTGGGCCATGGATTGATCAAGCATGGAATCAGAGCCCCTTGCGTGCGGCCAGAACGTCGTGGATCAAAACATTCCCATCGAAGACTGAGTGTACATGCTCGACCCGACGGAAGCTCCAGGAACCCGTGCGTCTTTCACGCTCATCCTCCGATACCAAGCGGAGCAACCAGACGTCTTCGCCAATGCTACTTGTCATTGAGGGATGCTCAATCCACCAGCGCCGCGCCGAAATCCATTCCGGACTTTCTGCAGCCTCCATGAAGAATGCCCGGACAGCTTTCTTCAGCGGTGACTGGGCTACCACAACCACAGTTTCTGTGGTTTCTTCGACGAGCTGACCCGCTGGCCGCCGCTCGATGCGCATATCAGCCGAGGCTGGAATGTTGGCAGCGATTTCCCGCAGTACATCTTCCGAGTCCGGTTGGGCGACGTCCGGATGGTTGGCCAGCTCCATTGGTGCAGCCAAACCGACCCATTCGGGCGGTGTGGCAGTCTCGTCCCAGTTCTTCGGTGTCCAGTCGGGATTTCGATTGAGGTGCAGAGCAAATGAACGGACGAGCCGCGCCTGATCCTCGATCTTGCGGAACTCGAACAGGTATTGCTGAAGCTGCTGCAGGACGGCCTTCAGTTTTTCGCGGAAGGTCGGTATGCGGTCTTCAAGCAGTGCGTGGAAGGAAAGCGCCAAATCCTCGTTACCAGACAACTGGTCGGAAAAGTCCGCGAAGTGGAAATTTTCCAAGAGGTTGACCAGTTTGCTGGTTCGATCCTGGTAGTGGAGGTTTTGCCGGCGTTTCTCTGCGATGGTCGACACCGCAGCGAATTTGGTGGCCACCATCGCATGCAGGATTGTCAGCTCATCATCGATGGAATCGGCGATGTCCGAAATCGCCTCCCGGATTTCCATCTCGTACTGCTCGGCAGCAACATCCCGTCCATCCTGGATGGCCAGCGAGTGTTCCGCGACCAACTTCTCTAGGCGGGCGAAATATCCGCCGACGTTGGCGCCGATGGCAAACAGCCGTTCCGTGCTGAGGGCTGTGTTTAGGAACTGGCGGAAGGACGAGCGAAGCTGGAAGGTGTCGCGAATGTCAGGGGAGAGCAGGCGAATCTGCCGGAGCAGTTCAATGTTCGAGGCGTTTTCGTCGGTCTTGACCACCCGAGTGTTGTAGTAGGTTGTGCTGACCGTCCCGGCGCATTTGAAGAGACGCGACAGTAAGATCTCGACGGCGGTATGGTTGCTCAAAAGAGCCTCCCCGTTTCCGGGTCGTCATCCTTCTCGTCCTGTTGCTGGATACCCTCGTTCTCCATCAGGAAGGTAATTACCTGGTAGTAGTAGTCCAGTTTCCCGGTGAAGCGCCAGGCCTCCTGTTCCGGGTAGGCGAAGACGATGTATCCTGCTTTTTCGAGTTGCTGGAATACCTTCCCGAGCATCGCGTTGGACGACGCCTCGTTTGCCGCGAACTCCTTCCCCAGGGTGGCGAACTCTCGAAGCTTCTCCAGAAGGTGCGGGTTCTCGGTGACGGATTTCAGGATGGCCGGGTAGTCGATACGGTCGCCGGGTGATGGCGCCACATCGGTTTTCAGGCTGTCCATGCACAGTTCAATGAACTGGATGACTGGCCGGATCGTTTGCTTGATCGAAACCATCACGCGCTTGGCCTCCGCGCGCTGCTCCTTGCCAACTTTCACCCACGAGGCGTAATAGGCCTGGCCGTTGGGCGTGATCGTCAGCCGGCGCTTTATCTTGCCGAGGAAAGCATCCACTTCGGACCGTAAGGCTTCGTCCGCCAGAGCACGGAAAAGGGAGGGCGCGGTGGCCTCGCAAATGAACTCGCCCTCGAGGAGCTTGGGGACTACCTGGTCAAGCATGGACATGCTCCTCATGTTCCAACTTCACGGTGGCGAGCGTGCGGCCCGGCAGGATCTTGTAGTTCTTGGTGAAGAGCGGGGCGAGGTCGGGATCGACGTCGGGGAAGGCGGAGACCATGGTGATGTTGTTGCGCGCGAGCAGGTTGAGGAGGGCGGTTGCGTTACCAACGGACAAGTCCTTCAGCTCGTCCACTACGAAAGGAACGGCGACCCGCTCCTTGCGCCGGATGCGGTTGATGAATCCGATCAGAATGACCACAAGAATGATGTAGGACAGGCCATTGGAGCTCATGCGGGCCAGAGAGGCTTCGTTCTTGGCTACCTTGCTGCCGTCGCCGTCGATGTTGGCGGTGACCTGCAGGTTGATCAAGTCGACCGGATCGGCGACAAGCCCCTTGTCATCGCTGAGGACCATAGCCACTTCGCGGGCCGCCGAAATGAAGCTGGCTGGGGGCAGAGCATCGCCCTGGGTGTGCCAACTGTCGTACTCGAAGTGCAGAGACTCGATTGCCTGCCAGTAATTCTGCTTGTCCACATCGGTCGTGATAATCACGGAGACGTCGGCGATGTTGGCAAAAACCTGCCCCTGGTGAAGATGAGATTTGAGGTCGCTGGCGAAATTTCCAACCTGCTTCTTGAAGTTGCCCAGCCCGCTCCAGAAGGCTGAAATGTTCTGGGCGAACGTCTTGCCAAGTTGAATGAGGGTCGCCTTGTTCTGCGCGTGTTCATGCTGGTACCAGCCGCGAAGCCCCTCGATCCAGAGGTATTCTTGTCCAGGCGGCGGGTAGCCGATTCGCTGCTGGGCAGTGGCATGGTAACGCTCCGGGCCAGTACCGGGCGAGCTCATCATCTGCTTGCGGATGTCGTCGACGCCCTCGTGGATGCGCTTCAGAAGCTCGGCGTAGTCGCGCTGCAACTCCCGCCGGCGGGCGGTGAGAAGTTCAAGGGAAACTCGATCGTCGAAGCCAGCGTCGAAAGTGGCCTTGTCCTTGGTCCAGGAGGCCAAATTCCCCATCTGACCGTAGGCCTCGCGCCGCAACTTTTCGGATTTATCGATCCCGTTAGTTACCTCCTTGGCAATCCGGGCATGTTCTTTCAGCCGCGCGTCCCGCTCACGCACGAGCTCGCGATGCGCCTCCTCGAACTGTTGTTTGGCTACCTTGGTGGCGGCTTGGGTTTCGACATGTTGCGGACGCTGTGCCCAGGAGACTGTCAGCCAGTCCCGGTATTCCGCGACGTAGCGACGGTCCATGTTGGCTTGGTCGATACGTTGTTCAAGCTGCTGGATGTCGGCCCGGATAGGATCCAGGACAGACACATCGACACCGTTGGCCTTCAGGGCTTCGTTGCGCTGGGTGGCGATTTCAGCCAGCCGTTCCTTGAGGCGTGTGACAATGACTTGAATGGCTTCGTCGATGGATCCCACTTCCTTGTCATGGGCCTGCTTCAACCCGACCAATTCATTCGCATTGGCCTGTTCCTGCTCACGCAATTCGGATGCGTGCCGCTTTTCCGTGTCTGCAAGTGATGTCCTGGCGGCTAACAGTTTGGTCCGGCATGCTTCCAGTGCCGCTGCGGCGGCACGATGGGCAGCATCCTTACTGGCCTGCAGGCGGGTTCGTGCAGTCGAAAGTCGCTGATCGGCACCGGTCTTGGCGGCAACTGCCTGGTTCAGCAGAGTTTGCTGCGTATCGCGGGAATCCTTGGTCAGTTGGCGTTGGCGCGACGCCTCACTGAGTTTTGCCTTGTCTTCGTCGTACTGCTTCTGGCGCTTCTCCACCAGTTGCCGCAGGCGCGAGATTTCCTGCTGGATACTTTCTTCAGACGCGAGCCGGGTGGCATCAAGCTGCTCCAAGTCTATGCTCACACCGAAGAGGTCGCTACCTCCAGTGAGGACCGGCGCCAAGTCGCTGCGTAGCAAGGTTTTTTCCGAAACGAGGCGCCCGATGTCCTGAGCCCAGTCCGGCTTGTTGGCACGCAAGTAGCCGAGCAAGGTTTCTTCGCCCGCATTGCCGGCGTCAATGACGTCCTGAAGTTCGCCTTCGGCCTTCTCCAGCGATTGCTGGCTGCCGTTCATCATGGCCTCTTCGTCGACGACTTGCTGCTGCGCGTGGGACAGCTTGCGCTCAAGGGGCTCTAGTTCCCCGCGAAGTTCGTCAATGCGGCGCATCGCTTCCTGGACTGCCTCGAACTCTAGATCATAGGCTTGCTGAGCTTCAGGATCGGGTTGCGGGTTCCTTGTCTCAACCCCCAGCTTTGCTTCTTCTGCGCCGAAAGTGGCGACATTGGCGTTTAGACCAGCCAACTCGGTGCGGTGCCGATCGGAGACCTGACGCTGATTCTCGGCATGACGACTGTAGACGGCCGCGTGACGCTTCCAAAAGTCCTGCACCAAGCCTGACTTGCGGGTTTCGAGTTGGCGTGTGTCGTCGTCGGCATCCTTGCGAGCGGCAGCATCCATCTTTTCGAAAACTTCCACGACCGATTTGGACGAATCCTCAAGTTCTTGTAGCCGTGTCTGCTGCGATTTCAACCGGGTTTCCATTTCGGGCAGTCCGTCGACGGCCTGCGCCCGCTCTTCAGCCTTGTCATCGTCGAACTGTTGCTTGCGGCGGTCCAGTGCGGACAGCGTGGAGGTGGCATTGTTGAGCTTGGCCTGTTCAGCCGTGACGGCGGTTTGAAGGGTCAGCGAACGTGTATTGAAGTCAGTAACCAGTTGGGTCCGCAAGTTGATCAGGCGCTGTTCCTCGGCTTCGCCGGCGATCACTTGGTTCTGGTAATGGTCGTGCATCAGCTGGAAGCGGGCATGAAGGACGGAAAACTCATCGACCGACTGGCGACGTTGCTGGTCGTGCAGTTCGAGCTCGTCCATGATCGGCGCTTTTTTCATGACGGCGTTGTGCGCCTCGTATTCGCCGATCCAATGGGTCAATTCGCGTTTGCTTGTTCGCATGGAGAACGCGTCGGTGTTCTCCTGAATGGATGAGACGATCATCCGCTTGAGATCAAAGAACGTTGTGGCACGCTGGAGGATGCTGGTGATGATCCGCTCGATGTGCTTCAGTCGGCCGCCGCTGCCAGTGAAAGAGTACATCGTGGCTAGCTGCCGATGCTCCCGGCCGGCCTCGTTTTGAAGGATCTGGCGGTAGAGGGTCAGGGACAGCGGCTTGGTGAAGTCGACCCCCAGTTTCGTCAGGTGACGCGAAAGATCCTGGCTCTGTACCAGTCCGTTAGCATCGCGGAAAAGATCAGGACTGAAAGCACGGTTGATGAAGCGATAGTTCGCCCCATCGCTTTGGCCATTGGCATGGATTACGGACAGGACGCGTTGGCCGCGGCGCTCGTATTCGAAGACCACATAAGACGAAGTATGGGGAAGATAGTGCCGCGCAAACTTCAGATTGTTCTCATCGCTTTGGATCACCCGCGAAGGTGCCTCACCGAAGAAGAGTGGGAAAAGGCGGAGCAGGGTGGTTTTCCCTGAAGCGTTCTCACCGGTCAGAGCTGTGTGGCCTGCTAGATCGATCTCAACGGTCTTTCCTCGTGCGTATGAATCAATGAGTATGAGCCGAGTGAGCCGAAAATCCGGCCGGCCATCGTTTGCGTCAAGTGAATTGCCTGATGAATCATGCATCATTTTCGGTTCTTCGCGATCGGCTGGTCATTTTTAAAATCAATGGAAGATGATAATGCAACAAAGGCTCATCAAATGAGCTTTGATGGGACTCATACTATGGGGAGAGCGCTGGTCACCTAATGAAAATGAATATGCCTTTTTCAAATTTTAGAAGCTTGGTAAGCTCGTTCCTCTTTAGGGCTTTCGCTGCGTAGCACTGCGAACACGAAGGAATGGATAACAAATAGAACAAGGGTTTTTATGAATACCCACTTTGCACCCGGTATGCGTGTCGTTATCCGGGATGAGGAATGGCTTGTCCGCCGTGTTGATCCTTCAGCAGATGGAGGCCATCTGCTTAATTGCGATGGCATCTCCGAATTGGTGCGGGGGCAGGAGGCGTTATTCCTTACAGAGCTGGAAGCCAAAATCGAGATTCTTGACCCGGCACAGAACCAGCTAGTACCTGACACCTCCGACAAATACAGCGCCGCGCTGCTCTACCTCGAGAGCCAGCGCCGCCGTAGCGTTGCCAATGACGACCAGATTCACCTCGGGCATCGAGGCGTGATGAATCTGGTGCCTTACCAGCTTGACCCGGCCTTGCAGGCACTGCGTCAGCCGCGCAGCCGCATCCTGATTGCCGATGCCGTGGGCCTGGGCAAAACCCTTGAAGCCGGGATTCTTGCTACCGAGCTGATCCAGCGTGGGCGCGGCAAGCGCATTCTGGTCGTCACACAGAAAAGCATGCTTACCCAGTTTCAGAAGGAATGGTGGAGCCGTTTCACCATCCCGCTGGTTCGGCTCGATTCAGTGGGGCTCGCCCGTGTGCGCAACCGCATACCGGCCAATCACAACCCCTTCAACTATTTCGACCGTTCCATCATCTCGATGGATACGCTTAAGAACAACCTCGAATACCGCAACTACCTCGGCAATGCCTGGTGGGACATCATTGTCATTGATGAATGCCACAACGTTGCTGCCCGAGCATCAGAAACGGGCCTCTCTCGTCGCGCCCGGCTGGCTCGTCTGTTGGCCACACGTTCTGACACCATGATCCTGCTTTCCGCCACGCCGCACGATGGTTCGGCCAAGAGCTTTGCCTCGTTGATGAGCCTGCTTGATCCCACCGCCATCAGCGACCCAGAGGACTACACACCGGACGATTTCAAAAACAGGGGCCTCGTCGTTCGCCGCTTCAAGAAAGACATCAAAGATCAGGTCAGCGCTGATTTTCAGGAACGCCAAACCACCTGTCTGAAGCAGAACGCCAGCCCACAAGAAGAAGCTGCTTACCGCGCCTTACTGGCCATTCCCTTTACCCAGAACGGGAAATTCAACCCCGGCAGACCTGCCGAGCTGCAGCGCGTTGGCATGCAGAAGGGCATGTTCTCCAGCCCGGCCGCCGCGCTGGCATCCACCAGCAAGCGCATTGCGCTGCTCACCGGCAAAGCCAGCCCCAGTGCAGATGAGGCCAACGAAGTCGCTGCCCTGCAGGAATTTGCGACGGCACTGAATGCCATCACGCCCGCCAGCTTCAGCAAATACCAGCGCCTACTCACCCACCTGCGTGATCTCGCTACAGATTGGAAGCCCGATAACGCCGACGACCGCCTCGTGATCTTCTCCGAGCGCATCGAAACCTTGCGCTGGCTGTATGCCCAGTTCATGCAAGATCTCAAGCTCAAGCCCAACCAGCTTGTCGTCATGGATGGCAGCATGACCGATACCGAGCAGCAGGAAATCGTCGAGCGCTTTGGCCGGCATGATGATTCCCTGCGCCTTCTGCTCTGTTCCGACGTCGCTTCCGAAGGCTTGAACCTGCACTACTTCTGCCATCGCCTGGTGCATTTCGATCTACCTTGGTCGCTCATGGTTTTCCAGCAGCGTAATGGCCGCGTTGATCGCTACGGCCAGAAACATCGGCCTGAAATCACCTATCTCTTCACTGAAACCCAGGTTGAAAAGATAAAGGGCGACCTGCGTATTCTCGAAATCCTCTCCATCAAGGATGAACAGGCCAACAAGAATCTTGGTGATCCGGCCTCATTCCTCAACGTATTTGACCCTGAAAAAGAGGCCGACAAGGTCAGCGGCTTCATGGCCGACGGCGTTTCGCCCGAGTCGGTCGAGCAAAAGCTCGATGCCGCCATCACCGAAGACGACGACAACGAAGGCGATTGGCTGCTTCAGCTTTTCGGCGGCGGCAATGCTGAGCCTGAAGCAAAACCAGCCAGCAGCCTCGACCAGATCAACGCCCCGGCCAGCCTTTTCGCGGGTGACTACCAGTTCGCCAAATCCGCGTTCCAGGTGCTTAGCAAAGAGAAGGAGTTCGCCCAGTGGGCCCCAGACGACGTTGATCAGCTCATCACGCTCACCGCGCCAAAAGATCTGCAAGACCGCCTGCGCCAGTTGCCGCGTGAGGTGATCGACGCCAACCATCGCTACGTACTCAGCGCCAAGCCGGATCGTGTGGTCGAAGCCATCGAAACCGCACGGCAGGCGCGGGCAGAAGACGACACCTGGCCGCACCTGCACTACCTCTGGCCGCAGCACCCCATCATGGACTGGTTGCTGGATCGCGTTCTAACCCAGTTTGGCCGCCATCGCGCCCCGGTCATCCAGAACCCCTATCTGGAGCTCGGCGAGCAAGCCTTCATCCTCATGGGTCTGGTGCCCAATCGCAAAGGCCAGCCCCTGCTGGTCGATTGGCAAGTCGCCACGCGCAAAGCAGGTGGAGCGATGCAACTGGAAAGCTACGACAGCTTCATCACCCGCGCCAAGCTCAAGGCAGATGCCTTGCCCAACCGGGGCATTACCTTCGACACCTCCGAATTGCAAGCTGCACTGCCTGCAGCCGTAGCCGCCATGCGTGCCCACATGGTCACGCGTCAAGGTGCGTTTGATACCGACATGAAAGCCCGACTCGCCGGCACCCTGGCTGAGCTGGAAGTACTGCAAGGCAAGCAGGTTCAACAACTAGAAATGCGCTTGGAAAAGCAGCTGGAAAGTGTGCGCGAATCCAAACGCGAACAGCGCAGCAACCAGATTAATCAAGTGTTCGACGAATACCGCCAGTGGGTGGCAGACACCATGACCACCGAGCCCCAGCCCTATATCCGCGTGCTGGCTGCACTCACCCGCTGAGAACAAGAACAGGGAACCCAACCATGTCCGTCGCCGATTCCGTCAGCACCTTCGCTGGCCTGACCAACGAAAACGAGTTCTACAGCCACCACTATCTGGCCGAAGTCTTCAAGGGCGACATCAAATCGCTGATCGAGCAGTGGCAAGCCGCTGAAGAAGAGGGTGGTGCTGCCAATAAGGCCCCGTTCAAACAGCTTCAATCCTGTAGCGCCCGTTGGTTTGCCCAGCAAGCCAACGTCGTGCGCAGCAAATCACCTGAAGACCGCCTCGCTGCCCACCGAGAGTTACACCAGCCCTTACTAGCCGCCCTCGGCTACACCATTCAGCTACAGCAATGTGAACTGCTACCGGGCAAACCGGTGCCCGTCTGGCAAGTTTTGGGCGAGCAGGGCAAAGCCCCGCAGCTCATCATCGTTCCCAGCTACACCCCCAGTCAGGAAGACGAAGACCTGCTCGATCAAGCGCTCGCCGCCTGCCACTACGCTGGTATCCCCGTGCCGCCCGCGTTTAAGGGCATGAGCATGGCGGAGGTCATCTCCGAAGCCCTCTTCGGAGCCGATCAGCCACCGCGCTACATCATTCTCGCCGGCTTAAACCAATGGCTGCTGCTGGACCGCTTCAAGTGGCCCAACAACCGAGTGCTGCGTTTTGACTGGAGCGAAATTCTCGACCGCAAAGACAGCGCCACACTACAAGCCGCCGCGGCGCTGCTACATCACGACAGCCTCGCTCCAGCCGCCGGCAGTGCCAGCCTACTCGAAGGCTTGGACGAAAACGCCCACAAACACGCTTTTGGCGTATCCGAAGACCTCAAATATGCCCTGCGTTCTGCCATCGAGCTACTGGGCAATGAAGCCGCCAATCAGCTCCGCCAGCTCGCGGCAGAGCAGGGCAAGGGTTTCTATTCCGGCAAAGATGCGCTCGATCCAGAGCAGCTCAGCCTCGAATGCCTGCGCCTCGTTTATCGTCTGCTCTTCATGTTCTACATCGAAGCGCGGCCCGAGCTGGGCTATGTGCCGATTCAGAAAAGCGAGATCTACCTCAAAGGTTACAGCCTCGAATCCCTGCGCGAGCTGGAAAACGTTGCGCTCAACACGCCGCACGCTCGCGAAGGCACGTATTTCGACACCACGCTACGCCGTCTCTTTACCTTGGTCGCCGAAGGCTGTGGCACCTCGGCCAACCTGCACCTGAATCAGGGCGCACAGGGCGCGCGCGACACCTTTTCGCTATCGCCACTCGATAGCCGCCTGTTCGACGCCAGTGCCACACCCTTACTGAACAAAGTCGTTTTCCCCAACCATATCTGGCAGGCCGTCATCAAAAGCATGTCGGTCAGCAAGCCGCGCAAAGGCGGGCGGCCGGGGCGAGTCAGTTACCAACTACTTTCCATCAACCAGTTGGGCGCGGTGTACGAAGCCCTGCTGTCTTACCGGGGCTTTTTCGCTGCCGAAAATCTCTATGAAGTCCAGCCTGAGCCCAAGAAGGCCAAAGCTGCCAGTAGCGAGGAGGGCGATGACGAGGCAGAGGCAGACGAGGGTGCCGATCTCTCCGGCAGCACCAGCACAGATGTGCTGGACAACGCTTGGTTTGTGCCCGAAAGCCGACTCAAGCTCGATGGCTACAAGCCGACCGAGATGGTTTATGAGGAAGATGACGAAGGCCGCAAAAGGCTGCGCATGTACCCCAAAGGCAGCTTCATCTACCGCTTGGCTGGGCGCGACCGGCAAAAAAGCGCCAGCTATTACACCCCGCAGGTGCTCACCCGCTGCCTGGTGAAATACGCGCTCAAAGAATTGATCAAAGACAAAACCGCCGACGACATCCTCACACTCACTGTGGTCGAGCCCGCCATGGGCAGCGCGGCTTTCTTGAACGAAGCGGTTAACCAGCTTTCAGAAAAATATCTCGAACTCAAGCAGCAGGAACTCGAAGAACGCATTCCGCACGAGCGCTACGCCTACGAACTGCAAAAAGTGCGCATGTACATTGCCGACCGTAATGTCTTCGGCGTCGACTTGAACCCCGTTGCCGTCGAGCTGGCCGAAGTTTCGCTCTGGCTCAACGCCATTTATGGCGAGCCGACCGAAGATGCTGACGGCAATCCCATTCCACCGCGTCCCGCCCGCGTGCCTTGGTTCGGTTACCAGCTTTTCAACGGCAACAGCCTCATCGGTGCACGCCGCGAAGTCTGGCCCGCCCAGCGCCTTGTCAAAAACGCCAATCCCAAGTGGTACGACGAAGCCCCGCGCCGCCTTGCCCCGCAAATCACAAAGTCTTACGGTCAACGCGAAAAAGACGAGGTTTTTCACTTTCTGTTGCCCGATCCTGGCATGGCGAACTACACCGACAAGGTCGCCAAAACGCTGTACCCGGAGGACTTCGAACGCCTTAAGGCTTGGCGAAAGGACTGGACCAAGCCCCTCGAACACCACGAAATCGCTCGACTTCAGCAGCTCAGCGACAAGATTGACGCGCTGTGGCGCGAGCATGTCGATGCCCTGATTCGCGATCGTGCCGCAACCGAAGACCCGCTGACTGTCTGGCCCGCCAAGGATTCGGGCGCTTCGGCCACACCGCGTTCCCAAAAAGAGGAAACCCGCAGGAAAGGCCTGTTGAACGACGATGGCGACTTGGCGACCCCTTACCGACGCCTGAAGCTGGTCATGGACTACTGGTGTGCACTGTGGTTCTGGCCGATTCAAGCCAGCAGCACCTTGCCGCTGCGCGAACAATGGTGGATGGAAATTGGCGCGATTCTGGAGGGCAATATCGTCGATCTGGCCCCACAGTCGGGGCTGGATTTCAGCGAGCCCGCCGCGCCGCAGCAGCTCGTACCGGATTTGCAGGACGACATGTTCGGTGCAGTGCAGCCTGTCCTCGCCACCGCGCCGGCACAACCTAGCCTACACGACAAATACGGCCAGTTACGCATCAAAAAACTGCGCGAACACTTTCCGCGCATCGCCATCGTCGAAGCCATCGCCAGCACCCGCCGCTTCATGCACTGGGAGCTGACCTTTGCTGATGTCTTCAGCCAGCGCGGCGGCTTCGATCTGGTGCTCGGAAACCCGCCTTGGCTCAAGGTGGAATGGAACGAAGCTGGCATTCTTGGCGAAGCCAAGCCGCTGTTTGCCATCCGCAAATTCAGCGCCACCGAGCTGACCCGCGAACGCGCCAAAGCCTTCGACGAATTCCCGCGCCTGCAAGCCGAATGGACGGGTGAGCTGGAAGAGGCCGAAGCCACCCAAAACTTCCTCAACGGCGCACAGAACTACCCACTGCTCAAGGGCAGCCAGACTAACCTCTACAAATGCTTCATGCCACTGGGCTGGATGCTGTCGGGCGAATCCGGTGTCACCGGTTTCCTGCACCCCGAAGGCCCGTATGACGACCCCAAGGGCGGCACCCTGCGCGAAGTGGTGTATTCGCGACTGCGGGCGCACTTTCAATTTCAGAATCAGAACATGCTGTTCCCGATTGGCCATCGCGTTAAATACAGCATCAACATTTACGCAGCACCGCAAACAGTCGTCTTCGATCAGCTGGCGAACATTTTTGCCGTTTCAACCATTGATGCCTGCTACCTGCACGATGGCAGCGGCATGTCCGGCGGCATCAAGAACGCTGATAACGATTGGGATATCAGTGGCCATCGGGACCGCATCATCCCGATCACCGATAAAGAGCTGGGTGTCTTCGCTCAACTCTACGACGAAGCAGGCACGCCGCCGCGTCGCGCCCGTTTGCCGGTCCTGCATGCAGGTGCGCTGAGCAGCGTGCTCACCAAGCTTGCCGCCTATCCGCGCCGCCTCGCCGATCTAGGTGATGACTACTTCTCAACCGTGATGTTTGACGAGACCTACGCCCAACGCGAAGGCACCATCAGTCGCCGCCCGGTCGGCGACATCGGTTTCGTCAGTAGTCCGGAGGACTGGGTGCTCTCCGGCCCGCATTTCTTCCTCGCCAACCCACTCAATAAAACCCCGCGTGGTGTGTGTACCGAAAAGGGTCACTACGACACCATCGACCTCGAAACCATCCCAGACGATTACTTGCCGCGTACCAACTACCGCCCGATGGCTGACCGCGCCGAATATGCCCGCCGCACCCCGACCGTAAGCTGGCAAGAACTGGAAGCCGTCACGCTACCCTGGGCGCAACTCACTCCTAAAGAGCAAACCGCCCATGCCGCGCTAGCCGGGCAGAGCGTAACCGTGCATCGCATGCGGGCGAAGAAGGTGACGGAGTATTTTCGACATGTGCATCGGCGTGCGATCAGTACATCCATGGAGCGCACGGCGATTGGCATTCTCATGCCGCCTAAAGCCGCGCATATCGATGGCGGCTTCTCGATTTCCTTCAAAGAGACAGGCCATCTTTTGGCCTACTCTGCGGGGCTGAGCGCTGTTCCGGTTGATTTTCTGGTGAAATCAACCGGAAAGGGCGATATGCGTGGTGACTTAGCAGATCGCCTTCCCATCTTCGAAGATTTGCCAGAAGTATTTGTGCGCTATCTGGCGCTAACCAACCTCACTATCCACTACGCCCCGCTCTGGTCCGAAGTCTTCGATCCCGCCTTCACCCAGCAAAGCTGGAGCCAGCCCGCCAACCCGCGCCTACCGCAGGATTTTTTCTCCAATCTTTCGCCTGAATGGCAGCGTCACTGCGCGCTGCGCACCGACTACGCCCGCCGCATGGCGCTGGTCGAGATTGACGTGCTGGTCGCCCAAGCCTTGGGTCTTACCCTCGAAGAACTGATCCTGATCTACCGCGTGCAGTTCCCGGTGATGCAAGGCTACGAGCGCGACACTTGGTACGACATCAACGGCCGCATCGTCTTCACCAACAGCAAAGGCCTCGTCGGCGTCGGCCTGCCCCGCAAAGCCACCCGCACCACCCCGAAATGCCGCATCGAAACCCCGGACGGCAAAGAACGCGAAGGCACTTTCGGCTGGGAAGACCTCTACAAAGACGGCCAAAGCATGGTGCCCGACGGCACCGTCGTCACCCAATGGGTCGAAGACGACACACTGCCCACCGGCAAATACTTGAAGGAACGCCGCTGGACCGCACCTTTTGCGCTGGCGAATCGTGAAGAGGACTACAAGATTGCGTGGGCTTTTTTTACTGCGCAGGAGAAGTCCGATGTATGACCATGATTGGACACGCAAGCTGACCCTGCCCGTGAAGATGGTCAATGGCCAGTGGGAATTCCTGCTTGGTGGCGCAGTGCCGGTAAAAGACGGGACATTGGCCGAATTGACGGTGCCATTGGATCGAATCACCGACGCTGAATTTGCGAAACGGGTGACAGCCGAAAGCACGGTGAAAGTGTTGCCAGCCGGTTCGACTTTGTATGTGGCCCTGAGCGACCGTGCCAGCGCCATGCAGTCCGCGAAAAGGTTTAAGGATCTGGCGATCGACTATGAATACTTCCCCGGCGATTACGCCCGGTATGTAGCGATCTCGATAGGCCCCCCTACCGAACAACAGACCAAGCAGCGCGGTTTGTTTCAAGAAGAAAAAGAGGGCGGGTTGTTCCTGCGTCAGATTGGACTGGATCGCACCGAAATATTGAGCAGTTCGATCAAGCTACCCGAAGGTTTTGATCCTCCCTTCGCGCAAAGCCTGAATCACGCATTTACGCTGCTTTCGGAGCGGTACGAAACGCATCGTCTTTCGCATACCGGCAACGTTTACACGAGCATGTTTTACCAGGAAAGCAACGGTCGCTGGTATCCGCTGGATTTACTTCGTGAAGGAGTGAGAGCCGATGCCGAGCGACAGGTAATTCACGCAGCCTGGACTGAACTTGAACGTCTGTTGGGTTTTAAACCGATTACACGTGCCCGGCCGGCCAAGAAATCATCTCGCAAGAAAGATCAGGAGCCGGATCCGCAAAACGATTCCGGTCTCTTTTGAGCACCGCACACCAGGGGAGTCTTTGATGGGTAATTTTCCGCTACGTCATTTGTCTATTCGGGTGCCTTGGCACGACTCCGGTTGGAAGGGAGTGATTTGTCAGGCACCGCATCTCAATGGTGCGTGCGTTAAGCTCAAGGGCATCACTGACAAAAAGAATGACGAGCAAGAATGCAAGATTGCGGGGTGGTCGCTCGACGATTTGCCGGCACAGGATCTTCCGCCCTGCGTCAATGAACGCGGTAGTTTCATGGCCTCGTTTGAGCTGGAGCCGATCAAGCGGCATGCGCTGGCACATATGAACCCGGATGCTTACGGTCATTTCCAGCCAACCCCACAACGCTATCCGGCTTACTCGGCTGGTGTCGTGCCCTTTCGCTGGTTGATGCGCGAAAACCTCGAAGACATCGCGCGGGACCTGGAGTTGGATGCCTCGCTTGATAGAGAGCCTGATCTGAAATACGAGAGTCGCTGGGTGCACGAGGCGGGCAACCAGACTGCGCTCTTGGATGGCTTTGCAGGGCATTTGCGCGAGGAGGATTCGCTGTGTCTCTTCTACGCCAAGCATGTGCCATTCGTGGAGGGCACCGCGCGCGTATTGATCGGCGCTGGGCGTGTTAAACAAATTGGCAAGTTGAGTGAGTACGACCGCAAAGGGGAGGGGCCGCGCGGCATGTTGTGGGAGCGGCCGGTGCAGCATTCCATTCGGCCCAAGGGCGAAGATGGATTCTTGATGCCTTATTCGGAACTGCTGGCAAAAGCAGAAGAAGATCCCTCCTTGGATCTAGAGCGCTATACCGCTAAGGCCCCGGATGAACATTGGGACGAGTTTTCGTATGCCAGTGAGTTGGTCCGTCACGATGGTGCCATAGCCTCCCTCCTTGCGATGGATCTGGCATTGGGGCGTATTCACGATGAATTGGGGATTGAGTCGAGTGGCCCGCGCCTGTGGATTCACACTGAACTGGTACGACTCTGGAAGGTGCGTGGTCCCTATCCCGGACTGGGCGCTGTTCTAACAGCGTTTGGTCTGAGTCGTGGGGTATTTGTGGCGCATGCACTGCAGCAGAAAGCTGGCGAGAATGTCGATCCGTGGCCGCAGGTGGATACTGCATTCAAGAAGCCCGATGAACAATTGCCCAAGCCCCTGCGTGCAGATGTCAAAGCACTGGCCTCAACCTGGAAAGGGTTGCCAGCAGACCGCCGCCAGTTCCTGAAACTGTTGAGCCGATTCGAGTTGACGGTGGAACAAGCGAGTAGCCTTTACGAAGAGGGCGCCAGGAAAAAGGCTGGCTGGGGTGGAACGGACAAGGAGATTCTTGAGAACCCGTATCGAATTTATGAGTTGAGCCGTCACGACCCGGATGGCATCCGCCTGCTGACTGTGGATCGTGGCGTCTTTCCGGACGATGCGGTGCGGCTGGTGCATCCGCTGGAAGCGCCCTCGGGTCTGGAATCGGGGGTTGATCGGCGCCGGGTACGTGCGTTCTGTCTGGCGGCACTCGAAAAGGCGGCACTGGATGGCCACACCCTGCAGTCACGCGATGGCCTGGTCGAGACAATTCGTGCGTTTGCCGTCAAACCCGAATGTGCGGTAACCGGCGATATGCTGCGCGCCCAACTACCAACAATGGCACCTGAAATCGTTCCTGCGCCGCTGGATGACGATCAAGGATTGCAACTGGATCGCTACAAGTTGATCGGCGAACTGGTTCGCAAGGAATTGAAGCGCGTGGATGGGACTCGTCATGTCGTCACTGTCGACTGGAAGCAGGCAGTTTCGGAGAAGCTGAAGACGCCTGTGGACGAGGAAGATAAGCGAGCTCACGAAGAGAAATCAGCTGCACTTAGGGAATTGGCCGAAGCACGCCTGAGCGTGTTGGCTGGCCCGGCTGGTGCTGGAAAAACGACAGTCCTCGGGATTCTGTGTGCACAGGAAGCGATCACCAAAGAAGCGATTCTGTTGCTTGCACCAACGGGGAAAGCACGGGTGCGCATGCAGGAATTGACCAAGGGCGCGACCGCGCAGGCAATGACCGTTGCGCAGTTCCTGAATCAACATGGGCGCTACGACGGTAAGGCAGGGCGCTACGTTCTGAGTGATCGGCCGAAAGCCGAGGGCTATGGCACGGTGATCGTCGATGAATCATCCATGCTTACAGAAGACATGCTTGGCGCTTTGTTTGATGCACTCAAAGGCGTAAAGCGCTACATCTTTGTGGGCGACCCTGCACAGTTGCCGCCAATTGGTGCGGGCCGTCCGTTTGTCGACCTGATTGCGAAGCTTCGCCCGGAAAATCGTGAGGCGATATTCCCACGGGTAGGTAAGAGTTATGCGGAGCTGACCATCGAGCGCCGCCAAGTCGGCGCAGATCGCCCGGACTTGCGTCTGGCGCGTTGGTTCAGCACTACTGCCCCAGATGCAGGCGATGACGATATTTTTTGCGAGAGCGCCCCAGCTTCCGACAAGATTCGATTTGTGCAATGGGGAGATGCCAATGACTTTCAGGCCAAGTTGCTTGATGTCTTGTGTGAAGAGCTAAAGCTTTCCGGGGCGGACGATTTATTAGGTTTCAATAAATCTCTAGGAAGCATTACCTCTGAAAAAGGCAACGAATACTTCGATCGCACCAAAGGTGACAAGCCCGGCTCAGTTGAAGCTGTCGAAGCATGGCAAATTCTCAGCCCTCTGCGAGGAATGAGCTTCGGTGTCAGTGACATTAATCGCCAGATCCATGAGCAATTCCGCAGGGGTTTTCTTGATCTTGCAACAAGTAAGTATCGCTCCATTCCCAAGCCAATGGGCGCAGAGCGTGTGGTGTATGGGGATAAGGTAATCAATCTGAGTAATCACACCCGTGGAGGCCGAAAGGTATATCCGCAGGAAGGGGCGCTCGGATATCTCGCCAACGGCGAGATTGGACTGGTAGTTGGTCAGTGGAAGAGCTTTTCGAAGATTCTGAAAGTCGAATTTACGTCGCAGAAGGGCTACACCTACGATTTCTACGGGAGTGACTTCAAGGACGAAGGCGACGCAGCGATGGAGTTGGCCTATGCACTGACGATCCACAAGGCACAGGGAAGCCAGTTTGGGCTGACCATCGTGGTGCTGCCCAAGGGACATCCGATACTCTCTCGCGAGCTGATCTATACCGCGCTGACAAGGCATCAGAATCGCGTAGTGATCCTGCATCAGGGGGCTCGTAGTTTGCTCAAGGATTTTGCTTCCCCATTCAGTTCGTCGACCGCTCGCCGCATGACGAATTTGCTGTCTGCATGCAGGATGCGTGAGATCAAACAGGAAAAGGGCAGTGTCTTCATGCAGGAAGGTCTAATCCATCTGACTAGCGATGGACGAGCGGTTCGCTCAATGTCTGAGTTGGTGATTGCTGAAGCATTGATTGCCAAGAGACAAGACTTCTCCTACGAGAAACCTTTGCTGCTTGGCGGTGAGATTCGTTACCCGGATTTCACCATCGAAGATGAGATCAGCGGCCGCACGATTTACTGGGAGCACCTCGGCATGCTTGAGAAAAAAAGCTACCGCGAGAAATGGGAGAAAAAGCTCGCTTGGTACATCAAGAATGGCGTAAAGCCAGAGAGTGAGGGTGGCGGACCAAATGGAATGTTGGTGACTTCCGAAGGTTCCGGTTCGACTGCATTCAATGCCTCGGAGATTCAAGCAACGATTCAGCGCTTATTTTGAGAACCGCGCCGGAAAGGCTCACCTGGTGAGCTTTGAGAAGAATAAATTTGTGGCACTGCTGGTAAGGGAGTGATTTCGGATGACGTGGGAGAAAGGTACAGAGGTTCGTCGCATCGACAACCCTGGTAAAACAGGTGTGACAACGGGCCAGGTACGCCAGAGAGGTGCCCTTGCCTATCTGGGTGTGCGATGGCAAGACGGAACTCAGGATTATGTGGCGGAAGATCAGCTAGAAGAGCTGGATGTCATTATTTCCAAGGATCGTTTTGAGCTGATCGAACTCGGCAAGTACGGTCGCGCTGCCGATTTACGCCGTAGTTTGACTCACGTTCACCTCTCGGGGCGCTTGGCAAACCTCGTTTACTCGATGGGTGTGACGAATACCGATTTCTATGCCCACCAATACAAACCACTCCTGACTATGTTGGAGTCTCCGGCTGACGGCTTATTGATTGCCGACGAAGTCGGTTTGGGTAAGACGATTGAAGCAGGGATCATCTGGACCGAACTGCGGGCACGTGAGGACATGCGCCGCTTGCTGATCGTTTGCCCTGCGGTTTTGCGTGAGAAATGGCGAGACGAGCTGAAGCTTCGTTTTGGTATTGATGCCTTCATCGTCGATGCAAGCACGCTGGTAGACGAACTGGAACACTCATCCAGCATGGGCGCTCCGAAAGCTTGGATAGCGAGCTACCAGACGTTGCGGCCACCAAAGAGCTGGCGTCCGAGCGATACACCTCCACCGAAGAAAGCTTCTGGCCGGCTGCGACTGGCCCATTTGCTCGATGAGCATGCCGAAGAAGAGCCGCTGGTGGATCTCATCGTTTTCGACGAAGCCCATTACATGCGCAACCCAGAGAGTTCGGTGCACCGTTTGGGAGAAATGCTGCAGAAGGTTTCGCAACAGCGCGTACTTCTGTCGGCAACGCCGATCAATCTACATAACGACGATCTTTTCCATCTACTGCAGTTGTGCGACCCGGAACACTTCCAGTACCCATCAAGCTTCCAGGAACTGCTAATGGCGAATCAGCCATTGGTTTCAGCAAGAGATGCAGCACTCAATCCTTCCTCGAGCGCAGAAGAGATTCTGTCTTATGTGAAAGGGGCTGCCGAAACGGATTTGCTACGTAACTCGCGTCAATTGGCGACATTGCTTGAGATTCCTCCGACAGATGAGGATCTTTCCAAACCAGCGTTTAGAGCTGAGTTGGCGGCAAGCTTGGAACGAATCAATTTGCTGGGTCACGTCATAACTCGGACCCGAAAACGTGACGTTCAAATGGAACGTCCGCGGCGAGAAGTGCACCCAGAGAAGGTGCCAATGACTAATGCGGAGCGAGCTTTCTATGAGTACGTGACCGAGGTAACACGTGACTATGCCTGGCGGCGAGGAATTTCCGATGGCTTTCTGTTGGCGACGCCTCAGCGGCAGGTGTGTAGCTGCCCAGCAGCATTTGCTCGCGCCTGGTTGGGCGATGACGATTCGCTTGTCGAGGATATGGCAGAACAGGTTGCCGAGGAGTATGAAGAGAATGACGATGAAGGCGAATTCGACGATATCAGCGAGTCCCTCAAAGAGTTTTTGTTAGCGCATCGCCCGCGGAATCTGAATGCTGCCGAACTGGAGCAATCTGATTCAAAGCTGCTTCGTCTGGTGACCGTTCTCAAGGATTATTTCGCAGACAATCCAGACGAAAAAGTAATTTTGTTTACCTCGTTCCGCGTCACGGCGAAATATTTGAGTGAGCGCTTAAAGTCTCTCGGTATGCCTAGTCTTTTGTTGTGGGGGGGCATGTCTGAGTCCAAGCAGGACTTGATCAACGAATTTCGTGAGCGCTCGGATCTTAGAGTTCTGGTTGCTACTGAAGTGGCATCGGAAGGCGTCGACTTACAGTTCAGTCGCTTGCTGATCAACTACGATTTGCCCTGGAACCCGATGCGCGTGGAGCAGCGTATTGGTCGTATTGATCGTCTAGGGCAAAAGGCACAAGTCATTCACATTTGGAATCTCTTCTATCAGGAGACCATCGATGAACGAATTTTCGGACGTTTGCTGACCCGCCTTAAAGTGTTCGAGCAAGCGCTCGGAGAGCCGGAACCCATCATCGGAGAGACCATCAAGCAACTGGAGTCTAAGTTGCTGACGAGCCGCCTGACGCCTGCGCAAGAGGATGCTGAAATTCAGCGGGCGGCCCAGGCGTTGGAAAACGTACGTCAACGTCAGGAAGAGTTGGAAAAGAACGCCTCACAGATGATGGCGCACGGAGGCTTGGTTCTTGAGCGAATAGAAGCTGCTGATGAACTTTCACGCCGAGTGACCGAGCGCGATCTGATTATTTATGTTCAGGACTTCTTGAATCAGCACGTTCCTGGTCATAGGTTTCAACAAAATGATACTGACAATACGTTCTTGATCCAGTTGCCCGCAAATGCGGCAGCAGACCTGGATGACTTCTGTCGTCAAAAGGGATTAATTGGACAGACATCATTGGGAAATGCGCTTCCCCGCCAATGTCGATTTGTGAATAAGCTGACGAGTGCCAGCAATAAGTCGGTCGAGAGCATTCATCAGTTTCATCCGCTCATCCGTTATATCAGTCAGCGACTGAATGAACTGGAAGAGGCTTTCTATCCCTTGGTGTCCGTAAAAGTCTCTGCCAGCGAAACAAGCGTAGCGCCTGGTGATTACATGTTTGCTCTACGACGTTGGACCTTCAGTGGCGTACGCGACGAGGAATGGTTGCAATCCGCAGTATGCGAGTTGTCTGCACGCGTGCCATTGCCTGATGATCAAGCTGAAAGCCTCATCAATCAGGCGCGTATTCACGGAGGGGACTGGCTTGAGGCACCAGCCAGCGTTTCGCCAGAGGTCGCGAGTGCATGCCTTGATGAGCTGGAGATTCATCTTGAAGAATCGTATCAGCGAGCCAAGAAGCGAAAGCAAGATGAGAATGCTGACCGACTCATGTTCCAGTTGCACGGGATCGATCAGCACATGAGCCAGCGACTACAAACGCTTGAGAGTGTCCGCGGTCAGCATGCGTCGCTGGGTCGTAGTGCGCTTGTAAAGGCAACCCAGGGGCGTATTGAAAAGCTACGGGCTCGCATGGGGCTAAAACGTGAACAGATTCAGAGACAAGAGAGTCTCCAACCAGACGATGCGCCTGTGTGCGTGGGTCTGATTCGCGTCGAATAATCGGAGGGAGGGGACTTATGAGCGACTGGAAAACTGCGCTGAAGACACTAAAACGCGAAATGTTTGGCGTTAAAGGTGACGGCGATTCGCCGGCGAAGGGATCCAAGAACGAAACAAGATCTGTTGTGGCAAAGCCAAGGTCTAATCCGATTATTATTCGCTCCCCATCTTCTAACGCTAGCACTGTAGAAACAGGACGCAGACCCCCTAAGTCGAATCATGCATCGGTGAAGCCTAAGGCTCCGGTGCAACGGCCTGCATCTCCCAAAACTATGGGTGCTAGCGTACCGCAACCTCCCAACGTTCAGTATGCCGCTCAAGTTCAAGCGCCTTTGCCTACACCGTCTCCACCAAAGCCAAGGGGTGTGCCCGGTACATTTCAAATTCAGCCGAACTCGAATTTAACGAGGCAGGCAAATTTCAAAATTCCAGATGCCTGGGTTCGCAAAGGCAGTTGCACTCAATTACCTCAACAAACGAAGTCCGCTGGGGCAATTGATGTGTTCATTGGTCTTGATTTTGGAACGTCATATACGAAGGCCGCGGTTGGGTTGAAGGATCAGATTTTTGTAGTTGATTGGTATGGTGTATCTGCAGGTGCTGATCGATATTTGCTTCCAACTGAATACTCGATTTTGCCCGACGGTTCGTGCCAAATTGGGCAAGCTCCTGATGTATCGGTGGACCAAGTCCGCCAACGGTTAAAGCACCCTCTCATCGATCCAGCAGTTTCCTCAGCCTCATTGGCCAACGCAGCTGTCTTTTTGGCTCTAGTCTTGCGCTACATCCGAGCGTGGGTGTTTTTCCATCATGGGGAAAAGCTCGGCGGTAGCACAATTCGCTGGATGCTGAACATCGGTGCCCCTAGTAATGGGCTCGAAAATGATCGTCATCAGCGCGCATATCTGAAGATGTGTTCCTCCGCGTGGACGATGAGCATCTCTGAGTTAGAGCCGTCTGCTGCCCAGGCCGTTGAGCTGATCAGAGGGTGGCAACCTGGCACCTTTCCCAAGGATTTGATTGGACTCGATGTCTTACCGGAGTTCGTCGCTCAAATTGCTGGATATGTTCAGTCAGCCCAACGTCAGCGCGGATTGCATGCATTGGTTGATGTTGGAGGGGGAACCTTGGATGTCGTGACCTTCATCGTTCACGAGCGAGACGGAGAGGACGTATTTCCGTTCCTAGTTCCCGAGATTAGAGCTTTAGGTACTCAGATGCTTAATCAGAACCGTCTTGTTGAGGCTCCTGAGCATGAGGAATCCAAGCTTCCTGATGAGCTGCAGCCGGTATTGAATGCTTCAGAGTATGCCAAATCCACTGGTTTGCCAGAGGATCATATCGCGCTGCGGGACAACGTTTTTTGGAGCGAAGTACACAGCACCGTTCATCGCGTTTTCCATCACACCAAACGGAATCGGTATCGTTTGTCTGATGCTTGGACTAAAGGACTCCCTGTTTTTTTGACCGGAGGCGGCGGATCAGTTGAGGGATACCAAAAATCAGTTAAGTCTGGTGGCCTGAATTGTGCGCCGGTGATGAATCTGATGTTGCTCCCCAAGCACCCAAAACTTGCCGATTTTTCAGGAACAACAAGTGACTACCAACGAGTTTCAGTTGCCTGTGGACTTGCTCAGGATGCATTCTCCCTTGGTCAGCTTATTCCGGCAGGTCAAGTAGAAAACGATGACAATGCTATGCAGCGTGTCGCCGATCGCCCCGATCGGGACGAGCTATATGCACGCTAATTTTTGTCTCCTGAAGATTTTGAATACCCCCTAGCGACTGTGTCCTAATGCTTCCATCCCTTCTTGCTCGTGATATTCAAAATGGATTAAAGCAGTTCCTTCTGACTGGCTTTGAGCCGTCGGACGACTACTTTCATGGCCTGATGCAACGCTTCGTCGATGAAGAGTCTTCATGGATGAAGGGGCCTTACTTACAGGTCGGACTGCCATTTCGGATTGGTGGTGCCGGGCGGAATTTTTTTGGACATTTCGAGACCCAGTACCCCGGCTACGTACACCAAGAGGCGGCCTGGCTTCGCCTAGCGAGCAACCAGCAAGCAGCGAATACCTTGGTGGCGACGGGCACGGGTAGCGGTAAAACTGAGTGTTTTCTGTACCCCTTGCTTGACCATGCCAGCCGCGCAAAGGCGGCAGGTGAGCAGGGTATCAAGGCGCTGGTGATATACCCGATGAATGCGCTGGCATCGGATCAGGCGCGGCGTATTGCGGAGCTTGTCGACACGGTTCCGGCGTTCAAGGGATTGCGCGTCGGATTATTTGTCGGCGGGCAGGCAGGCTTGCCGGGTAGCGGTACCTTGATGACCGCGGGCAGCGTGATAACCGATCGTGAAACACTGCGGCGGGCCCCTCCCGATATCTTGCTGACCAACTACAAAATGCTGGATTACCTGCTGATTCGGCCGCGAGACCGCAAGCTTTGGGAAAAGAATACGCCAACCACCCTGCGCTATGTGGTGGTGGATGAGCTGCATACCTTTGACGGTGCCCAAGGGACAGACCTGGCTTTACTGCTTCGCCGCTTACGTGCACGTTTGCAGTCACCAGAGGGGCATCTGGTGTGTGCTGGAACATCCGCCACGCTTGGGGGGAGCGCAGACACGCAACCCTTACGGGACTATGCCGAACAGATTTTCGGGAGCGCATTTCCACCTGATTCGGTGGTGACGGAGAACCGAAAATCGGTGGCTGAGTTTGTTGGGGATGCCACCATTGAGCATGTGTTGCAGTGGCAAGAAGGAACCGAGGAGCTCCTGCTGCCTGCTGCCTACAAGACGCAACAGGCGGCGGTACGTGCCTGGTTTTCTGTGTTTTTTCCAGACAAGACGCTGCCCGAAGACGTAGAGGATGGCACTTGGCGAATGGCCTTGGGCGAGATGCTCAAGAAGCATCTGTTGTTTGTGAATCTGTTGAAGCTGGCGAAGGATGGTGCCGTGAAGCTGGCGGACTTACAGGCGCAGTTGCAAGGCCCGCTGCCGGAGGCAGCTCGCCGCCATATCGGACTGGTGCTGGATGCGCTGTTGGTTCTGGTGGCTTGGGCAAGAAGCCCTGAAACTCCCAGCCTGCCTTTGGTGACTTTGCGCATTCAGCTCTGGATGCGCGAGTTACGCCGAATGGTGGCAAAAGTGGCAGCCGAACCGCAAGATGTTGCGCTGAAAGCATCGGCAGATTTGAAATCGAAGCCAGTAGGGCTCTATCTGCCGCTCGTGCAGTGCACGCAGTGCCATACAACAGCTTGGGTTTCTCGCTTGCCGAAAGGTCGCAGCAAGCTCACGGACAAGCTCGATGAGATTTACAACGCGTGGTTTGGCGGCAGCGCCGATGTGGTGCGCCTTTATCCAGGCAAGCTCCAATCTTCGCAATCGCCTGTGGAGGGTGTGCCGCAACTGCTGTGCTGTGGCTGTGGCCACATGCAGGGCAATGGCGAAATCTGCAATGCCTGCGGCAATGAAGCGCTGGTGCGTGTGTTCCGAACCACGGGTGTGCGCAACAGCCAGCGCGGAAACATGGCCTACAACTGGCATGACAGCACGTGTCCTGCGTGTGGTGCGCGAGATCGGTTGATCTTGCTGGGGGCGCGAAACTCCACACTGGGTTCGCAAGTGATTGAGCACTCTTGGGCAAGTCCCTTCAATGACGACAAGAAGCTGATCGCATTTTCGGACTCGGTGCAGGATGCTGCGCATCGGGCTGGTTTTTTTACGGCCCGAACTTACAGCAACACGCTACGCACGGCCATAGCAAAAGCGATAGATGCGACGGCCAAACCGTCGATTGCTTGGCCGGAATTTCTGGCGCATTTCGGTGAGATTTGGCTTAAGCCGGGCTCCCCCTTGGCGATGTTGAGCAAGGAGGATTTCGTCGCAGAATTCATCGGCCCGAACATGCTGTGGCAGCGTGATTGGACAGATGAGTTGCTAAAAAAAGGCAAGCTGCCCGCCAATAGCAGATTGCCGGGGCGCGTGCAGAAGCGGCTGATGTGGCAGGCATTCTCGGACTTCACCTATCAGAGCCAACGTGGGCGCACGCTGGAGCGCGTGGGTAAGGCTGTGTTAGCGCCGGATAGTGCGCTAATGCAGAATGTGGTCGACGCAGTGCTGCCGGTGTTGCGCGAGCAGTTTGGAGCGCACGGACTGGAGCGCGGACCGGTGCTGCAATGGCTGTGGGGGTTCTTGAGCTACATGCGGCAGCGAGGGGCGGTGTCGCATCCGGAGCTGGCGCGCTTTGCGGAAGACGGGAATATTTTTGGCTTTGCTATGTCGCGCAATGAGTGGCTGCCCGCCATGGGGGAGCGCACGCCACGACCCACTTACCTGACGCTTGGGACGCATCAGCATTTCGACAAGCTGATCAATGCGCGCCAGCAGACTTGGTATGAACGCTGGATGGCTGCCTGCCTTGGGCAGCAAATGCTGATTAGCGTGGGCATGGCGGAACCGATTTATCGTGAGGCAATTCGTTGCCTGGTGGCGGCAAGCCTCTTGCGTGAATTTAATGGCGAACAACAGGGGAAATCTGTTGCGCTGGCTGCAGAGAGTTTGCAATTAACCACCGCCTTGGTACGCCTGGTGAGTGATGACGGCAAGCGATACATTCATGTGCCGGCTGATGTGGCTGAGGCGTTGCTCGGGATGCCGTGTCTGGACGCGCCAGGTTTTACCTATACGCGCCAGACGAGCGCGGGCGGTTGGTTGGCCGAACGTTTCAGTACGGGGGATTTGCGCCGTGTGATAGCGGCGGAACACACGGGTTTGCTTGAGCGCGCCGAGCGTGAAGCGCTGGAAGTTCGGTTTAAGGCGAAGAACCCACAGACGTGGGATGAAAACCTGCTTTCCGCCACGCCGACACTGGAGATGGGCGTGGATATCGGCGATCTGTCGGCAGTGATGCTGTGTTCGGTGCCGCCGAATCAGGCGAGCTTTTTGCAGCGGATCGGCCGTGCCGGGCGACGCGATGGTAATGCGCTCGCCACGACGCTCGCCGATGGTAGCAGTCCACACGATCTGTATTTCTTCGAGGAAACCGAGGAAATGCTTGCTGGAGAGGTGACGCCACCTGGGATTTTCTTGCAAGCCGCCGATGTGCTGCGGCGGCAGTTGATGGCTTTTTGTCTGGATGACTGGGTGGCGAGTGGGATTGATGATGATGCCCTGCCAGAGAAAACTTCCGATGCGCTTGACGCAGTCGACAAGAATGCCTCGGGTCGTTTCCCCTACACCTTCCTTGAGCATGTGCTGACCAATGAGCCTCGATTGCTGGCTGCGTTTATCCAACTATTGGGGAAGCAGGCGACAACGCGAATTCAGGATCGTCTGAAGGACTTTTATACCGGTACCGAGGAACTGGATGGTTTGCGGTTATCGATACTCAAGCTGCTGGAGGGCCTTGCTTTTGAGCGAGAACAGCATCGCAAACGCGCCAACGCCTACAGGGAAAAAATCAAGGCACTCAAGGCGAAGCCACAGGACGAGGCGACCAAGGCTGAAATAGATCAGTTTGACCGCGAGCGGCAGGGTGCGTTGATGTTGGTAAAAGAGATCAATCAACGTGAACTGCTCAACACGCTCACGGATGCCGGTTTGATTCCGAATTATGCGTTTCCGGAAGCTGGCGTGGAATTGAAGTCGGTGTTGTGGCGTAAGAAAAGTAGTGACGATGTAGGCGAAGGTGCTTATGTAGCACTTCCGGCGATTAAATACGAGCGCCCTGCGTCTTCAGCGATCTCTGAGTTCGCGCCGGAAAATCGCTTCTATGCGAATCAGCGGCGGGTGGAAGTTGATCAGATCAATATGAGTCTGGCCACGCTGGAAGATTGGCGTTTGTGCCCGGCATGCCATCACATGGAGTTGTTGGGGCCGCAGGGTGAAGAGCACCATCACACTGACACTCACGCCAACTGCCCGCGTTGTGGTGATGCGATGTGGAGCAATATTTCACAGCGCCGCCCCTTGCTGCGCTTCAAACAGGCGATTGCAAATAGCGACGATACGCGGGTTCGGATTGACGACAGTGCGGAAGATCGCGAGCCTAAGTTTTATACCCGCCAGCTTCTCGTAGATATCGACCCGGCGGATGTGCGCCATGCATGGCGGATCAGGACAGATAGCCTACCCTTCGGTTTTGAATTTATTACGCGCGCGAATTTCCGGGATATTAATTTCGGGGAGCTGGGCAAGGCGGGCGAGAACTTTAAGGTGGCGGATAAGGAGAGCCAACGGCCGGGGTTCAAGCTGTGTCGCCATTGTGGCAAGGTTCAGCTGCCACCGCGCCGATCAGATCGCGAAGAGAAGAAGCAGGATCATGCGTTCGATTGTGAAAAGCGCGGCGCTGAAGATGCTTCAAGCATCATCGAATGCCTGTATCTGTATCGTGAATTTAGCTCGGAAGCGTTGCGTATTCTGGTTCCCTACACACAGTCTGGCATCGACGATGAGGTAGTTCAGTCGTTCATTGCGGCTTTGCAACTAGGGTTGAAGAAGCGCTTTGGTGGCAAGGTAGATCACTTGCGCATTACAACGCAGGACGAACCGGGGCGCGAGGGCGGGCCGCGCCGCCAATATGTGTTGCTGTATGACTCTGTGCCAGGTGGCACAGGCTATCTGGAACAACTGCTGAGCGAGGATGCCCAGACGCTAACCGATGTATTGAAGATGGCACGCGATGCTTTGCATGGGTGTTCATGCAACCAGAATCCTGAGAAGGATGGCTGCTACCGCTGTCTGTATCAATATCGGCTTGGGCGTTCGATGGCGATGGTGTCTCGTCGTCGTGCAGCTGAGGTGCTTGATGAGCTGCTCGGTAAGCTCGATCAGTTGGAGCAGGTGAAGAACATCTCGGAGATCTATATCAATCCGAATTTTGATTCGGCACTTGAGGCGCGTTTCATCGAGAGCCTGAAACGCCTCGGCGGAAAGGCAGGCATTCCGCACTCGAAGCTGGTTGGCGAAATCATCAAGGGGAAATCCGGTTATCTGCTTGAGATTGGTGGTCAGCGTTACTGGCTGGAACCGCAAGGCAAAGAGGTAATGTCGAATGAGATCGTCTGGTGGTCAAATCCTGACTTTGTAATCTGGCCTGCGCAGAGCAAGTCCTCTAGGAGGCCGATTGCTGTCTTCTGCGACGGTTGGGCCTACCATCGTTCGATTTTGCGTGAGGATGCACGCAAGCGTTCGGCTTTAGTGGCAAGCGGCAAATTCTGGGTCTGGTCGGTAACTCACGACGATGTGAAGCAGGCTTTGCTTGGGGAAGACAGCACCGATCTTGAGTCTCCGTTGTTGCGGCTTGCAAGGAACGACGGTTCGGCGAAGGTCCCAGATTTTTTGAAGCCCGATGCAGGGGCATTTCAAAGAAATGCGGTGGCGCAGTTGCTAAGTTGGCTGGCTATGCCGGTAGAGCCTGATTTTGACCCTGGGGAGTCGAAGCTGCGGCGCAATGCAGTGGCGCTGACATTCCGTATGTTGTCGCTGCCAAATGATCCTGAGCATGAAGTGTTGAAAACCGAGCTTGTAGCCTTACAAACGCATTGGCCTGCATGGATTGAGGTACCAGCCAATGCGGCCGCAGCGGGCAGCAAAGAGGGGGAAGCCCCTGTCGTTCGGATGTGGTGGCCTCAAGCATTTGCAAAATCCAGCGCAACAGCCGACCTAAGCCCGGGGCTGGTATTGCTTGAAGATGATGCAGAACTGCCGGAAAAAGAGCGTCAGTTGGTATGGCGTCAGTGGTTACAGCTCTTTAATCATCTTCAGGTTTTATCCGGAGTGTTTTTGGCTACGCGACGCGGTATTCAAGGTGATGACTATCTGCCCTTGCCTGTGCCAATTGGATTCGGCAGTCCTTCCGATTCTCCGTCTGGTGCTCATGAGCAAGCTTGGGCCGCTGTGCTCGATTCTGCGATGGCGATTACCCATGCCGGGCTGGCCGCATTACAAAGTGCAGGGATCATTCCACCCGATGAAATTGGCTTTGAGTTGCAGGATGAGTCGGGTGAGGTCTGCGCTGAAGCGGAGCTTGCATGGTCTTCATGCAGCGCGCTCCTGTTGCTTGATCATCAGGCAGAGTATTTGGCGCAATGGCAATCGGCGGGCTGGACAGTGATTCAATACAATGACAATTGGGCAGCAGAGGTGCAGGTGCTGCTGAATAAGACAAAGGACACACAATGAGTCTCAAACCCAAAGTCGCATTGGCGCAGGATTTCCTCGCTGTGCTGGCCAAACTACCTAATGCCGTACAGAGCAAGATTCTTAAGTGGGCCATCAAGTTCCAGAACGATCCAACTTCATCCGGGATTAATTACGAAAACATCTATGCGGCCCGTGACGCGAATCTTAAGTCCGTGCGTATCGACCAGGACTGGCGGGGGATCGTCTTTAAACCTAACCAGGGCGATGTGTATGTGCTTCTCTACGTCGATCACCACGACGACGCATATCGGTGGGCCGAGCATCGGAAAATAGCCATCAACCCGGTAACCGGGGCGATGCAGATCGTATTGACCGAACATGTGAGTGTGCAAATTCCCGTTGCTGCTGCCGCTGAAGTGACGCCAGGCCCATTCGAAGCACTGAGTGATCAGGAGTTGCTAAGCATTGGTGTGCCAGAGGATTTTCTGCTTGCAGTTCGCAAAATCCATGATGAGGCGAGCCTCGATGGCATGCAGGGCAGCTTGCCGGTAGAGGCTTATGAGGCCCTCTTTCTTTTGTTGGCGGGGGATAGCATCAGCCAGATATTGTCTGGGCGTGAGACGCGCATTGATGAAAAAATCGATGTTACCGACTTCGCAGGGGCACTTGAACGGGCCGAATCGCAATCTCGCTTTGTCATCATTGAGGATGATGAGGCGTTGTCTGCCATCATGAATGCGCCGCTTGCGCAGTGGCGTGTATTTCTTCACACCACCCAACGTAAGCTTGCGACCAAAGATTTCAGCGGTCCTGCTCGTGTATTGGGTGGTGCAGGCACCGGAAAAACCGTGCTCGCTATCCATAGGGCAAAGTGGCTTGCAGAAAATCGGACGCCTGCTGAAAAGCGTGTTTTGTTCACGACTTTCACCAAAAATCTAGCAATTGACGTACGCGACAACTTGTCGATGCTGTGCAATGCAGAAACCATGAAAAAAATTGAGGTGATAAACCTTGATGCTTGGGTGCACGCCTTTCTGCGAGGGCATAGTTATGAACATTCAATCATCTATAACCGCCACAAAGATGCAGCTGCAGAGGCCTGGCAGTTGGCCTTGGCGGTAAAAGATCCATCGCTGGATTTGCCTGCTAGCTTTTACGAAGAAGAGCTTGATCAGGTCGTTCTGGCACAAGGTATTTCAAACCGTGATGAGTATCGTCAAGCTCGCAGAGTGGGGCGTGGCGTAGTATTAAGCCGAAGCAAACGCGATGCGGTTTGGCCGGTTTTTGAGGAGTACCGAACGCAGTTGAGCTCTCGCAAGCTGAAAGAGGTCGATGATGCCTACAGAGATGCCGCTAGCCTACTCATTCAGGATGGCATTGAAAGCCAGTATTCAGCAATTGTTGTCGATGAAACTCAAGATTTGGGACCTCAAGCTATTCGCTTGTTACGGGCGATAGTTGCCTATGGCACAAACGATCTGTTCTTTGTCGGGGATGGCCATCAACGAATCTATAACCGTAAAAAGGCTGCATTGAGCCGCTGTGGTGTTGATATAAGAGGACGCTCGCGCAAACTGTACGTCAACTATCGAACTACAGACGAAATCCGCAAGGTAGCCTTGGCTTATCTTGAGGGGTGTGAGATTGACGACTTGGACGATGGCTCTGATGAAAGCAAACGCTATAAATCATTATCCCGTGGCCCATCTCCCGTTAGCTCGATAGTTGGGAACCTTGAAGAGGCGAGCCAGTGCTTGATTGCATGGATTCATGATTTAACGCAGGGTGAAGAAAGGCGTTGGTCAACCTGTGTGATTGCATCGTCCAAGCAGTTACGAGATTTCGCTCAAGAGCAAGTCAAACAGAAAGGCTTCAAGACAGAAACCGTAGAGGCGAACCAATCTTGCCATGTCGTGCCCGATACGATTTATTTCTCAACAATGCATCGTGCAAAAGGCCTTGAGTTTGATCAGGTAATTGTCTTGAGTCGGCAGGAATTGTTAAAAAACGATAGCGACGAGGGGTGTAAGCTACTGTACGTGGCGATGACAAGAGCAAGACGGGAGAGTCGGGTAGTTTTTGTGTAAGGGGCGATTCAGTTACTCGCACTAGTGAAGTGTTTTGTCGTTACGTTCACTTATTGCTTTGGTAAGGCTCTCAACCTCCATAGCGGCAATGAACTTAATAACAAGGGCGTTCAGTCTGGGAAAACAGCTGAATAAACCAATACTCCCTAGTATTGAGAGAATTGCTGCAGCAAAGACAAGGGCAAGCCAAAGGAAGAAAGCCGCCACAAGCACTCTGGACAGCAACAAGCCGGTAAGCGCCCAATCTATACCGACCTTGTCAAGAAAATACCAAGCAACGCCCAACACAGTAGCAAGCGCAGCAAGAACCAAAGCGCTACTGGCAATGAGAACAACGCCAGCAATGATGTATGGCAGGAACGCAAAGAAGAGAACTGCGAGAATAATGCCGCCTGCAATTTGGAGCACGATGATTCCCCTTCAATGGGAAAGGTTGAGCACTGTCTAATATAGGAAGTTATTGAAAATTCCCGGTTGTTGATTTTGAAAGGGGGTTATTGACTTGCCATCAATCTGCGCAGTTTGGACACGCTCAGAGAACGTTGCCCGTTCTTTTGCATCGCTCCGGCACTTTCCCAGGCGGGGCGGCCTGCACCGTTGTAAATCTCGTGCAACGAGCCATCTCGGTTCAATTGCAGAACTAGCAAGTAGTCAGGTTCTGATCGAATGCCTATGTTCTTGCCTCCGGTAGCCTTGATCTGGTACAGACGCCCTTGGCTGTCAATTGCATCGTGCGTTGCAGTCGAGGCAGGAAGCAGAGTCATTCTATAAATTTCTGCGGCATACGCTTCGCCAATACTGCCAACAAGGTGACCATCAGGCGTGAATTTCCGGTTTGGATAGATGACCTCAAGCTCTGCAACGAGAGCGTAGATGTTTCGAATAATCTCAGCGGTTCGATTTGTCAAAATTAGTGCCTTTCTATCTGCCTCAGTGCCAATGTAAAGCCCTACTACTCAAGATGCATGACCTATCGCGTCATTCGTATGACATTGTGCGCCAACGGTACACTGAATCACGCCAGCCCTTGTAGGCTTTAATGAGTTTGCTTCGTTACTAATCCAGCAACTCTCGTAGGACGAGACGATCAGCTGCTCCGCTCAGTCACCGGCCAAAGAATCTCTGTTACAGCATACGTCAGCTGCGGGGCGGGAGCACCAGTTCGTCGGATAAGGAAGCAGCCGTTAACCGCCAAATAACCGCCCGAGCCTTAACTGTCCGTCAATGATCACAAAGGCCGAAGCATTCGCTTTGGGTTGGCTGGGTATCAGAGCAGCGTGATTGGTCAGAATCACTTCTCAAAGCACTGAAGTTATACGGGTGCGCCGCCGCAGGTAGGCAGGCGTCTCAAGTTCCGTGAACTGATTATCATCTTTGGTGAAAATCGCACGCGCCTGCGCCAGGCGCTCGGCTTCGAAACAGGCAATACCTGCAAGGCGATTGAAGATAGACTGAATGCGCTGCATCATGAATTGGCTCCGGCGTTGTTCTCGATGAGCGTATATTGCAGGTGGTCAGGCTCAAGGACTGAGCCTTGGTGCTGACGATGCGCCTTTAACGATACGCCGCCAGCCCCGATTTAAACTCTGCTACAACCCTCGCTCTGAGTGACGCTGGTTCTATCACCTCGCAGTGGCTGCCGTATTTCATGATGTCCATGATCAGTTCCCGATCGTCAGCATAAGGAAGGCGCAATTCATAGCGGCCATCATCGAGGAATCTGCCCTCTTGGTCACGATGCCAGCGCTCGGAGGCGACCCAGCGTGCCCGTTCCGACGTAAAGCGCAAAAGGGCCCAAGCTATCTGATCTCCGGAGAACACCCCGTAACCTGATCCCAGCACTGCGTCGAGCCGTTTGTCCGCGACATCCTTGGCGCGCTTGTCGAGGATTTCCGCATTTTCGATTGCGTCGACCGCGAACGCACGAATGTCATCGCGGAGGTGGCACCAGGCATCCAGATACCAGTTGTCACGATAGTGATTGAGGCGTTGCGGAGAAACTTCCCGCTCGGTCACCTCGTTGGTGCCACGCGCGTGGTAGCGAATGACGAGACGCTTGCGGCGCAAGAGCGCCGAGCCCACCGCCTGAAAATGATCGAGATGGAATTCACGTGCTCCCACCGTCTGAATGCGAATCCGGCGCTGGATTTCCTCCACCGGATTGTCGGCGGTGCCGAGCAGGCCTGTGAGGCGGGCAAGCAAGGGCTGGATCTGTGGCCCCAACAGACCGCCAGTGTCGAGATTCGAAAGCAGGTGCTGCATCGTCAACAACGCGTGGATTTCCTCAGCGGAGAACCACAGTCCCGGCAGTTCATATTGGGGACCGATGCGTTGGGCCGTTCGCTCGAAACGGTAGCCGCCCAGATCACGGTCGAATGTGATCGGCGCATTCAGACGATCACGCATGTAGGCCAGATCGCGCTTCAGGGTTGCCCAGGACACGCCGAGGCGTTCCAGCAATTCCTGGCGCGTGACGGATTGTCTTGCGCCAAGAATCTGATCGATCTGGTAGATGCGTTCCATGCCGCTCATTGCGTTAACTCCTGGCCGGGTGTTTGAAGACCTCTCGCGAGTGCCACTCAAGGAATCCGGGCTCGGGGAAATATTCCCGGGATTGCGGAAGAATCAGGCCGGCGCCTTGGTGAGACAGGAAGCGGGCGGTCGTTTCATCGTTGCCGTTGAGATGCTGGCTGAACACGATCTGGTAGGCGTCAGGCAGTATGGTGAATACGCCCAGGTCGAACACCTTGTGATGCAGCGAACAGAGGGCGATTCCATTGGGTACGATATCGGGGCCATTGGCCTGGAACCACTTGATATGGGCGGCTTCCAGTCCCACTGTCTGGCGTCCGAGTCGCAGGTCGTGTCCGCAGATACCGCAACGGTACTGGTAGGCCAGCAGCACCTTTTCGCGAAACGCGGGGTCGCGCCGGCGGCGTGGTTCGCCGGAGGGGGTGGCGGCGCCATAGATGGGCAATCCCGCAGCGGCGAGCACATCGTCGCGTATTGATTCCGGGAAATGCGCATCGACGATGAGCCGGGCGATCGCCAGAATCAGCGAAGGGTCGCGCGACAGGGCGTCGCGCATGGCTGGCGGGAATCCGCCCAGCACATGGTGCTCCCGGAGTTCGGTGAGTGTTGGCGTGGCGCCTGCCGGGCGGGAAAGCATGTCCGCTGGCCCGTCGAGTTGCCAGAGCCCGTCAGTCTTCAGATGCCAGAAAGGATTGTGGCAAGTCTGGCTGGATCCGTCCGGGCCGAATTCCTCAAGCAGCTCCCTGAGGTTTGGTTCGGCAATGTTCCAGTCAATCATGTCGGTCTGACCGTTCATGATCCGCGATAGCGCAAAGAGCACGAGCAGCGGTTTGTGTACAGCGCGCCGGTCGCCGCGTTGCCAGACCCGCATGCGGTCGAATGCCCCAATGACCTCTTCGCGCGTCATGGCCAGTATCGTGCCTGGTCGGGCAGTACCCAGCGCACCCCACCGCGTGGATCCTCGCTGTCGCCTGCGTAACGCGGGATCAGGTGAATGTGCAGGTGGGGGACGGTTTGCCCCGCTGCCGGGCCATCATTGATTCCGATATTGTAGGCAGCCGGGGAATATTCACGCTGCAATGCCGTTTGCGCATGACTCAGAAGACGCATCAGGCTGCCACGCTCCTGGTCAGTGATCGAGAAGAACGAGTCGACGTGTCGGCGCGGAATGATCAGCGTGTGACCGGGAGAAACGGGGAAGTTGTCGCGAATCACGAGCGCAAGATCATCCGCGTCGATGACCCGTGACGTTGAAATGTTACAGAAGGGGCAGGCGTTAACTCCGGTCACCAGACGATCCCGAGTTCCTTGGGTAGCTATGTCAATCGTATGCCGGTGATTTTCGCGCAAAATCGTTAGTCGACCGCAAGATTTTCAGCCCTGTTGCGGTCGACCCCAAAAACAGCCTACTTCTGAGAGTCGTCCGGCTTGTCGAACTGCGCCTTGCCCTGAGCCGTCTTGCGCCGCAGGAAACTGGGAACGGTGACTTCCTCGCAGTGAGAAACAGAGAAGGACTCTTCCTTTGCCGAAATCCGCGAACCCATCTTGCGCGACGAATACAACGCCTCCTTGCGGAAGCGGGCAGTGTCCATCGAGCGGGCCAGTTCCGCCATGCTCTCCAGTACCTCGATCACCCAGGGCTGATCAGCAAAACGCTGGCGTGCTTCGGCCAGCAACCGCTCGACGGTCGTCCAGTCGCCATGCTCCGCAGCGGCACGGGCCTGCTCGAGCAGCTTTGCTGCAGCCAGCTCGGCCTGACGGGCGACCACCAGCGGATCGTTGAGCATGGCTTCCCAGGCAGCCACCGGCATGGCGGAAAGGGTCAGCAGCGCATCGGCAAATGCCAGTGGCGCACCTTCCGGCGTCGAAGCAGTCACGGCCGCCTGCATTAGTTTTCCCGTTCCCTCGACGGCAAGCCCGGCCGGAATCTCCAGCTCCACCAGCGCCCAGGCTTCCGCTCCGAAGGCGATATCCGGCAGGCGGATCACCGGAATGCCGGCATCGCCGTCGACCGGGTAGTCGTTGAGCAGGCGGACAGAGACCCCTGGCGCGCCAACCAGCGACAGGCGGACATGCCGCGCACAGAGCGCCGAGATGAAGTCGAATTCCTCCGCAAACGGCTCGAAGAGGTCGGCGGCAGTGTCGCCGTAATAATGGTTGCCGCTGCCCCGCTTGGCCATCTCGACCATCAGTTCCTCGTTGAAGTCGCGTCCAAGGCCATAGGTCGAGGTCGTGACGCCACGTTCGGCCGCCTGGGCGCAAAGCGCGGCGATGCCGGTCGTGTCGGTGATGTCACCCACATTGGCGTTGCCATCCGATAGCAGGATGACGCGCGCCAGCGCCGCCTCGCTGGCCCCCGGCAACAGTCCGTCGGCACCGGCCTGCCAGCCGCCATGCAGGTTGGTCGAGCCACCACTATGCACCCGCGACAGCGCCAGATGCAGCGCCTTGCGGTCACCGACTGGACGGGCTGGAACGAGGGTCTGCACACGGTCATCGAAGACCACCAGCGACACGGTATCGGTCGGCGCCAGTTGGTCGGTGATGTGCTTCGCACAGCGTACGGCTTCGGCCAGCGGCGGCCCGGACATCGATCCAGAACGATCGATGACCAAGGCGAGGTGATACGGCTTGCGCGCGTTCTTCCCGGTGTCGACCGGGTCGGGTGCCTGGACGCGGATCAGTACCGGCAGCTTCTGGGCGACACCGGCGATCAACGCCGGCTTGAGCGGCTGGATGAGGATCTGGGGAATGTTGTTATTGGGCATGTGATCTCCTGTTCCTCCGGCACCATTGCCGGCGAGTGAGATCAGCATAAGCACTGGCGGGCTCACGGAATGAGCCGGTTAAAAGAAAGTCACCCCATGCGTTCAAGCAGTCTCGCTGCCGAATCCTGGTGAATGACCAGGATCAGTTTCATCGAACTGCGTGTGGCGCCGACAAAGAGTTTGCGAATCGCCTTGTCGTCCAGCACCTCGAAATCGATCTCGGTCAGGATGACTGCCGGGGCGGCCTGGCCCTTGAAGCGGTAGACCGACTCGACCAGAACGTCCCCCTCGGTATAAACCGGTTGTCCGAAGAGATCGTAGTCACCGGTGAAGTGGCGCAGGCTGGTTGGGCCAAGCTTGTCGAGCGCCATCAGGTGCGACTGCTCGCGGCCGTGGTAACTGACGATGGCAAGGTCGTGTTTTTTGAAGCCTGCCGAGTAGCAAAGCCGGATGGCTTCCTTGACACGCGCAAACATGCCGGCCGTATCGGCGTAATCGAGGATTTCAATCTCGTTTGCGGCAATCGGCGAAGCCGCCTCGATATCGAAGTCGCCCGGGATCAGGCGGCGCAGCATCTCGACGATCGGTCGTGGGCTGCGATAGTTGCTCTTCGCATGCAGCGTGACCCAGCCGGGCAGGGGCGTCGGCGGGCGCATATACAAATTCTGAAGCGGATCCTCCAGCCAGATCAAGCGCGCATCGGTGCGGGCATGACGGAAAATGAAGTCGCGCCACTTCTCCGAAATATCCTGGCCTTCGTCGACGATCACGGTATCGAACAGAAAGGAGGCGCCGATCGGCAGTTCGGCTGCACGCTTCTGTAGCCGGTCGAAGGCATCGGGTAGCGTGAAGTCCGGCGTTTCGCCGGCATGACGCACGCGCTGGTCGCAAAGCTGGTGGTAGGTGCAGACCAGTCCGCCACTCGGCGCGATACGGTTGAAATGGTCGGCCAGCGGGCGATTGAAGCAGACGTAGAGCGGGCGTTTGCCGGCCGCCAGCGTGGCGCGGTACTCGGCCAGCGCCAGTTGCGTCTTGCCCGAGCCGGCCGTACCAGTGACGCGCAGATGGAACGGATCGAAGTCCAGTCGTCGTGCCCAATGGGCCAGTCCACCCGAAACCCGGGTCACCATGTCTCGGGCGTATCCCATCAGGGCACTGACATCGGTGTCGAGCTGGATCAGGTCGCGCAGGAAGGCATGGATTTTCGTAGTGGCGGGCGTTTCTTCCCGGACTGGCAGCAGGCACTCGATGGTCTGGCACAGTTGATTGCGGCGCGTGGCGTCAACGATGCGCTCGGGAACGAGTCCGGCGGTTTCCGGACTTCGGACGGAGTAGTCCGGACAATAGAGGAGGGCGTCGGTGTGAACGGATGGAATGTCGCCGCGTACAGCGAGTTTGCCCCGCAGGTTGCCGTTGCCTGCGCAGCGATCGCTGCTCGAAGAATGTCTTTTTGTCCCGAAATTTCGGCGCATTTCTCATTGTCTTCGTCGGGAGCGCCATGTTGTTCTTTTGGCTGGGGGGCGGAATAGAAATCCTTCGGCTGAGCAGGGTCTTCGAAGGGATTCAGGAGTTCGCTTCTGAGGGTACTGGCGAGGTGATTCAAGATTTTGACGGCGTCAGGGCGTAGGCTCTGGTTGGCTGCGATCTGTGCGAGTTCCGTTTGAGTTAGCGTGTCCGGCCGGAGGTTGGCTGGATAGTCACCGGCCAGCCAGCGTGCAAACTCCTGTGCAAATTTTGTTGCCAGTTCCTCCTTGCCAGCCAACATGCCAAGGCTAAGCAACACGCGAAGCGCCCGCATTAGACGTGCTTGTGGTACTGGTACACGTTTGTCGATTGGTGCAAGAAAGTAGCGGAGCGACTGACGAGGCAGATTTAGCAGAGCGCTCAGATCACGAGTGGCGTCCGTGGACAGAAGGCTTGAAACGGATGGAATGACCGCTCCGATGCAGCTACTCCATTCCGGTACTGAAAACTGAGGCAGGATCCTCGAGAGCAGCGACAGATCGCGGGCGATCTCGTGAGCCAGGGCAATCAGTCCGATGCCGGAGGCGGGAACCCGGAACGTCTGCCAGAGCTGGTCAATGACCAAAAAATGTTCGCGGGCCAGGCCGGCGCGTAGCTTTTCCAGTACAGGGGGAGACGAATCGGATGGACGTACGTCAGTCTCGCAACGAGGCGAAGTTGGGCGCGGGATGGCATGGCACTTTTCCATGGCAAACTCCAAGGCGACTGCCCAAACGCGCGATAAGACGCACTAGCGCATTGGGCGCAAAATTACGAACAAGGGGTATTAACCCAAGCCAATCACATTGGATTTGGGGGTAAAGCGCGGGGCTAAGGGACAGGCCGCACTACAGCTTGAGCGCAGCCAAACTGCCGATAGGGCGACCGGTGATCCTCAGGATCCCGATGTCGTGGCGTAAGGTCACACCATTACGCCACGTGTGCAGTCATGTGGTTACACTAACCTTGACTGATGTCCATCCGAAGCATTCACAATGCAGGATGAAGAAGCGTAGCATGTCGGAGCTACGTTCCCGGATCGAAAAAACGAACGCTTATATGCTACCCTGAGAAAATAAAATATTGCAAGCAGTAGTCGATGACTTGTGAGTAAATTTAGTCAATGCAATGGTGGGTTTGTGCTTCAGCTTGTGACATTTGCGTGAGCTGATCGTTCTTGTGCGGTGCGTGGTGTCACAAAGTGGTCTACAAAAAAACGGCTTAATTTCAGATGGTTAGTCAGTTGTTCTTTTGTTGATAGTGATTTAAACCAAAAAATAACTGTTAGAAACAGCTATTTTCTCAGTCTTCACACGGCAGGGCACTGGTTCGAACCCAGTACCGCCCACCACGCAAATAGAACACTAAACCCGCACGGCGCAAGGCTTTGCGGGTTTTTTGTTGGTCTCGTCGATGAAGGACTCTGCTGTCGGTCTGTACGGAATCATTGACGAGACGTGATGTTCAGGCTGCGGAAGCTCTGGCTGGCGGGGGAGAGTTTCTTGCATTCGATGCCGTTAATGACAACGCCGCCATCATCGCTAAGCAACTGCGCGCGATTGCTGTCTGGGATTGCGAACAGCGCTTCCGGCCGCAGATTGCCGAGATCGATTCCCGAAACAGGCGTTGGCGCGTCGCCGTGGCGGCCTGACCAGCGGAAGAGGGCGAAGCTGCCTTTGTCACCCGTTGGCCCGGCGACGATCAGGTAGCCCGTGCCGATGCGTTCGATGCTGCGGATGCCGCGCTGGCCGAGGTTGAGTTCGATGGGTTCGCCGAAGCGGGCGGGGTGGCCGGCGATAACTTCGTCGGGGTTGTCGAGCGGGATGAGCAGCGCCCGTTGTAGCGGCAGCGGGTTGCGCAGGCCGATCAGTAGTTTGCCGTCGGCGGTGGCGGCGAGGCCTTCGATGTTGAGGCCGCCTTCCGCCTCGGGCGGGCGGCGGGCGGCTTCGTCCAGGCGGTAGGGCTTGAGGGTTTCGGCGGCGAGCATGTCGCGCAGCAGGTTGCCATAGGCTTGGCCGACGGGTTTGACGGTCGGCGGTTGGCCGGGGACGATTTCGGTGGCGAAGAAGCGTTGTCGGGCTGGGCGTGCCTTGCCCTTGCTGTTGCGGCCATGCGAGGTGATCCAGTAGATGCGCGAGCCGATGGCCGCGGCGCCTTCGATGTCGGATTCTTCGTCGGCGGCGGTGCCGAGGAAGTTCACCAGGTTGAGCGCGGCGATTGGCGCTGGCTGGCCTTGGCGGTAAACGTGGAGAGTGTTGTGTTCGTCGTCGCCGACGATGAAATGGGTGGCGTCGAGCGCCACGGCTGCCGAGGCGTCGCAGGGGCCGCTGTAGGTGGTGATTTGCTGCGCGCTGGCGGGTGTCGGCAGGGTGATGGCGAGCAGGGCAGCGAGGATGGTTTTGATGATTTCGGGCGGGCGAATTTTCATTGTGATGACGCTGCGGGTTGGGGCTCACCGATGCCGGGCTGGGAATCGGTGAGGGGCAAGGTGAGCGAGAATTCGGTGATTTCGCCCGACGATCTGGCGGTGAGGTTGCCGCCGTGGGCGAGGACGATGGAGCGGGCGATGGCCAGCCCGAGGCCGCTGCCTTCGCCGCCTTGATCGGCGCGGATGAAGCGCTCGAAGATGGTGCGCAGCGCGGTTTCGGGGATGGCCGGGCCGGTGTTGCTGACGGTGATTGCTGCCATGCCTTCGCGCGAGTGCACCGAGAGGGCGACGCGGCCTCCCGCCGGGGTGTGCTGGATGGCGTTGAGCAGCAGGTTGCCGATGGCCCTTTGCAGCATCAGGCGGTCGCCGCGCACCGTCAGTTCGTCGCCTTCCAGCACCAGTTGCTGGCTTTCCGCCAGAATGCCGTAATAGTCGAACAACTGGCGCCCGAGTTCGAGTAGCGGGATCGCTTCGCGTTGCGGCACGATCAGCCCGTGCTCGGCTTTGGCGAGGAACAGCATGTCGGCGATCATGCGCGACAGGCGTTCGTATTCCTCCAGATTCGAGGCCAGCAGATCGCGGTATTCGTCGTTGCTGCGCGGCTTGGCGAGCGACACCTCGGTCTGCATGCGCAGGGTGTGGATCGGCGTGCGCAGTTCGTGGGCGAGATCGGCGGAAAAATCGGAGAGGCGCTGGAAGGATTCTTCGAGCCGGCCGAGCATGGCGTTGAAAGAGACGACCAGCTCGGCGAGTTCCGGCGGCACGTCGGTTTCGGGGATGCGTGCAGCCAACTGGCCGGCGGAAATCTGGCCGGCGGTCTGGGCGATGGCGCGCACCGGGCGCATGCCGTGGCGGGCGATCAGGATGCCGACGACGACGGTGAGCAGCGCGGCGGCAAGCAGCGCCAGCCAGAAGTCGCGCTGCAGTTGGTCGAGAAAATCGGTGTGATGGCGAATGTCGCGGCCGACGACGACGCGCGCCGTTTCGCCCCAGGCGGTTTGCACGTTGCCGGCAACGACGCGGTAGTCGCGCCCGACGAGCGTCAGGCGCACCGGGGTTTCACCGGCGGCGCCGGCTGCGGCGGCGAGTTGGCCGGCGAGGGGCGAATCCGGCCAATTGAAAATGGGCCCTTTTTCGCCGTCGACCGCAACCAACACGCCATGTTCGCCGATCAGCACATCGTTGAGGCGGGCGGCGAGGGCAGCCGGCGTCGGTTCGCGGCTGCCGACATGGCGGGTCAGCGCCAGCTTGCCGAACAGTTCGTGGGCGTCCAGTTCGGCCATGTGGGCATCGGCCGAGCGGCTCAGGTAGGCGCCGAGCGCGGCGAAAACCAGCGTTGCCAGCAGCGCGAAGGCGAGCGACAGGCGCAGGGTGATGGAATGCCGCCAGTGGCCCATGTCAGCGGATTTCCATGACGTAGCCCATGCCGCGCAGGGTGTGGATCAGTCGGGGGGTGAAGTCGTCGTCGATCTTGGCGCGCAGGCGGCGGATGGCGACTTCGACGACGTTGGTGTCGGAGTCGAAATTCATGTCCCACACTTGCGAGGCGATGAAGCTGCGTGACAGCACCTCGCCCGGCCGGCGCAGGAAGAGTTCGAGCAGCGCGAATTCCTTGGCGGTGAGGTCGATGCGCTGGCCGGCGCGGGTGGCGCGGCGCTTCAGCACGTCGAGTTCGAGATCGGCCAGGGCCAGGGTTTCGGCCTCGCGGACGCGCCCCCGGCGCAGCAGGGTACGCACGCGGGCGAGCAGTTCGGAGAAGGCGAAGGGCTTGACCAGATAGTCGTCGGCGCCCAGTTCCAGCCCCTTGACGCGGTCTTCGACCTGATCGCGGGCGGTCAAAAACAGCACCGGCAACTCGCGCCCGGCGGCGCGCAGGGTTTTCAGTACCTGCCAGCCATCCAGCCCCGGCAGGTTGACGTCGAGAATCAGCAGATCGTGCCCGCCGGACAACCCTTCGTGCATGCCATCCAGCCCGTTGCGCACCAGGTCGGCGGTAAAACCGGCTTCGCTCAGGCCTTGCTTGAGGTAGTCGCCGGTCTTCGCTTCGTCTTCGACGATGAGAATTTTCATGGGCGTATTTTGCCCGAGTGGCCAGCGGTTTGCCGCAGGGCTTTATTCCGTGCTGCTTGCCGGCAACTGTTCGCGCAGCCGATCAATGGCATTGGCTTCGCCGCGCAGGTGGAAGAGGGCGCCTTCTTCGTCGCCGCTTTCCGCCAGTACCTCGCAATTGGCGTAGATTTCGCCGCGCAGTTGCTGGGCCGACCAGGGCAGGAAGAGTTCAGCTTCGACCAGGTCCTTGCGGAAGAAGGCAATGATGGTGTCGCGCAAGCGGGCGACATCATCCGGCCGGCGGGCGCTCATCACCACGCAATCGGGG
>Ga0209507_1000446_pt1 | contig 46395 bp, 37 predicted proteins | sample AD_UKC028_MetaG_FD_184414 | JGI IMG/M metagenome (GOLD analysis project Ga0209507, IMG submission 184414) | Active sludge microbial communities of municipal wastewater-treating anaerobic digesters from USA - AD_UKC028_MetaG (SPAdes) (version 2) | ecosystem: Engineered > Bioreactor > Anaerobic >...
AGAAGGTGATATTCGCGGTCAAGTTGAAAAGTGGCGGCAGTTTGATCTCGCTTGGGTTTTAAGGTCTATGCATCACTCTGCAGTTGGACTTCAACAATTACATTCAGTGGGAATTGCTCATCAAGATATCAAGCCGTCGAATATCCTCGTTTTCCTAGAAGAGGGGTCTAAGGTCGCTGACCTTGGGCGAGCATCTTCAACACATTGTGAATCAGGAGTTGATCAATTACAAATTCCAGGTGATTTTAGTTATTCTCCTCCGGAGCAGTGGTATGGATGGCGGCATTCTACTGAATTCTGCTCAAGATATCTTTATGATTTGTTTTTACTTGGAAGTTTGGTTTACTTTTACTTTTTAAAGTGTTCGGCGAATCAAGCAATAAACATGAAGATATCGAAAATGCATAATAAATCATTTGTCCGATCAGACTTTCTGCATGATTTGCCTTATATTCAAAATGCATTTGTTGAATCATTGGAAGATTTGGAAAAAGTCGTTCGTGAAGTAGCTGGGGAACTAACAAAAGAAATAATCATGATTGTTAAACAACTATGTGAACCGGATCCGAGAAAAAGGGGAGACCCAAAAGTTCTTCAATCAAAAAGACCGCCACATGACATCCAAGCTTATATTTCACGTTTCGACCGATTAGCATTTCAAGCCGAGAGGCAAATTCTTGGATAATGATTGGAATTTTTGATGATTCTTATCGCCAAGTTGTGCCCCGTTGGTTGTCCTATAAATCGGCATGTATGCTTGGCCTTCTACAATCAATAAAAAAAAGTGCAAACAACATATTATCTAATCGCTCATTTATTAAAGCAGAATCAGAATGGGGGAATAACCACAATTTATTCACGGCAATTGACTTAATTGGTGAAGCACTAATTTTAGGGGATTACAATTCTGTTGTAAGTCGAGAAGCTGCGGAGTTTATTCTTTCTTACAAAAAGTCTGGAATACCATTTCTAAAAGAGATTGCATGCCATTATTTAGAAGATGTGCGGGAATCTGTTCAAAACAATATTTTAAATAAAAAAAAAGATTTTGAGCGGTATCAAATAAATTATCTCAGAGGATTAGTGCGTGAACATCCGCTGAATCCGATTGCTTGGTCGGATTTGTCTTTATTTCATGCAATTTCGGGGAATAAAAAGAAAGCGCGAAATGCAATGATGGCGGCTATTAGGCTCGGGAAGGAAAATCGATTCGTGTTAAGATCGGCGGCGCGCTGCTTTTTACATCTTGGAGAACCTGATGTCTCAATTGAACTTCTGAGAAAATCAGATATGTGCGGTGCTGATCCATGGATAAATTCTGCAGAGATTGCGATTGCAGATAGAATAAGCAAAAAAAGCTTTTGTATAAACACTGCCAAAGGCTTGTTGGAAAATGAAAATCTTACTTCTTATTCAAAAAGTGAATTGGCTGCATGTATGAGTACCATTGAATTTAAATCTGGAGCTACTAGAAAAGGGAAGCTGTATTATAAAGAAGCAATTTTAGATCCGAGCGAAAATGCTTTGGCGCAAATAGAATGGATTCGATCAAGGACAAATGTTTTGGAGGATATACATCCCCCATATACAATTCCAGCATCTTATGAGGCTCAAGCCCGTGACCTGTTTAGGAATGAAAAATATAATGCGTGTATTTCAGCCGCAGAAAAATGGGGGCATTTTCAGCCTTTTAGTTCTAGGCCGATAATTCTGGCAACTTACATTGCTTCAGTTTGTCTCGATGATGATGAGAAAAGCATCTCGATAATAAGTGGGGCATTGCCAATTCATAGGCAGGATCACATGGTGATGAATAATTATGCTTTTTCATTGTTAAGAATTGGACAGATTGAAAATGCAAAAAGAGTTCTTAGTTGTATAAAACAAAGCATTTCGAATGATCATGAAAAAACTGTTATTTTGGCGACCCAAGGGCTATATTCGTATCGGTCTGGAGATTTTACTAATGGTGAGGAGTGCTATCGAAGAGCAATTAGGGATTTTGAGCGTTTAAAGGATTTTAAGTCGGCAGCAATTGCAGCCTATTTTTGGGCAAATGAAGAAAAAAGAATACAAGGTGTACATGCTGCGGAACGAGTTTTAGATGCAAAAAAAAGAATTGAGAAACAAAATGTATTTGAATTTAAGAACAAAGTAAATTCATTATTACATGGATAGAGAAAAGCATCATGTGGCTGTGTTGCGCTTCAACTTCGAACATCAGGGGCAGATCTCTAGATATATATAATTTAGATTTATAGACGCTGTGGGGCTACGTGCACATGTTCGTCTACGACACCGGCCGCGACCTGATGGCCAAGGGCATCGTGCCGGCGGAGAACATGCTGCCCGAGGTGGCCTACGTCAAGCTGGCCTGGGCGCTGGGGCAGACGACCGACCTGGAGGAGGTGAAGCGGCTGATGCTCACCCCCATCGCCGGCGAGATCACCGAGCGCGAGCCGTATAATGGATACCTGATATTCCAGGGCGGCATCCCCGAGGTCGAGGAGTTCATCCGCAAGTTCCACAAGTAGCACGGTCGATCCTTGAATGCTTGACTTGCCTCGGTCAGGAGAATTTAATCCTGCACGGGAGAAGGGACGAAGGATCTTTGCGGCATTCGCTATCGGCCGCTCCGTCCTGACCCAAGGAGGGACCATGCTGGGCAAGGCCACAACCGGTTGGCAGATCTTGTGGGTCGCGATCTGGATCAACTTATCGGGATCCGTCAGATGGATGCTGTTCGCGAGGCCCCGATTCGCAGCGCATTACAAGGGAATGGGGCTGGCGTATCCCAACACGCCACTCATCAACATTCTCTGGGTGGTATGGGCCGTGCTGGCAGCGGTCCTGGTCGTTTTCCTTTCCAAGAAATTCAGCGTTTTGCACACCATCGTTCTTTCCTGGCTCGTCATTTTTGCCATGACCTGGATCGTGCAATGGAACTCCGGGGTCTTTCCCCTTCAACTCCTGTGGATCGCCGTTCCCTGGAGCTTGGCCGAGGTTTTCATCGCGGCGCTGATCGCGAACAAACTGCAAGGCCGCGGCGCGGCCAGCTAGCGGATCCGCAGCTTGAAAGCCGGCTTTCAATGGATCACGCTTGTTTCATAAGGGGGACGGATTTTTCGCCAATTTTCAGGAGGCTGCATGAAAAAAAATCTCTTCATCGGGTTGGTTTGGTTGCTTTGTTGCGGATGCGCGCTGCAAGGCGCCGAGCAGATGAACCCGCAGGGTCAAGAGACTGCCAAAAGGGAGATCGGTAAAGTCGTCAGCGAGATCTTTCAGAGTCTGGAAAATATGGATGTCGAGGCGCTTTTCCGATCCTATTCGGACGCTTGCGGCTTCATCCTGATCAACACGGAAGGGGTCATGATCAATTTGCCAATGGCCCGATTCGGCCACGCGGAGTGGTTCAAATCGCTTTCTTCATTGAAGATCACCCCGTCCAAGGAGGAGTTCAGGTTCCTGCCCGGCAACATCGTGCTCTGCGCCTGGCAAGGCAGGTTTGCGATGACAATGAAGACGGGCGCTCAACTCGCGATCGACAAGTTCGGGGTCACTTTCGTGTTCAGCAGGATCGACGGTCTTTGGCAGGTGATCTATCAGCACTCGTCTTCCTTGCCGCCGTTGCCGCTGAAGCCCTGAGTATCGCTGTCGGGGCTGGAAGCGCCTTTTCTTTTTGCCGCCCGCCCCCGGCGGCGAGTGATCTGGGGACGGAACTTTAATTTTTGACTTTTCCCCAAGCGCGATTTTGCAAAAATTGAAGTGCCGATCCGCATGGCGGAGGGGCCGGTTGCCGCGGGGACGGTTCCGGCATCTTGAATATTGACCATTCGTGGTGTATACATGCCATCCATGGAAGCTTGCCGCAGCCGGACCGGCCGGCCCGAAAAGGAGGAGCCATGAAAACGATCGCCAGCGTCCCGTTATCGGTCCTGATGCTGTTCATCGGCTTCGCAGAGGCGCGCACGGCCCCCGAGATGAGGAAATGGGAGGCGCTCGGTGCCAAGCACAAGAACGAGTTCGCGGGCGCGCCGCAGAAGAAGGCGATGTTCATCGCCGGCCTGGTCGGGGAGCGCCTGGCCCAGGATGGCGTCAAGCCGAACGCCGACGTTATCGGCCGGGCGGGCGCCCTGGCCGCGCACGGCGACCAGGCCGCGGGGACCTGCGGCGACGTCGCCGAGGTCATGCGCAACGCCTTCGTCGGCGCCGGATTCGCGCACCACGAGATGTTCAAGCTGGTGGTCAGGAAGTCGGGGCTGAACCAGCTGAACCGCGGCTGGGTGTTCGACGTCAACATCGAGCACGTCGTGTTCGGCGCCGTGGTGGAGGGCAAGCCGGTGGTGTTCGAGGCTTGGGGCTACGGCGGGGAGAACGGCTCGTTCGCCGGCTTTCACAAGAGCGTCTGGAACGGCATGGACCTGCACGTCTGGCTGGACACGATGCGCAAGCACGGCTACGACACCTACTCGTACGGCGACGACCGCTTCCGCCCGGTCGACGCCGACCGCATCTCCAATTTCCTGAGAAAGCTGGAATTCAAGGGCTCCAGCCGGCCGGCCAAACGTCCTGTTCCCGTCCCGGGCGGGAGCACAACCGGCGGCGACGACACGGCGCGGATCGAGAGCGAGTTCCGCTCGCTGTATCCCCTCTGGCTCAGGAAGCGGGACGACCCCACCAGCGTCACCACCGTCCTGGTCAATGCCCGCAAGGAGGGCGACGGTCGCTACTTCATCAGCATCGAGACCCGCTGCACCAATGCCCAAGGGGCGAGCTGGGTGTGCGCCTCGCGCACCCTGTACATGACGCTTGCCGACATGCGGGAGAGCATCCAGGTCTACAAGCGCGACCTGGGCCGGTAGCGGTCTGCGCATGCGTGAACCTGACGGGGACGGCAGGAACGGATGCGGCTGGCCCCGTGCCGGCCGGGCGGAAGCAGCGGCATCAGACCATCGGGTTTTGCGGATGCGGATATAATCGGCGGCATCCCCGAAGGCAGGGAGTGCGGCTGCCGGTTCAAGGGCCGGAATCCGTTTCGACACGTTATTGAAATTCCAATCCATTGATTCTATAATCCGGCCATGGGAAGATGGCGGTTTTTTTCGAACCGGCGCACTGCCGAAAAAGCGCTGGCCGCCGCCATCATGGAAAGCATCCAGGGGATCTTCTTCATGCTCGACAAGCAGGGCGGATTTCTCGCCGCGAACAAGGCCCTGCAGCTCCTGATCGGCCGCGGCGCCGAGGCGTATCACGAGACCGGCATGATCGAGGTCATCGCAGAGGAGGATCGCGAACTCTGGACGCGCAGTATCCGGGAAATCGGGCCAAACGGCCGCGCGGTCATGACGGTCCGCATTTTGGCCCAGGATGGGCGGAAGGTCCCCTTCCAGCTCTCCGTCCTTCCCGACGCTCTCGATGGCGAAGCGTGCCTTGTCGGCACCGGCAGCGACCTGACCGAACTGCTGAAAGCCAGAGAAGACCTGAGCGTCATGGAGTCCAGATTCCGAGAGATGCATGAGAACGCCCTGGAGGGCATGTTCCAGACCACGCCCGAGGGGAAAATCGTCAGCGCCAACCCGGCACTGGCGCGCTTCCTCGGGTATGATTCGGTGGCCGAACTTCTCCGCCGCGTTGACGACGTCGGCGCCCAGGTCTTCTTCGATCCAGAGGACCGCCGCCGCCTCGTCCAACGGGTCCTGGCCGAAGGCGCCGTGCGCCACCAGGAGATCCATCTCCGCCGTCAGGACGGGACCGCCGCATGGGGGCTGTTGAACCAATGGCGGATCCCAACAGCGGAGGGCGAGCCGGCCTTGCTTGAGGGCTTCATCGTCGATATCAGCGAGCGCAAGCGCGCGGAAACCGAGCTTCAGCTGAAGGAGGAGAAGTACCGCTCCTTGTACAACCAGTTCCACGGCATCCTGGACGCCATTCCCGACGCCATGTGCCTGATATCGCGCGATCTCAGGATCATCTGGGCCAATGACCTGGCGGCCGCGAACATGGGAATGAGCATGCCCGAGTTTCTCGGCAAGCACTGCTACGAATCGCGGCACGGTTTTTCCGAACCGTGCCCGGATTGCATCGTGCTGGAGAGCTATGACTCCGGTTTGCCGGTCTCCGGCGAAGGCACGACCACCGATGGCCGGGTGTGGGAACTGCATGCCCTTCCCGTTGCCGGCGATGACGGCAAGGTGACGGGCGTCATCGAGGCCGCGCGCGATATTACCGAGCGCAAGAAGGCCGAGGCCGAGCAGGCGAAGCTGCAGGCGCAATTCGCCCAGGCGCAGAAGATGGAGTCGGTGGGGCGGCTGGCGGGCGGAGTGGCGCACGATTTCAACAACATGCTCACGGTGATACTGGGGCTGACCGAACTGGCGCTCCGGCGAATGGATCCCGGCCAGCCCCTGTTCGCCGACTTGCAGGCCATCAGCAAGGCGGCCGAGCGTTCCGCCGCCCTCACGCGGCAGCTCCTCGCCTTCGCCCGCAAGCAGACGGTCGCGCCGAAGGTCCTCGACCTGAACGAGGTCGTCAGCGGCATGCTCGCGATGCTGCGGAGGCTCATCGGCGAGGACATCGACCTCAACTGGCTGCCGGCGGAGGGGCTTTGGCCGGTCAGGATCGATCCCTCTCAGGTCGACCAGATCCTGGCGAATCTGTGCGTCAACGCGCGGGACGCCATCGGCGACACCGGCAAAGTGACCATCGAAACGCGCAACGTTACCCTCGATGAACCCTATTGCTCGGGGAATATCGGCATCGTGCCCGGTGATTTTGTCGAGCTAGTCGTGAGCGACAACGGCTGCGGCATGGATGCGGACACGACTTCCCATCTTTTCGAGCCGTTCTTCACCACCAAGGAACTGGGCAAGGGCACGGGCCTCGGGCTTGCCACGGTCTACGGGATCATCAGCCAGAACCAGGGCGGCATCTATGTGTACAGCGAGCCGGGCAGGGGCACGACGTTCAGGGTCTACCTGCCCAGGCATACGGCGAGGAACGCCGCAGCCCCGAAGGCGGGAATGGCAGAAAAAGGCATCGGCAGCTGTGGCACGATCCTCGCCGTGGAGGATGAGCCCGCCATCCTGAGCGTGGTCAAGACCATTCTGCAACAACAGGGATTCACGGTGTTGACCGCGGCGAACCCTGAAGAGGCGATCCGCCTCGGGGCGGAGCACGGAAGCGAGATCTGCCTGCTGCTTACGGACGTCGTCCTGCCTGGCATGAACGGCCGTGAGTTGGTCAACCGGCTGCAGGTGTTCCACCCGAACATCAAGCCGCTGTTCATGTCCGGCTACACGGCGAATGTCATCGTCCATCACGGGGTGCTCGACGAGGGGGTTCACTTCATCGCCAAGCCTTTCTCGTCGGCCAATCTCCTTGCCAAGGTCAAGGAGACCCTTGCCGGCAGGGCATGAAGCGCGACGCTCCCTGGGACGCCTCCGCGTCAACTTCCCCGGGGAAACTGTCCTGAAGGAGGGGTGCGGATCAGATCCGCCGCGTCTTGCGTCCCTTTGTCCCCGGCGGCGTGCGCTGGGGGCCGAAGTACTTCTCGCTGCGGTAGCGCAGCCACACCCGCAGCGCCTGGGGGACCTGCTCCCTTTGCTCCTTTGAAAGGCCTTCGTAGAGTCTCATGGCCATGTCGCGGTGCAGGCGGCAGGCGTGGTTGCGGTGCGCATCCCAGTAGGAGCGGGCCAGGCGGATCATGCGGCAGGTCTCCTTGACCGGGTCGGTGGCAGTGTTCTTGGACATGGGGGAATAGTAGCACAACGGAACTGTTCAAAATACTCGTGACGCATGACAGGTAACGGCAGGGAACGAACTCCAATGAGAAGTGAAAGGTGAAAAGTGAAAAGTGAAAAAGCAGAAAATCTGCCCAGAATGCTCGTGAAGCGCAACGAGAATCAGTCCTAAGAACTGTTCGTTATTGGAACGCATGACAAGGAAGAGATGATCTATGCCAGAAATTGGCAATAAAAATGCAGTTTTTGTGATTTTAAACCGTTCGGAAATCGACCGGGTGCATTTACTGACACGATCGCGTCGCTGCCACCTTCCCTGCTCGTTGCTCCGCCTGGGAGAGTGAGGCACATGGGCTTCCGGGCGCGGGTCAGTCCAGGTCGGCCTCGAACTCGATGCGCTGGCCGGCCACGAGCCGGTCGCACTCGATCGTCAGGGCCGGGGCGTCGCCCCCGGACCCGACCGTGAAGACCTTGTTCTCCCCCGGGCACAGGCCCTTCAGCGACTCCTCGGCGCGCACGCCGTTGACGGCGACCCAGGCGTCGTAGTAGATCGGCGCGATCCCCCGGTTCTCGACCGTGACCCGGGCGCTCGCCGCCGCGGCCTGGAAGGCGGTCACGCGGAAGCGGTAGCCAACGGCCATGCCGGCCTGGCGGATGCGCTCCGCCGTCTGATAGGCGGGCTGGCCGTCGCCGATCATGTAGCTGACGTTGTATTGCGCCGCCATCTCCTCGAAGGAGACGCCGTACGGTCCCGAGGGGTCCAGGGCATGGCGTTGGTCGTGGTCGGAGTAATAGCTGAACTCGCCGCCGACCGGCGCGCGCAGCCGCTTCTCCCGGCCGAAGAACTCGAAGCAGTCGTGGTTGTAGCCGCCGTGGTCGCGGCAGAGGAAGGAGTCGTCGAAGAGGCCAAAGGGGATCTGCCTGAGCTCCGGCGACGCAGCGAACGGCGCGCGGCTCTCGTCGGCGGCGTCGATCGAGATGCTCCAGCGCAGCGTCGGGCAGCTGGACTCCAGCACCCGGAAGAACTCCGCCTGGAAGGCCTTGGACGGGAAGTTCACCCCCAGCTCCTCGCCGGGATCGTAGACGTGGTATTCCGCCCATAGCCCGAAGCCGGCCTGCAGGAAGGCCAGGCGCGGGTCCCGGTCGTAGCGCGCGGCGAAGCGGCGGAAGAACTCCTGGACGAAGCCCTGCCACGCTGGATGCGACCAGTCGGGGAAGAAGGTCCACAGGCCCTCCGAGCGCGCCCGGGTCTCGCGGTAGTCCGGGAGCCGCTTAAGGAAGGCCGGCACGGCCGTGGCCCGGCCGGGATAGGTGTCGAAGAAGCGCAGGATCGCCTGGTGGCGGTGGGAGGCGGCGCTGGCGAGGATGCGCTCGACCCGGGCCCAGCTCCAGCTCTCCGGGTCGGCCTCGGTGGCCACCTCGTCGTAGCCGACGTAGGAATACTCCAGCTGGATGAAGTCGCGGGAGCTGAGCCGGTTGTCGTTCCAGAGGACGATGCCGGTCATGGGCTGGACGTTCTGGATCGAGGAGCGGAGCGGCACGTCGCGATAGTCCGGCTGGGGGCCGTGCCCGTCGCTGTCGCGGACGGAGCACGCCGCCGGCAGGAGCAGGGCGGCCAGCAGCAGGGGCAGGAGACCGGCGTTCACGTCCCTCATCCATCCATGATAGCACAGGATGAGAAGTGAGGAATTTCCCGGTCTTGGAAAAGGCCGGCTCCCTGCCCGATGTAGCGGATGAATGAAGCGCTTGACTTGAAGAGGACGGCGGGGTAGGCTCCGGCCATGAAGCGCGGTTCCGTTCTCCTGGCCCTGCTGGCGCTCCTGCCGGTCTTGACCGGCCAGGGGCTGTACCTTCCCGGCCCGGGACCGGCCCCTGAGAAGAGAATCGATTATCGCGCCCGAAGTTGGTCCAATACCGCGCCGCCGATCAACCTGACCCACCTCTTCGCCGGCGAGATCAACCGCCGCGGCAAACCGGTCGGTTTCCATTCCCGCCCCAACGGCAACGATCCCCGCACCAGCGGCGTCGTGCGCATCGTCGACCGGCCGAACCGCTTCGGCGTCTACACCGCCGTGGTCTGGATCGGCCGCCGCGAGCGGATCAAGTTCTCGACTTTCTACCCTGACCGGATGACGCGGGAGCAGGTGATCGCGGCCGTCCTGAGCGCCTTCCACAAGGGGCGGCGCCGCGGCGAGAACTTCCGCGGCCCGTCGGGGCTCGGCTTCACCATCGAGGGCTATTATCAGGGCGGCCGCATCCAGACGGCCTACCCCGTCTATTCCCGCTGAGAGGAGAATCCATGGCTTATCGCTTCTTTCGAGACGATGACGGCGATCCCAGGGCGGAGACGGGCCGCGACCGGCGCTTGCTCGGCCGCTTTCTGGAGGCCGACATCCAGGGCAGCCGCGCCCTGTGCGACGAGATCCTGGCGGCACTCGACGCCGTCATCGCCGGCCGCAGGAAACGCTGGGAGATGACCGGCAACGCCCACACGCTCTCGGCGGGGAAAAGGACCTCGCGCATCCATGCGGAAACGGGCCGCGCCGCCGACCTGCTGCTGCCGACTGCCGAGCTGCGCCTGGCGCTGCTGGAATGGCGGCTGCTGCTCGGCGGCAAGGCCTCTCGCCGTTCCCGCTCGGAATGACCCGCCGGCCCGCTTTCCGCGGCCGTCGGCGCAGGAAGGCCGGATGGGCATATGAGATTTTTCCCGCCGGGTCGTATTGTATCACCTGGTCCTGAAAGGGAGGCATCATGAACAAGAAACATCTGCTCTGCCTGGTCGCTCTGGCCTTTCTCCCTCTCCCATGTCCTGCGGCCGGTTCGATCACGATCTCCTCGCCGCTGGCGCCCCTGACCCTCAGCCACGACTTCACGCTGGGCTGGAACGCCCGCAACATCGTGGGCGAGCTCGTGATCAACGTCCTGCGCGAGGCGGGCGGGACCTGGACCATTGCCACCAGCGTCGATCCGGGCGGGGCATACGGGCGATTCCACTGGATCGTCGGCCAGCTGCCGAACCGCAATTCCCCCTTCCCGGCGGTGGCGGGCCAGCGCTTCTGCTTCCAGATCGGCGGCCGGGGTGACGATGGACGGGCCGTGATCGCGACCGGCCGCTGGTTCCAGATCGTCCAGCCCGGGATCAACCTCAGCGAACCCCACGCCGGCGAGCGCCTGGAGCGCGGCGGCAGCAAGACCATTCGCTGGAGCGCCCCCGACCTCCGCGGCGGGGTGCACATCGAGGCCTACTACCGCAGGGTCGGCGGGGGCTCCTTGACGAAGTACGTGCGCCTCTTCGAGAACACCGCCAATGACGGGCACCAGGGCTGGAGAATCTGGGACCGCCCCCACGGCATGACCGGGTCGCTGGATGGCCCTCCTTCGGGGGGCGACTTCCGCTGGTTCATCCGCGTGCTGTCGGCGCGCTGCTTCTGGCTCTTCGCCGACGGGCCGGAGTTCATCCTGGAGTAGTGGATAAGAAGTGATCGTGGTCGTGACCGTGTCAGTAAAAACAAGGGAAGAACTTCTGAGTTTCTGACAATTCTCTGGCAATGAGTCTAGTGCTTTTGCTTTTTACTTCAGATTGCCCAGGTTTGTGTCATTGAAATCCGGCAATTGAAATTCATCAAGGATCCGGTGCTTGGAATACGTCTCCAGTCCTCGCGCTTTTGGCCTTGCATTCACCCAGCCCATGCCAACATTGCGTGAGGATCAAAAAAAGCCGCTCCGGGATGCTCCCGGAGCGGCTTGGTCAACGGCGAGGCGGAACGTTCAGTTGACGGGCTCGGGCACAAGATCGCCCGCCGGCACCTCGGCCGCCGGGACCTCGGCTGCCGGCGCCGGGATTTCGGCGGCCGCGTGCTCCTTCTTCCAGCGGGCCTCGCAGGTCTTGCAGAGCTCGGTGATGTTCTTCAGCTCCCGGGCCTGGGGCACGGTGCCCTGGAAGATCTCGTCGGTCTTGCGGGTGTTGATGTGCTGGCAGTCCTGGTACAGGTGGAAGCGCGACCCGGACTTGGTCCAGTAGACGTGCTCGGCGCCGAGCGACTTGACCTGCTCGATCTGCTGGGCGTACTGCTCCTGGGACGGCGGGTTGAAGTCGATGCCGGTGAAGCCGGCGATCAGCAGCGCCACGACGGCGACGGCGCCGACCAGCCCCTTCTGCTTGCCCTTGAGGTCCTTGTTGGTGAAGATCAGCAGCACCAGGGGCAGGAAGGCGATGACGGCGATGATCGCGCCCAACTGGTTCTGCACGAAGAACTTGACCTTCTGCTTTTCCGAGGCGGGATCGAAGCGGTTGGCCTTCTTCCACAGCAGGTTGCCGATGACGGCGAAGACCAGGTCGGCGACGATCAGCACGATGAGCAGCCACATCTTGATCGGCTGCACCTTCAGCTGCAGGATGGCGGCGACCTCCAGGCCGATGGCCACGATCCAGGAGAGGACCGCGAAGAGGCGGAACTTCCCGGCCTTGGCCTTGCTCTCGGGAGTGGGGACGAAGGTCCGTGCCTCGGCGGCTGGCGTAGAGGCCTCGCCTTCCTCCACGTGGGTCAGCTTTTTCTTGGTTCCCTTGTCTGGCATGTGAATCCCTCCTGGGTGGTTTTGTTGCTGGCCGTATTCTATACCAAAAAGGCAAAAGGTAAAAGGAATAAGGCAAAAGTAAAAAGTGAAGCGGCGGGCATCGATCGAAAACGGCCATGGTCTTGATATGGTCTTTTTTCTTGCTTTTGCCTTTTGCCTTTTTTCTTTTGCCTTAGTAATCCCATTATTGACTTCCCCCTCCGCTCACCCTATAGTCTCGCCATGAGCACGAACTATGGCGTTGCCGAGGACCGCCTGACCCATTATGCCTGCTTCCGCGCGCCGGGTCCCGTCCGCGTCGACGGCCGCCTCGACGAGGAGGCATGGCGGGCGGCGCCGCTGTCGCCGCCGTTCGTCGACCTGGTGACGGGCGGCCCGGCGCCGCTGGAGACCCGCGTTTCCTGCCTGTGGGACGACCGCGCCTTCTACGTCGCCTTCCGCGTCGAGGAGCCCCGCGTCCGCGCCACCCTCACCCGGCGCGATTCGTTCATCTGGAACGACAACGACGTGGAAGTTTTCATCGCCGGCGACGACTGCTACTACGAGCTCGAGATCAACGCCCTGGGTACGGTCTACGAGGCGCTCTTCGTCTGGCAGGACGCGCTGAAGCCGGGCGGCCGCTTCGACCGGCCCGAATACGATCCGCGGCGGCGCGACGTCGACCTGCTGGGCGGCTTCCAGGACGCCTCGCGTTTCGGCCGCCATCCGCGCGGCAAGCGCTGGGCTTTCCTCGACTGGGACCTGCAGGGACTGGAGACGGCCGTGCACGTCGACGGCGTGATCAACGATCCCGCCGGGGACGGCAGGGGCTGGACCGTCGAGCTGGCCTTCCCCTGGGAGGGGATGAAGCCCCTGTTCGCCGGCCGCCGGCTGCCGCCTCAGGAGGGCGATGTCCTGCGCGTCGACTTCTCGCGCTTCGAGCCGCTGGCCGACCCGGCGCGCAAGCCGGCGCCAGGCTGGTGCCTGAACGCCCACGGCGTCTACGACTCGCACATCCCCGAGTGCTTCTCCTTCGTGCACTTCAGCGGCCGCGCGGCCGGCCGCTGACGGGCGGAAGCTCCCAGATCTGTCCACAATACTCGTGACGCGTAACGCGTGACGCGTGACGAGCAACCGCATGGAACGAGCTCCAGTGAAAAGTGAAAGGTAAAAGTGAAGAGTAAAAAAACTTACCTAATTGGGCAGCACCGGCTGCTTGGAATTGTCTCGCTCCCCCGGGGGCGATGCGCGTCGGGGAGCCGGGAAGCCTACAGCGCGAAGCCGAGCGTAAAGCCGAAGGAGAGGTCGCTGAAAAGCTCCTTCCAGGCGGTCAGCATGTAGGCGCCCAGGCGGAACTTGCTGGCGCGGATCCCGGCCTGGAGCTTCAGCTCCAAGGGGATCGACAGGCCGGCGGACTTCTTCAGCCAGATCTCCTTGACGATGCCGGCGCCGACGAACAATTGGCCGCGGGTGAGGTTGAATGTGCCGCCCGGCGCCAGGATCAGCGAGTCGGTCTCGAACTTGTTGTTCACGTACAGCGTGCACTCCGGGCTGACCATGAACAGGCCGCCGACGGCAACGTCGAAGGTGACGTTCCCCGAGAAGACCAGCGGCTTGAAATCGAAGTCGCCGCGGGTGAGGATGCCGAAGTTGGCGCTGACGTCGATGCTCTGCGCCTGGACCAGGCCGGCGCTGGCGAGAACAATGATGGCGATCCATGCTTTTTTCATGCGCCCTCCTGGGACCGGGTAATGGTAGACGAGCGGAAACGAAAAATCAAGCCCCGGCGCGCGCGGCCGCTCAGCGGCCGGCGGCGCGGAAGCGGTCCGCGGCGACGTGCCACTCCCACTCGCGCTCGAGGTCGTCCATCCCGGGGCGAGCCGCCGGCCGGCGCGTCCCGGGATCGAGGCGCAGGTAGTCGCCGGCGGCGGTGAAGCGGACGACGCCGGCGCCGGCCCAGCGGGCGCCGCGCCATGAGTACGGGTAGGGATCGACGCGGGAGAGGGGAGATCCCCCGGCCAGGTCGGCGATGCGATAAAGGTTGACCGCCTGGTGCCCCTCGCCTACCGAAACGGACAGGAGCAGTTCCTTGCCCGGGGAGACGAGCGCCTGGTCGATCAGGGGCAGCTCGTCGGCGAGCTCGGGCACGACCAGGTTGCCGGCCGCGTCGACCAGGGCCAGGCGGTCGCGGCCGGCCGGGCCCTGGACGTTGGCGATGACCACGATCTCCCGGCACGCCGGCGCATTGACCGCGACGCGGCGCAGGTTGGGGAACTCCGCGTCCGCCTCGATGGTGAAAGCGAGCACCAGCATCGCCCATAGAGTCCGTTCCATGGCTGCCTCCTCTTCCAAACGGCGCGCGGGCGCCGGCAACACTGTACCGGCAGCCCGGATGTTTTTCAAGGCAGCCCTGGTTTGTCACCGGGGCGGTTTTGGATTATAATCCGTTATTCGCACGGTCATCCTCGCCATCCCGGAGAACTCGATTGGAAAATTCCCAGGAACTGGGGCAGGCCCCGGTCGGAAAACTGCTCTGGAAATATTTCGTCCCCGCCATCATCGGCGTGATGGCCAATACCCTGTACAACCTGGTCGACCGCGTCTACATCGGGCAGGGCGTCGGGGCGCTGGCCCTCTCGGGACTGACCGTCACCTTCCCCATCATGATCATCGCCATGGCCTTCGGCATGCTGGTGGGCATGGGCTCGGCCGCGCTGGTGTCCATCCGCCTGGGCGAGGAAAAGCGGGGCGAAGCGGAGAAGATCCTGGGCCACGCCTTCGTGCTGCTGGCCGGCATCTCCCTGGCCGTGAGCGGCCTGGGGCTGCTGCTGCGCGATCCCGTGCTGAGGATGTTCGGCGCCGGGGCGCAGACCCTGGGCTACGCCCGAGAGTACATCACCATCATCCTGCTGGGCAACGTGTTCCAGGGCGTGGGCTTCGGCCTGAACAACCTGATCCGCGCCGAGGGCCATGCCCGCGTCGCCATGACCACCATGATCCTGGGCGCCGCGATGAACATCGTCCTCGACCCGATCTTCATCTTCGTGCTCCGCATGGGAGTGGCCGGGGCCGCCCTGGCCACGGTGATCTCCATGGCCGGCACCTGCGCCTGGGTGCTGGCCCACTTCACCGGCCGGCGCAGCCTGCTGCGGCTGCGGCGGCGCCACTTCCGCCTGGAGCGGCGCATCGTCCGCGACATCCTGGCCATCGGCATGGCCCCGTTCGCCATGCAGCTCGCCGGCAGCGTGGTCAACGCCCTGTTCAACCTCCAGCTGATCCGCTTTGGCGGCGACCTGGCCGCCGGCGCCATGGGCATCATCAACGGCGCGGCCATGATGGCCGTCTTCTGCGTGATCGCCGTCAACATGGCGGCGCAGCCGATCATCGGCTTCAATTACGGGGCGCGGCAGTTCCTGCGGGTGAAGAGGACGCTGAAGATCGCGCTGCTCGCCGCCGCCGCCATCACCGGCGCCGGCTTCCTGCTGGTGCAGGCGTTCCCCGGGGCGATCATCTCCCTGTTCAGCCGCCACGACCCCAGGCTGCTGGCCATCGGCGCGCGCGGCATGCGCATCCTGCTGGCCGCCTTCCCGGTCGTGGGGCCGCAGGTGGTCAGCTCCAACTTCTTCCAGGCCATCGGCAAGGCCCGCATCGCCATGCTCCTCAACCTGCTGCGCCAGGTGATCCTGCTCATCCCGCTGGTGCTGCTGCTGCCGCCGCTGCTGGGCATCGACGGCGTCTGGCTGGCCGGCCCGCTGGCCGACGCTTCGGCCGCGGCCATCACGGCCTGGGCCATCAAGCGCGAGGTGCGGCACCTGAACCGGCGCTGGCACGAGGGGCGGGAGCCGCTGGCCGTCGATCCCCTGGCCTGAACAGCGGCGCTTGGTTGCCATTTGCCCGGCGTTCGCCTACAATCCGGGCATGGATCCCAGGCTGAAAGAAAAGTTTTCCGCGTTGTTCGCGAGGTATTTCCCAGGCGCCGAGCTGCCGGTTGCCTTCTTCTACGCCGATGCGCCGCCGCCGGGGATGCAGGCGGAGCCGAAGAGCAAGGGCTGGCGCTGCTTCATCGCCGACCTGGGCCGGGCGCGGAAGGGGGAGGAACTGTGCCTGGACGAGCCGGCTCTCGGCTGCGGCAAGCGCTTCTGCGGCTTCCCGGCGCCGCAGCGGCCCAATTTCGAGCAGTTCCTGTCGTCGGGCATCCCCGGCAAGATGGAGGGGGAGCGCTACAAGAAGGACCCCGCCACGGTGCGCGAGCTGATGAGGCACATGCCGGAGTGGCGGGCCCCCGGGCGTTTCCTGGTGCTGAAGCGCTGGGACGGGCTGGCGGACGCCGACGAGCCCGAGGCGGCGGTTTTCTTTGCCCCGCCCGACGTATTGTCCGGCCTGTTCACCCTGGCCAACTTCGAGGAGAGCGATCCATTCGGCGTCATCGCCCCCTTCGCCTCGGGCTGCGCCGCGGTGATCCAGTACCCCTTCCTCGAGAACCGCAAGGCCGCCCCCAAGTGCGTGCTGGGCATGTTCGACGTCTCGGCCCGCCCCTGCGTCGGGACCGGCGAGCTCACCTTCGCCGTGCCGATGAGGAAGCTCGAACGCATGATCGGCCAGTTCGAGGAGAGCTTCGTGACCACCCGCTCCTGGGAAAAGGTGATGCGCCGCCTCCATGCCGCCGCTGGGGGGGAAACCTTTCAAGGGGGCGGCGAGTAGTAGGAGATGACGCCCGCGCCGGGCACGGGCAGGTTCATAGACCATCGGAGGTGAAACGTGACGCGATCGCAGCGGATGATAGTGGCCCAAGTGGGGATCTTCTTGCTCGTGCTGCTGGGGCTGTCCCTCGCCCCGCTTGCCGCCCTCGATGACGCGCGCCTCTTGCGCAATCCCGACGTCGGCGCCGGGCGCATCGTCTTCCAGTACGGCGGCGACCTGTGGACCTGCCCCCTGGCCGGAGGTCCGGCCGCCCAGCTGACCAGTCATCCCGGCTCGGAGTCTTCGCCGTTCTTCTCGCCCGACGGCCGCTGGATCGCCTTCAGCGGCCAGTACGACGAGAATATGGACGTGTACGTGGTTCCGGCCGCCGGCGGCGAGCCCAGGCGGCTGACGTTCCACCCCGGCGCCGACCAGGTCACGGGCTGGTCCGCCGACGGCCGCTCGGTGCTGTTCGCCAGCGCCCGCGCCAGCAGCAACCGCTACGCGCGGATCTTCCGCGTCGCCGTCGACGGCGGCAATCCCGAGGAGATGCCCATGCCCATGGCCTGGCTGGGCTCGATGTCCGCCGACGGCCGCCTCTTCGCCTACACGTCGCTCGCCAACCGCCAGTCCTTCGAGACCTGGCGCCGCTACCGCGGCGGCCACGCGCCCTTCATCTGGGTCCTGGACCTGAAGACGCTCGCCGCCGACAAGGTGCCCCACCCCGGCAGCAACGACAGCTTCCCGCGCTTCTCCGGGGAGTGGGTATACTTCCTGTCCGACCGCGACCGCGTCATGAACCTGTACCGCTACAGCGCGAAGAGCCGTGAGGTCGAGCCGCTGACGCGCTTTGCCGGCGCCGACGTCAAGTCCTTCGGCGTGCGCGACGGCGTCGTCGTCTTCGAGCGCGAAGGGCGGCTGCACCTGCTGCGCGACGGCGGGGTGACGACGCTGGCCATCGACGTCCCCAGCGAGCGCATCCTTGCCCGGCCGGGGATCGTGCCGGCCGGGGATCTGGTCTTCAGCGCCCACGTCTCCCCCGGCGGCAAGCGCGCCGTGTTCGAGGCCCGCGGTGAGATCGTCACCGTGCCGGCGGAGAAGGGCGACATCCGCAACCTCACCCGCACGCCCGCCTGCGCCGAGCGCGAGCCGGCCTGGTCTCCCGACGGCAACTCGATCGCCTATTTCAGCGATGAGCCGGGCGAGTACGCCCTGTTCATCCGCGACCAGAAAGGCTCCCAGCCTCCCCGCGTCATCGCCCTGCCCGAGAAGGCGTTCTATGCCGCGCCGCTGTGGTCCCCCGATTCCAAGCGCGTCGCCTTCGTCGACAACCGCCAGGCGGTCTACCTGGCCGACGTCGCCGCCGGCAAGGTGGAGCGCGTCGCCGTCGACCCCAAGTTCATCTGCGTTCCCGAATACTCCTGGTCACCCGACTCGCAGTGGCTGTGCTACACGCTGCACGGGGCGAACAACCTGCGCGACCTCTGGCTGGTCCGCGTCGCCGACGGCAAGGCGTTCCGCCTGACCGACGGCATGAGCGACGCCTTTTCCCCGACTTTCGACCGCAACGGCAAGTTCCTCTATTTCGCCGCCTCGACCAACCTGGCCCACGACATGGGCTGGGTCGACCTCTCCGAGTATCCCCACGAGCCGGTGGCCAACCTCTACCTGGCGGTCCTCGCTGCCGCCGAGCCGTCGCCGCTGAAGGCGCGGAGCGACGAGGAGGAGGGAAAGAAGGAGGAGAAAAAGGCGGCGGAAAAAAAGAAGGATCCGGAGGACAAGAAGGCTGCCGCGACCTCGCCCGTGCGCATCGACCTGGAGGGGATCGCCGGCCGCATCGTCGCCCTGCCCGTCCCCACCCGGCCCTACGTCAACCTCCAGGCCGGCGAGAACAAGCTCTTCTACAGCGAGCTCGTCAAACGCCGGCGCAGCGAGACCGAAGTCGACGAGAGCGTCGTGCTGAGCGTCTTCGACCTGGAGAAGCGCGAGAGCGAGGTCCTGGCCGCCGACATCGCTTCCTTCGAGCTCTCCGCTGACGGCAAGAAGATGCTCTACCGCCAGAAGCGCGACTGGTTCATCGCCGACGCCGCCAAGGCCGAGCCGGGCAAGGGCCGGCTGCGGACGCAGGAGATCGCGGTCTACCGCGAGCCGCGGAGCGAATGGCGGCAGATGCTGCGCGACGCCTGGCGCATCGAGCGCGACTTTTTCTACGATCCCGGCATGCACGGCCAGGACTGGCCGGCGGTCTGGGAGCGCTATGAATCGTACCTGCCCTACGTCTCCCACCGCGACGACCTGAACTACCTGATCGGCCAGATGATCGGCGAGCTGTGCGTGGGCCACGCCTATCGCGGCGGCGGCGAGCAGCCGCGCATCCAGCAGGCGCCGGTCGGGCTGCTGGGCGCCGACATCGGCGTGCGCGACGGCCGCTTCTTCCTGAAGAAGGTCTACCGCGGCGAGAGCTGGAACCCCGAGCTGCGCTCGCCTCTTTCCGAGCCGGGGAGCCGCGTCGAGGAGGGAAGCTATGTGCTGGCCGTGGACGGCCGCGAGCTGGACCCGGCCCAAAACTTCCATTCCTATTTCCTGGGCAGCGCCGGCCGCCAGGTGCGCCTGCTGGTCAACGACAAGCCGCAGCCGGCCGGCGCCCGGGAGGTGACCGTCGTGCCCCTCGAAAGCGAAGGCGACCTGCGCTTTCGCGAAAGGATTGAGGAGAACCGGCAGCTGGTGGAGAGGCTCAGCAACGGCCGGCTGGGCTACGTTTACCTGCCCAACACGTCCGTGGCCGGCTACACCTTCTTCAACCGCTACTACTTCTCGCAGCTCCAGAAGCAGGGGATGGTCCTCGACGAGCGCTTCAACGGCGGCGGCTACGCCGCCGACTACATCATCGACCTGCTGCGCCGGCCGCTGATGAACTACTGGCAGGGGCGCTGGGGCGAGCTGGGCCGGACGCCGCAGGCGGCGAACTTCGGCCCCAAGGCCATGCTGATCAACGAGTACGCCGGCTCGGGCGGCGACGCCATGCCCTACTATTTCAAGCAGCAGAAGATCGGCCCGCTGGTCGGCAAGCGCACCTGGGGCGGCCTGGTCGGCATCACCGGCTACCCGCCGCTGATGGACGGCGGCTACGTGACGGCGCCGTCGGTCTCCTTCGTCGACGTCGACGGCCGGCACACGGTGGAGAACGAGGGCGTCGCGCCCGACATCGAGGTGGAATGGACGCCGTCCGCGGTGGCCGCCGGCCATGACCCGCAGATCGAGAAGGCGGTGGAGTGGCTGCTGGAGCAGCTGGGGAAGAATCCGCCCCGCGAATATAGGCCCGAGCCGTTCCCGCGCGGCCGCTGACGGGCGGACCGTGGACAATCTGCCGCTGAAGCGGGCGTACCTGCTGCTGGAGCCGGGACCGGTGGTGCTGCTGGCCACCGCCTCCGGCGGCGAACGGAACCTCATGACCCTCTCCTGGCACATGGTCATGGATTTCACGCCGCGCTTCGCCTTCGTCACCGGCGACTGGAACCACTCCTGGCGGGCGCTGGTCCGCGAGCGCGACTGCGTGATCGCCGTGCCGGGAATCGACCTGGCCCGCAAGGTCGTGGCCATCGGCGCCTGCAGCGGCGCCGATACCGACAAGTTCAAGCGGTTCAGGCTGACGCCGCTGCCGGCGGCGCGGGTCCGGGCGCCGCTGGTCGGCGAGTGTCTGGCCAACATCGAATGCCGTGTCGTCGACCACGTCCGCCGCCACGACCTCTTCGTCGTCGAGGCGGTGCGCGCCTGGGTTGAGCCGCGGCGCCGGGAGCGGCGGACCTTCCATGCCGTCGGCGACGGCACCTTCATTGCCGACGGCCGCCGCTTCAGCCTGCGGGAGCTGATGCGTGCCAAGCTCCCGCCCGGGGTGTGAGGCCTTGAGCGCGCGGATCATTGCCCTCGCCCTCCTGTTGTGGGGAACGCTGCCGTTCGCGGCGGGGCCGGCGCCGGCCCCGTTCCATTCCCGGCTCGAGAACGAGGTGCTGGCCGCGATCAACCGCGCCCGCACCGATCCCCTGGCGTACGCCGGGGATCTGCGGCGGCTGCGCGAGTCGTTCCGCGACCGCTTCTCGTACGTGGACGACGGCGTGAACTACCTCACCCAGGAGGGAGTCGATGCCGTGGACGAGGCGATCGCCTTCCTGCAGAGGGTGCGCGCGGTGCCGGCGCTGGCGGCGTCGCACGGCCTGGCGCTGGCCGCCCGCGACCTGGTGCTGGACCAGGCGCTGCGCGGCGGCACGGGGCACGCGGCGAGCGACGGCAGCGACCCGCTGCGGCGCCTGGAACGCTATATCCGGCTCACGCCCGCCCATTTCCTCACCCAGGCCGGCCGCGTGGCGGTCGGCGAGGTCATCGCCTACGGGCGCGACCGGGCGCGGGCCATCGTGGCGATACTCATCGTCGATGACGGCGTCCCCGGCCGCGGCCACCGGCAGGCGCTCTTTGATCCCCGCTTCACCCACGCCGGCGTCGCCTACGGCCCACATCCGCTGTACGGCTGGGCGTGCGTCGTCGACCTCGCCGGCGCGTTCCAGGAAAAGCGCCGCTAGCATTCCAGCCGCGCCCTGCGTGCGGCGTGCTGGCGGCGGTTCTTCACCCGCCTCTCTTCGGAATCGTTGGCGGCCACCGGCGCCAGCGGGCCGACGCGGCCGGCTTGCATCCGCGCCGCCGCTGCGGTACAACGGAGCCGCCGGAGCATGGAGGCGGGGCATGAAGATCTACAGCGGACTGGACCTCGTGATCGGCGTGGCGGCGTTCTTCCTGGGAGCGGTGCAGATCGCCCGCGGCGGCACGGGCCTCGGCGCGCTGACCATGGTTGCCGGCGCCGCCCTGGCCTATATCGGGTTCCGCGGCGGGCGGCTGGCGCTGCTGCTCTTCGGCCACGGCGCGGTCATCGCCGGCTGCTACCTGGCGGCCTGGGGCCTCACGCTGCCGCCGCTGGCGAAGCCCGAGGCCGCCGACATCCTCGGCCGGCCCTTGTTCTGGGGGTTGTTCGCCATCGGCGGCGGCGTATGCGCCATCCTCCAGGCTTGCGGCTCCCGCTTCGCCGGCCGGGGCGAGCGGCCGCCTGCCTAATCGCGGCTGAAGACGAACAGGCCGATGCCGGCCAGGATGGCGATCACGAAGCCGGCGCCCATCATGCTCACCACCCCCGTGCCCTGCACGAAGAAGACGAGGAAGACGGCCAGAGGCAGCAGGCCGGTCAGCTTGCCGATGAGGATGGCGCTGGAGCCGCGCAGGGCGAACAGGATGACCGCCAGGCTGCCGGCCGGGATCAGAGCGATGAACAGCCGCGCCACGCCGATCCAGGCGCCGCCCTGGCGCAGGCTCACGCCCGCCGCCCCCCGGAACAGGCCCAGCAGCTGCACGGCCGAGACGGAGAAGAACAGGACCGTGAGCCAGGGAAGGAACAGGGAGACGAGCAGCAGCATGGCGCAGATGACGGCCGGCCGCTTCAGCGCTTCGGCGGCATCGGCATCGCCGTTCCGGGTGCTCTGGATGAAGTAGCGGCCGCAGCGCCGACATTCGCGGGCATCGGGCGGGTTCACTTCACGGCAATGGCCGCAAACCTTGCCGTCGTTCGCCATGCGTCACCTCCGCCGGTGCCAAGGGTAGCAGGGCGAAGAGGAGATTGCAAGACGGCATGAAAGATCGCTTTCAAAGGCAAAAGGAAAAAGTTAAAAGGTAAAAGTAAGAAATGATCACTTGATCCGGTAATAATCAGGCGTTAGATCCTTCGGCAGTTCGCTGAGCGCGCTCCACTTTTTCCTTTTTACTTTTGCCTTTTTACTTTATAATGGCCGTTCGCAAATCTTTTCCAAGGATGCTCCCATGTCCGGATGGATCGGCGAGGTCGCGGCGCTGCTCACGGCGTTCTGCTGGGCGTTCAATTCGGTGGTCTTCACCCTGGCCGGCCGCCGGGTGGGGTCGGTCACCGTCAATGCCCTGCGCCTGTGGATCGCCGTGCCGGCCCTGCTGCTGGTCCATTGGTTTCTCTATGCCACGCCGTTCCCCTTCGCCATCGAGCCAGCGCGCTTCCTGTGGCTGGGCGCCTCGGGCCTGGTCGGCTTCGTCATCGGCGACGCCATGCTTTTCGAGTCCTTCCTGCTGATCGGCCCGCGCCTGGCCATGCTGCTGGCCCTGCTGGTGCCGGTGTTCGGCGCGGCGCTGGCCTGGGCGTTCCTGGGCGAGACCCTGCGGCCCATGGAGATCGCGGCCATCGCGGTGACCCTCGGCGGCATCGCCTGGGTGGTGGCCGAGAAGAACGCCGGCGCCGCCGCGGCGTCACCCCCGCGGCGCTACGGCCGGGGAGTATGGCTGGCGATCGGCGGGGCGGCCGGGCAGGCGGTGGGGCTGCTGTTCTCCCGGCAGGGCCTGGCCGGCGGCTACTCGGCCATTTCCGCCACCCTCGTCCGCGTCAGCGTCGCCGCCGTGATCCTGGCCCTGGCCGCCTTCGCGCGGGGCGCCCTCCGCCGTCGCCTGGAGGCAATGAAGGACAGGAAGGCGCTGCTGGAGATCACCGCCGGGGCGCTGACCGGCCCGGCGCTGGGCGTCATCCTCTCCCTGGTGGCCATCGCCCATGCCTCGATCGGCGTCGCCTCGACGCTGATGTCGCTGACGCCGGTGCTGCTGCTGCCGGTCTCGCATTTCCTCTTCCGCGAGCGGATCTCCGCGCGGGCGGTCGCCGGCACGGTGATGGCCCTGCTGGGCGTGGTGCTGCTGTTCCTGACCTGACCTACTTCCAGAAATCGCGGGTGAAGAGCACGATGATGGTGTAGATCTCGAGCCGCCCCGCCAGCATGCAGAACGAGAGCAGCCATTTGCCGGCCAGGGGCAGGTGCTGGAAGTTCGCCGCCGGCCCCACCGCGCCCAGCCCCGGGCCGATGTTGCCCAGGCTGGCGGCCACCGCGGAGAAGGCGGTGAGGATGTCGATCCTCATCAGGGTCAGGGCCAGGGTGGACAAAAAGAGGATCCCGATGTAGAGGAACAGAAAGCCCAGGACATTGACCACCACGTCCTGGGGAACACTGCGACCGTCGATGCGCACCGGGATGACGGCGCGGGGATGGAGGAGTTTCCTCAGCTCGACCATTCCCTGCTTGAGGATGATCAGGACGCGAACGACCTTGATGCTGCCCCCGGTCGAGCCGGCGCAGCCGCCGACGAACATCAGGAACAGCAGCACGAAGCGGGCCGCGGCCGGCCAGAGGCCGAAATCGGCGGTCGCGAAGCCCGTGGTGGTGATGATGGACACGACCTGGAACAGGGAGTGGCGCAGCGCCCCGCCGGCCGGCAGGATCCCGGCCGCCAGGTTGTCTGCCGCCAGGATCGCCGTGAAGGCCACGACGATCCCCAGGTACAGGCGGAATTCCTCGCTCTTCCAGAAGACCGACGTCCTGCCCCTCAGGAAATGGTAGTGGAGAGTGAAGTTCATCCCGGCCAGGAACATGAAGATCACCACCACCGCCTCGACGAACAGGCTGTTGAAGCCGGCGATGGAGGCGGTGCGGGTGGAGAAGCCGCCGGTGGCCATGGTGGCGAAGCTGTGGCAGAGCGCCTCGTGGAGGTTCATGCGCGCCGCCAGCAGCAGCAGGGTCTCGACGGCCGTCAGCAGGATGTACACCTGCCACAGCGTCGTGGCCGTCTGACGGATGCGCGGCGCGATCTTGTCCAGGGTGGGCCCGGGGATCTCGGCCTTGTAGAGCTGGGTGCCGCCGACGCCGGCCAGGGGCAGGATAGCCACGGAAAGGACGATGATGCCCATGCCACCCAGCCAATGGGTCAGACTGCGCCAGAAGAGGAGGCCGTGGGGCAGGTCCTCGACGCGGACCAGGATCGAAGCGCCGGTGGTCGTGAATCCCGACACGCTCTCGAAGAAGGCGTCGCTGAAGGAGGGAATGGCCCCGGACAGAATGAAGGGCAGCGCCCCGCAGGCCGAGGCCAGGAGCCAGCCCAGGGCGACGACCAGGAAGCTGTCGCGCAGCTGCAGTTCTCCCTGGGACCGGGAAAACGCGGCCAGCAGGCCGCCCGCGGCCATGGTCAGCGCCGACGAGGCCAGGATGGCGACGAGATCGGGGCCGCCGTAGTACCAGGAAAAAAGGGCCGGCACGGCCATGAACAGGCCGATGGCCAGCAGCAGGAACCCGAGGAGGCGGACGACGAGGCGCAGGTTCATGCCGGCGCGCGGAAGCTAGAAAAGCTTGTCCACATTGGGCAACGCCTTGGGAACGGAGAAGGCGATGACGTGATCGCCGGGCTGGATGCGGGTGTCGCCCACCGGGATGATGACCTCCTCGCCGCGTGTCACCGCCCCCATGATGGCGCCCGCTGGGAAATCGATCCGGGCCAGCGGCTTGCGGGTGATGCGCGATCCGGGGTGGGCCAGGTACTCGACGGCCTGGGCGTCGAGGCCGGGAATCGCGGCGAGTGAGACGATATCCTTGCGGCGGATGAGGCGCAGGATGGCGTTCGACGTGACGACGTTGGTGTTCACGGCGGCATTGACGCCGATGGGCGCCATGAGCGCCAGGTACTCGGGGCGGTTGACCATGGCGATGGCCTTGGCCACTCCCAGGTGCTTGGCCAGGAGGCTGGTCAGGATGTTGGTCTCCTCGTCGTCAGTGACGCTGATCAGGACATCGGTCTCCAGGATGCCCTCCGTGGCCAGCAGGTTGAAATCGCGGCCGTCGCCCTGGATGACCAGGGTGCGCTGCATCGCGTCGGCGAGGGAAAGGGCACGCTCGGGGTCGGGGTCGATGAGTTTGACGGTCAGGTTCTTTTCCTGGTCCAGCAGGGCGGCGGTGGCGCGGCCGACCAGCCCGCCGCCGAGGATCATGATCTGTTCCAGTTTCTCCTCCGATTTGCCCATCAGGGAGACGATGGCGGGGATGTCGCGGGTGGCGGCCACGATGAAAACCTGGTCGCGGTTGAGCAGGATGTCGTTGCCTCCGGGGATGACGGTCTCCGTGCCGCGAAGGATGGCGACCACGCGAAAGACCTGTCCGGGAGACTGCTGGCTGATCTCGTTCAGCTTCTTGTGCAGCAGGGGACAGGAGGCGTCGATGCGGATGCCGATCAGCTGCACCCGGTTCTCGGCGAATTCCAGCACGTCGGTGGCAGCGCTGCGCTTGATCAGCTGCACGATCTCCTTGGCCGTCTCCTGCTCGGGATGGATGGCCAGATCGACACCCCAGTCCGCGAACGTAAAATGGGGGGGCTGATGGAAGAACTCCGGGATGCGGATGCGGGCGATCTTCTGCATGACGCCGAAGTGGGCGGCCATGCCGCAGGCCACGACGTTGGTCTCGTCGTTGCCGGAAACGGCGATCAGCATGTCGGCCTGCTCGATGCCGGCTTCCCTGAGCAGGGAGGGCGAGGCGCCATGACCGAGGAGGGCTTTGATGTCCAGGTTCTCGTTCGCCGCGTTGACGCGCTCAGGCTTGCTGTCGATGGCAACGATGTTGTGGCCTTCCCGCGACAGGACCTTGGCCAGGTGCGAACCGACCTGGCCGAGGCCAACGAGAACGATGTTTTGGCTCATTCAGGATAAATCCCCCCTTTCCAGGTTTCCCGGCGGACCGCCGGCCGCTTGCCGAGGATCGGAAGAACCACCGCCGTCCTCGTCTATGCCGATGCCGGTTTCAGGAGCGCGCCCGGTAAAAAAACAGGCCGCGACCTTGCGGTCGCGGCCTCGTTGCCAGTCTGGAGCGTTCCCGGATTTAGCCGAGGATGGCGTCCTTGCAGGCCTTGGCGACGCGGAACTTCACCACGCGCTTGGCCGGAATCTTGATGGCTTCGCCGGTGGCGGGATTGCGGCCCATGCGCGCCTTGCGATTGACCAGCACGAGCTTGCCCAGGCCGGGAACGGTGAAGCCGTTCTTGGCGTTCTTGTAGGCCATGGTCGCCAGCGTGTCGATGGCTTCCCCAGCCTGCTTCTTGGTGATCCCGATCTTCTCCGCGACTCCGGCCACGATCTGACTCTTGGTCATTGCTTTCGCCATGCGTTCATCTCCTTTTTGTAAATTTGTCGTGGAATAGCGAGCCCTTTCCACGAACCTTGCCGCAACTATAAACAAATCCCCAAGGAAAATCAAGCCCCGCTGCGATTTTTCTGATGCCGGGCCGCGATCGCGCGGCCGGGAATGGATCCCGCGCGAAACGGCGCCCAGCCGCGCACGGTCTTCTGCGCGGCGCTTCTTCCCCCGGCTATTGCATTTTGCCGGAAAAATCCTTTTAATGGCGGCATGGGGAAAATGCTGTGCCTGATCCTGCTGCTGGCGGCGCCGCTGTTCTCGCAGCAGGAGCGCTACGTGCCGGAGACCGACCCCCTGGTCGTGGAGAAGCTGGAGCGCTGGCAGGACGCCAAGTTCGGCCTGCTCATGCACTGGGGGCCGTACAGCCAGTGGGGCGTGGTGGAGTCGTGGTCGATCTGTCCCGAGGACGAGGAGTGGTGCCGCCGGGACGGCGCCGGCTATGCCGCCTACGTGCGGAGATACGAGGCGCTGAAGTCCAGCTTCGATCCCGTCCTCTTCGACCCCGAGCGCTGGGCGCAAGCCGCCCGGGCCGCCGGCATGCGGTACGTCGTCTTCACCGCCAAGCATCACGACGGCTTCTGCATGTTCGACAGCCAACTGACCGACTATAAGGTCACGTCGCCCGGCTGCCCCTTCCACTCGCGCCCCCGGGCCAATATCGCCCGCGAGATCTTCTCCGCCTTCCGCCGGGCCGGCTTCATGGTCGGCGCCTATTTCTCCAAGCCCGACTGGCACAGCGAATACTACTGGTGGCCGAATTTCCCGCCGCGCGACCGCAACGTGAATTATGACCCGGCCCTCTACCCGGAGCGCTGGGCGAAGTTCCGCGAGTTCACCCACGGCCAGGTCATGGAGTTGATGTCGGACTACGGCCGCATGGACATCCTGTGGCTCGACGGCGGCTGGGTGCGGGCGCGGCCGCCGGAGGAGCGCGAGGAGGATTACCGCCAGAGCGCGCGGCAATCGGCGTCGGGCTTCCTCAAGCGCGGCTACGTCAGCCAGGACATCGGCATGGAGGAGCTGGCGGCCAAGTGCCGCCGCAGGCAGCCCGGGCTGATCATCGTCGATCGCGCCGTTCCCGGAAAGTTCCAGAATTACCTGACCCCCGAGAACCAGGTGCCGGACAAGCCGCTGGACGGGCCCTGGGAGGCCTGCATCGTTTCCGGCGGCGGCTGGTCCTTTACGCCGCAGGCGCAGTACCTGGACGGCCGCCGGGCCATTCACCTGCTCGTCGACATCGTGGCCAAGGGCGGCAACCTGCTGCTCAACATCGCGCCCGGCCCCGACGGCACCTGGCAGCCGGGCGCCTACGCCCTGCTGCGCGAGTACGGGGACTGGCTGAAGGTCAATGCCGAGGCGATCTACGCCACCCGGCCGCTGCCACCTCATTCGCAGGGGAACGTGCGCATGACCCGCCGCGGCGACGGCAGCGCCTTCTTCGTGGTTCTGGCCGCTGGCGACGGGGCCATGCCTGCCGAGGTGGCCGTCCGTTCGCACCGCCCCAGCGCCGGTGCCGCCGTGACGCTACTGGGCGCGCGGGGAGAGCTGTCATGGCGGCCCGACGGCGAAGGCTTCACCGTGGCGTTCCCCGGGCCGCTCCGCCGGTCCCCTCCCTGCCGCCACGCCTGGGTCGTCAAGGTCTCGGCCCTCGAGCGCTAGGAAAGCCGGGATGCGCGTCATGCCGCTCCTGCTGCTGGCCGCCGCCGGCATCGCCGCTGCGCCGGGACGGGACGCGGAGCCGGCATGCCGCTTCCCCTTCCAGGACCCGGACCTGGGCGTGGACGAGCGCGTCGCCGACCTCGTTTCGCGCCTGACGCTGGAGGAGAAGATCGGCCAGCTGATGCACACGGCGCCGGCGATTCCGCGGCTGGGCGTGCCCGAGTACAGCTGGTGGAGCGAGGCGCTGCACGGGGTGGCGCGCTCAGGCGAGGCGGTCACCGTCTTCCCGCAGGCGATCGCCCTGGCCGCGACCTTCGACGAGGACGCGGTCGAGCGGCTCGGCGACATCACCGCCACCGAGGCCCGGGCCATATTCAACGAGGACCTCCGCCAGGGGCGGACGGCGCGCATGTACCGCGGCCTGACCGTCTGGACGCCCAACGTCAACATCTTCCGCGACCCGCGCTGGGGCCGCGGCCAGGAGACCTACGGCGAGGACCCGTTCCTGACGGCGCGCATGGGCCTGGCCATGGTCCGCGGCCTGCAGGGCGGCGACCCGCGCCGCCTCAAGCTGGCGGCTTGTGCCAAGCACTTCGCCGTCCACAGCGGCCCCGAGAGCGGTCGGCACCGCATCGACGTGCGCACCAGCGAGTACGACCTCTGGGACACGTATCTGCCGGCCTTCCGCGAGTTGGTGCTCCGCGGCGGGGTCAGCGGGGTCATGTGCGCCTACAACCGCTTCCGCTCCCAGCCCTGCTGCGCCAGCGACGCCCTGCTGACCGACATCCTCCGCCGCCGCTGGGGGTTCGCCGGCTATGTCACCAGCGACTGCTGGGCGCTGGACGATTTTTTCAAAGAGCACGGCACCCATGGCAGCGGGCGCGCGGCGGCGCTCGACGCCTTGCGGCACGAGGTCGACCTCGAGTGCGGCGGTTCCTACGGCAAGCCGGCCGCCGAGGCCAGGCCCGGCGTCTTCGGCGCCCTGCTGGCCGCCGTGCGCGACGGCGCCGTCGAAGAGCGGGCCATCGACCGGGCGCTCCGCCGGCTCTTCTCCGTCCGCTTCCGGCTGGGGCTCTTCGATCCGACGGAGCGGGCGCCATACGCCGGCATTCCCTATTCGGCGCTGAACCGCCCCGAGCACCAGGAGCATGCCCTGCGCCTGGCCCGCGAGTCGATCGTGCTGCTGAAGAACGAGCGCGATCTCCTGCCGCTGCAGGCGGAACGCCTGCGCTGCGTCGCCGTCGTCGGGCCGAACGCCGACGACCGCCGCACGCCGCTAGGGAACTACCACGGCAAGCCGCTGCGCGTGATCACGCCGCTGGAGGGAATTCGCGGCAAACTGGCGGGGAAGGCCGAGGTGATCCACGTCCACGGCACGGGCTGGCTTGGCCCCGGGCCCGGCGAAGAGCCGTTCGCCCTCCTGGCCGACCGCCTGCGGCGCGCCGACGTCATCGTCTTCGTCGGCGGCCTGTCGCCGGCCCTGGAGGGCGAGGAGGGGGACGCATCCGGCGACGATGCCGACGGCTTTTTTCACGGTGACCGCACCCGCATCATGCTGCCGCCGGCGCAGACGCGGTTCCTGCAGCGGCTGCAGGGCCTGGGCCGGCCCGTGGTGCTGGCGGTCATGTCGGGCGGCGCCGTCGCCATGCCGTGGGAGGCGGCGCACGTCGGCGCCATCCTCCAGGCCTGGTACGGCGGCCAGGCCGGCGGCCAGGCCCTGGCCGACGTGCTGTTCGGCGACGCCAGCCCGTCGGGCCGCCTGCCGGTCACTTTCTATCGCGGCGACGGCGACCTGCCGCCTTTCGCCGACTACTCCATGGAGAACCGGACCTACCGCTATTTCCGCGGCCGGCCGCTCTACCCCTTCGGCCACGGCCTGAGCTATACGCGCTTCGCCTATTCCGACCTGCGCGCGCCGCGGCAGGCCCTGACCGGGGAGGCGATCACCGTGTCGGCGCTGGTGCGCAACCGCGGCCGCCGCGGGGGCGACGAGGTCGTGCAGCTCTATGTCCGCCACGTTGCGGCGCCGGCGCCCGCCCCGCGGCTCTCTTTGCGGGGATTCCAGCGCGTCCGGCTGGAGCCGGGCGAGTGCCGCCGCGTCGAGTTCCGGCTGGATGCCGCGGACCTGGCGCGGGTCGACGCCGGCGGCCGCCGTTTCCAGGGGCCGGGCCTGCTGGAGATCCATGTCGGCGGCGGCCAGCCGGGTTGCGCACCCGGCGCCTCGGCGCGCGTCCGCGTGACGGGAGATCCCCACTACCGCGATTGACGTTCCGCCCCGGGCCGGGAAGGGGTCCCGCTTGTGAATAATCTTTCCTTTTATGATATATTTTTCTTTTATCAGGGGGACGCATGAAAAAATCGCTCTCGCTGTTCCTGTCGGTTCTCGCGGTGCTTGCCTTTTCCCAGCTCGGCTGCAAGAAGAAGCCGCCGCAGCCGCAGGAGTGGTACCGCTACATCAGCGCCTTCACCTCGGGCGACGTCTCGCGCAAGGCGCCGGTCCGCGTCCTCTTCGTCAGCAACGTCGGCAGCGAGGGGCAGGCGGGCGAGGATCTGGCGGGCTACCTGGAGTTCACCCCGGGCATCGCCGGCAAAACGTCGTGGCGGTCCCCCCGCGAGCTGGTCTTCACGCCCGACCGTCCGCTGCCGCCGGGCACGGCCTACCGCGCCGTCCTGAACCTGAAGAAGTTCATGAAGCTGCCGCGTGCCTACGCGCGCTTCGAGTTCTCCTTCGCGGTCGTCCGCGAGTCCCTGGCCATCGACCTGGACGGCCTGGCCCCGGTGGACGAAATCTCCCCCAACCAGTTCCTGCTGCGCGGCATGCTGACCACCCGCGACGAGCAGGAAGGGGCCGCCGTGCGCAAGGTGCTGGCGGCGCGCCAGGAGGGCAAGGGGCTGGCCATTGACTGGGCCCACGAGAACCAGGGCCGCAGCCACTCCTTCACCGTCCGCGCCATCCAGCGCCTGGAAACGCCCAGCCAGGTGGAGATCAGCTGGGACGGCTCCGCCATCGGCGCCGGGCAGAAGGGATCGCGCCGCGTCGACGTCCCCTCGCTGGGGCAGTTCGACCTGCTGGACGCCGAGGCGGTGCTCGAGCCCGCCACCAGCATCCTGCTGCGCTTCTCCGATCCCCTGAAGAAGAACCAGAACCTGCGCGGCCTGGTCACCGTCGCCGGCCACGAGCCGACCTTCGAGGTCGAGAACAACGTGATCCGCGTCTACTCGGCCAAGGGCTTCGACGGCGCCGTCGACGTCACCGTCAATCCCGGCGTGCGCAACTTCAACGACCGCCGGCTGGAGAAGCGCCTGACGCGCACGGTGGCCTTCCAGCGCCTGTCGCCGCAGGTGCGCTTTGTCGGCCAGGGCATCATCCTGCCGGACAAGGAGCGGCTTACCGTGCCCTTCGAGGCGGTGAGCCTACGCGCCGTGCAGGTGACGGCGTTCCAGGTCTACGCCAACAACATGGCGCAGTTCTTCCAGCAGAACAACCTGGAGGGCAGGGAGAACCTCTCGCAGGTCGGCCGCTTCCTGTGGCGCAAGACGGTGCCGCTCTCGGACAAGCCCGAGGACACCTCGGTGTGGCGGCGCTACAGCCTCGACGTCACCCGGCTGCTGGCGGAGAACCCGGGCAGCCTCTTCCGCATCATCCTCTCGTTCCACCGCGGCAACGCCGTCATCCCCTGCGCCAACAGCGGCAAGCCGGTGAGCGAGCCGGAGCCAGAAAACCAGGAGGACGTCTCCTACCGCGACTTCTCCAACTGGGACTACGCCTACGAGTATTATTACGAGGAGGGGCGCGACGGCTGGGCCGACCGCAACGACCCTTGCAAGGACGCCTACTACAATCCGCGCTTCAACGAGAACGCCGTGCAGGGGCGCAACTTCCTGGCTTCGAACATCGGCCTGCTGGCCAAGCGCGGCGACAATTTCGACCTGCAGGTGGTCACCACCGACATCCGCAGCGCCGAGCCGCTCTCGGGCGTGCGCGTGCGCGCCTTCAACTTCCAGAACCAGCTCCTCGGCGAGGGCAGCAGCGACGGCTCCGGCTTCGTCACCCTGCGCCTGGCGGGGCAGCCGTTCTTCATCGAGGCCCAGGACGGCCGCGACCGCGGCTACCTGCGCCTGAGCCGCGAGGGCGCGCTGGCCACCAGCCACTTCGACGTGGGCGGCGAGACGGTGCGCAAGGGGATCAAGGGCGCCCTCTACGGTGAGCGCGGCGTCTGGCGCCCCGGCGACGACATCTTCCTGACGTTCGTGCTGTTCGACCGCGACCGCAAGCTGCCCGCCGGCCACCCGCTCCTGCTCGAGTTGTACAACCCCAAGGGACAGCTGATCCAGACCAGCAGGCCGGCGCGCTCGCTCGACGCCTTCCACTCCTTCCGCCTGCGCACCGACGAGTCGGCCCCCACCGGCACCTGGAAGGCGCGGGTGCTGGTCGGCGGCCTGACCTTCGAACAGAACCTGAAGATCGAGACGGTGAAGCCCAACCGCCTGAAGATCGACTTCCAGCCCGGCGCCGACAAGCTGGTCAAGGCCCGCACCGCGACGGCGGTGCTGCGCAGCCAGTGGCTGCACGGCGCCACCGCCGCCAACCTGAAGTACGACGCCAAGGTGCGCCTGGCGCCGCGGCCCACGCGCTTCGAGCGCTGGCCCGACTTCGTCTTCGACGACCCGGCCCGCGAGATCGAGGCCGCCGAGCAGGATGTCGCCTCCGGCCAGCTCGACGCCGGCGGCGCGGCCAGCTTCCCCGTCGCCCTGGAGGCGGAGGGGGCGGCGCCGGGCATGATGGACGCCCAGTTCACCGTCCGCGTCTTCGAGGAGAGCGGCGACTTCTCCACCGACGCCCTGACCGTTCCCTTCTATCCCTACAAGAACTTCGTCGGCATCCGCCTGCCCAAGGGCGACGAGATGCGCGGCATGCTGCTCACCGACCAGGACCATGTCGTGCAGATCGTCACCGTCGACGCCGACGGCCAGCCCGTTTCCCGAAACCGCCTGGAGTGCAGCCTGTACAAGGTGGAGTGGAAGTGGTGGTGGGACAAGAGCGGCGACTCGCTGGCCCAATGGGTGGCCAACGAGAGCCACGTGCCGGTGTTGAAGGGAGAGACGGCCACCCGCGACGGAAGCGGCGCCTGGAAGTTCCGGATCAAGTACCCGCAGTGGGGGCGCTACCTGGTGCGCGTGGTCGACCCGCAGGGCGGCCACGCCGCCGGCCAGGCCGTCTACATCGACTGGCCGGGCTGGGCCGGGCGCGCCCGCGAGGAGAAGGGCAGCGGTGCCACCCGCCTGAACTTCAGCTCCGACAAGCCGCGCTACCAGGTGGGCGAAAAGGCGGTCATCTTCCTGCCCGACGCCCCGCAGGGGCGGGCGCTGGTCTCGCTGGAGAACAGCTCGCGCGTGCTGAAGCAGATGTGGGTGAGCACGCGCAGCGGCGAGAACCGCTTCGAGGTCGAGCTCGACGCCGGCATGTGCCCCAACCTCTACGTCCACGTCACGCTGCTGCAGCCGCACTCGGGCAAGAAAAGCGACGTGCCCATCCGCCTCTACGGCGTCATCCCGCTGCTGGTCGAGGACCCGCGCACCCGGCTGGAGCCGGTGGTCAAGGTGGCCGACGAGCTGAAGCCGGCGGAGGACTTCAAGGTCGCGGTGGCGGAAAAGACGGGACGGCCGATGACCTACACCCTGGCCGTCGTCGACGAGGGCCTGCTGGGACTGACGCGCTATGCCGCCCCCGACCTGCGCAAGAAGTTCTACAACCGCGAGGCCCTGGGCGTCCTCACCTGGGACCTGTTCGACGACGTGGCCGAGGCCTACGGCGCCGACCTGTCGCGGCTGCTGGCCCTGGGTGGCGACGAAGGCGGCGCCGCCGCCGCCGGCGAGAAGAAGCAGCGGCGCTTCCCGCCCGTCGTCCTCTTCGCCGGCCCCTTCGCCCTGGAGGCGGGCCAGAAGGCCGAGCACAAGTTCACCATGCCCCAGTACGTGGGCGCGGTGCGCGTCATGGTGGTGGGCGGCCGCGACGGCGCCTTCGGCGTCGCCGAGAGATCGGTCCCCGTGCGTCAGGACCTGATGGTGCTGCCCACCCTGCCGCGGGTGGCGCGGCCCGGCGAGAGCTTCGACCTGCCGGTGGCGGTGTTCGTCAGCCGCGCCGACATCCGCAAGGTGCAGGTGCAGGTCGAGGCCTCGGAGCGCTTCCTGGTCGACGGCCCGCGCATCAAGACCCTCGAGTTCTCCCGGCCCGGCGACGACATGGTCCTCTTCCCGATCACCGTCGCCAGCGGCATCGGCCAGGGCTCCGTGCTGGTGCGCGCCAGCAGCGGCACGCGCAAGGCCGAGAGCCGCACCGTCGTGCCCATCCTGGCCGCCAATCCCCGGCTGCTGCGCACGGAGCGGCTGGAGGTGCCGCCGGGCGAGACGCGCTCGCTGGCGGTGCGCCCCTTCGGCATCCAGGGTACCAACGAGGTGACGCTGGAATACTCCACGCTGCCCCCCATCCAGCTGGCCAAGCGGCTGCAGTTCCTGATCCATTACCCGCACGGCTGCCTGGAGCAGACCCTGTCCACCGCCTTCCCGCAGCTGTACCTCAAGCAGCTGCTCAAGCTCGACGACGCGCAGCAGAAGAAGATCGACACGAACATCGCCGTGGCCGTCGAAAAAATGCGCGGCTTCCAGGCTCCCGGCGGCGGCTTCTCCTACTGGCCGGGCGAGTACGAGGTGCACGCCTGGACCTCGTCGTACGCCGGCTATTTCCTGGTCGAGGCGCAGCGCCTGGGCTATCGCGTGCCGGCGGCCATGCTCGACGCCTGGAAGAAGCACCAGCGCTCGCTGGCCAATTCCTGGACCGCCGGGCCGGAGGCGGGGCGCCTGACGCAGTCCTTCCGCCTATACACGCTGGCGCTGGCCGGCGCGCCTGACCTGGGGGCGATGAACCGCCTGCGCGAGACCGCCGGGCTGGAGTCCCCCACCGCCGTGCTGCTGGCCGGGGCCTTCCAGGCCTGCGGCCAGCGCGAGGCCGCCGACGACCTGCTGGGCAAGTGCAATTGGAAGCTGGCCACGTACCGCGACGACCGGCGCACCTTCGGCTCCGAGTTCCGCGACCGGGCGGTCATGGTGCGCACGCTGGCGCAGATGGGCCAGGGGGCCCGCGCCAAGGGCATGCTGGATGATCTCGTGGCCGCCATGGGCGAGGACACCTGGTATTCCACGCAGGAGACGGCCTACGCCCTGATGGCCATCGCCGCCTTTTACGGCGGCTCGCCGGCGCGCCCCTTCCGCTTCCAGGCCGGCTGGCAGGGCGGGGCGCTGCAGGACCTGGAGGCCGCCGTCCCCTTCCAGCGCCAGGAGTTCCCTGCCTTCGGCGCCGCCGAGCGGACGCTGAAGGTCGTCAATCGCGGCGAGAACCGCCTGTACGTGACAGCGACCATCGCCGGCGTGCCGCCGGCCGGCGGCGAGACGGCGCAGGAGAGCAACCTGAAGCTGGAGGTGACCTACCGTGACGCCCAGGACAACGCCATCGGGCCGGCGCGCCTGTCCCAGGGAGGCGACGTCAAGGTGGAGGTGCGCGTCACCAACCTCAGCCGCCAGGACCTGAGCAACCTGGCCCTCACCCACATCGTCCCCGCCGGCTGCCAGATCGCCAATCCGCGGCTGCTGACCGGCGAGGAGGGGAGCGGCCATTATGACTACCAGGACGTGCGCGATGACCGCATCCTGACCTACTTCCGCCTGGCCGCCGGCGCGCGCAAGACCTTCACTGCCGTGCTCAACGCCTCGTACGGCGGCCGCTTCTACCAGCCGGGCATCGGCGTGGAGGCCATGTACGACGCGTCCTTCCACGCCAACAGCGCCGGAGGCTGGGTGGAGGTCCGGCGCTGATCCGCTTCCTGCGCCGCACTCGCCGCGTCCTGCTGCCGGCGGCCGGCGCCGCCGCCCTGCTGGCCCTGGTTGCCTGGTGGGCGGCGCCGCGGCGCCTGTTCCGCGACCCGCTTTCGCCGGTGCTCTTCTCCGCCGACGGCCGGCTGCTGGGCGCGCGCCTGGCTGTCGACGAGCAGTGGCGCTTCCCGCGCGCCGGCGTGGTGCCGACCCGCTTCGTCGAGGCGCTGGTGCAGTGCGAGGACCGGCGCTTCTTCCGCCACCGCGGCGTCGACCTGCGGGCCCTTGTCCGGGCTCTGTGGACCAACCTGCGCCGCCGCGCCGTCGTCAGCGGCGGCAGCACCCTGACCATGCAGGTGGTGCGCCTCAGCCGCCGCAACCCGCCGCGCACCTACCTGGAGAAGGCCCGCGAGATGATCCTGGCGCAGCGACTGGAGCTCTCCGCCGCCAAGGGGGAGATCCTCTCCCTGTACGCCGCCCACGCCCCGTTCGGCGGCAACATCGTGGGCCTCGACGCCGCCTCCTGGCTCTACTTCGACCGCGCCCCGCAGGAGCTGAGCTGGGCCGAGGCCGCCTTTCTGGCCGTGCTGCCCAACGATCCCAAGCTCGTCGCCGGCGCGGCCAACCGCCGCCGGCTGCGGGGCAAGCGCGATCGGGTGCTGCGGCTGCTGCATGGACGCGGGTTCCTCTCCCGGCTCGAGCTCTCGCTGGCCCTGGCCGAGCCCATGCCGGCCGGCATGCGCATGCCGCCGCGCCTGGCCCCGCACCTGCTCGACACGCTGGCGGCGCGGTACGGCAGCTCCCACGCCTTCGCCACTACGATCGACCCCGCGCTGCAGGAGACGCTGGGGCGCATCGTGCAGTCGGCGGGCGCGCGGCTGCTGGCAGTCAACGTGCGCAACCTGGCCGCCCTGGTGATCGACAACCGCCGCGCCGCGGTAGCGGCCTATGTCGGCAACGTCGCCCGCGGGGCCGAGGTCGCCCATGGGCAGGACGTCGACCTGCTGCGGCGGCGTCGCAGCACCGGCTCCATCCTCAAGCCCTTCCTCTACGCCGCCATGCTGCAGGAGGGCGCCCTGGCGCCCGCGACGCTGGTGGCCGACACGCCGGCGCACTTCGCCGGCTACGTTCCGGAGAACTTCGACCGCCGCTTTCGCGGCGCCGTGCCGGCGCGTCTGGCCCTGGCCTGGTCGCTGAACATCCCCGCCATCCGCATGCTGCGCGAGTTCGGCATCCCGCGCTTCTACAACCTCCTGAAGCGCTGGGGGCTCACCACCCTGGACCGGCCGCCGGGCGGCTACGGCCTGACGCTGATCCTCGGCGGAGCCGAGGCCACCCTGTTCGAGGTGACCGGCCTCTACGCCGGCCTGGCGCAGCTGGCGCTGGGCGACCGCGCCGTGCGCCGGGAAGTGCGCCTGCTGCGGGACGAGCCGGACCGCCGCCTGCGCATGGACGACCTGGGGCCGGGCGCCGCCTGGCTGACCCTCGACGCCCTGACCGAGGTGAATCGCCCCGACGAGGAAGGCGACTGGCGGGAGTTCTCCTCGGCGCGCTGGGTGGCCTGGAAGACCGGGACGAGCTTCGGCCTGCGCGACGCCTGGGCGGTGGGGGTCACGCTGGCCTACACCGTCGGTATATGGGCCGGAAACGCCGACGGCGAGGGCAACCCGGGGCTGACCGGCCTGTCCACGGCGGCACCGGTCCTTTTCGAAGTGCTCAACGCCCTGGACACGGGCGGGGCGATGCCGCCGCCGCGCCTGTGGCTCCGGGAGGTCCGCGTATGCCGCGACTCGGGCTTCCTGGCCGGCGGGCTCTGCCCGGCCGTCGCGGTCGACGTTCCCCGCGGGAGCCATTTCCAGCAGCCCTGCACGTACCATCAGCTGGCGCACCTCGACGCGACGGGCCGCTTCCGCGTCGACTCGGGCTGCGAGCCGCCCGGCCGCATGATCCACGAGCCGTGGTTCGTCCTGCCGCCGGTGCAGGAGTACTATTACCGCCGCTATCATCCCGAGTACCGCCCGTTGCCTCCTTTTCGCGCCGACTGCGCCGGCGCCTTCCAGACCGAGTCGGGGCGGCAGGTCATCAGCCTGGTCTATCCCGACGCCAACACCGCCGTCTACATCCCGGTCGACCTGGACGGCCATCCCGGCCAGGTAGTGTTCGCGGCGGTCCACCGCCGCCCCGAGAAGGCCATCTTCTGGCACCTGGACGAGGAGTTCATCGCCGCCACCCGGCAGTTCCACCAGGTGGCGGCCCGGCCCGCGCCGGGAGAGCACCGCCTGACGCTCATCGACGAGGACGGCTTCCGCCTGGAGCGCAGGTTCAAGGTGATCGGACGGGAACATTGAACTGGGCGTACGGCATGCGGCATACGGCGGACGGCAGCAACACTAACGCGATCAATCGTGACGCGTGACGAGGCGCGCGCTTCGCGCGCAAGGCAAAAGGCGAAAGTAAAAAGGAAAAAGCAAAGAAAACGGCACGATGCTGTCGGCGGACGGTAGCTGCACGAACGCGATTAATCGTGACGCGTGACGCGTAACGCGTGACGTGTAACAGCATAGACCGGTTCTTGCTGTTGCGAATCACGAATTACGAATCACGAATTACGAATCACGATAGACTGCGATTTTGCTGCTGCCGTACGCCGTACGCCGAGATCGTACCCAAGCCTTGTTAGCGGAACCGGGTTGGCATACAATGGCTTCGATGCAGGCAAAAGGGAAACAATCCGGACGGAACGCCAAGGCCAAAGCGGCGGCCACACCGCCGGCCTTCGCCTCCGAGGCGTCGCGGCAGATGCACCTGGCGCTGGAGGCGGCCGACATCGGCCTCTGGGACTGGGACCTGGGAACGGGCCGCGTGGCCATGTCCGACAAGATGCGCAGCCTGCTGGACATCGCCGCCGGCGCGCCGGCGGCATCATACCGCCGGTTTCTGCGCGCCATCCATGCCGAGGACCGCGCCCGCATCGCCGCCGCCCTGAAGGCGGCCATCCGCCGCTGCGGCGCCTTCGACGAGGAGTTCCGCCGCGAGAACGCCGACGGCCCGGTCCGCTGGCTGCGTATCCGCGGCCGGGCGTCGCGGGGACCGGCCGGCGCCGCCGCGCGGGTGATGGGCAGCATCCACGACAAGACCGAGCGCAAGATGGCCTACGACGCGCTGGAGGGCGCCCGCGACGAGCTGGAGTCGAAGGTGAAGGAACGCACCCGCGAACTGCTGGACGCCAACGAGAAGCTGCGCCGGGAAATCGCCATCAAGAACGAGCTGCAGGACCAGCTCATGCGGGCCAGCGAGATGGAGCAGCGGCGCATCGGCCAGGACCTCCACGACAGCCTCTCGCAGCAGCTGGGGGGGATCGCCTTCATGGGCCAGGTGCTGCTGGAAAAGCTGCAGCGCGCCGGACGCGCCGAGGCCGGCGACATGGAGAAGCTGGTCGGCCACCTGCAGAACGCCCTGACCCACACCCGCGACCTGGCCAAGGGGCTGTATCCCACCCTCGGCCAGGGCGGCCTGGAGGCGGCGCTGCGCGAGCTGGCCGTCGCCGTCGGCGAGCTGTTCGCCGTGGCGGTCCGCGTCGAGTGCCGCGACGGCGTGGAGACGGTTGACGAGGGGGTGGTGATCCACGTCTACCGCATCGTCCAGGAGGCGATCAACAACGCCATCCGCCACGGCAAGGCCCGGCTCGTGGCCGTCCGCCTGTTCCGCGAGAAGGGGACGGCCGTGCTCGAAGTCGAGGACGACGGCGCCGGCTTCCCGCAGAAACCGAACCGCATGGGCATGGGGCTGAACATCATGGAGTACCGCGCCCGCTCGATCGGCGCCTCGTTTGCCATCTCCTCCCGCCGCCCGAACGGGACGGTCGTGAGGTGCGTGTTCGCCCCGCCGGGGCCCTTCGACGGCTAGCGCTTCCTTGACAGCGGACCGCCGTGAAGGTAAGGTGAGCGCCGTGGCCATGGGGAAAAAGAGCTCCGTTTTCATCGTCGACGACCACCCGATCATGCGCGACGGCATCTCGCAGCTGATCGCCCAGCAGCCCGACCTGGAGGTCGGCGGCAGCGCCAGCAGCGCCTCCGAGGCCCTCGACGCCCTCGGCCGCTCCACGCCCGACCTGCTGCTGGTGGACATCTCGCTGGGCGGCATGAGCGGCATCGACCTGATCAAGATCGTGAAGAAGCGCCGGCCGCGGCTGCCGGTCCTCGTCCTCTCCATGCACTCGGAGGACCTCTATGCCGAGCGGGCCATCCGCGCCGGCGCCAAGGGCTACGTCATGAAGCACGCCTCGGCCAGCACGCTGCTGGAGGCGATCCGCCGCGTCCTGGCCGGCCGGGTCTACCTCAGCCCGGCCATGACCGACAAGCTCCTGGAAAAAGCGGCCGGAAGCGAACCCGCCGCCGGCGGCTCGCCGGTCGACGTGCTGAGCGACCGCGAATTGGAGGTCTTCAAGCTAATCGGCCGGGGGCTGCGGCCGCAGCGCATCGCCGAGGAGCTGCAGCTGAGCATCAAGACGGTGGAGACCTACTATTCCCGGCTCAAGCTGAAGCTCAACGTCCGCGATGCCGCCGCCCTGCTGCAGCTGGCCATCGCCTGGCACGATGACCTCAAGGAGCCCGGCGAGACACCCTGAGAAGCCCCGCTTCCGGTCTTCCTGAAATATTGTCTCCTCTCAAAAATCGTGCGGAGTCAGGCTTGGCAGGCGTGCGTTCTGGCGGGACTGAAGCACCAAGTTCCAAGCACCAAACTCCAAATAAGCTCCAAATTTCAATGATCAAATGACCAAAACGTAAGAAAGTGATGGTGATAGTGGTAGTGGTAGTGGAATGCACTTGATCGATTTCTTATCTGTAAGCTCTTGGTAGTGCCTTCACTAACACTAACACTATCACTATCACTTTCTTCGTTTTCAGATATTCCCTGTAAGGGAACTCCCCGACAGAAGAAAAGTGGGTTTCCCTTATTGCCTCCCGCATCCCGGGGGGCGATAGTGGAGCATACTCGAAGCAAAGGAGCGCAACGTCATGGCAGAGATCATCGCACGCTGGGAGTGGCGGACCTTCGGGGACGCCTTCGGGGCCGCGGAGAAGAACATCCTGGCGTTCCCGCCGGACAAGGTGCGGAGCAGTTCCGAGGTGTATATCCTGTCGCGGAACAGCATGGACAACACCAAGATCCGCGACATGCTGATGGACATCAAGACGCTGCGGCAGGTGAACGCCGACAAGCTGGAGCAGTGGTTCCCGGTCATGAAGGCCGGCTTCCCCCTGGCGCAGGCGGTGCTGGCCGACGTGTTCAAGGCCTGGAAGGCCGCGCCGCCGCTGTTGGCGCGCGAGGCCTATGGCTATGACGAGTTCCTGGGCGAGCTGGTCGCCCCGCACGCCGACCTCAGGATGGTGCGGGTGGAGAAGGAGCGGCACGGCTTCATGATCAACGGCTGCATCGTCGAGATCGCCGACCTGAAGTTCGATGGCGCGCCCATTCGCACCGTGGCCGTCGAGATGGCCGACCCGGCCGCCGTCATGCGCACGGTGCGTCAGCTCGGGCTGGAGGGCTTCGAGAACGTCAACTACCTGAAGGCGCTCAAGCGCTTCGTGGGCATGGGCATCATTTGATCCCTAAGGAGGATAATATGAAAAAGATCGTTCTGCTCGGTGTGCTGGCACTCATGCTGGCGGCGCCGGTACTGGCCGAGGAGGTCGAGTCGCGCGACCTGACCGGCCGCAGCGACGACGGCCTGCTGCTGTTCCAGTCGGCCGACGGCAAGTTCAAGTTCCAGCTCGACGGCCGCATCAATCTGGTCGCCGCCCTCTACTCGGGCAGCGAGACGCCGCTGGCCAACGGCATGGAAGTCCGCCGCGCCCGCCTCGGCCTCAAGCCCAGCTGGGGCGACTGGTCGGCCCAGTTCGACATCGACTTCAACGGCGTCGAGGCCGAGATCAAGGACATGTGGATCGGCTACGGCGGCTTCAAGGACATGATGATCACCCTGGGCAACCACAAGGGGCAGTTCAGCGTGGAGGAGGTCACCTCCTCGCGCTTCATCACGTTCATCGAGCGCGGCCTGCCCAACGCCTTCGCCCCGGACCGCCGCCTGGGCCTCAGCGTGGCCAAATGGGGCAAGAACTGGCGCGCCTTCGCCGGCGTCTTCGGCGAGGAAGCGGTCAATGCCGATGAGACCGGCGAAAACGAGGCGCTTAACTACAACCTGCGCCTGAACTTCCTGCCCATCCTCAAGGACAACGCCTTCATCCATCTCGGCGGCTCCTTCGGCCACTCGCAGCCCAACGCCAGCGACGGCGGCACGGTGCGCTTCCGCGCCCGGCCCGAGACGCACGTGGCCGACAACCGCTTCCTGAACACCGGCAAGATCAAGAACGTCCAGTCCTGGGACCAGTACGGCCTGGAGCTGGCCGCCTCGTTCGGCCCGGTGCTGGTGCAGGGCGAGTACATCTCGACCACGGTCAAGCGCCTGGAGGGCAAGCCCGACGCCTCCTTCTCCGGCTACTACGCCTTCGCCAGCTGGATGGTCACCGGTGAGAAGCGCCCGTACAGCGTCGAGGAGGGCGAGCCCGCCGGCCGCATCTATGCCAAGAAGAAGGGACTGGGCGCCTTTGAGCTGGCCGCCCGCATCAGCAACCTCAACCTCAATGACAGCGAAGCTGGCATCATGGGCGGTGAGGGCAATAACATCACGCTGGCCGCCAACTGGTACGCCTATCCCAACCTCAAATTCGCCGCCAACTACATCATGGTCAACAACGACGAGTACGCCACCGGCGACGGCGACTACGCGGGCAACGACGACTACAACGTCTTCCAATTCGGCTTCTATTATTCGTTCTGAGCCGGAAGGCGCCTGATAATGAAGGCGCGGGGGCAGGCCGCCCTGCCCCCGTGCTATAATCCAATTCGCGAGGAAGAACCATGGGCAAGGAAATTGAGAGAAAGTTCCTCGTCAAGAGCGGGGAATGGAAGCAGGGGGCCAGCGGCACCGTCTACCGCCAGGGCTACCTCTCCTCGGCCAAGGAGCGGGTGGTGCGCGTGCGCACCATCGAGAACAAGGGCTTCCTGACCATCAAGGGCATCACCAAGGGGGTGTCGCGCTCGGAGTTCGAGTACGAGATCTCGGCCGAGGACGCCGGCATCATGCTCGACGGCATCTGCGAGAAGCCGCTCATCGAAAAAAAGCGCTACAAGGTCCCGGTCGGCGGGCTGGTGTTCGAGGTGGACGAGTTCTTCGGCGAGAACGCCGGGCTGGTGGTGGCCGAGGTCGAACTGCAGGCCGAAGACCAAAAGATCGACCTCCCCGCCTGGGTCGGCGACGAGGTGTCGGGCGACCCGCGCTACTTCAATTCCAACCTGATCAAGCACCCGTTCACGAGATGGTGAGGCGGGGGCGGGGAGCGGAGCGGGCATGGCGGAGATGACGCAGGGGCGGGACGCGGCGGCCGCCGCCCAGAGCGGCCTCGACGACCTCCTCGACCTCGACAAGCACAAGCTGGCCCAGGTGCCGGAGCGGAAAGCCAACGCCACCGAGCGCTGGATGAAGTACCTGGGCTTCCCGCTGGGCATCGCCGTCTTCCTGCTGATCTTCTATATGCCGCTGCCGGCGGGGCTGACCGCCTCCGGCCAGGCGGTGCTGGCCTGCTTCGCCCTGGCCCTGGTCTGGTGGGTGTGCGAGCCGGTCCCCACCTACCTCACCTCGCTGATCCTGATGCTCGCCCTGGTTTTCACCGACGGCTGGGACCAGGAGCACGTGCTGGGCGTGCTCGGCTTCGACGTCATCTGGCTGAACGTCATGGCCTTCGTGCTGAGCTCGATCCTGGTCAAGACCGCCCTGGCCAAGCGCCTGGCGCTGAACCTGATCATCCGCTTCGGCCACAACGCCTCCAAGATGCTGCTGGCCTTCATCGTCCTGCAGCTCTGCCTGGCGCCGCTCATCCCGGCCACGGCGCCGCGGGCCGTCATGACCCTGCCGCTGATGTTGGTGGTGGCGGCCATCTACGGCTCGACCAGCGACAAGGTCAACGGCTTCGGCCGCAACCTGTTCCTGCAGAACCTCCTGGGCGTCAACATCTTCTCCTCCGGCTTCATGACCGGCAGCACCGCCAACCTGATCGCCATCTCGCTGATCATGTCGCTGAGCGGCGAAAAGGTGTTCTATACCGACTGGATGTTCGCCAACCTGCCGGTGGTGCTGGTGACGATGCTGCTGGCCTGGTTCTTCGGGCCGCGCCTGCTTATCCGCCTGAAACCCGAGGAGCGCCGGCCGGTCATCCCCGGCGGCATCGAGACGCTGAAGCGCCAGCTCGAGCGCATGGGCAGGATTTCCTTCAACGAAAAGAAGGCGGCGGCCATCTTCGGGCTGGTCATCTTCCTATGGATCACCGACCGCTTCCACATGGCCTGGTTCGGCTTCGAGATCAACCCGGTGATGGCGGCCATGGCCGGCGCGATCATCACCTTCCTGCCCAAGGTCGGCATCATCAAGTGGAACGAGGCCGACATCCCCTGGCACCTCATGCTCTTCAGCGCCGGCGCCTACGCCGGCGGCCTGGCGCTGGACAACTCGGGCGCCGCGCGCTGGGCCATCGGCAACCTCTTCCGCCACCTGGATGTCGGCCCAGGGACCAATTTCTGGGTGGTCTACGTCATCGTCATCGCCGCCAACATGTACGCGCACATCTTCTTCACCAGCAAGACCATGCGCGTCATCATCATGATGCCCATCGTCATCGCCGTCGCCCAGCAGCTGGGTTTCCCGGTGCTGGCGCTGGCGCTGCCGGCGGCCTTCACCACCGACTGGGTCATCACCCTGCCGATCAACGCCAAGCCCAACGTCATCTATTTCAGCACCGGGCAGTTCTCGGTGCTGGACAACATCAAGTACGGCTTCGTGGTCTCGACGCTGGGCATCATCATCCTCACGATCGCCGGCATGACCTGGTTCCGCTTCCTGGGGATCACGCCATGAGCGCGGGAGCCGGAACCGGGAAACGGGCCCTGGCCGCCGCCGCGGCGCTGCTCCTCGTCCTGGGCGCGGCGTTGCCGGCCCGCGGCCGGGAACTGTCGCGCTACGAGGAGACCGTCACGCTCGCCGCCGACGGCTCGGCGCGGGTGCGCGTCCTGCTGGAGCCCCGGCCGGGCGCCGCCGCACCGGTCCTGATCCCGGTCCGTTCGGCAATCCTGCGCGACGTGCGGGCCAAGGGTGCCGGGTCTCCCGCCCCGCGGTCGGTCGCGCGCGGCAACGGCCAATTTCTTGAGATTGTCCTGCCGCCTGCTCCCGAGGCGGGAGCCGCCGGCACGATCGAGGTGACGTACGCCATGGACGGGTATTTCAAGGCCGGCGGCCGCCCCGGCCCGTTCGGCAACCGCAGGCTCGACTACCGCTTCGTCAGCGTGTCCTTCGCCGCCATCGACCGCTTCTCCGCCTCCCTGGTCCTTCCCCAGGGTTGGGTCTTCAACGCCATCGGCCGCTTCGTGCCCGCTCCCGAGAAGGAGGGCATGGTCGCGCCCTTCACGATCGTCCGCGCTGGCCAGCGCCTCGCCGGCCGCATCGGCCTCTCCGGCCTCGGCCTCGGCGACGAAGTGGCGCTCTCCTGCACCGTGCGCCATGGCCGGCGCTCCCCCTGGCTCATCTTCCTGCTGGCCGCGCTGGCCGCGGCCTATCTGGTCTTTTTCCGCGACGTGCTGCGGGGCAAGGGCGCATGAGCATTATCCACCTGAAGCAGTCGAAGGCCCTGGAGCGGCAGATCGACGAATTCCTGGACACGGTCAGCCGCGCCTCGCTGGTCTTCCGCAACGGCATCCGTGAGTACCTGGACGGCGAGATCGCCGCCTTC
>Ga0209507_1000448_pt1 | contig 46369 bp, 32 predicted proteins | sample AD_UKC028_MetaG_FD_184414 | JGI IMG/M metagenome (GOLD analysis project Ga0209507, IMG submission 184414) | Active sludge microbial communities of municipal wastewater-treating anaerobic digesters from USA - AD_UKC028_MetaG (SPAdes) (version 2) | ecosystem: Engineered > Bioreactor > Anaerobic >...
TCCGCAAGATTCGTGCACGTATAATTGACTGGCGTGCTAATCAAATATTGAACGTATTGCTGTTTGGTTATCATGTCGAGATTATACCAAAACAATCAACAACCTGGAACTCCAAGCGAAAGTCCTGGCACTATAGACGGTGTGCAGGGTCGTATAAATTAAAAGACGATTGTATATTGGCAATTCGGCAATTGGGTAACTCGGGAGATCACGCTGATGATGGACGCTACGGAACACATGAACAATGCTATGCCTATCCAGCGCTTATGGATACGAAAAGCGGCTCTGGGGCTAGCTTATGTCATGGTCTGGATCACGCTTTGGCATATAACCGAGGCCTTCAACCAAATCACCGGGGTTGCGCTCTGGGTGCCTTGCGCCGGTCTAACCTTTGCCCTGCTGTTGGACTATGGAGGCCGGGCGCTGCCATTACCCCTGCTCGCCGCCCTGTTCGCCGGGTGGCCCGCCTGGTCGGGGGAACTTTGGCCGTATAACCTGGCGGCCAGTCTGGCGCCACTGCTGGGTTACCTGGTTGCCACTTACATCCTGCGCCATCGTCCCGGTGGGCAGCGACCTGGCGCCTGGCGATTTGACGATCCCCGCCGGGTCGCCGCCCTTCTGGGTGCGGCGGTGCTCGGTGCGCTGTTCGCGGCGCTGGCGGACGCTCCCTTATCGCAGGCGGCGGGCTGGTCGCCGCCGGGTCTACCGTGGCTGGAGATGGTAGGGCGCAACTGGGTGGGTCATTTTATCGGCATTGCCACCCTCACGCCGCTGGTGCTGCTGTTCGTCGCGCCTATCGCTTGTCGGTGGGGCCGGGGGGAATCCGGACGTTTACTGGACACCGTTCCGGATATTGAATCGCCGTCGGTCGGTCTGAGCCTCTTGCAAGGGGGGCTGTCGGTCGTATTACTGGGAGTGTTGCTGTGGATGTCCCACCCGCAATGGCTGGGCCAACCCTATCCATTCATGACCTTGTTGCTATTGCCAATATTGACCTGGATCGCGGCAACCCATAGTGCACAGGGTATCGCACTAACAGTGTTCCTGTACCAGTTAGGCATCATGGCGTTGGCCACCCAAGCCGGACAGCCTGACTTGACATTTCAGTATCAAATGGCGATGGCCGTCATCGCCGCGTCAGGTTTGTTGACCGGAGCGGTGTCCCAGGCGCGGTTGGCCGATATTGCCCACTTCCGTGACTTGGCCGAAGCCTCCAACGATCTGCTATGGGAGTTCGATGACCAGGGCCGATTGTGCGATCTACGTGGGCATTTTTCCCGAACGCCAGACACTTTCAGCAATCAACTGGGAAAAAGCTGGCGGGAGTACATCATTCAGCAAGAATTGGATACAGGGTTTGCTGCCCTGCGGGTAGCCCTCCAGGAGCGTCAACGGTTTCAGCAAGTCATGCTCCGTATCCGGCTGCCGGGCCGGAAAGGGCCGGTGTGGACGCGCAACAGCGGATTGCCGTTATTCGATGACAGCGGCGAGTTCCGGGGCTATCGCGGCACAACCACCGATATCAGCGACTATCAACAGGCTGAAGCAGAGCGCCAGCGGGTGGAAACCTTGTTGCAGGACTATGACCGGAATCTGGAAGCACAGGTCGAAGCCCGGGTCGTGGAGCGAACCCGGATGCTGGCCGAGGTAAGCCAGCGCAACTGGCAGTTGGCCAATTTTGACAGTCTGACCGGACTGCCCAACCGCAACCTGTTGTTTGAACATCTGCGTAAAAGCTTGCAACAGGCGCGGCGTCAATGGCGAATGTTGGCGCTGCTGCTGGTGGATCTGGACGGCTTCAAGGAAGTCAATGATACTTTCGGCCATGAGATGGGCGATGAATTACTCCGGCAGGTGGCCGAGCGCCTGCGCCAATGCATCCGTGCTACGGATACCGCAGCTCGACTGGGCGGCGATGAGTTCATTATCATGCTGACGGATTTGGAGCAGGCGGATGCGGCTGAGGCCGTCGCTCGTAAATTGATCGCCCGCCTGGCGGAACCCGTGTCGCTGAGTGAAATGACGGCAACGGTAACCGCCAGCGTGGGCATTGCGCTCTATCGCCCGGAATGGCCGGCGAATCTGGATATGGGGATGGCGTTGCTGCGGCGGGCGGATGCGGCCATGTACGAGGCTAAACGGGCCGGTAAAAATGACTGGCGGTTTGCTGAGCTGCAGGGATTGGAGAGTGAATAATGCGCATCACCTCTGATGATTCCAAGGAGCAATGTTCATGATGGCATGGGTTGCTGATCCCACCATTTGGCTCGGTCTGGCGACTCTAGTCATTCTGGAGATCGTCCTAGGGATCGACAATCTCATCTTCATCGCCATTCTTGCTGACAAGCTCCCGCCGGCGGAGCGCGACCGGGCGCGGATTATCGGCCTGACCCTGGCGATGGTCATGCGCCTGGTGTTGCTGGCCAGCATCTCCTGGCTGGTCACCCTGACCACACCGTTGTTCACGTTCTTGGGTCAACCCTTCTCCGGCCGCGACCTGATCCTGGCTATCGGCGGGTTGTTCCTGTTGTTCAAAGGCACCATGGAACTGCATGAACGCCTGGAGGGCGGCGACGAGCATCACGACGGGCCGAAGCTGTATGCCGGTTTCTGGCCGGTGGTGGCGCAGATTGTGGTGCTGGATGCCGTATTTTCCATCGATGCCGTGATCACCGCTGTGGGGATGGTCGAACATCTGCCCCTGATGATGGCCGCAGTGATCATTGCCATTGTGCTGATGATGATTGCCAGCAAGCCGCTGACCCGCTTTGTCAGCGCCCACCCCACCGTGATCATTCTCTGCCTGGGCTTTCTGTTAATGATCGGGTTCAGTCTGGTGGCCGAAGGACTGGGCTTCCATATCCCCAAGGGCTATTTGTACGCCGCCATTGGTTTCTCGGTACTCATCGAAGTCTTCAACCAGTGGGCGCAATTCAATCGCCGCCGATTTCTGGCCGGCAAGCGCCCATTGCGGGAACGTACCGCCGAGGCGGTACTCCGCCTGCTGGGTGGACATGTGGAACCGGCTGAAGTGGGCGAAGACGTGGCAGCGCTGGCCAGCAGTGTCGAAAACCCCGCGTTCCTGTTTGATCAAACGGAGCGCGCCATGATCCGCAGCGTCCTGCATCTGGCCGAGCGGCCCATCCCGGCACTGATGACTCCGCGTCTGGACATCGTTTGGCTGAATATGGAAGCCGACGCGCAGCAACTACGGGAAACCCTGCAACAACATCCCTACAGCCGCTATCTGGTTTGCCGGGGTGAATTGGACGACCTGCAAGGCGTGGTGCAGGGACGTGATTTACTCGCCGGGGTACTGGCGGGCGAGCCACTGAACCTCCAGACGGCGCTCCGTGAGCCATTGATCGTCCACGAGGGCATGAACACCCTGAAGGTGCTGGCGCAATTACGTCAGCATCCGATTCCCCTGGCGGTGGTGGTGGATGAGTACGGCGGCGTCGAAGGCATCGTCACCGCGTCTGACATTCTGGCTTCCATCGCCGGCGACTTGGCGGATACCGCCAACATTGACATACCGAGTGTGCAAGAACAGGACGGGGTCTGGCTGCTGGACGGCAGCCTGCCTCTGGATGAACTGCGAAACATTTTGCAGTACGAGGATTTGCCCAGAGATTCTGACTATCACACCTTAGCCGGACTGGTGCTTAACCAATTGGGAGAGGTTCCCAGTGGCGGCGAGCAGTTCGCACTGGAAGGTTATCAATTTGAAGTCGTCAGCATGGACGGACACCGAATCAACCAGGTGCGTGTTCGTTTTGGCGGCGCTGAAGGGCGCCGGCACGCATGACGGCACCTACATTGATAGAGAACAACAGACTGAGCTTGTATAGCCTCTCAAGCTGCTTCCAGATGAGCGATCAGCAACTGCAACCGACGCTCGCCACGCCACTCATTCACATCCAGCCGGTAGGCGATGCGCACCCGCGCCGTGCCGGGAACAAAAACACCCACCTGATTAAACGCCACGGCTTCCAAGGTGAATCCCGCACCCAGTGGCCGTAGCGACAGTTTCAAATGCTGCTCCTTCATCACTCGATGGGACAATACTTCAAACACTCCATCGAACAGCGGTTCGGGAAAGCCCTGACCCCAAGGACCGCCCTGACGCAACAGTTCAGCGATCTCCAGGGAAAACTCCGCCGGGGCCAACTCACCATCGCTCAGCAACCGACCCTGCAGGTCATCATCGCTGAGCCACTGGCGGGTTTCGGCATCGAACGCCTGGTTGAACGCCGCGAAATGCTCCATCGCCAAGGTCAGTCCAGCGGCCATGGCGTGACCGCCAAAATGGCTGATCAGCCCCGGGTGCTGCGTCGCCACTGCCGCCAGGACGTCGCGCAGGTGCATTCCCGGCACCGAGCGGCCTGATCCCTTGATTTTGCCGTCGCGATCGGCGGCGAACACGATCACGGGCCGATTTAACCGCTCCTTTAACCGCCCGGCAATGATGCCGACTACGCCCTGATGCCATTCGGGATTGAACAGGCACAAGCCGAAGGGCAGGGTGCTGGCATCCGGGGCTAACTGCTCGATCCGCGCCAGCGCCTGCGCTTCCATTTCGGCAGTCAACTCACCGCGCTGCCGGTTGATTTCATGCAACCGGCGGGCGATGCTCCGGGCGGTCTCCAAATCGTCGCTGAGCAGGCATTCGATGCCCTGACTCATATCTTCCAGCCGACCGGCGGCATTGAGCCGGGGACCGAGATAGAAGCCGATGTCACCGGCGCTCAGTCGAAACTGCGGGCGACCGGTCACCTCGCATAAAGCGGTGATGCCGGGAATGCACTGGCCTTGACGAATCCGCCGCAAGCCTTGCTCGACCAGAATGCGGTTGTGATGGTCCAGTCGCACCACATCGGCCACCGTGCCGAACGCCACCAAATCGAGAAACTGGGCCAGATTCGGTTCGGCCAACCTGTGCTCGGCAAACCAGCCCACTTCCCGCAACCGTGCCCGCAGCGCCATCAACACATAGAAAATGACGCCCACGCCGGCGATATTCTTGCTGGGAAATACATCGCCCGGCTGATTGGGATTGATGATTACCTCGGCGGCTGGCAACTCCCGACCCGGTGAATGGTGATCGGTAATTAGCACCTTCATGCCCCGGGCTTGAGCGGCCTTCACCCCTTCATGGCTGGAGATGCCGTTGTCCACGGTAATCAGCAGATCGGGCTGCTCTTCCGCCGCCACCGCCACGATTTCCGGCGTCAGGCCGTAGCCGTGTTCGAAGCGGTTCGGCACCCGATAACCGACCCAGGCAGCGCCTAGCGCCCGCAGCGCCCGCACCGCCAGCGAACAACTGGTTGCGCCGTCGGCGTCGAAGTCGGCGATGATCAGGATGCGCCAGCGCTCGCGCAGCGCGGTGTGCAGCAGTTCGACCGCGTGTTCCATATTCAGGAGCGCGCCCGGCGAGGTCAGCAACCGCAACTCCCGTTGCAGTTCGTGGGGCGTATGCAGGTCGCGAGCCGCGTAAATGCGTTGCAGCAACGGCGGAACCGGCAGGTCATGTGCTAGATCGCACATGCGGCGGACGATGGATTTACGCATTGGGTTATCCAATGACTGCGGGTTCTACCCGGTTGCGGCCATTTTGCTTGGCCTGGTACAGGGCGACATCGGCCTGGCGCAGCAAATCATTCAAATCAGCCGTGACCGGATTGAGACTCGCCAGGCCCAGGCTGACGGTGAAATTCAGGAGACCCTGTTCTGTGTCGATCGTATGCCCAGCAATCGCCTGACGCAGGCGTTCCGCAACGACCCGGGCGTCGACGAAATCCGTTTGGGGCAACAAAATGGCGAATTCTTCACCGCCGAGCCGGGCGAACAAATCGATCTCGCGTAATTGGCGCTGCCCGGTCATCGCCAGCACCTTGAGTACTTCGTCGCCGAGGTGATGACCGAAGCGGTCGTTGATCAATTTGAAGCGGTCGGCGTCGATCATGAGCAGGGACAGCGGCATCCGGTAGCGCCGGGCGCGTTCGAACTCCTGGGTCGCGGTTTCCATGAAATGGCGGCGGTTATGCAGACCAGTCAGGCTGTCAGTCGTCGCCAGTTCCACCAATTTAGCCTGCGCCTGCTGGCGCTCAGCGATTTCCCGCTCTAAATCAGCGGTGCGCTCGTTGATCTGGCTGAGCGCTGCGCCGAATGCACCAACGGCGCTGGCGATATCGTCCAGTTCCTGCAAGCGCTCGCGTCGCATCCGGAGGACACTTGGCTGGTTATGGATTTGCTTCAGGCCGTAAGTAGTGCGCAGGATCGGTTGAACAACCGCCCGTTGGACGAAGAGGATCATGATGACGAACAGTAGCGCCAAGCCGCCCGACACCAGAACGACCACCAGCATCGCCCGCTTGGCTTGGCGGGCAATGCGGGCGCTGCCCTCGAAGACAGTGACCGCCGCGTCGACGGATAGATGCTGGACCAGGTTTTCCAGGATAGCGCTGGCTTCTTGCCAGTCATTCGCCAATACCACTTTGCCGTCTGGAAGCGATTTCTGCGCAGGTTCGGTCGGTCGGCGAACCGCGTCCTGTTGCGCCCGGTATGTCGCCATCCGCTCGATGATGCCGTAGACCTGATTGACCTGGTGTTTGATGCTGGCGTCTTTTTCGTAGACCGCATCCATCGCCAGAATCCGCGCTGCCAACTGGGCTTCGCGCCGTTCGGCGGGGTCATCGCTATGCTGGACGATCTCGCCGAATACCTTCAACCGTTCCAGGTTAACGACGGTGCGAACTTCGGCCTGGATATCCGGCAACAGGATGCGGGTCGCCTCCTCGGCCAGCCGCAGAATGTCATGCTGGACATTCAGCAGTACGGTGGCGGCCACGCCACCCAGTACTCCAGCGATGATCGCCCCCAGCAACAGGGTGGGAACCAGGCGCGGTCGGCGGTTTTCGTTCCGGGCTGACGATGCGGTGTGCATACCAGTAGATTCCCGCTGGCGCGTTCGTCAGTAGATACTGAAGGGGAAGTAGCGGGCATTAATTCTATGGTAGGTCCCATCGAGCCAGAGCTTGCGCAATGCGGCGTTGATGGCGTCCCGTAGCGGGATATCGCCTTTGCGGACTTGGATATAGGCGGCTTCACTGGTCTCGTTAATCGCCAGTGGCGGACCGATGATGTCAAGTTCCTGTCCCGCCGTGGAGCGCAGAAATTCGAAGGCGGATAAATTGTCGGCCAACACCAGGGCGACTTCACTCCGACTCAGCGCGGCGAAAGCGTCGGTGATGGTCGCCGTGAACTTGAGCGTAGCCGCCGGGTAGTGTTTTTGCAGATAGTCGGCGTAGGTCGTGTCGGCTTGGGTAGCCAGAATCTTGCCGTGCGCGGTCTCCGGGCTGACCTCAGTTATACCCGTGTCGCGGTGGCCAATGAACACGTTGCGGGTCCGGTAATAGGAGTCGGTAAATTCGGCTTGCTGCTCCCGCGCCGGGGTCTTGGCCATACTGGCGACGATCACGGCATAACGTCCCGCTGCCAGGCCGGGCAACAATTCATTCCACGGAACGATAATGATCTCGCAGTCCTTTTCGAGGTGGCGGCATAACTCCTGAGCGATGTCCACATCGAAGCCTGCTAATTGGCCCTGTTCATTAGTGAAGCTGAAGGGCGGATAAGCGCCTTCGGTCGCGATGCGCAGGCGTTCAGCGGCGCTAGCGATGGAGAGTCCGCCACAAAGTCCCAGAATCAGCAGCCGGAATAAGGTCTTGAACATGACGATTCTCTATGGGCCTCTAAATCACCGGTCGGTTCCGCCGCCAGAATCGCCAGCGCGCGGCGCGCGGCACTGAATACCGGCGACCTCGACCACAATGTAGATGCAGCGCCGCCAGTTGGCCGGTTTGCAATAACCGCCGGCAGGGGGCAAACCAGTCCCGCTCCATCGCGGCCACATGATCCACCCACGCCAGGGGATCACCATCCGTCCGGTCATAACGCGCCAAATCCAGCACCACCAGACTGTCCGTGTCATGCGTGGACACTTCCCGCCAATCACTGGCGTTTTCAGGAACCGGGCTAACCGCAACGCCGGCGAGTCGCGCCAAGCCACGAGTTAACCGATCATCGGCGTACAACTCGGCGGCAGGGGCCTGAGCGCCCGCTGGGAGGACGCCGCCCCCCCACAGCCACAGGCCGTTAATCATCGGTTGGTTACGTTCATCGCGCGCCCGATTGACCGGATGACTATGGAACAGCATCTGCGCTTCAGTCAGCAAGGTATGCCAGCGCCGGACATTCGGCCCGTAGGGAAGCAGGGGGTTGATGTCGCGGCCAATCGCGTCGAACAAGGGATAGGTGCGCAGGCCGGGATCCTCCGGCAGGCGCAGATACCAGCGATCCGGGCAGGGGACGTGTAGTTGCAACCCGTCGGCAGCGAAGGTCTGATCAAACGCCGCCGCCAACGCCGCCGCTTCGACGGACTCAATCGCCAACGCCCGGGCATCGACCAGCAAAACGCCCTGCACATCAGGGCGCAGATGCACCGGATCCGCCCGCAACCACCAACCATTGTCCGGTTCACCGCCATCCGCCAGCGCTGTCACCGCCGCCACCGGTAAATCCGTCTCGGCGGGGATTGGTACGCCAAACAGGTGAAACAGCACGGCGTCCATGGATGCTGGCATTTCTGCGACATCGGCCCGCGCCAGCAACCATTCCAACGCTGGCGCTGTGGGGCGAGGAACCATCAGCTCAACCGGCCACGGTCCCAGCAAGCCAGGAATCAACAAATGCAAAGTGGTCGCCACCGTCAGTCTGCGTCCAGGTGTTCCAGTCGGATGCGCGTGACCGGGGCGCGAATGCTGGCCAGCGCCTCAATGGTGGCAATGGCTTCATTCATCCGTTGTTCCTGCACCTCATAAGTCAGCAGAATAATCGGTACATCGCTGGCCCCTGGCGCGGGTTCCTTTTGCAGAAGCGCCTCAATACTGATGTCGCGGTCGGCGAGAATCCGCGTTACCTCGGCCAGCACCCCAGGCCGATCCTGCGCTTGCAACCGCAGGTAATAGGCGGTTTCCACCGCAGCCATCGGCCAGACTGGCAGATTGGACAGCGCGTCGGGCTGAAAGGCCAGATGCGGCACCCGGTTGTCGGGATCGGCGGTCAGGGTGCGCACCACGTCGATGATGTCGGCGACTATTGCCGAAGCGGTCGGTTCCGCGCCGGCCCCGGCCCCGTAGTACAGACTCTGGCCGACGGCGTCGCCCTTGACCAGCACGGCATTCATGACGCCATTCACATTGGCCAGCAGTTGCCGTTCCGGGATCAGCGTTGGGTGAACCCGTAGTTGCACGCCGCGCTCATCACGGCGGGCGATGCCCAGATGCTTGATGCGGTAGCCGAATTCCTCAGCGTAGGCGACATCTTCGCGGGTGATGCGGCGGATCCCTTCGATGTAAACCTGGTCGAACTGCAAGGGAATGCCGAAGGCGATAGAAGCGAGAATGGTCAGCTTATGCGCGGCGTCGATCCCTTCGATATCGAAGGTCGGATCGGCCTCCGCATAGCCCAGCGCCTGCGCTTCGGCCAGCACCTCCGGAAAGTCGCGGCCCTTGTCGCGCATCTCGCTCAGGATGAAATTGGCGGTGCCGTTGATGATGCCGGCCACCCATTCAATCCGGTTGCCGGCCAGTCCTTCGCGAATGGCCTTGATGATCGGGATGCCGCCGGCCACTGCCGCCTCGAAACCCACCATCATGCCGGCATTGCGGGCGGCGGCGAAGATTTCATTACCGTGTTTGGCGATCAGCGCCTTGTTGGCCGTGACGACGTGCTTGCCGTTGGCCAGCGCCCGCAACGCCAGACTGCGCGAGGGTTCATAGCCGCCCATCAGCTCGACGATGATCGACACTTCGGGATCGTCCACCACTTCCAGCGCTTCACCGGTCAGTTTCATGCCAGTGGTGTTCGCTGTCGTCGTGTCCAGATTGCGGGCGGCAGCGTGGGTGATCAGGATTTCCCGCCCGGCGCGTCGGCTGATTTCTCCGGCGTTACGGGCCAGAACGTGGGTGACGCCGCCGCCGACCGTACCCAGGCCCAGCAGGCCGACTTTGACTGGAGGATAGACGCTCATGATTCAGGCTCCCGCCGCTGACGCCAGGATTGGCGCATAGGTATCACGACCATCCCGGCGGAACATCTCACGGATGCCGCGCAGCGCTTGCCGGGTGCGATGTTCATTCTCGATCAGTCCGAAACGGACGTGATCATCGCCATATTCGCCGAAGCCGATGCCGGGCGACACGGCGACTTTGGCTTCAGCCAACAGTTTCTTGCAAAATTCCAGCGAACCGAGCGCCCGATACGGTTCAGGAATCGGTGCCCAGACAAACATGGTGGCCTTGGGTTTGGCGACAGGCCAGCCCAGGGCGTTCAAACCGTCGCAAAGGACGTCGCGGCGCTTGCGGTACAGCTCGCAAATCTCGCCGACGCACTCCTGTGGCCCTTCCAGCGCAGCGATAGCGGCCACCTGGATCGGAGTGAACATGCCGTAATCGAGATAGGACTTCATCCGCGCCAGTGCCGCGATCAGCGTCGGGTTGCCGCACATGAAGCCCACTCGCCAGCCCGGCATGTTGTAGCTCTTGGACAGGGTGAAAGACTCCACGGCGATGTCCTTGGCGTCGGGGACTTGCAGAATCGACGGGGCGACGTAGCCATCAAAGACCAGATCGGCATACGCCAGGTCGTGAATCACCCAGATTTCATGTTCGCGGGCGATAGCGACCACTTTTTCGAAGAAGTCCAGTTCCACGCATTGGGTCGTGGGATTAGCCGGGAAGTTCAGCACCAGCATCTTCGGGCGCGGCCAGGAATCTTTAATGGCTTTTTCCAGTTCGGCGAAGAAATCCACGCCGGGCGCCAGCGGTACATGGCGGATGTCGGCCCCGGCGATGACAAAGCCGTAGGGGTGGATCGGATAAGCCGGGTTAGGGACCAGCACTGCATCGCCCGGCCCCATGGTCGCCAGGGCCAGATGGGCCAGACCTTCCTTGGAGCCGATGGTGACAATGGCTTCGGACTCGAAGTCGAGATTCACGGCATAGCGGGTTTCATACCAGCGGCAAATAGCCCGGCGCAGGCGGGGGATGCCGCGTGAGACGGAATAGCGATGCGTATCGTCGCGCTGGGCGACCTCGACCAGTTTATCGACGATGTGTTTTGGCGTCGGCTGATCGGGGTTGCCCATGCCAAAATCAATGATGTCCTCGCCGCGCGTGCGGGCCTGAGCTTTCAGGTCGTTGACGATGTTGAAGACGTAGGGCGGCAGACGTTTGATGCGTTGAAAGTCGGCGTTCAAAGTGGCGTTTCCAAGGGCTGAATCGGATAGTCTCCGCCCAGGCGAACCGCGTCGGACTCGGAGACAGGAGGACATGGACCGGCCAAGTTTAAGTCAATCGCAAAGTTCACGCCCTCCCCTAAAGGGAGGGGGAATCAGCAGGGCATCAGAACAGCTTGAGGATCGAGCCGACAATAGCGGCAGAGGAAACCAGGATGGCGATAATGCCTACGACCAGCGCCAGCGTAGCGCGCGACTGAGTCGGTCCACCGCCCTGCGAGAAATTGGCCGCGGCTTGCTGAATAGAGCGTTCAGAGGTTTCCCGGGCGATGGTCTCGATGATCGGCTGGATGCCAGAGCGAACCATTTGTATGATCTGCTGCTTGAATTCCGGGGAACCCGTGGCCATGACCAATGTTTCCTGACTATGGCGTCGAACCTGATCTTCAGTTTCCTTGAGCAACTCGTCCCGGTTGACTTCCAGTCCACGCGCAACGTTGCGCTGCGAAACCCCTTCGCTGACCTCGCGAGCTGTCTGCTCAGCCACTGCCCGGGCGCTTTCCTGAGCCGCGGCGCGCGCTGTCCGTTCCGCAGTACCACGGGCGATTTCAGTCGCTACCTGCTTGGCGGCTTCCTGAGCGGCGCGCACCGCGGCATGCGCTGCCCGCCGGCCTAGATCCTCGGAGATGCTGCGCGCGGCCTGGGTAGCCGCTTCCCGCGCCAGGTTGGGCACCAATTCCTGGATGATGTCGCGGGCGACCTTTTCGGCGGACGCCCAAGCAGCGCGCTCGGCGATCTGCTCGATGTCAGCAACGGACAGACCGGCTTCAGTCGCTGCTGGTTTCGACGGAGCTGATGGAATTTCGAGAGCGACCGGCGGTTTGGTGGGTTCCATGGCCAGGGGCTCTTTTTCGACGACACGCGGCGTGGGAATAGCCACGGCTGCAGGCTCTTCCATGGAGATAGTCGCCGTCCCCGCGCTGATGGTGTGCAGGACGCCATCGAGCTGTTCCGGGGTGTAGGGTTTCGAGAGAAAACTAACCGCGCCGCTGTCCCGGGCGTCCCGCTTGTCCTCATCCGTGGCGTTGGCGGAACACATGATGATGGGCGCAACGCCCTGGTGTTGGCTGGTGATCGTGCGGCTGGTTTCGAAACCGTCCATGCCGGGCATCATCACGTCCATAAAGATGATATCCGGCTTTTTTCCTTCCAGGTATTTAACGCAGTCCTCGCCTGATCCAACCCAGTCGACCTCGATACCGCGTTCGAGCAGCAGTTTGCGTAAGGTCAGGTGGGCGACTTTGGAGTCATCCACTACCAGTGCCTTTTTGATATCCATGCGGGCCTCCTACGGCATGAGAATCTTCATTATCCAGAAGGATACTTTAGGCTAAATTCACCCAAACTGCGTGCGAAACGTCGATTTCGCGGGTTTCAGGGCCGTTCGTCCGCCGTTTCCTTGGCGCGGGGCAGCAGATCCTCGCGGCTGATGCCCAGATAGAGCGCGGTCGCGCTGGCGATGTAAATGGATGAGTAGGTGCCGACCACGATGCCGACGATCATGGCGACTGAGAAGCCGTGCATCACCACCCCACCGAAGAAGTACATCACGATGACCGACAACAGGGTGACGAAACTGGTCATGATGGTGCGCGATAGCGTTTCGTTGATCGATACGTTCATGATCTCCTGCGCGGAACCCTTGCGCCGCTTGCGGAAATTTTCACGAATGCGGTCCAGCACTACCACTGTGTCGTTGACCGAATAGCCGATCACCGCCAGCACTGCCGCCAGCACCGTCAGATCGAATTCGATCTGGAACAGCGAAAACCAGCCGATAGTGAAGAGTACGTCATGGACGGTGGCGGCGATGGTGCCGACCGCCAGCCGCCATTCAAAGCGGAACATGACATAGATCAAGATGCCCGCGAGCGCGCCCAGCGCCGCCAGTCCGCCCTGTTCCACCAGTTCCTGGCCCACCTGCGGGCCAACGAATTCCGCCCGCGCCATGGTTGCGCCAGCGCCACCCTCGGCACTCTGCAGGGCGTGCAGCACGTCGTTGCTCAGGGTGGCGGCGTTGCTCTGTCCGCCATGGGGCGGAATACGGATCAGCACGTCGTGCGAGGTGCCGAAGTGCTGGGTTTGGGCGTCGCCAAAGCCGGCCTCGGCCAAGGTATTGCGGACCTTGGGGATTTCCATCGGTTGCGGATACTGGACTTCGAGCACCGTGCCGCCGGTGAAGTCCAGCCCCAGGCTCATGCCCCGGACCAGCAGTGCGCCGACCGCGATCAGCAGCACCGCAATGGACCAGCCCATCGCCAGCTTGCGCCAGCGCAGAAAGTCGATATTCGTATTGTAAAGACTGAATCGCTCCATAACCTTATCCCGCTCCGTTCAGACGGTCAGCTTTTGCAGCTTGCGGCCGCCGTAAATGAGATTGACCAGCGCCCGCGAGCCGGTGACCGCCGTGAACATCGAGGTCACGATGCCGATGCTGAGCGTGACCGCGAAGCCCTTGATCGGGCCGGTGCCAAAGCCGAACAGCATGATCGCTGCGATCAGCGTAGTCAGGTTGGAGTCAAGAATGGTGTCGAAGGCGCGATCAAAGCCGGCGTGAATGGCCGCCTGCGGACTGTTGCCGTTGCGCAGTTCCTCGCGGATACGCTCGTAGATCAGCACGTTGGCGTCCACCGCCATGCCCATGGTCAGCACGATGCCGGCGATGCCGGGCAGGGTGAGGGTGGCTTGCAGCATGGACAGCGCGGCGATGAGCAGGACGACATTGGCGGCCAGCGCGGCGGTGGCGATCAGACCGAAGCTCTTGTAACGCCCGGTCATGAATATGGCGATCACCAGCAGCGCAATGGCGGCGGCGCGGAAGCCTTGGGCAATGTTCTCCTTGCCAGCGCTGGGGCCGACCGTGCGCTCTTCGATGATCTCAATGGGACTGGCCAGCGCGCCGGCCCGCAACAGCAGGGCCAGGTCGCGGGCTTCGCGGGTGCTGTCCAGTCCGGTGATCTGGAAGCGCCGGCCCAGGCGGTCGCGGATGGTGGCGACATTGATGACTTCCTCCACCGTGAAGGCCGTCTTCTTCAATGCACCATCAACCCGCTTGGTTTCGGTCTTGTTCTCGATGAACACCACGCCCATGCGCTTGCCGATGTTGTCCTTGGTGGCGTCTTCCATACGCTTGGCGCCCTTGCCATCCAGGGTCACGTAAACAGCAGGGCTGCTGCTCTGCTGATCGAGGCCGGAGGAGGCATCGACGATGGAATCGCCAGTGAGCATCACCCGCTTTTGCAGCAGCACCGGGCGGCCTTCGCGATCCTTGTACAGCCGGGAGTTCAACGGAATACGGTTGGTAGACGCCGCCTGATGCCAGTCGTTTTCCTCATCGGCCAGCCGGAATTCCAAAGTCGCCGTAGCGCCGAGGATTTCCTTGGCGCGGGCGGTGTCCTGGACGCCGGGAAGCTGCACCACAATGCGGTCGCTACCCTGCTGCTGAATGATCGGCTCGGCGACGCCGAGTTCATTCACCCGGTTACGTAGGGTCGTAATGTTTTGTTGCAGGGCGAAATCGCGCTTTTCCTTGATTTCACGCTCGCCGAGGGTCAGCCGGAGACTGAGCGGCCCCGGTTTGTCCTGTTGCAGGTTCGCCAGATTTTTGCGTAGCGCCTGGGCAGCCTTATTACGCTCGGCCTCGTCCTTGAACTCTACTTGTACCCCGCCGTTGGCGGCGCGGCCTACCGTGCTGTACAGGATTTTCTCAGCACGCAACTGATTGCGGATTTCCTCGACATAACTGTCTTCGATCTGCTTGATCGTGGCGTCCATGTCGACTTGCATCAGGAAATGCACCCCGCCGCGCAGGTCGAGACCGAGGTACATGGGATTAAGGCCGATAGCCCGCAGGAACCCAGGTGCGGAAGAGGCGAGATTGAGGGCGACGATATAATCGCGGCCCAGCCGGTCCCTGAGGATGTCCGCGGCCTTGAGTTGCCCTTCGGGGTCGGGGAAACGGACCAGCACGCGGCCATCTTCCAGTTCCACCCGCTTGTGGGGCAATTGCTCCGCATCCAGCAGATCGGCGATCCGGGTTTGGAAGGCGGAGTCAATGGCAATGTTGGCGCGGGCGCCGGAAATCTGCACTGCCGGGTCTTCGCCAAACAGGTTAGGCAGGGCGAAGATCAAGCCCCAGAGCATGATCAGGCCGATCAGCAGGTATTTCCACCAGGGGTATTGATTGAGGGTATACGGATTAGCCATGAAACGGCGGTTCCCGTGTAGCGCGATGGGTGATGAGGATTAGAGATTGCCCTTGTAGGTGCCCTTGGGCATCAGCGTACTGATCGCTTGCTTCTGGATGCGAATCTGGACGCCCTCAGCGATTTCCAATTGGACGAAATTTTCGCCGATTTCGGTGATCCGGCCCAGGATGCCGCCACCACTGACCACTTCATCGCCTTTCTTCATCGATTCGACCATTTGCTTATGTTCTTTGGCGCGTTTGGTCTGCGGGCGGATCAGCAGGAAGTAGAAAGCGGCAATCAGAATGATGGGGAACAGCAGGTTCAACAGGCCCATCTCGCCGCCGGGAGCGCCAGCAGCCTGGGCGGAGGCAGTGGGGATCAGGATGTTCAGGATGCTTTCCATGGGGATTCCTCATTGAGTTCTGGCCTTGCCCCGCGTCGCGCTCGTGGCGAATTGAGAAAATCAGGCCGGCGCTGACGGTCAAAACCGGCGCGGGGACGGTCGCTCAGGATCGGGTTAAAGCGCGCCATTATACACGGGCGAAGGGGTTTTCCTGCTTTTTTCACAAGAATCCGCTAAGCGGCCCTGGTCTTGAAACCAGCCATGTTGCACTCGGGGCGTCCGAATTCGACAGGTCAATCGATTGACCGAGGGCATGGTGCTTCACGGCGTAACCCGATGGCCAAAAAAATCCCCCGCCGCTGATCTATCGAGACCAGTGACAGGGGGCAGCCGGGGGGAAACGGCTGGAAAATGAACCTTCAGAAAGCTTCGGCCCGCAGGGTCATCAGTGAATCGGCGCCAGCCTGAATCTTGGCCAAATGAGCCATGGTGTCCGGCAGCACTTTTTCCATGAAGAACTCGGCGCAGACCAGTTTGTTCTGGTAAAACGCCCGGTCAAAGCTGTCATCGTCGGGGTTGGAGAGCTGGTTTTCGCAAATGCGCGCCACTTGCGCCCACTGATAGCCCAGCGTTACCAGCGCCATCATGTACAGATAATCCATTGACACCGCACCGCCATTGTCCGGGTTGGAAATGGCGTGCTGCATCAACCATTGCGTCGCTTCGACCAGTCGCTCCAACGCCTCGGTCAGCGGTTTCACAAACGGCGACAGTGCGGCGTTGTCTTCGTACTTCTCGCAGAACCCGCCAATGAGCGCGAAAAAGAACTGAATGGCTCGACCTTTATTAGCGGGCAGCTTGCGGCCAATTAAATCCAGCGCCTGGATGCCATTAGCTCCTTCATAAATCTGGGTGATGCGGGCGTCGCGCACAAACTGCTCCATGCCCCACTGGGCGATATAGCCGTGGCCGCCGAAGCATTGCAGGCACAGATTAGCGGACGTAAAGCCCATGTCAGTGAAATAGGCTTTCATCACCGGGGTCAGCAGGCCCAGCAAATCTTCCGCCTTGCGCCGGGTCTCCGGGTCGGGATGCTTGCGAATGATATCTACCTGTAAACCGGCCCAATACGCCAGCGCCCGCGCCCCCTCCTGGAACACTCGAGCGGTCATCAGCATCCGGCGGATGTCGGGATGAACAATGATCGGGTCCGCCGCTTGGTCGGGGAACTTCGCGCCGCGCAGTGAACGACCTTGGAGCCGCTCCCGGCAATAGGCGACGGCATTCTGATAGGCGACTTCCGCCTGGCTGAGACCCTGCACCGCGACACCGAGCCGGGCGGCGTTCATCATGATGAACATGGTGCGCAGACCCTTGTGCGCTTCACCGACCAGGTAACCAACTGCGCCGTCATAGTTCATCACGCAAGTGGCGTTGCCGTGGATGCCCATTTTCTCTTCGAGCGCCCCGCAGCTCACCACATTGCGGTCGCCGAGGCTGCTGTCGGGGTTGACCAGGAATTTGGGGACGATGAACAGGCTGATGCCCTTGACCCCTTCCGGGCCACCGGGAATTTTCGCCAGCACCAGATGAATGATGTTTTCAGCCAGATCATGCTCGCCGGCGGAAATGAAAATCTTGGTGCCGGTAATCCGGTAGCTACCATCTGCCTGCGGTTCGGCCTTGGTGCGCAACAGGCCCAGGTCGGTGCCGCAATGCGGCTCGGTCAGGTTCATGGTGCCGGTCCACTGTCCGGCGACCATCTTCGGCAGGTACAGCGCCTTCTGTTCGTCAGTGCCGCCAATTTCAATCGCTTCCATCGCGCCGCTGGTCAGGCCGGGGTACATGGTGAACGCCATGTTGGCTGAAGCCATCATCTCGCTGACCGCCAGCCCCAGCACGTAAGGCAAGCCCTGACCGCCATATTCCGGGTCGCCGATCAGGCCGGTCCAGCCGCCCTCAATGACGGCCTGATAGGCTTCTTTGAAACCGGTCGGGGTAATGACTTGGCCCTTTTCCAGTCGGCAGCCTTCCCGGTCGCCGATGGTGTTCAATGGTTGCAGCACTTCCTGACTGAGCTGGGCAGCGCCTTCCAGAATCGCCGCCACAGTATCCGGCGTCGCTTCAGCGAAACCGGGAATCCGGTCGTCATAACGGTCAATTTTGAGCAGTTCATGCAAGATGAACTGCATATCGCGCACGGGTGCGGTGTAAGTGGGCATGGGCGTAATCCTGGGTTGCGTTGATCGTTCAATGACCTATGGGCAAGTCGCACCATGCGAAAAACCTAATCGCAAAAATTAGAATAAACATCCTAATTTCAGATAAATAGCCAGATTATTCAAAATGTTGTGCTGCAATATCCCTTTACCCCCGACTCCTCTTCTTCATAAGCGAACAAGAGACCGCTTGCGCGATACACCCGGCGGACAATGGCTGACAACTTTCAGGCCATCAGCTCTCGTTTTTTGCTCCAGCAGTTGCCAAACCGAATTTGCTTCGACGATGATGCTCAATCATGTTCAGTATACGAAAGATAGCCGGAGGCCTGAAATGACTCTATTAAAAATCAGCGAGTTAACCATTGGTGCATTGACGCTGGGTTCGATCCTGATGACCGTTTCCCCATCCTGGGCCGGTGACATCGTACTCTTCGTCGAGGAACCGGCGGCCAACAGCGCCTACAGTGGCGTAGCCAATCTGCGCGGCTGGGTTGTGGGATCGGCAGGCATCAGTCGGGTGGAGCTGTATGTCGATGGCGCGCTCACGACCAACATTCCGGTGGGTGGCCGACGTACTGATGTGGGCAGCGCTTATCCCAATTATCCCGACTCTAATAACGCCGGTTTCTCCATGGCGTTTAATTACTCTAGTCTGACGTCCGGTCCACACGCCCTCCGAATTCGGGCGGTAGACCGGGAAAACGCCAGCCGGGAGCAGTCGGTCAGCTTCAGTGTCGCCCGCTTCAACACATCCTACATCGCTGATCCGGCGAAAATCAGCCTGGTTGGCGCGACGGGTTCGTTGGACACGCGGTCTATCTACCTGAAAAACCTGGCTGCTGATGGCCAGACTTACGATGTTCGGCTGGACTGGCGCACTGAGGTACAGGGTTTCGTCATCACCCAGATCGTTCCCGCCGGCAGCCCGCCCGAGGACAATTTTGGCGGTACTTACCATTCGCAAGTTTCGCTGACCAGCAACAGTTGCGCGTTTGCGGTGAGTTCCCCGGTGGAGAGCGAACTGAAACTGACCCAGAGCCATTCCCAAATCAGCGGAACGGAAGGCGGTCAACTACCCGTAACTGGAACTGTCGATGCGCTGGGCAATTTTGTGTTGACTTCTTCACGTCTGGTGCAAAACCCAACAGCCAGTTGTCGCGGTGAGTCGTATTTCAGCTACCAAGGCAATTTCCCCAGCCAGACAGTCGCCATCACGATCAATTACGAATACTTCGGCAGTTGCCAGTACCGTAATTGCGCCGCCAGCTTCCAGGGCAGCATCGCTAAAACCAGTGGCGTTGACGATTCAAGCAGCGCCGCCAGTCGTTTAACCGCAACGATTCCCGCCAGGCCATTGCTGGAGCTGGCTCGTCCTTAGCCATAAGCCGGGTTGTCGTCTTCCTGGCAACCCGGCTTTGACTGATTAAGAAGCTCAGGCGGCTTTCTTGGCCCAGGCAATACACCAGCGATTGGCAGCGACCAGCTTGCCCTGGAACAGGGCGCAAGGTCCGCTGGCTTCGCCCGGTTTACCATCGATTGAGATTCAGCAATGACGGAAAACTCTCCCTGGCGACGCCGGATACTATGGAGTAGCGGTATATTACTGGCGCTGCTGGTCGGTGCGGTTATCGGACTCTATATCCTGCTGCACGGCAGCCTGCCGCTATTGGATGGAACCACGACCCTGTCCGGACTGAGCGCATCGGTTGCTATCGAGCGCGACGCGCTGGGCATCCCCGCCATTCGCGGCATAAACCGGCTGGATGTCGCCCGCGCTACGGGCTTTGTCCACGCCCAGGAACGCTTCTTTCAGATGGATTTGACGCGACGCCGGGCGGCGGGTGAATTGGCTGAACTGTTCGGCACGGCGGCGCTGGAGATAGATCGGACCCATCGTGTGCATCGGCTCCGCCATCGCGCCCAACACGCTTTGGTCACACTGCCCACGGTGGAACAGGTGCTGATCGCCGCCTACACTGAGGGCGTGAATGCGGGGCTTGCCGCGCTATCGACAACGCCGTTTGAGTACGGGCTGCTGCGAACAACGCCACAACGCTGGCGACCGGAAGACACCTTGCTGGTCGTCTACGCCATGTATCTCGATCTTCAGGATCAGCAATGGCCGCGTGAATCGGCGCGGGGATTGCTACACGACCAGTTACCGCCCGTGCTCGCGGAGTTCCTCGATCCGGTCGGCACCGAATGGGACGCGCCGCTGCAAGGCGAACCGTTAGCCGCCCGGCCGCCGCCCGGCCCAGACGTCTTCAACGCGGCTATCCCCTCTCGGCAAACTGCTCTCGCCCACGCTCCCCCCTCTCCCCCAACCCCTCTCCCACGAGGGGAGAGGGGAGTTTTCGTTGACTCTGACTCGACGGATCCACCACGGGGCAGCAATAACTGGGCGGTAGCCGGACATTTAACCAATCATGGCGGGGCGATGCTGGCTAATGACATGCACCTGACGCTGCGCGTTCCCAACGTCTGGTATCGAGCCACCTTCCTGTATCCCGACACTGAGGGCCGTGAACGGCGAATTTCCGGCGTGACGCTGCCCGGTACGCCCGCCCTGGTCGCGGGCAGCAATGGTCATCTGGCTTGGGGCTATACCAACAGCGAGGGCGACTGGGCCGATCTGGTGTTGCTGGAGTCCGGCGAGAGCGATGATATCTACCGGACGCCAGACGGTCCGCGCCCCTTCCAGACCGTTCGGGAAACAATCACAGTCAAGGATGCTCCGGCGGAAACGCTGGACATTCTGGAAACCGTCTGGGGACCGGTGCTGGATCGCGATCATCAGGGGCGGCGGCGGGTGCTGCGCTGGGTCGCCCATGATCCGCAAGCGGTGAATCTGGGACTGCTGGCGCTGGAAGAGGCGGAGACGCTGGAAACGGCGCTCGACATCGCCCATCGCGTCGGTATGCCGGCGCAGAATCTGTTGCTGGCCAGCGCTGATGGCCGCATCGCCTGGACTCTCACCGGACCTATTCCACGCCGTTTTGGCCATAACGGTCGCCTGCCATCCTCCTGGGCCGATGGCCAGCGCGGCTGGTCGGGCTGGCTGGAACCCGCCGACTATCCGCAGATCGTCGATCCGCCCAGTGGCCGGCTCTGGACGGCGAATGGCCGCGTTGTGGATGGAGCGTGGCTGGCGATGATCGGCGATGGCGGCTACGCACTCGGCGCCCGCGCCCGACAAATCCGTGATGGACTGCTGGCCCGCGAACAATTCGCCGAGGCGGATTTTCTGGCGCTGCAACTCGATGACCGGGCGCTGTTTCTGGAGCGCTGGCGCACGCTGCTGCTGGCGACGTTGACGCCGGAATGGTTGCGCGCTGATCCCCGGCGTGAAGCACTGCGGAACTTCGTACTGGACTGGGGCGGACGGGCGACGCCGGATTCGGTGGGTTACCGGGCGGTGCGCGCCTTCCGCCTGGCGGTCCGGGAACGGGCGTTTGCGCCGTTAATTGCGCCCTGTCAGCAAGCGGACCCCCGGTTCGATTACAGCTCATTCCGGCAACACGAGGGACCGTTATGGCAACTGGTTTCCCGGCAACCCCCGCACCTGCTCGATCCGCGCTATGCCGATTGGCCAGCGCTGCTCCAGGATGCGGCGGACGCGACGCTGGCGGAATTGATCGCCGATGGGCGGCCTCTGGCGACCAAAACCTGGGGCGATGCGCAACCCATTCGCATCCAGCATCCCTTTAGCCGCCTTCTGCCCTGGCTGAGCGGCTGGCTGGACATGCCGACGCAATCCCTGCCGGGCGATCTGTATATGCCCCGGGTTCAGACCCCCACTAATGGCGCATCGGAACGGCTGGTGGTCGCGCCGGGCCGGGAGGCCACAGCGATTCTCCATGCCCCCGGCGGGCAAAGCGGCCATCCCCTGTCGCCCTACTATCGCACGGGGCATGACGCCTGGACGATGGGTCGACCGACGCCGCTGGAACCCGGATCGCTTCAACATCGGCTGACGCTCCAGCCAGAACTGCGTTGAATTCCACGAGCCACAACATGCATCCCGATCCCTTTGTTCAATGGTTCCGCCAGGCCGGCCCCTACATCAACGCCCATCACGGCAAGACCTTTGTGGTGCTATTAGGCGGTGAGGCGGTGGAAGCCGACAGCTTCTCCAGCCTGATTCACGATCTCGCCTTGCTGCACAGTCTGGGCATCCGTCTGGTGCTGGCGCATGGCGCACGCTATCAAATCGAAGCGCGGTTGCGGGAGGCGGGCCGTGAGCCGCGCTACGCGAACGGTTTACGCATCACCGAAGCAGAGGATTTGCCCAACGTCAAACAGGCGGTAGGCCGGCTACGCATCCGCATTGAATCCCGCCTGTCCATGGGCGTCGCCAATTCACCGATGCACGGCGCCCGGTTGCGCGTCGTGTCCGGCAACCTGATCACCGCCCGGCCGCTGGGAGTGCGCGACGGCGTGGATTACGGTTTCACCGGCGAAGTGCGGCGCATTGACGACCGGGCCATCCGCCTGTGGCTGGATCAGGACGCGATCGTGCTGCTGTCGCCGCTGGGCTATTCGCCGACCGGGGAAATCTTCAACCTGAGCGCCGAAGATGTCGCCACCGCTGCCGCCATGGCGTTGCGGGCCGACAAGCTGCTGGTGTTGAGTGAGATTCCCGAACTGCGCGATTCCGCAACAGATCGCCCCATCCGCGAACTCAGCCCCAGCGACGCCCAACGGTTGTTAACCGAACGCCCCGATCTGCCGGAAGGAACCACCCGCCATCTCCAGCAGGCCCTGCGCGCCTGCCAGGCCGGCGTGCGCCGCGTTCATTTGTTGAATCGGCGGGTGAATGGCGCCTTGTTACTGGAACTGTTCACCCGCGACGGGGTGGGTACGCTGATCACCGCTGACATTTATGAAGGGCTGCGTTCCGCAACCATTGATGATGTCGGCGGCCTGTTGGAACTGATTCGACCCCTGGAGGAAGACGGGACGCTGGTGCGCCGGTCGCGGGAGCGGCTGGAAATGGAAATCAGCCGCTTTATTCTGCTCGAGCGCGACGGCATGATCATCGGCTGTTCGGCGCTTTACCCTTTCCCGGAGGAACGGTTGGGCGAACTGGCCTGCGTTGCCGTCCATCCCGATTACCGCAACAATGGCCGCGCCGATGCGTTACTGCGCTTCATCGAACGTCAGGCCCGCGATCAGGGGTTACACCGGCTGTTCGTGTTAACGACCCGCACCGCTCACTGGTTCCGCGAACGCGGCTTTGAACCGGCTGAGGTCGGCGATTTGCCCATGGGTAAACAGGCGTTGTATAACTGGCAACGCCGCTCCAAAGTGTTCATAAAATCCTTGTAAGCTCTTTGTCTCTTTTTCATTTTCAAGGAATGCCGATATGTCGACTGCCGCCCCCCTGCGAGTCATCCAAATCAGTGATTTTCACCTTAAAACTCAACCTGGCAGCCGGTTGTGGGGCGTGGACGTAGACGCCAGCCTGAATGCCGTACTGGAACGCATCCAGACCCGGCATCCCCAACCCGATTTCGTGCTGGCTACCGGCGACCTGGTCGGCGATGACCCGGAGGCCTATGATCGAGTGCGCCAGGTACTCGAACCACTGAAAACGCCGGTGTACTGCCTGCCGGGCAATCACGATTTCCCGGCGATCATGAGCCGGATGCTACGCGATGGGCGAGTGCGCCGGGAGCGACATGTTGTGGCTGGCGGCTGGCAATTCGTACTGCTGGACTCCAGCTTTCCAGGCGTCCCCGATGGGCATTTGGCCTATGGCGAACTGACGTTGCTGGATACCGTGCTGGCGATCCATCCCGAACTGCACACGATGGTGTGTCTGCACCATAACCCGGTGCCCAGTCAGACACCCTGGCTGGACACGATGACGGTCAGCAATGGCGATGCGCTGCTGGCGGTACTGGACCGCTATCCCCAGGTGCGAGCGGTAGTTTGGGGGCACATTCACGCGGAATTCGCCGACCTGCGGAATTCGGTTCACCTGCTGGCGGCCCCTGCGACCTGTGTTCAGTTTAAACCGCGCACCCCGGAACCCCAGGTGGATGATCAGCCCCCTGGTTATCGCTGGTTTGAACTCCATGCGGACGGCGCATTGCAGACCGGCGTGGAGCGCATTGAACCGGTCGTGCGTTCCAACGGCCTGACCCGGCGTATTTCGGCCTGATTTCTCCGGTATAATCACCCCATGAACATCAAAGACGACTTGGTACGACACTATCACTGGCTGCGTCAGTACGGCCTCAACGACTCCCACAGCGGCAACGCTTCGGTGCGGGAGGACGACGCCTTCTGGATTACCCCGACCGGCTGCTGCGCTGACACACTGAGCAGCGGCGAGTTGATCGAATGCCGCCCGGACGGCGTGATTGGCAAAGGCGCGTCGATGGACGCCCGTCTCCATCTGGCGGTCTATCAGTCCAATGCCGACGCCCGCGCTGTCCTGCACAGTCATGGTCCCTACTCGGTGGCGATGACCATGGACAACGAGGAATTCTTCCCGGCCGATTTCGAGGGACAGCTCTATTTCAGCCGGGTGCCGGTGCTCACCATTCCCTATGACCAGTACGAAGCCCGCTCACCGCGCCTGGTCGCCGAAATTCTGGCCGACTACCCGATTGCCGTCGTGCGCGGCCATGGCGTTTACGCCTGCGCCAACAGCCTCAACCTCGCCTACAAATGGACCTGCTCGCTGGAACTGTCGGCCAAGACCGCGTTCATTGCTCAACAGGCGGGCAAGATCTAGTGGGCTGATCAGCGCCCCCGGACAGCAGCAACAGCGAGCTGGCGAGGCCGACGACGGTCAGACAGTGTGGCTTCATGGGTTTCTCCTCGTTAAGGGTGCGCCCAGTTGTTGCCGCAGTGCCCGCACCTCAGGGCTATCCGGCTCCAGCGTCGCGAGGCGACGGGCAGCGTTGCGCGCCGCCTCAAGGTTTCCGGCATCGCGCTGGAGCGCCACCAGAGCCAACAGACTGTCACGGTCATTAGGGTGGCGTTGCAGTACGGTTTCCAGTTCCTCGATCGCTTTCGGCCCTTGACCGGCGCTGGTCAATGCCACCGCATACACATAGCCATAGCGGGCGTTGTCACCCCCCCGCTGGGCCGCTTCCGCTAAGGCGGTGAGAGCCTCGGGCAGCCGTTTCTGGCGGATCAGCAACAACCCCAGTGCATGACGCGCGGCGGCGTTTTGCGGATCGAGGGCCAATGCCTGGTGCAAGGTCTTTTCACCGTCCGCATCGCGACCTTGAAGCCGGTACAGGTCAGCGAGATTGACCGCCGCCTGGGTGAAATCCGGTTGCAGTTCCAGGGCAGCGCGGTAAGCGTCCTCCGCTTTTTCAAACTGGCGCTGATCGACGTGGATCAACCCGATATTGAGAAACGATTCGGGACGGTCAGCGTTGGTTTGCTCAGATGCGATGTACTCGGCTACCCCCCGCTGGATCGCTAAACACTGTTGCTCGTTCAGAGTTTCCTTCGGCACGGTTGCCAGCACCCGCGCCGCTTCGATTCGCACCAGTCGCACCGGGTCGTTGAGGAGAGACAGTAGATAACGCACCTTCAACTCCGGTGGCAACGCCTCCAGCGCCCGTGCGGCTGTACTGCGCAACAATGGGTCAGGATCGGTCAACAGGGGACGGATGGCCTCGAACGCCGCCGGATTGAGCCGGTCACCGAGCAGCGCTACTCCGCTGGCGCGGGCGATGTTGGGTTGGTCGGTATTTTTCAACAAGGCCCGCAGCAATTCTGGCGCACCGGCAGCATCGATATGGCCGGCGTGCAACGCTTCGGCGAACTGTTGATGGCCGCTAGGAACCTGGCCATACCACTTCTTCACCTGATCCGCCGCCCATTGTGCCGGTTGGTCGCTATGACATTTCGTGCAGGCATTGGGGACGCCCAGTGTCACCGACAGGTCAGGGCGGGGAATGCGGAAGCTGTGGTCGTGGCGCGGGTCCACGACCATGTAGGTCGTGGCGGGTGCGTGGCAGGCGACGCAATCTGCGCCCTTGGAATGGGCCGGGTGAAAATGGTGTTGCGGCGACTCGTATTTGGCCGCGATGTGGCATTGCAGGCAGACCTTACCGCCAGCGGCGCGCAACTGGCCGCTGTGCGGTTCGTGGCAGTCGCTGCAACTCACCCCCTTTGCCTGCATTTTGCTTTGCAGAAAGGAGCCGTGATTGAACACTTCGTCCTTCATCTGCCCGTCGGGGTAGTAGAGATCGGGCGTTAGCAACGATAACCGGTGAGTATCCAGCAGTGGTTGGCTGAAGACGTAATCCTCCCAGAACTGTCCACGCCGCGAGTGGCAACGGGCGCACAATTCCAGTTCGCGGCTGGCGATGGTGCTGCGCGGAGCGCCACCCGTTGCCGGATTGGCAGTCCACAGCACGCCAGGTGGTTGGTGCATGTTCAGGGCGGTAGTCGCCAGATTCAGACCTTTCATGGCTAACATGCGAAACTTGAAGAGCAGGCTGCGTCGTTCGTCGAGGGCGATGGTCAGTCCTTTCGTACTGTCCAGCTTCTGCCAGTCCCGTTCCTTTTTCGCCCAGACCACATGGTTGGCGCCGGGACCATGACAGGCTTCACAGGACACATTGATTTCGGACCAAGTCGTGTTGAAACGCTTGAGCTGAGGATCATAGTTCTTGCGCAGGTTCGTGGAATGGCACTCGGCGCACATGTAGTTCCAGTTCTGCTGCGCCCCGGTCCAGTGCAAGGGGTCCCGATGCGTGAGGTTCTGGTCGGGATAGAGGTGGAACCAGCGTTGCCCACCCTGGTCTTGGAGCCGACTGTCCCAGGCGATGCCCAGCGCCTGGTAGCGGCCGTCGGGAAAGCCGATCAAGTACTGTTGCAACGGGTATACGCCAAAGGTGTAGGCGATTTCGTAGTCCTGCAATTGCCCATCCGGCCCGTCGGTGCGGGCCATGAATTTCCCATCGCGGCGGAAGAAGGTGGAGGTGACGCCGCCATAACTGAATGAGGCATCCTTGAAATCGCCGAGTACGGTTTGTTCGGTAGCGGGTTGCATGGCTTGGGCGTGTTGCGAGCCTTGCCAATGCTGATATTCAACCGCATGGCATTGGGCGCAGGTTTGCGCGCCGACGTAACCGCCGGAGTTCTGAGCTAATGGCGGATGGCTGTCCGATAACGCGACCGGCAAAGGTTCCATCGGTTCGTTGCCGGAGTACGCCCAGGGGGCGAACAGGGCCACCCCACCGAGCAAGAGGATGAAAGAGAACAGCCGCACAACAAACGGAGGAAACTGCCGGGGAAAATGTGCCATGGTTTAAGTGGGAATCGCCAGGTTCCAGCGATCGTTGGGAATCGCAGAACGGCTCAGGGTGTCCTGCCTGCTGGCAGTCAGGGTCATTTGCTCAAGTCAGCGGTAGCAGCAAAACCCGGCGGCTTTTTCTGCCACGGATAGCCCTTGGTCGCCATGTCGTACCCCACGGCAAAGAGTTTGCGCATGAACTCGGTGTCGAAATCTTCCTTGTGCGGCGCGTTGAAGCTGTCCGGGATATACGCCAGGTTGAAATCGACGTCATCGCGTTGAGTGGTGAGATAAATCCGGTAAAGGTCACCGATGCCCTGGGTATGAATCAGCGAGGAGATCGCCCGCCCGGCGATGGTCATGGTGCTGCGTTCCACCTGCGCCCACTCGGGGTCCAGCCGGCTGTTACGGATCACATACACCCGCCGCTCGCGCTGCTGGAGTCCAAGCTGGCGCGACTTGTCCCGGAGGTTGAGTGAAGGCGGATAGACGAACACCTGCGCCGTGGCGCCGCCGTCCACATGCATCTCCTGATACGGCTGGCCACCGACCTCGACGTCGATCATGGTCGGTGGAAACGCGCCGGGAATGGCGGCGGAGGCCACCAGCAGGGTTCGAAACAGCTCCAGCGCCTTGGGATCGCGGCTGGCCGCGATCTTGGTCAGGTTCCAGATGATGCCCCGGCGCGCATCGAGGTCGGTGGTTCCCACTAGGAGCAAGCGCCCTTTGGCGTATTCGGCGGCGATAACATCCAACAGCGGCTGATCGACATATTTTGCGATCAGCGCCCACAACGGGTGATTGTCCGCCATGGCGTCGCCGGTCAGGGCCGCCAACACGTTTCGCGGCTCCAGAATATCCTTGGCGGAAATATTAGTGTAAACCTCCCTCAGCGTGGCGTCGTAGGCGGGTCCCGCAAAGGCGAAGGGTGCGGTCAGCGCCCCGGTGCTGACGCCGGTCACCAGTTTGAAGGTCGGTCGGTCGCCAGCGGCTGTCCAGCCGTTCAGCAACCCAGCGCCGAACGCGCCGTTGTCGCCGCCACCGGAAATAGCGAGAAAGATCGCCGGGGGGAGTGGCCCCGAGTGGCCGCTGGCCGCCAGGTAGGCTTGCTCGCGCCGGATGGACTCGATCCCTTCGCGTTGCATCTCGGCGATATCATCGGGGTTGCCGATGCGGTACCGGACCTTTTCCAAGCCCGGAATTTGCGCCTGGTTCTGCAATTTTTCAGGCACCGCCGGCTGGCGCGACGGAGTGGCGCAGCCGGGCGCGAGTAACAGGACGACTAGCCCGATCAGGAAAGTCATCGTCGTGCGTGCGTTCGGTATGATCAATTTCACAGTTCCTTCACTGTTGGCTGTTGAATTTCACGATAGTTTAGACGAAGCCATTCGTATCCGCATTTCCCCACGGGAACGTATGGCGATGCGTAAACCAAATAACCCACTGGCAACATAAAAAAAATCGCCAGTCGGCTCCCTCTCACTACCGCAAACCCCGCCAGGCCACCAGCCAACCCAGCGCCGCCCAGACCGTCGCCAGATCGAATATGGCCACCGGTCCCCAGCCCTGCCACAGATAGCCAGCGGCCAAACTCCCTACGGCATTGCCCGCCCCGAAACTCAAACTGCTGTACAAAGCTTGGCCGCGACCCTGCAATGATCCTGGAAAGAACTGCTGGATCAAGTGAATGGATGCCGCATGAAAGACGCCGAAGGTAAAGGCATGCAGGGTCTGCGCTAACAAGAGTACCGGCAAATCACCGGCAAAATGGCCGATCAGTTGCCAACGCAGCGCCGCTATAGCCAATGCCGCCAACAGCAACCGGCGTGGTCCGAAGCGTGGCAGTAACCGGTGCATGAAGACGAATATCCCCACTTCAACAGCGACGCCTAATCCCCACATCAGGCCAATGAACTCACGCGAATAGCCAAACGTCTCCAGGTACAGCGAGAAAAAGCCGTAATACGGCGCATGAGCAGCTTGATTGAGAAAACAGGCGGCAAAAAAAGCGATCACGGCGGGCCGACGCAGCACCTGAGCCATCGGCGGCGCCGGTTGCGTATCCAGCGCACACACCGCATCCGGCGTCAGTAGACTGTTCAACCAGAGCAGGGCAAACAGCACTAATAACACCATCGGCACCGTCGCTACTCCCCAGGTTCCCACCACCGGCCCCATCCCCACGGCCGCGCCAATGAATCCGATGGAACCCCACAACCGCACCCGGCTATAGCGGTGAGCGTATTCACCCAGATGGTTCAGCGTCACCACCTCAAACTGTGGCAGCGCCGCGTTCCAGAAGAAGCTAAATAACACCATCACCAGCGCCAGCCAGCCATACGAGCCGCCAGCGGCGTAGACCCCGGCAAAGCTCAGCGCCGTCGCCAGACAGGCCCAGCGCACAATGCGGATGCGCTGGCCGGTGCGGTCGCCCAGCCAGCCCCATAGATTGGGCGCGACCAGTTTGGTGATCTGCATGATCGCCAACAGCTCGCCGATCCGCGCCGGCGCGAAGCCCAACGCCAGCAGGTACAGTCCCCAATAGGGCAGCAACACGCCCAAAGTAGCGAAATAAAACAGATAGAACCCGGAAAGACGGGCATAGAGGGCAGGGGGCATGGGGATTGCTGGAGAACCGGGACAGCGGCGCGGTTCAGTCAAGCAGGGGAGGGACTAAAGATGGAATCACCGGAGTCGTCGAACGCACATCCATATTCTGCGCCCGGTGGCGCAGGGCGTGATCCATCAACACCAGCGCCAGCATCGCCTCGGCGATGGGCGTGGCGCGGATGCCGACACAGGGATCATGTCGGCCCTGGGTTACCACTTCGACCGGTTCGCCGTGGAGATTAATGGTCCGTCCCGGCAAGCGGATGCTGGAGGTCGGCTTGAGGGCGATGCTGGCGACCAAGTCTTGCCCGGTGGAAATCCCGCCCAAGATGCCACCCGCGTGATTGCTCAAAAACCCTTCCGGCGTCAGTTCATCGCGATGCTGTGTACCACGCTGTTCAACGCAGGCGAACCCCGCGCCGATTTCCACGCCCTTGACCGCATTGATGCTCATCAACGCATGAGCAATGTCAGCATCCAGCCGGTCGAACACCGGCTCACCCCAACCGACCGGCAAGCCGCTGGCCACCACTGTCACCCGCGCCCCGATGGAATCGCCGGACTTGCGCAGCGCGTCCATGAACGTTTCCAGCTCCGCGACGGTGTCCGGGTCCGGGCAGAAGAAAGGGTTGTTATCCACTTCCGCCCAGATCATTTTGACTGGACGGATCGGACCAAGCTGGGCCAGATAGCCGCGAATTTCCACCCCATAGCGCTCGCGCAGATACTTCCGGGCAATCGCGCCCGCCGCGACCCGCATGGCGGTTTCTCGCGCTGAGGAGCGGCCGCCGCCCCGGTAATCGCGCACACCATATTTATGGTGATAGGTATAGTCCGCATGACCCGGCCGGAAACGGTCCATAATCTCGCCGTAGTCCTTCGAACGCTGATCCACATTCTCAATCAACAGGCCGATCGGTGCGCCCGTCGTCTGACCCTCAAAGACCCCGGACAGGATACGGACGGCATCCGGCTCGCGGCGCTGGGTCGTATGCCGACTTTTGCCGGGCCGGCGGCGGTCCAAGTCATGTTGCAAATCCGCTTCAGCCAGCGCCAAACCGGGCGGACAACCGTCAACCATCGCGCCGAGCGCCGGACCATGGCTTTCGCCGAAGGTGGTCACCGTGAACAGTTTGCCAAAGGTATTGCCAGACATAGGGGGAACGATCCTTGCGTAATGAAAGGTATAAAATTTGCTTAAGGTCCGGAGAATGTTTTGCCGTTCCCCGGATGATTCCCTAAAATTCAGGCTCTATCCAGACTGACGCATCGCGCGCTGACCCGGCATCCCGCGCGAACACGCCGCCGGATGCGGCCACCGACAACAGAAACATGGGATTCAAACATGCAGATTCCAGGTTATCAGATCGAGCGCGAACTTGGGCAAGGCGGCATGGCGATTGTCTATCTCGCCCTGCAGGAGTCGCTGCACCGCCACGTTGCGCTGAAGGTTATCAAACCGGTATTGACCACCGATGAGGAATTCGCCCAGCGTTTCCTGCGCGAGGGGCGCATTATCGCCCAACTCAGCGATCCGCACATCGTCACGGTTTACGACATCGCCTCCCACGAAGGTACTTATTATCTGTCGATGGAATACCTGCCGGGCGGCACCCTGCAACAACGCATCCGCAGTGGCCTGCCGCTGGCGGAAGCACTGTCGATTGCCAAAGCGATAGTCGGCGCTCTGCATTACGCACACCGGCGCAACATTATCCATCGCGACATCAAGCCGCAAAATATTCTGTTCCGGGAAAACGGCCAGGCGGTACTCACCGATTTCGGCATCGCCAAGACGCTGGGTGCCAGCACGATCATGACCCGCACGGGCTTGTCGCTCGGCACTCCGCGCTACATGAGTCCCGAACAGATCCGAGGTCAGGGTGTGGACGCCCGCGCTGATCTGTACAGCTTCGGCGTGCTGTTCTACGAAATGCTCACCGGCAACGTCCCCTACACCGCCGACGACAGCTTCGCGCTGGCGATGATGCACGTCACGTCCCCCGTTCCCAAGCTGCCGCCCCATCTAAGCCGCTTTCAGCCGTTGCTGAACAAACTGCTGAATAAAGATCCTGACGAGCGTTTCCAGAGTGGTGAGGAGATCATCGCCGCCCTCGCCGCCAGCGAGGCCGGAACTTTTGACTTGCTCAGCGTGACCGGTCCGGTCCGGTCTATCCCCGCCGGCCCCCCCCCAAGACGGCTCGGCTGGAAAATCGGCTTGCCCGCTGCCGTCCTGGCCAGCGCCGCACTGGCCGGCGGTTACTGGTTCCTGTACCGGCCCACCCTGCCGGTGATCGAATCGCCGGTGGTTGCAACGCCTGCGCCAGTGACCCCGCCCCAGGTGGTTGCGACGCCTGCCCCACCGCCTGCTCCTGAACCCCCGGTGGTTGCGATCCTGACTCCACCGGCCCCTGAACCGCCAGCCGTCGATGTCGAGGCACAAATCCGGCAGGCGGCGGCGCAGGAGCAGCAACGGCAGGCGCGGTTGCAAGCCGAGCAGTTTCTGGAACAGGCCCAGCGCGCCCGGCAGGAAGGCGCGCTGCAAATGAGCCTGGTGCATATTGAACAGGGCTTGCAGGCCATGCCCAGCCATCCTGGATTGTTGAACCTTAAACAGGACCTGCTCAAGCAACAGTCCGATCTCCAGCGTCAGGAAGAAACCACTCGTCGCCAGACTGGGGCGGCGGAACGGGCCAAAGAAGAGACTGCCCGCCGTCAGACTGAGGCAGCGGAACGGGCCAAAGCGGAAGCGGAACAGCGTCAACGCAAGGCTGACGAATTATTGGCGCGGGCGCTGGATGATCAGCGGAATCGCGCCTATGAAAGCAGTCTCTTGCGCATCGAACAGGGTTTGCAACAAGCGCCTGATCATCGTCGCCTGCTGGCCCTGCGTGAAGACGTTCGCAAGCAGTTACGCGAAGCTAAAACCGCGCCGCCGCCGCCACCACCTATTCCTGCGGTTAAACCGCCGGTCGACGACACGGCCAGAATCGCCGCCTTGCTGCGGCAGTGCGAAACTCACCTGCAAGCCAACCGGCTCACCGCGGGCAAGGGCGGCAACGCCGCTGACTGCTATAACGGAGTGCTCAAACAGGATCGCGGTAATGCCGAAGCGCTCGCCGGCCTGGATCGCATCGCCGACCGTTATACAGAGCTGGCAGCAACCGCCCTGCAACGCAACGACATCAAATCGGCTCGCAATTCGCTGGCTCAGATCGAGAAACTCAACCCGTCCCATCCCCAGATGTCGCATCTGCGCGAGCAACTGGCGCTGGCGGAAACGCCCAAACCGGTCGTCGCCCCGCCGCCCAAATCCGAACCGCCGCCCAAATCCGAACCGCTGCCTAAATCCGAACCGCCGCTGGCCGAACCCAAATCCCAGGCGCCGACAGTGCCGCCCATCAGTCTGATTTCGGTTCCGCAGCCGGCTGAGGAGTCGCCCGCGACGCCCGAGACCCGGATTATTGCCCAGGATCGTCATACCCAAGTCTCCAAAACCAAAACCAACGACGACGTCAGCCTGCAAATTACGACTTCGCCACAGGGCATCCTCGACGAGGCCGGTCGTGCGGCGACGAAAAAACAGGTTCCGGCGGGAACGCCGGCCCAGTTGTTCGTCCGCGCTGATTTGGAAGACGCCGAAATCTGGATCAACAACCGCAAGGTCGGCACGACGCCGATGCAGATCGAGATGCGCCCCGGCTCCTACCGGGTGCGCGTCCGCCAAGAGGGTTATACCGACTGGAACGGCAAGGTCGACCTCGCGCCCGGCGATGAAAGCTCAATCACCGCAGTCCTGCCCCGGAAAGTCGCCAAGGCCACGCCGGCTCCTGAACGGCAGTCTCCGGAAACCGCCTCGGATGCTGAACCGTCTGAAGAGAAAGAGAAACCGGCGCCGCCGAGCGCCCCTGAGACTCAGACCGCTAAAGCCAGTTCACAGGCCGCTAATTGTCTCAGCGGCAACTGTGAAAATGGCCGGGGTACCTACCGATACCCCGATGGCAGCGAATACTCCGGCGATTTCCGCAATGCGAAAATGCATGGACAAGGCACTTACGTTTACGCCGGGCGTGGCGAAAAATATGTGGGCGAATGGCGCAATGGGGTCATTACTGGTCAAGGCGCTTATTATTACCGCAGCGGCAACCGCTACGAGGGTGAGTGGCGCAATGGCCGCAAGAGTGGTCAGGGGACTTATCTTTACGCTGAACGCGGCGACAAATACGTCGGCGAGTTTGCTAACGATCAACCTAACGGTCAAGGCGTCTATTACTACAGCAATGGCGACCGCTACGAGGGTGAGTGGCGCAATGGCCGCAAGCATGGTCAGGGCGTACTTTACGAGAATGGACAAAAGATCGTTGGGGAATGGCAGAACGATCAGAAGGTTCGGGTTCAGGTCGAGCCGTAGGAAGAGTGGGTCGGGTATCAGGCTGTCAGGTTAAAGCCCGACCCACGGGTGCAGAAGTCAGGAGATTGTTAACGGTTTAACAAGGGATAAGCCAAACGGCGCGGCGTCTTCAACCAGCGATAGAGTACAAAATCAGCGTTGTTCTCTTCCAGACAGCGGACCGAGTGAATCTGTGTTCCTTTAATGGGTGCATCACCCCCGTAGCCGCCACAGTAACTGCCGCCACTCGCACTCACGCACGAGGCAGCCCCGCGATACGGACAACCGTACTTATCGACAGGCATCAATCCCTCATTACCATACCGTCTGGCCTTCACCGGCCGGGCGATTTCGCTTTTCATTCGTTCAATTCCTCGCTTCGGTGGTTAGTGGCGTTACCGCCCCTCCCCGCGCTAGGCCGGATCGGCGCATTATTTATTTTTACAAATTAGAGGTTTATTTCCTAATATGTCCGGCAACCATATCTTAAGACCTGACGCCAGGGAGTAAAATAAGGGATTTCTTGAATAAACTTGGGGTTTTTCCTAATTCCATTGCTTTGGGTGAAGCCAGCCATCCTTTGAGATAATTCCTGATTCTGGTTGAATGCTGAGTCACAAGGCGGTAATTTCCGACACAGTTGCTAGTCTGCATGCCCACCCCCACTCTCTTGAACTAGAGGTCGCCGCATGACATCCACCCTGTCTTTCCAGCCGGATGTTTCCCCTATGGAGTCCTGCCCGCCGTCCGATCCGTCCAGACGTGCGTTCCTCGCCGGAATGGGAACACTGCTCGCGGCCACCGCGTGCGGGCTGATCCCGTCGCTCAGCGAAGCAGCACAGCGTAGCTACAGGCCGGACGATGCGCTGCTCCGGGACTTCCGAACCGTGCGCCCTGCCCCCAGAGTGAGCGTACTTACAGAAGATATCGAGAACTATATCAAATACTTGCGTCAGACCGGCCGTATCGCCGCCAATGAGCAAACCGCCTGGCTGGTCTATGACTTCACCACCCAGCAGTATCTGACGGCGATCAACGCCAACCACCCCTATCAGAGCGCCAGTATGGTCAAGCCCTTCATCGCGCTGGCATTCTTCCACAAGGTTTATGAGGGGAAGCTTTACTACACGCCTTTTCATCGTGACCGGATGGAAGCGATGATCCAGCACAGCGACAACAGCGCCACCAACTATTTTATCGAACTGTTGAACCGGACCAGCCCCCATTCCGGACCCGCCGAAGCGGAGCGTACCCTCAAACGGAATCATCCGGGCATTTTCCAACACACCCGGATCGTCGAGCGCATCCCCGGCGGCGGCCGCACGTATCGCAACAAAGCCTCCGCTCTTGACTATCACCGCTTCCTGCACGCTCTCTGGTACGACCAGCTTCCCTATTCCACTGAGTTGAAGCGGTTGATGAATCTGCCCAACCGCGACCGGGTTTACTCCGGCGCTGATGGCGTCGCGCGACAAACCTGGGTCATTGACAAGACGGGCACCACCGCCCGGCTCTGCGGCGACATGGGCATCCTCATCGCCCAAGGGCGCGATGGCTACCGCTATCCGTACACCTTTGTCGGCATCATCGAAAAAGCCCGTCCAGCGCGCAACTACGGTGCCTGGAAAGACGCGCGGGGCAATGTCATTCGGGAAGTGTCGAGTCTGGCCTACACGCACCTGCAGCGGATGCACAATCTGGTGTGAGTGAGGGGCCATCGACCCGATAGACCGTGATTTCCTGTTGCTTACCCTTGAACTTGATCCGTCCTACGTTGGTTACCTGAAATCGATGGTCCACATGGCGAAAGGTGGACGCGCTGATGAGGATGCGACACGCACTGCCGGCGCTAAAGTGGGCTTCCTTGTCGAAACTTTCCAGCCGCGAAGCGATGTTGACGGTATCGCCCACCACCGCGTATTCAATGCGCTGGCGACCCCCCAGACTGCCGGCGATCAGCGGTCCCGTGCAAAGACCGATGCGCACGGCGATGGTCGGCAAGCGCTGCCCGGCCCAGGCGGTGTTCAAGTGTTGCAGTCGTTCACCCATGTCCAGCGCGCACTGCACCGCCTGCATCGCATCGCTGGCGATCTCTGCTTCGGTCTGACGCGGCACCGGCGCGCCAAAAAGCGCCATGATCTGATCGCCGACGTATTGCTTGATGACCCCTTCATGCGTCATGACCACTTGCGTCATCGCTTCCATATAGACATTCAGCCAATCCATCAGCCGCGCCGGTTCCAGGGTCTCGGCAATCGTGGTAAAGCCCTGGATATCGGCGAACAGCACGGTAGCGGTCAGGCGCTGCGGAATCAGCCGCCCGCCCGCCACCAGCCGCTCGCGCTCCCGCCAAAGGGTATCGGCCACCTCCGGCGCTACATGGCGAACCAGCAGGTTCATTAACAACCGTTTTTCAACGTAGTCATGAACGGACCGATACCCCCCCGATAAGGCGGCAACCAGGGCGAGTCCCAGTGCTGGGGTGGCTAACGGCAGCCAGACGTGATGAGACCAGGCCAGTAGCCCCATTCCCCCCAAGGCGACCAGCGCGCCGGCCATCAGCGCCAACAGCCACCGGAAGCGCCACCGGCACAGAGTCAATCCAAAGCCGATCATGCACCACAACCACAGCCAGGCGATCTCAACGTGATGGGACAGACCGCGAATCGGCGCATCGCCGGCCAACGCAAACCGCAACAACTGGTTGATTTGCAAAGCGTGGAGCGCAACGCCGGCGATCCGTCCGGGACGGTCGCTCATCGGCGTTGACGATGGCGTATCCATCAAAAAATGCCGAACAGGCATCTGGAAATCATCGCGCAGACTGACCGCCATGCTGCCCAGCAAGACGATTTTGTCGGTGAATTGCGCCGCTGGCGCTCGTCCTTCCAGTACTTCAGTCAACGTGTAAATCTGCTTAGCGCTCAACCGGCCCCGATAATCCAGCAGGTATTGATAACCCGCAGTATCGGCGTGAACGTAGCCGCCTTCATCGGTTGCCAATGGCGGAAGGGTGGTTGGACCCAAGCGCAGATGGTCGGGATTTTCCGGGTCCGGCTGGAGACGGATGCCTTCCGCTTGCAGATAACGCAGGGCGACGATCAAAGAGAAAGCGGAGACCACCTGGCGGCCATCGTCGAGAAACAGCAGACCCCGTCGCACCAGACCCTCTTCATCGAGAGGAACATCGCTAAATCCGATGCGATCCGAATTCGCCAAGATGGCCGGTGGCGCAATAGCGGGTTCGCGGGCGGCGGCATTGCCGAATTTCATCACCCAGACGATCTCCGGGTGGTTGCGGATCGTCTGGTCGAGTCGTTCGCTGCCGGGCGGCGCGGGAAGATCACGGTATTTATCCACGCCGATGACCCGTGGTCGCCCCTGCGCCAAGCGTTCCAGCGCCTCGGCCAGTACGCTATCGGGCAGTGGATGACCCCAGCGCTGAATATCCGCTTCCGTCTCGCCGATCAAGACGATTCGTTTATCGGGCGGCGTCAGTGGTTGCCAGCGCAGGACGTGATCATAGACCAACAGTTCCAAAGCTTGCAGCGCGCCGGTTTGGGTCAGACCCAGCAGGGCGGCGAATACGAACTGACCCAACAGCAGACCGACAACAGGGGTACGCCAGTCTGCCCACCCGGCTGAAAGTGATTTCCCCCCCGGCGTTCGATGAATCTGCCTCATAAAATTTGACACAACTATTTGTAAAATGGTCATTTTATTCCTGATGATATCTCTAATAAGTCCAGCGTACTTATAAATTTACATGAACGATGTTTTTTTAAAAGAACGTGTAGCTTTTCTACTCAACAGAACTTTTCTTATCCAAGACTTTATTGTTTTATAAGTACAGCATTCGTTAACTTAAATTGATTAATCTGGTGAATTTATTTTATAAAAAATTTATTTGTATTATCTATTCTGAGTTTTCTATAATTAATGAAGACTAAAGAAATAAGTGAAAGTTTATGTACTTAGATTATTTATTAAAAAAATATCATCAGAAGAAGCTGACTGTTATCCGGTCATCGGGATGGATGCCTGCGACTCATCGCCATGCCTGTCCACTCCTCTATCGATTATTACCGAGCGCCACGTTGGCCCTGATAACACTATTGTCATTCACGACCGTGGCCCAAGAGGCGAACTTTGGGGATCAGCGGCCCAGCACACGGAGTTTGCCGGTCCCGGATTATGCTGAATCGACGCCCTCCCTGTCGGGTAGTCCCGTCGAACCGGCCTCTCCCGAACCGCCATTGTCCACCCGTGAACGGATGGATGTCCGCCAATTCACCTTCACCGGCAACACGGTCTTCACCGATGAACAACTGGCGGCAGTGACTGCGCCGTACACGGGCCGCGCCATCACCGCTGAGGAATTGCAGGAAGCGCGCCGCCAGTTGACCTTATATTACGTCGAACGGGGCTACTTAAACTCCGGGGCGATCATTCCTGACCAGCCGGTCACTGATGGCGTAGTGAAGATTCAGATCATCGAGGGGCGTCTGGCTGAAGTCGAAGTGACCGGCAACACTCATTTACGCACCGCCTGGCTGCAAAACCGTCTCCAGCCTGAGAGCGAAACGCCACTCAACATTCAGGACCTTCAGGAGCGTTTGCAACTCCTCCAGCAAAATCCGCTGATCGACCAGCTTCAGGCGGAATTGGCGCCGGGCGTTCAACCGGGAGAAAGCGTATTGCGGCTAGGGGTGCAGGAAGCCCGTCCCTATGAGATCGGCCTGGCGGTGGCCAATAACAATCCGCCCAGCGTCGGCGCCACCCGCGCTTACCTCTACGGCCTGGACCGCAATCTGAGCGGCGTCGGCGATACTCTGGGGTTGAATTATGGCCATAGTCTGGAAAGCAGCACGGATGACTGGCGGGTGTTTTACGCCCGGCCGCTGAACGCCCGCGACACCACCGTGCAGGTGTGGGTTGAGGAGAACGAAACCTCGGTTATCGAGGATCGCTTCGACACACTGGATATCACCAGCCAACTGCAAACTTACGGCATCGCCCTGACTCACCCGTTTTACCGGACCCCGCAGCAGACTCTGGCGCTGGGCGTGAATCTGGAGCGGCGGCATAGCGAATCCTATCTGCTGGGCATTCCGTTCTCGTTCGCGCCCGGCGAGATCAATGGCGAGGCGACTTTAGCGGTGGCGCGGCTGGTTCAGGAATGGCTGGATCGGCGACTGGACCAGGTGATCGCCGCCCGCTCCACATTTAGTTTCGGTCTGGACCTTGCCGGAGCGACCGTGCATGACTTTGAACCGGATGGCCGCTTCGTGGCTTGGCTGGGGCAGTTTCAATGGGCGCGGCGGTTTGGGGAGCGGGATTATCAGGTCATTTTCAAGACCAACCTGCAATTAACGGACGATCCCCTGTTACCGATGGAGAAATGTGCGCTTGGCGGCATGAATACTGTGCGGGGATACCCGGAAAATACCCTGGTGCGGGATCGCTGTTTCATGACTTCGCTGGAATTCCGGGCGCCGGTGTACCACCTGCCGTTAGCCGGGATCAGTCGTGGGCCTGAAGAGGGGCAGGTGCAGTTGGCGGCGTTTGCCGATTATGGCTACGCCAAAAACAAGGGGGAATTTGACCTGACGCCCAATTCGATTTACAGCGCCGGGGTCGGCGTCCGCTGGGATCCCAGCGCCAGGATTCAGGCGGCAGTGTACTGGGGTTATCCCTTCCGGGAAGTCAATGTCGGCGATGAAGGATGGTTGAGTTCGCGGGTCAGTTTTTTCGTGCAGGCGGCGTACTGAAGCATCGGCGCATTCTGGAGACCACCCCATGACCCATCACGCTCTCAAGTATTTACCTCATTGGGTTGCTATCAGCTTGGCCGCACTGTTGACGCTCGGGTCGCCGATCTCGACAGCGGCTTCAACAGATCCCGCTTCATCGGGGACAGCGCCGGCGCAAACCGGCGACCCGTCCCTACAAGTGGACGCCCTGCTGGAAATGGCTGCCGCTTATCAAGCCTTGGGTCAGCAGCGCAACGCTTTGGCCGTGCTGCGCAAGGCGCAACCCCTGGCCGAGTCGCTCGACGATCCCGCCCGGCGCGCCGCCGTGCTGGGTGCACTGGGCAAGACCCTGTGGCTGACTGGCGCGACGGATGAAGCCCACCGTGAACTGGAGCGGAGTATTACGCTGGCCCGGCAAGCGAATGCGCCGCAAATCGCCGCCGCCAGTTTGAATCACTTGGGCAACCTGTACGCTGATCAGGGCAATGTACGGGCTGCCCGCACGGCTTATGAGGACAGTCTGAAGCTGGCCCGGCAGGCGCAAGACCCGGCTCTGGTTGCTACGGTGTTGATCAATACCGCACGTCTGGCCGTGAAGGCCGGTGATTCGCGCACCACCGAAACGCGGCTGACCGAAGCCGCCCGTCAGGTGCAGGCGCTGCCGGACAGCCGCGACAAAGCCTTTCATCTGCTGGCCATCGGTCAACTGCGTCGCAGCCTGCCCAGCGCAGCGCAGCGCGCCCAGGCTACTCAGGATTTCGCCGCTGCTGCCGCCCTGGCTCGAACGCTGAACGATCAACGCAGCCTGTCCTACGCCTTGGGCTATCAAGCGCAACTGCAACAGGATGCGGGCCGCTCCGCCGAAGCGTTGGCGTTGTACCGGCAAGCGGTGTTCGCCGCCCAGCAGGCCGATGCCCCGGAACTGCTCTACCGCTGGCAATGGCCCATCGGGCGCTTGCTCAGGCAACAGGGCGACCCGGACAGCGCGATTCTGGCTTACCAACAAACGGTCGATCATTTACAGGCCATTCGCCCGGACTTTGCTCCGGGGCAAACCGGTCATGCGGATTCCTTCCGGGCCAGCGTCGGCGACGCTTTTACCGAACTGGCCGATCTGTTATTGCAACGCGCTGCCCATCAGCCAACCGCTGCGGCCCGTGAAGCCGATTTGCGCGCGGCCCGCGACACCATGGAAGCGCTGAAAACGGCAGAGGTCCGGGATTATTTCCGGGATGAATGCGTGGCTCTCTTGCAGTCGCGCACCGTCGCTCTGGATCGGCCGCCGGCGCACACCGCCATTCTTTATCCGATTTTGTTGCCCGACCGGTTGGCGTTGTTGCTCAGCACTTCGCACGGTCTCCAGCAGATCGCCGTATCAGTAGACCGCGACACCTTGACCGGTGTGGTGCGGGAGTTCCGGCGTTATCTGGAGAAGCGCACCAGCCGCGAATATCTGCCGCTGGCGCAGCAGTTGTACGGTTGGCTGATCCGGCCCTTGCAAAGCGAGCTGGATGCCCGGCAGATCGAGACGCTGGTGATCGTGCCGGATGATCCCTTGCGCACGATTCCGCTGGCGGCCCTGCACGACGGTCAGGATTTTCTCATCCGTCGCTATGCCATCGCCACGACGCCAGGGCTGACGCTGACCGATCTGCGCCCGATCCAGCGCCACCGGATTCAACCGTTGCTCAACGGTCTCACCCAGGCGGTGCAAGGCTTCCCGGCCCTTGAGTACGTACAGGGGGAACTGGACGCCATTCATGCGGTTTACGGCGGCAAGGTGCTGGAGAACGAGGCGTTTCGTATCGCGAATGTTCAACAGGAACTGAAGGAAACCCCCTATTCCATCGTTCATGTCGCGTCGCATGGTCAGTTCGCCAGTGATGTGCGCAACACTTTTTTGCTGACCTTTGACGACAAGCTGACGCTGGATCGGCTGGAGCGATTCATGGCGCTCGGCCAGTATCGGGATCAGCCCGTAGAGTTGCTGACATTAAGCGCCTGCCAGACCGCCGCTGGCGATGACCGCGCCGCGCTGGGTTTGGCGGGTATTGCGGTCAAGGCAGGCGCCCGCAGCGCACTGGCGACCTTGTGGTTCATCAACGATCAGGCCACGTCCTTGCTGGTGACGGAGTTCTACCGGCAATTGCAAAAGCCGGACTTGTCCAAGGCCCAGGCGCTGCAACAGGCGCAGTTGTGGTTATTGGCGGATCGCCGCTATCAGCATCCAGGCTATTGGGCGCCGTTTCTGTTGATCGGCAACTGGTTGTAATAGGGGAGAAATATCATGCAGTATCGCAAGCGGTTGATCGTCGCCAGCGCATTGTTAGCCAGCGCGGTCCAGGCGCAGGTTACGCTGGACGGTACGCTGGGCCGGGCCGGGGCGCTGGCGGGGCCGAATTATCAGATCACTCCCGACCTCGGTCAGCAGCGCGGCGGCAACCTGTTCCACAGCTTCGGCCAGTTTTCGATTAACACCGGTGAATCCGCTACCTTCAGCGGCCCCCATTCAGTCAGCAACATCATTGGCCGAATCACTGGCGGCCAGATGTCGTTCATCGACGGAACGATCCGCTCCACTATTCCGGGGGCCAATCTGTATTTGCTCAATCCAGCGGGAATGCTATTTGGCGAGAACGCCCGGTTGGATGTGAATGGCGCATTCCATGCCAGTACGGCGGATTATGTGCGTCTGGACGATGGTGGACGCTTCGACGCCCGTACTCCGGCTAACAGTCTCTTAACCGTTGCGCCAGTCGCCGCGTTTGGTTTTCTCGGCGAATCGCCCGCGCCGATCACTCTCACCGGGAGTTTCCTCCAAGTCCCGGAAGGACAAACCCTGTCGCTGATTGGCGGTGATATTAGCTTGAGCAATGCCACGCTCTACGCCCCGGCAGGGCGGATCAATCTGGCTTCGGTCGGTTCAGCGGGAGAAGTGGTTCCGAGCGATACGGATTTGGCGATGCAGGGTTTTGGGCGACGGGGCGCGATTACGGTGGAGCGGACGACGGCCGAGCACATCCAGATCGATGAAGTGGAATTAGGCGATGTGGATGCGAGCGGTCAGGGCGGCGGAGCGATCTTTATTCGCGGCGGGCAGTTCGTGGCGCAGGGCCGGTCATTGACGCAGGCCAACACCACCGGCGACCGGGACGGACGCGGCATCAACATTGAAGTGAATCGCCTCACGCTGACCGACGGCAGCCGAATCCAGTCCAATACTTCCGGAACCGGGCGCGGCGGCGATATTAATGTGACTGCGACCGAGGACGTAAAGATAGACGGCGCTTATTTCGATGCTGACGCCGAAAGACTACGGCCTTCCGGGATTATTGCCGATGCGCTGTCAGACGCTAGCCGTGCCGGCAATATCACCCTCAACACCACTCGCCTGTCCTTGACCCGGGGCGGCGCGATCACCTCTGTTGCTGCGGATAATAGCCGCAGTGGCGATCTTGATATCACCGCCACCGAGTTCATCAACATCGATGCGATCAACCCCGACTATGTGGGCAATGTTGACATCACCGGCCTATCCACTGCCGCCGCACGCTATGCCGGCGATATCCAGATCTCGACTGCTCGCTTGACCTTGACTGGAGGCGGCAGTATTAGCACCTTTACCTGGAGCGACGGCGAAGGGCGAGGCGGCGACATCACGATCAACGCTAGCGAGGCGGTGACGATAGCTGGTCCTCAAGCTGCCCTCTTTGCGGACGCCTACGGAGGAGGTTCCATGAACGCCGGCAACATCACTATCACCACCGACCGTCTGTCCCTGACCGGCGGCGGCCAAATTTCTTCCAGCACCTGGGGCTTGGGGCATGGCGGCGACATCAATGTAACCGCTGACGAATCAATCACTATCGTCGGCGAGGGCTATGACGCACCCTCCGACATCCATTTTTTTTCAGGCATATTCAGCAATAGCTGCGGCGATTGCTCGGTCGGCAATGCCGGCAACATCACGCTTACAACCCGGAACCTGTTGATCGATGCCGCCGGCGGTGGTGACAGTAGCGGCCACACGGGTATTGGCGCCCGAGCCGACTATACGTCCGGCGGCAATATCACGGTCAACGCTGATCACCTTAAGCTGCTCAACAATGCTGAAATCAGTTCTTCCGTAGCCGGTAATGAATTCAGTGACAGTGGTACTGTTACGATTAACAGCACTAACCTTGTTGCTTTAAACGGCAGCAAAATTACCGCCCGAGCCACGCAGGGCCGGGGCGGCAACATTCAGATCAACGCCGATGTGTTCCTGCACGACGCTGCTAGCGTCAACGAGGTACTCGACGCCTCCTCGCAAGTCATCGGCAACGACGGAACAGTGGCGATCAACGCCCCAAATACCGACCTCAGCAGTAGCCTGACCGCCCTGCCTGACAACTATCTTGATGCCGCAGCCCAACTGAGCCACCGCTGCGGAGCCAGCGACCCAGACAGCCGGAGCCGCTTCATCGTGCAAGGGCGTGGCGGATGGCCACCCGACCCGGATCAGCCCGCCACCACCCGCACAACGGGTTGCTCCGCTGAATCTCCGACCCTGACCAACACTGCGTCGCTCACGGTTGCCCCCATTACCCAATCCTCAGCCGCTACGGCCAACTTTGGCGATTACTGAAACCCATCGCATTGAGGAGGCTCCATGATCATTCTTCGCGCACCCCTGCTCATCGGCTTATCCCTGGCGCTCCCGCTCGTGGCAACCGGGCAAGCGCAGTCCACCCCGGAAGCTGCGAAATCGCCGTTGACTACCCAGCGAACGCCCATTTACAAACCACCCTTGCGTGGCGCTCCCGTTACCCGAGTCGGCGGCGCCAGCCGGGGCCTCTCCAACAACGATCTGGTGTTGAGTGTATTGGCTCCCGAAAGCACCGGCCTGACTACCCGCGCCCAGCCGACGCTGTACTGGTACTCGTCGAAGGGGTTGACCGCGCCGCTGGAATTCACCCTGAACGACGACCACTCCATCAAACCGCTGGTTGAGCTGAAAGTCCCCGCTACCCAATCCGGCATTCACGCCCTGCGCCTCCCTTACACCCTCAAACCCGAGGTGGAATATCAATGGACCATCGCTGCGGTGACCGACCCTAATCAGCGCGCCAGCGACATCCTCGCCAGCGGCACGATCAAACGGGTTCAACCGTCCCCGGTGCTGTCCGCGCAACTCAACCAGATCGCCCAGCGGGAACAGCCGTTTCTCTACGCCCAGGAAGGCTTCTGGTACGACGCCCTGGCGGCGCTGTCCGAACAGATTGCGGCCAATCCGCTCAATCATTCCTTACGCGAACAGCGGGCCGCCCTGCTGGAACAGGTCGGGTTGTCAGCCGCCGCTATACCGGATCGAATGAGTTCAAAAGCCATCGCCGCCCAATAGACTGACCGATGCCGCTTTCCGATCAATACCGCGCGCTCATCCAGCACGAGCTGCTCGACCAGATCAGTGCGGCGGAACGTGATCAACTGCTTTCTTTAGGCGTAGAGCGCCGGTTTAACGACGGTCAGCTCATTTTCCAACGGGGCGATCCCGGTAACAGCATGATGCTGGTGTTACAGGGACAGGTCAAAATCAGCATCCTGTCCGAAGAAGGCAAAGAATTGATTTTCACTATGATCCAACCGGGGGAGTGCTTCGGGGAGATCGCCCTGCTGGACGGTCACCCGCGCAGCGCTGACGCAACCGCCGTCGGCAAATGCACGCTGTACACGCTGACGCGCCAGGACTTTATCCCGTTCCTGGAAAGCCACCCGCGCATCATGATCAGTGTCATAGCGCTCTTGTGCCGGCGAATACGCACTTTGAGCGTGTTGACCGAACAGCAGGTGTTTGAAAACCTGCCGACCCGCCTGGCCCGATTGCTCATCAAACTGGCCGAGATCCAGGGCGTTGCGTTGCCGGCAGGCATCCGCATCGCCGACAAACTCTCTCAACAGGAGATCGGCAACCGCATCGCCGCCAGCCGTGAAAGCGTCAACAAGCAACTGCGCGTCTGGCGAGCCGAGGGACTGCTGACCGTCGAGCAGGGCTATATCACCCTCCTGCAACCCGCCGTATTGAAACGGCTGGCGAATTCAGCCTGATCAGCTCCTGAATTTCTCAGGACTTTCGCTCAATCTTCTCGATCAAGCGGGTTGATACACTGGAATACGCGGATTACGTAACTCATGACGTAAATACTCACTCCAGAGGTTGTTTTTAACTTGGTAGAGGGTTGTCTTCATCTT
>Ga0209507_1000450_pt1 | contig 46110 bp, 43 predicted proteins | sample AD_UKC028_MetaG_FD_184414 | JGI IMG/M metagenome (GOLD analysis project Ga0209507, IMG submission 184414) | Active sludge microbial communities of municipal wastewater-treating anaerobic digesters from USA - AD_UKC028_MetaG (SPAdes) (version 2) | ecosystem: Engineered > Bioreactor > Anaerobic >...
CCGACCGTGACCTTCTCCGGCCTGACCACGCCGGTCGCCGCGCTCGAAGGGCCGGCCTACTGGATCGGCCAGTTCTTCCCGGCCAGCTATTTCCTGATCGTCAGTCGCGGCACCTTCACCAAGGCGCTCGGCTTCGCCGACCTGATTCCGCAGTTCGTCGCGCTGGCCTGCTTCATCCCGGTGTTGACCGCGCTCTCGGTGGCGTTGCTCAGGAAGCAGGAGAAATAGCCATGCGTTTCGCGACGCTCGCCAATATCTACCGCCTGGGCTTGAAGGAATTGCAAAGCCTGCGCGCCGACAAGGTGCTTCTGGTGCTTATCTGCTGGGCCTTTTCGGGCGCTATCTACACGGCGGCGACCGGCGCCTCTCAGGAGCTGCGCAACGCGCCGATCGCGGTGGTTGATGAAGACCAGTCGCCGCTATCGCGGCGCATCGTCGACGCGTTTTACCCGCCGTATTTCCGTCCACCGCACATGATCGCGCTGAGCGAAGTCGATGCCGGCATGGATTCCGGGCGCTACAACTTCACGCTGGTCATCCCGCCCAACTTCCAGCATGACGTGGAGGCCGGGCGTACGCCGGACATCCAACTCAATATCGATGCGACGATCATGAGCCAGGCCTTCATCGGCGCCACTTACATCAACACCATCGCGCTCGGCGAGATCAACGAATACCTGACCGGCACGCGCGACAGTAGCGCGACGCCGATCAAACTGACCACTCGCGTGCGCTTCAATCCCAACCTGATCGGCGTCTGGTTCGGCGGCGTCATGGAAGTCATCAACAACGTCACCATGCTGACCATCATCCTGGTCGGTGCCGCCTTCATCCGCGAACGCGAGCACGGCACCATCGAGCACCTGCTGGTCATGCCGCTGACGCCGTTCGAGATCATGATGGCGAAAATCTGGGCCAACGGCCTGGCGGTGCTGCTCGGCGTCACTTTCGCGCTGCTGGTCATGGTGCAGCAGGTGCTGAAGGTGCCGATTGCCGGCTCGCTGCCGTTGTTCCTGGCGGCGGCCGCCTGCTACCTGTTCGCGGCGGCATCGATCGGCATCTTTCTCGGCACCCTGGCGCGTTCGATGCCGCAGTTCGGGCTGCTGGTCATCCTCTGCATCATCCCGCTGTTGATGCTTTCCGGCGGCGTATCGCCGCGCGAGAGCATGCCGGAGATCGTGCAGAACATCATGCTGGCCGCGCCGACCACCTACTTTGTCCGCCTGGCGCAGGCGATTCTCTACCGGGGCGCCGGCCTGGCCGTGATCTGGCGCGACCTGCTGGCCATGGTCGGCGTCGGCGCCTGCTTCTTCACGGTAGCGCTGCTGCGCTTCCGCAAGGCGGTGACGCAGACGCAGGTGTGATCAGATCTGGCTGAGCAGTTCCTGCTTCTTGGCGTTGAATTCCTGATCGGTCAGGATGCCCTTCTGGCGCAGGTCGGCCAGGCGCTCGATTTTGGCAAAGACATCGTCCTGCTGGCTTGAATTGCCGCCGTTGTAGGGGGCGGCATAGGCGATGTTGTCCGGCGGCTGGGTGAAATTCTGCTGTACCGGAGCAATGAAATTCTGCTGCGGTTGCGCGTAGCCATGGCCACTGACAATCGGCAGGCTGCTGACGCCGATGGTGCCGTACTGGCTGGAGAAGGTCAGCGAGTCGTTGCCGCCCTGTTGCTGCGAAACGCCGCCGATCTGGTTGTCGAGCGTGTCGTACACCGTTGTCTGGCCGTCGATTTCAACCGCCAGCCGGCGCGCACCGGGAAACACCGCATAACGGATGTTGTTCTGGCCGCCGCTGGAAGATGGCGAACCGAGATCGCCCGGCCACCATTGCCCGGCTGCGGCTGGCGAAACGAAGAGGTTGCCGACCGAAGACTGTTGGCCGGAAGATTGGTACTGCGACTGCGCCGGCTGAAAATAACCGGGCTGATTCATCAACTGGTTGGAAATTTCGCCGCACAGACCATCCACCTTGGACTTGAGGCCGTAGTTGAACATGTCGCCGACCATCGTCATGCCGCCCTGCATCCACTGGCCCGAGCCGCCGAGTTCAGGGTGGCTGAATTGCGCCATCGTGCCATTGCCGTTCATCACGGCATAGATCATGGCGATGACGGCATCGGTGCTGATGCCGTAGCGTTGGGATAAATTCTGGATGAACTGCTGCCCGTTGGGTGTGAATTGTTGCATGGCTGCTCCGGAAATTGGGGGGGAAGGGGTCGGGCCGGTCCTTGAAAGGACTCGCTGAATCTTGGCCGGGAGCGTGTCACCGGGAAGGCCGGACGATGTATTTGTGCCATTTTACAGGTCGGGCAGGGTGCCTGTCCGCTTTGCGACCCAATTGTCCGGTGTGCCGACAGGTTTGTGGTACGAAACCCGACTCGCCCATCATTATTTGTTGATATTGATCATGGGCAAGCGTCCGCTCGCCGTTCAGTATGGCACCCGCGCGTTGCCCTCTTGGCCGCGCTTTAGCTTCGATATGCCTATCCTCAGACAAGTATTCACGGCGGCTGCGGTCGCCGCCTTTTTTACCCAGGCCCTTGCCGCCGAGCCTGCCGAAAGGCAGTTCGAGGCCTTGGCGCGTTTGCCCGAGGCCAGCTTGCAGGCGCAGTCGGGGCAGCAAATCGAAGTTGATGTCGATCTGAGCGTCGACTCGGGCTTTACCGTCGAAGTGACAGGGGAGCGCGCGCTGGTTCGTTACCGGATGGCGTTCAATCAGGTTGCTGAAGGCTGGAGTTGGCGGCCACAGGCCGATCCTGCGGTCGACGACTATTACCGCTTCAAATTCCTGCCGCTGCAATCGGTGGCGGTCGAGCGCGGCACCTATGAGCACGAGGACAAGATCGGCGTGCCGCAGCAGATGAAAGTGAGCTGGCGCTATGACTACTTTCTCGCCTTCGAGAATCTCTACGATTTCTATACACGCCGCGTCGACGACGATGCAGGTTTCGCGGCCGATTTGCCGGCCAGCGTTGCGGCGCATCTTGGCATGCGTGCCAAGGCGCGCCTGAGCGAGCGGGTGGTCAGTGAAAGCACGACATTCTGGAAGGCCACTTACGGCAAGCCGACCGATTTCACGCTGAAGAAGCGCTACCTGATTGGCACGCTTGAATCGGTATCCTTCGTCGATCTGGAGAGCGGTACCGCGCTCTGCACCATCACCCGCGAGCGCAACGACTGTCTTGGGCGTTGATGGTCAGCGATAGACCAGCACCGGCACCTTGGAGTGGGTCAGCACCTTGTTGGTCTCGCTGCCGAGCAGGAAACCACTGATGCCGCGGCGCCCGTGCGAGGCCATGAAGATCAGGTCGCAGCCTGACTTCTCGGCAGCCTCGATGATCGCCTCGTAAGGCACGTCGCTGGTAGCTGTAATGGTCGCGCATTCAACGCCCGCATCGGCGCATTGCTTGGCGACTTCGCTCAGGTATTCGGCGGCCTGCTGTTCCGCCAGTTCGGCGAATTTTTCCGGAGTCGTCGGATCGATCAGCGCGCCCTCGCCGAAGTAGGCGATCGGATACTCGGGCTTGGCAAAGAACACCGTGACCCTGGCGCCTGCTTCCTTGGCGAAAGAAATTGCCCGCTTGGCAGTGGCTTGCGAGAGTTCCGAACCATCGGTGGGTACGAGAATGTGCTTGAACATGGGTTTCCTCCTCTGTGGGTCGCGCCGCAACGGCGGCCTTGTTGAGAGTCATGCTACGCCAAGTCGCGGTGAAGTGAAACAGGGCTTTGGCGAATCGCCGGAAGGCCCGGTAAAAGTGGGTGCCGGCACCCAAAAACATACGCCTCGGCATGGTATAAGGGAGCTTGTTTTTGCATGAGGCCAAGGAACATGTCCGAGAATTCTTCCGCTAGAAATCATGGCATCGACATCAATGGCATGAGCCCGCTCGAGAGCGCCGGCATGGCGGTCGGCAAGGCCGCCGATCCGTACGGGGTGACCGCCTCGCTGCTCAATGCGCAGGCGGCCTGGATGATGCATCCGCAGGAGCTGATGCGGGCCGCGAGCGCGCTGTCCGGCGACCTGATCGCGCTGCAGGCGCACCTGATGCGGCGCGCCATGGGCATGCCGTCGGCGGACGTCATCGCGCCGCACGCCGACGATGTGCGCTTCGCCGATCCGGTGTGGACCCAGGTGGCAACGTGGGACATCATCAAGGAGTGGTATCTGGCCTTCACCCACCGCCTGCAGGACATGTATTTCGAAACGCCCGGCCTGTCGGACAAAGAGCGCCGTCGCGCCGCATTCTGGTCGCGCAAATGGCTGAACATGGTGGCGCCGACCAACTTCTTCTGGCTCAACCCCGTGGCCATGGAACGCTTTATCCGGACGCGCGGCGAGAGCGCTGCACGCGGCTTCCAGAATTTCCTGCGCGATGCTCAGGCGAAGAACATCCAGATGGTCGAACCGGATGCCTTCGTCGTCGGCAAGGATCTGGCGACGACGCCGGGCAAGGTCGTATTCCGCAACCGGCTGGTTGAACTCATCCACTACGCGCCCACCACCGAAAAGGTGCGCGCGACGCCGATCGTCATCGTCACGCCGTGGATCAACAAGTTCTACATCCTCGACCTGACGGCGAAGAAGAGCATGGTCAAATACCTGACCGATCAGGGTTTCTCGGTCTTCATCACGAGTTGGAAAAATCCGGATGCCGACATGGCCGAGGTCCGTCTCGACGATTACCTGCTCGAAGGCGTGAACGAGGTCGTCCGCGTGGCCTGCGATTTCTGCAAGCAGCCCAAGGTCCATCTGGTCGGCTACTGCATTGGTGGCACGCTGGTGGCGACCTACATGGCCTGGGCCAACCGGCGTTTCGGCAACGACCAGGTGCCGGTGGCGCACTGGACGTTGTTTACGACCCTGACCGATTTCGCGCATCCCGGCGACATCGATGTCTTCATCGACGAAGCCTGTGTCGGCGCGCTCGACGAAACGATGGCCAAGAAGGGTTACCTAGACGGCAGCGAAATGGCGTCCTCGTTCCGCCTGCTGCGCTCGAATAGCCTGATCTGGCATTACTGGGTCAGCAGCTACCTGATGGGCGAGGATCTGCCGCCGTTCGACGTGCTGTTCTGGAACGTGGATACGACGCGCATGCCGCGTGCCATGCATTCCTACTACCTGCACGAGATGTACCTGAACAACAACCTGATCAAGCGCGACAAACTGACCATCGCCGGCGAGCCGATCGACCTCGACCGCATCGTCCAGCCGCTTTACGTGGTGACGGCGGAGGACGACCATATTGCGCCGTGGAAGCAGTGCTACCGCATCCGCAAATACATCAACGTGCAGGCCACGGTGCGCTTCGTGCGCTCCAGTTCGGGCCATATCCTCGGCATCGTCAATCCGCCGGTCAACCCGCCCAAGCGCTCGTACTGGATCGGCGAGCCCGAGCGCAACGAGCACTGGGAGCACTGGTTCGACCGTGCCGAGCACATGCCAGGCAGCTGGTGGGAAGACTGGATCGTGTGGCTCGGCGGGCGTTGTGGCGACCTGGTCGATGCCTATCCGGCAGCCAGCCGCGCTTACCCGGCGCTGGCCGAGGCGCCTGGCACCTACGTGCTGGAGAAATAGTCCTCGCTGCTTCGCATCGGCGCGCCACGACGCCGCGCCGATACTATTCACGCGCTTTTTGACGGTGGTCAAGGAGTAGGCCGTCGCGCATCCCGAGAATGGGCTCCATTGCCACGCCGTGAGTTAGCCCATGACCACAATCCGCACTTTCATGACCGACGATCATCGGCATTGCGACGATCTTTTCGCCGAGGCCGAGCAGGCGCTCGGCAAGAAAAACCTGCCGGCAGCGACGGCGGCCTTCGCACATTTTCGCGGCGCGCTACTGGCGCATTTCGATTGCGAGGAAAAAACCCTGTTTCCTACCTTCGAAGCAAAGACCGGCATGCGCATGGGGCCGACCCAGGTGATGCGCATGGAGCACAGCCAGATGCGCTCACTGCTCGACCAAGCCCTTGCCGCGCTGGAACGGGGTGATTCCGACGATTACCTCGGTCTGGCAGACACCCTGCTGATCATGATGCAGCAGCACAACATGAAGGAAGAGAATATCCTCTACCCGATGTGCGACCAGCATCTGGCCGCCGAAGCGCCGGAAATTCTGGCTCACCTTGAAAGCGAGCTGACCGAAGCATGACCCACCCGAAAAGCACACATGTCGTCGACGCCCGCTACATGGAGCCGCCCGAGCCCTTCGTGCACACCATGGAAATGCTCGATACCCTGAAGCCCGGCGAAAAAATGCTCCTCCTGCTCTTTCGCGAGCCGCACCCGCTTTACAAGGTGCTGCGGCAGAACGGATATACCTACGATACCGAACTGGTGTCCGACGGCACCTTCGAAATCCTGATCTGGCGCTGAGCCGGCAGCCGCATGCAGGCACTGCTGTCTTTCGACAAGGCTCCCCCGTTCGCGGCGCCACTGCGCTTTTTCCTGACGGCCCCCTTGTTTGCATTGCTGGCCGGCGTGCTGCTCCTGGTGGAAGGTGAGAGCATGTTCGCTTCGCGCTGGACCCCGGGCCTGCTGGCGGCAACCCACCTCGTCACGGTCGGCTTCATGCTGCAAGTCATGCTCGGCGCGCTGATCCAGATCCTGCCGGTGGTGGCCGGCGCCAACCTGCGCCACCCGCTGGTGGTCGCGCGCTGGCTGCATGGCGGGCTGTCGGGCGGCGCGCTCCTGCTCGCCGCCGGTTTCCAGTTCGGCCAGCCTACCTTGCTGGCTGCCGCCGCGCTGGTTCTCGGGGCGAGCATCGCGATGTTCCTGCTCGTTACCTGGCGGGCGCTGGCTGGTGTCCCGTCGACCAGCCCGACCATCCGCGGCCTCAAGTTTGCGCTGTTCGGCCTGGCCGGCGCCGTCGCGCTCGGCATTGTGTTGGCGCTGGCGCTCGCCCGCGGCTGGGCCGTGCCGTGGCAGGCGCTGACCGACCTGCATGCCGCCTGGGCACTGGGTGGCTGGGCCGGCATCCTGCTGGCGGCGATGGCCTATGTCGTGGTGCCGATGTTCCAACTGACGCCTGGCTACCCGGCGCGGCCCAGTTGGTGGCTCCCGCGCGTCATGCTCGGGCTGGTGCTGAGCTGGACGCTGGCGGTGCTGTTCGAATGGCCGCTGGCGATTCGTCTGCTGCAAGGGCTGACGGCCTTGGCCGGCATCGCTTTCGCGGCGCTGACCTTGCGCCTGCAGAGCCAGCGTCGCCGTGCGCGCGCGGATGCCACTTATCGCTACTGGCAACTGGGACTGTTCAGCGCGGTTTTTGGCCTTTTTTTGCCGTTGACCGCAACTGTCTGGCCGGCGCTCGCCGAATTGCCCGGATTCAGCCTCGTGGTCGGCATCCTGTTGCTGGCCGGCGGCTTCATGTCCTTTATCGTCGGCATGCTCTACAAGATCGTACCGTTCCTCGCCTGGCTGCACCTGCAGAATACCTGCGGCGGGCAGGCGCCGAACATGAATCGATTGCTGCCCGAAACCGCCATGCAACGTCAGATGAACGCGCATGCCCTGGCCGTGGCGCTTTTGCTGGCGGCTGTGGTCTGGCCATGGCTGGTACGGCCGGCGGGTGCCGCGCTCGCGCTGGCCGGTGGCTGGTTGTTCTACAATCTGTGGGGTACCGTCGGCCGCTATCGCCGGCATCTCGCGAAAGTCGTTGCGGCATGAGTTATCTCGCCCTCAAGCATCTCCACGTTACCTGCGTCGTCATCAGCGGCCTCGGTTTTTCCCTGCGCGGCTGGTGGATGCTGAGCGGATCGCCGCTGTTGCGGGCGCGCCTGACCCGCGTCGTGCCGCATGTCGTCGATAGCCTGCTGCTCGGCAGCGCACTGATCATGGCCTGGCAGAGCGGCCAATATCCGTTTGCGCAGGGTTGGCTGACGGCGAAGCTCTGTGGCCTGGTGGTCTACATCCTGTGCGGCACAATGGCCCTCAAACGCGGCAAGACGCCGCGCCAGCGGCTGCTGTTCCTGATACTGGCGCTGGCCGCGTTCGCCTACATCGTCGGTGTCGCGCTGACGCGCAATCCGCTGCTTTACGCGCGGTGATTCATCAGCGCCTTGAGGCCGGCGACGTCAAGGATGCGGATGTGTTTCTGCTGGACGGCGATGAAACCTTCTTCCTGGAAGCGCGAGAAGGCGCGCGAGACGGTTTCCAGCTTGAGGCCGAGGTAGCTGCCGATTTCCTCGCGTGTCATGCGCAGATAGAACTCGGCGTGCGAAAAGCCGCGCGCCGTGAAGCGCTGCGACAGATTGAGCAGGAAGGCGGCGAGGCGCTCTTCGGCGCGCATGGTGCCAAGCAGCATCATGACGCCATGGTCGCGCACGATCTCGCGGCTCATCACCTTGTGGAAATGGTGCTGCAGAGTGTGGATTTCTCGCGACAGGCTTTCCAGCCGCGAGAACGGGATGGCGCAGATTTCGCTGTCTTCGAGGGCGACGGCGTTGCAGGTATGGTGTTCACTGCTGATGCCGTCGAGACCGAGCAGTTCGCCAGCCATCTGGAAGCCAGTGACCTGTTCGCGTCCATCTTCGAGCAGCACGTCGGTTTTGAAAAAGCCGCTACGGATCGCGTAGATGGCGTCGAAGGGCACACCGGAGCGGTAAAGGTGCTCGCCGCGCTTGAGGCGGCGCCGGGTCGACACCAAGTCGTCGAGTCGTTCGAGCTCCTCGATGCTAAGCCCGAACGGCAGGCACAGTTCGCGCAGATTGCAGTTCGAACAGGCCGTCTTGATGACGGAGAGGGAGATTGTGTTGGTAGCGGAATTGGGGGGCATCAGGAACCCGTGTAAGCTTGATCCAAGTCAACCGTAAAGTCGCCGCATCCGAACATAATCCGACCTACTCTTGGTGGTATGTTTAATGAATTTTGCAACTGAAAACCTCGTATTCGATCCCCAGATCATTCGCCGTTTCGACGTCAACGGCCCTCGCTACACGTCCTATCCAACCGCCGACCGCTTCGTCGAGGCGTTCGACTCGGATGCGGCCAAGCTGTGGCTGAGCAAACGAAATATCGGCGGAATCAGCCGACCGCTATCATTATACTTCCACATCCCTTTCTGTAACACCATTTGCTATTACTGCGCCTGCAACAAGATTATCACCAAGGATCACGGGCGCAGCGCCAAGTACCTGAAGTACCTGGCCAAGGAGGTTGCGCTGCAGAGCGAATACCTGGACGGTAATCGCGAAGTCATCCAGTTGCACTGGGGTGGTGGTACGCCGACCTTCCTGTCGCACGACGAGATGCGGCAGTTGATGGACGCCACGCGCAAGCACTTTAAGCTGCTCGATGGCGGCGAATATTCGATCGAGGTCGACCCGCGCAAGGTTGACCGCGCTACGGTCGCGTTGCTCGGCGAACTTGGGTTCAACCGCATGAGCGTCGGCGTTCAGGATTTCGATGAAAAGGTCCAGCAGGCCGTCAACCGCATCCAGAGCGAGGAAGAAACCGCCAACGTGATCGACGCGGCGCGCGCCAACGGCTTCAAGTCGGTTTCCGTCGACCTGATCTACGGCTTGCCGCACCAGACGGTGATGGGCTTCAACCGCACGCTGGAGCGCGTGCTGGCGATGGACCCTGACCGCCTGTCGATCTACAACTACGCGCACCTGCCGAGCCTGTTCAAGCCGCAGCGGCGTATCGCCGAGCCGGATCTGCCGTCGGCCGACGCCAAACTGCAAATCCTGGCGCTGGCGATCCGCAAACTGACCGAAGCCGGTTACGTCTTCATCGGCATGGATCACTTCGCCAAGCCCGACGACGAACTGGCGGTGGCCCAGCGCCAGGGGCGCCTGCACCGCAATTTCCAGGGCTATTCGACTTACGCCGACTGCGACATGCTGTCCTTCGGTATTTCGTCCATCGGCAAGGTCGGGCCGACCTACAGCCAGAACGTCAAGACCCTGGACGAATACTACGACCGCCTTGACGCCGGGATGCTGCCAGTGTTTCGCGGCATCGAGCTGACTGCCGACGACATCCTGCGCCGTTCCATCATCCAGGCGTTGATGTGCCATTTCGAACTGTCCATCGAGTCGATCGAAAGCGCGCATTTGATCGATTTCCACAAGTATTTCGCGGGCGAACTCGACGATCTCAAGGAAATGGAGCACGCCGGCCTGCTCAAGGTCGAGCGCGAGTGGATTACCGTGCTGCCGCCGGGGCGCATGCTGGTGCGCATCATCTCCATGGTCTTCGACCGCTACCTGCGGGCAGACCGCCAGCGGACCCGTTACTCGAAAGTGATCTGATTCGCGTGCAAGCGACGCGGAGGGCGGGTAAACTGCTTGTTTCCGCCTGAACCAACGTTGCACGATGCCTGATTCCGCTTACTTAGCCCTGTTCCTCGTCGGACTGCTGGGTGGCACGCACTGCGTCGGCATGTGCGGCGGCATCGTCGGCGCACTCTCGCTGGGGGCGCCTGCGCGTTGGTCCATGCACCTCGCTTACAACGCCGGCCGCATCATTTCATATGCCGCCGCCGGCGCGCTGGCCGGAGCCCTCGGCGCCGCCAGCCTGAGTCTTGACGGACAGGCGCCGGTACGTCTGACACTCTATCTGCTGGCCAATCTGATGCTGGTCGCGCTCGGCCTCTATTTGCTGGGTGTGACACGGGCGCTGGCCTTTACCGAGCGAGCAGGCCAGCATCTATGGCGGCTGATCCAGCCCTTGACGCGCCGTTTCCTGCCGGCACGGACAATTGCTCAGGCTTTCCCGCTGGGTTTACTTTGGGGCTGGTTGCCTTGCGGGCTGGTTTATAGCGCGTTGGCGACGGCGCTCAGCGCCGGGTCGCCCGGGCGCGGTGCCTTGCTGATGCTGGCTTTCGGCTTGGGCACGTTGCCAAATCTGCTGCTGGCGGGCATCCTGCTGGCAAGGCTCAACGAATTCGTGCGGCGCCCGGTGGTGCGTATCGCTTCCGGCCTGCTGGTGTTGGGCTTCGGCATCTACGGTTTGGTCGGTTTGATGCGTATGCTGCACTGGATCTAGGAGAAACCATGACGATGAAAATCCTGCTGGCGGTAGATGGTTCGGATGTTGCGTTGCGCGCGGTCGACCACCTGATCGGCCATGTTTCCTGGTTTCGCGAAATGCCGGAAATTCACCTGCTGCACGTGCAGCCGCCGATTCCCGTCGGACGTGCGCTGGCACATGTGAGCAAGGAGACGCTGCATGACCATTACCTGGAAGAGAGTCGTGAGCACCTGCGCGAGGCCCAGCAGAAGCTCGATGCGGCCGGCCGCTTTCATACCACGCATGTCCACGTCGGCCAGGCGGCAGAGGTGATCGCCAAGGTGGCGGGTGAACTGGCCTGCGATCTGATCGTCATGGGGACGCATGGCCGGGGCGGCGTCGCCGGACTGGTCATGGGCTCGGTCGCTTCCCGCGTGCTGCATCTCGCGCCATGCCCGGTGTTGCTGGTCAAATGAACGAAACGGCGGACGGTCGCGTCGTCGAGTTTGCGATTGCCGGGATGACCTGCGCGGCGTGTTCGGCGCGTCTGGAAAAAGTACTCAACCGTCAGCCGGGCATTCAGGCCAACGTGAACCTGGCGGCCGAGCGGGCGCGCGTGCGTCTGGCCGGCGTGGCGGACGAAGCGGCGGTCGTCGCTGCAGTGGCCAAGGCCGGCTTCGCAGCCAGCCTGGTGGACAAGGACACGCGAGAACGCGAAAAGGCGCGCCGTGCCGCCGACTACCGGCGCGAGATCAACCGCTTCCGGATCGCCGTGGCATTGACGTTGCCGCTGGTCGGCCAGATGCTCTTCATGTTTGGCGATGCGCATCACCATCCCGAATTGCCGCGCTGGCTGCAACTGCTACTGGCGACGCCGGTGCAGTTCTGGATCGGCTGGCGTTTCTACGACGGCGCATACAAGGCGCTGCGCGGCGGTGGCGCCAACATGGATGTGTTGGTGGCGCTGGGGACCAGCATGGCCTGGGGTTTCTCGGCCGTGGTGACGTTGTTCGGCCTAGATCAGCATGTGTATTTCGAGGGTGGCGCGGCGGTCATTACGCTGGTGCTGCTCGGCAAGCTGCTCGAGGCGCGGGCCAAGGCGCGCACCTCGGAGGCCATCGAGTCGCTGATCCGCCTGCAGCCCAAGACAGCACGTATCGAGCGCGACGGCCAGTGGGTCGAGATTGCGGTCGATGCGTTGATGCCCGGCGATGTCTTCATGGTACGCCCGGGCGACAGTGTGCCGGTCGATGGCGAGGTCGTCGACGGCATTTCCAACATCAACGAGGCGATGCTGACCGGCGAGAGCATGCCGGTAGCCAAGGCGGTTGGCGACAAGGTGTTCGCGGCCACCGCCAACGGGCAGGGCGTTTTGCGCTGCCGGGCGACCGGCGTTGGCGAGCAGACGCTGCTGGCTGGCATCATCCGCATGGTCGGCGAAGCGCAGGGTTCCAAGGCACCGGTGCAGCGGCTGGCCGACCGGATTTCGGCGATCTTTGTACCGGTGGTGTGCGTCATCGCATTGGCTACATTTACCGGCTGGTGGCTGCATACCGGCGAATTTGCCGAGGCGCTGGTCAATGCCGTGGCTGTGTTGGTCATTGCCTGCCCGTGCGCGCTCGGGCTGGCGACGCCGACGGCGATCATGGTCGGCACCGGGCAGGGCGCGCGGGCCGGCATCCTGGTCAAGAACGTCGAAGCGCTGGAGCGGGCGGAGAAGATCGCCGTTCTCGCCCTGGACAAGACCGGCACGCTGACTTGTGGCGAGCCGACGGTGACCGACATTGTGCCGCTGGCGGCCGGTGAGGAAGACGCCGTGCGCCTGGCGGCCGCGCTGGAGCAAGGTTCGGAACATCCGCTGGCGCGGGCAGTGCTGGCGCGGGCTGCTGCGGTCGACCTGCCAAAAGTGGCAAATTTCAAGGCTGCTCCAGGTCACGGCGTGGCCGGTGAGGTCGACGGCAGATCGCTGCGACTCGGCTCGCCGGCTTGGCTGGGCATGGCCGATGACGTGGCAGTCATGCGGCTCCAGCAGGCAGGCCGTACCGTGGTCGTGCTGGAAGAGAGCGGTAGCGCGCTGGCCTTGCTGGCGATTGCCGATACCTTGCGGCCGACCTCGCGCCCGGCCGTCGAGCGCCTGCGTGCGCGCGGCATCCGTGTCGTCATGCTGACCGGCGACAATGCGGCGACGGCGGCGGCGATCGCCCATGAAGCGGGGATCGAAGAATTCCGCGCCGGCATCCTGCCCGGCGACAAGGCGGCGGCGGTTGCCGAGCTGAAAACCGGCGGGCTGGTGGCGATGGTCGGCGACGGCATCAACGACGCGCCGGCCCTGGCGGCGGCCGATGTCAGTTTCGCTATTGGCGCCGGTTCCGACGCAGCGCTGGAGGTCGCCGACCTGACCCTGATCCGCAACGACCTGCATGGGGTGGACGATGCCATCGAGCTGTCGCGGGCGACGCTCGGCAAGATTCGCCAGAATCTCTTCTTTGCCTTTATCTATAATGTATTGGGGATTCCGCTGGCGGCCTTCGGCGAGCTGAATCCCGTCATTGCCGGCGCAGCGATGGCCATGAGTTCGGTGTTCGTGGTGTCGAATTCCCTGTTGCTCAAGCGCTGGCATCCGAAGGCCCGCTAGGCACTTGAAGGGGGTTGTCTGCAAGCAAACGAAAAACTGGCATTTTACGAGGCGCTGCTGGAAAGCATGCAGCGCGTCGTCTATTGCCTGAATCTCGAAAATGGGCGTTTCGAATATATATCGAGCGCCGCCGCCGCACTCTTCGGCCTCGATACGGATGCGGTGCGCGATGCCGGGATGGATCTGGTCAGCCAGCACATGCTGCCGGGTGATTTCGACGCGGTCATGGCGCACATCGCGGAAGTCGCGGCGGCCAACCCCGGGCAGCGCGTGTCGCTGAACGCGCAGTATCGCGTGCAGGGCGCCAATGGCCGGGTCAGGCATTGCCACGATTCGATGACCCTGGACGTGGATGCGACCGGCCGGGCGCTAATGGCTTTCGGCGTTGCCGTCGATGTCAGCCGGCGGGTGCTGGCCGATGTCGCCATGCATGAGAAGGAAGCGCAGTTCCGGGCCACCATGGAGGCGGCGCAGGTCGGCATCTTCGTGTTGCAGGATGGCCTGTTCCGCTACGTCAATCCTTTCCTGGTGCGCCTGTGCGGCTATACGGAAGAAGAATTGCTGGACGGACTCGGGCCGCTCGATCTGATCGTGCCCGAGCAGCGCGAATTCGTGCGCAAGCAGATTCAGTTGCGGGCCGCCGGCGAGCCAGGCCGGCCCTATGAACTGACGGCGATGCGCAAGGACGGCAGCACCCTGCCGATCATGATCATGGGCTCCCCCTCGACTTACGAGGGGCAACCGGCCTCGGTCGGCACCCTGACCGATATTTCGGCCCAGAAGGATGCCGAGCGACGCGCCCGGGAACTGGCCGATTTCGATCCCCTGACCGGTTTGCCCAACCGCCGCCTGCTCAATGACCGCTTCTGCCAACTGTTGGCCAGTGCCGAGCGCGAGGGATCGGAAATCGCGCTGATCTTCCTCGATCTCGATCACTTCAAGCGGGTCAACGACTCGCTCGGCCACAGCGTCGGAGACGAACTGTTGCGCGCTGTCGCTCATCGTCTGTCGTCGGTCGTGCGCAAGGTGGATACGCTGGCCCGTCTCGGCGGCGACGAGTTCATCATCGCCTTGCCCGGCATTCGTGCCGGGGCGGCTGCCGAAGTCGCCGGCCGTTTGTTGGAAGTCTGTGCGACGCCGTTTTCGGTCGGCGGTCACGATCTGATCATCACGCCGTCGCTGGGCATCAGCCTCTATCCCGATGACGGCCGCGATTTCGAGATCCTGCTGCGCAATGCCGACGCCGCGATGTACAAGGCCAAGGAGGCGGGGCGCAACGCGTTCCGCTTCTATTCCAGCGAGATGAACGTGGCAACGCTCAAGCATCTCCTGATGGAGAGCGGTTTGCGCCGCGGCCTGGGAGCCCGCGAATTCGTGCTTCACTACCAGCCCCTGGTGCATGTCGAAACCGGCGACATCATCGGGGTCGAGGCGCTGATCCGTTGGCAGAACCCGGATGCCGGGCTGGTGGCCCCGGATCAGTTCATTCATGTGGCCGAGGACATCGGCCTGATCAACCCGATCGGCGAATGGGTGTTGCGCGAAGCCTGCCGCCAGTTGCGTGCCTGGCAGGATGCCGGTTTGCCGACCTTGATGATTGCGGTCAACGTCTCGCCGGTTCAGTTTCGCCAGCCTGGTTTTGTCGATACGGTGGCCGGCGCGCTTGCCGCTTCCGGGCTGAACCCCCGCTTCCTCGAACTGGAATTGACCGAACGGACCGTGATGCAGGATGCCGAGCAGACGCTCGACACCTTGCTGGAGCTGAACCGGATGGGCGTCGAACTGGCGGTCGACGATTTCGGCACCGGTTATTCATCGCTCGCTTATCTGAAACGCTTTCCGGTAGGCAAGCTGAAGATCGACCGTTCGTTCATCCGCAATCTGGAATTCGACATGGATGACCGGGCGATCACCTCGACCATACTCAGCATGGGCCGCGGCTTGCGCCTCGAGGTGCTGGCCGAGGGGGTCGAGACGCAACAGCAGTACGACATTCTGCGGAGTTTTGGTTGCGAACTGGTGCAGGGCTACCATTTCAGCCGCCCATTGCCACCCGAGCAGTTCGTCGCATTTTTGAAGAATTACAGTTCGTCTGGCAAGGAGTAGCGCATGGAAAGCAGCATCATCAAGGTCGGCGGCATGAGCTGCCAGGGGTGTGTCAAGAACATCGGCGGCGTCCTGTCCGCCATGCCCGGGGTCGCGTCGGCCGAGGTGTCGCTCGAAGCGGGAGAGGCGCGGGTCGCTTTCGATCCGCAGGTGGTCACGCGCAGCGCCTTGGTGGCAGCGATCGAGGATGCAGGCTTCGACGCCGAGTGAGCTAAACTCGCTGGCAGAAATTAACCCGAGAGAACAGTCGTGACAGAAAAAAAACCAAGGCTTACCGCGCTTTCGCACGGTGGCGGTTGTGGTTGCAAGATCGCCCCGGGCGTGCTGCAGAAGCTGCTGGCCGGCATCAAACCCGGCATCATTCCTCCGCAACTACTGGTCGGCACCGAAACCAGCGACGACGCGGCGGTTTACCAGATCAACGCGCAGCAGGCCATCGTCGCGACGACCGATTTTTTCATGCCTATCGTCGACGACCCCTACGATTTCGGGCGCATCGCGGCGACCAACGCCATTTCCGACGTCTATGCCATGGGCGGCACGCCGCTCTTCGCGCTGGCGCTGGTCGGCATGCCGCTCAACGTTCTGCCGCTGGAGACCATCGGCAAGATTCTCGAAGGCGGCGAGGCGGTGTGCCGGGCCGCCAGCATCCCGATTGCCGGCGGCCATACGATCGATTCGGTCGAGCCGATCTACGGCCTGGTCGCCATCGGCCTCATCAATCCGGCTCATCTGAAGCGCAATTCCGGCGCCCGGCCGGGCGACCGCCTGATTCTCGGCAAGTCGCTCGGAGTTGGCGTCTATAGCGCGGCGCTCAAGAAAGACAAGCTGAGCGAAAGCGATTACGAAGTGATGGTCGCCAGCGCCACCCAGCTCAACACGCCGGGGCCGGTGCTGGCCTGCCTCGACGGGGTGCATGCGGTGACCGACGTCACCGGCTTCGGTCTGCTTGGGCACCTGATGGAGGTGTGCAAGGGCAGCGCCGTGCGGGCTAGGGTCGATTTTTCGGCCATGCCGTTGCTGAGCCGCGCGCTGGAATTCGCCGATGCCGGCTATGTGACCGGCGCTTCGGCGCGCAACTGGGCCAGCTACGGGGATGCGGTGCAATTGGGCGCCGGCCTTGGCGACAACGAGCGGGCGCTGCTGACCGACCCGCAGACTTCGGGTGGGCTGCTGGTTTCGTGTACGCCGGAGACGGTGACCGAGGTTTTGTCGATCTTCCTGCAGCAGGGTTTTTCGCATGTTTCGGTGATCGGCGAAGTGATCGAGGGCGAGCCGGGGATCGATGTCGGCTGAACGCGAAGCCGAAAGCCAACGAGGTTTTGATGCACCCTGACGCCACCTGCGCGTGGAGCGGAGCGCCTCGGCGTAGCCTACAGATAGCCCGCGCTTCGATTCATGCACCAGTCGGGCGCAAGCCCCAAAACAGTAAATAGTTGTTTCCGATTTGTAAATGCGATATATTCGCATTTACATTCAGGAGTCAGCCAGCCATAACGCTCAGCCAGCAAGGTTCTGAAAAAAGCTGTTTGAGCGAGCCTGTGGCGACAAATTTCAGCCGGCTCCCGCGATGCTCGCCGCCTAGCGGCGACGACTCGCGCCGAACAGCAGATTCGGCAAGCCAGCCCTTCAGCCAGCCAGCCTCCCCGATAACGAGCTGAAGGAATCTGCCTGTGAAAAACAAGAGGGTAATGGCGAAAGCGTGCGCGCTTTCGTCGTCGGTCGCCGCCGAGGCGGCGGTGGAAAAGCGAAAGTTGTTGCCGCTGGGGGCGATGGTGGTCGCCGGCCTGCTCGGGGCAACCGATACGGTGCTGGCCGAGGAGGAAAAAACCCTGTCGGCGGTGACGGTGACGGCAAACGCCGAGCAGCAGCCGGACGGCCTGCGCGCGACCAGGACACGCGTTGGGCGCGTGGAGCAGGATCCGCACGATCTGCCACAGTCGATCGTCACCGTGACGCGTTCGCTGATGGATGAGCAGGAGACCAATACGCTGCGCGAAGCGCTGCGCAACGTTCCCGGCATCTCGTTCAATGCCGCCGAGGGCGGGCGTTCCGGCGACAACATGATGCTGCGCGGTTTCTATACCTTCGGTGACATCTATCTCGACGGGATTCGCGATACCGCACAATACAACCGCGAAACCTTCAATCTGGAACGGGTAGAAGTGTTGCGCGGTGCCGCCGCCATGCTGTTCGGGCGCGGCCAGGCCGGGGGCGTCATCAATCAGGTGAGCAAGACGCCGATGCTCTACGGCATCAACACGGCCGGTGTCGGCGTCGGTACGGATGGCTATGCCGCCTTCAATGCCGACCTCAACCAACGCATCGGCGATACCACGGCAATCCGTATCAACATGATGGCGCGCGAGGAAGACAGCGCGCGTTCCAATCCGGTGAGCGGCACCACGCCGCACATCCAGCGCGCCGGCTTCGCGCCGAGTATTTCATTCGGCCTGGGTACCGAACACGAAGTCAATCTCAGCTATTACTACCTGACGACCAGCGACCGGCCGGACTACGGCATACCTTTCAACAGCGCAACCAAGCGGCCCAACGAGGCATACGCGAAAGCCAACGCCTATTGGGGGGTAAATGGCAATTTCGACAACAGCGATACCAATATCGTCACCCTGAATTACCTCTACACGATCGCCCCGGACACCCAGTGGCGCACCGTGGTGCGCGGCGCGAACTACAAGCGTTCTTACTGGGCGGTGGCGCCGCAGGGTGGGGCGCCGACTGCGTACAGCCTGGCATCGCAGGCCAAAACGCGCGAAACCGATACCGACAACTTCGCTTTCCAGAGCGATTACAGCACCACTTTCATGACCTTCGGTCTGAAGAACGAGTTTCTGGCTGGTTTTGAATATCTCTATGAGGACAACAAGCGCTGGGGTCTGCGCAACCTGGGCACCGCGACCCGGCCGATCTACCAGTCCGGCCAGTTCACCGGGGCGCCGAGCACCTATACCGGAAACAGCTACAGTCTCTTCGTCCAGGATGCGCTGGAGTTCGTCCCGAACTGGAAGGCCCTGGTCGGCATCCGTCGCGACGAAATCCGTGCCGATTACGTCTCGGTTGCCGGTACGACGAGCAATGCGTTTTCCGGCAACTTCGGCGAGTGGAGTTTCCGTACCGGCATTTCCTGGCAGCCCGATCCGGCGCAACACTATTACCTGAGCTACAGCGACACCTTCAGCCCGACCGCCGACCTCTATCAATTGTCCGGCAATGCCAACCCGCCGGAGCGCGGCGAGGTCGTCGAACTGGGTGCCAAGTGGCTGTTGTTCGACGGCGATCTGGCGCTGCGCACGGCGATTTTCAGTGCAGAGAAGACCTGGGAACGCAGCACCGACCTCGATTCGCCACAGTATTCCATCCTGACCAAGAAGCGCCGCACCAACGGCGTGGAGGTCGAAGTTGCCGGGCGCATCACCGACAAGTGGGAAGTGTTCGGCGGCCTCGCCTTCATGAGCGCGGAGATTCTCGAAATCGCCCCGGGCGCCAACCGGAACTTCCTGCATCAAACGCCACGCAACACGCCGGAACAGACGGCCAACCTGTGGACGACCTACCAGCTATTCGATGGCTGGAAGATCGGCGGCGGCGCCGAGTTCAAGAGCGAGCGTTATGGCTACCAGCCGGCCGCCGCCGGCACCGCCGTGTTTGCGCCGAACATCGCGCCGTCCTATGTCGTGTGGAACGCGATGGTCGCCTACGAGCAGCCCAAGTACAACATCAAGCTGAACATCCAGAACATCTTCGACAAGCTGTATTACGACGCGATCTACGACAACGGCGGTTTCGTCTATGTCGGCCAGCCGCAGCGTTTCATCCTGAGCGCCGAATACAAGTTCTAGGCGCATCGCCCACCCAGCCCCCGTCGCCTCGCGTGGCGGGGGCTTCTGCTTGAGGAAGCCATGTTGATCACCATCGACGACGTTCTGACTCCCGAAGAACTGGTCACCGCCCGCGACCTGCTGTCGCGGTCGACCTGGTCGAACGGGCAAATTACCGCCGGCCTGCAGGCGGCCAAGGCCAAGAACAACGAGCAACTTGCCGAGAGCGCCGAACACCTGCCGGCCTTGCGCCACCTGGTGCTCAAGGCGCTCGGCCGCAATGCCATGTTCTTTACCGCCGCCCTGCCGCTCAAGATCCTGCCGCCCTTCTTCAACCGTTACGGCGGTGACAGCAACTACTACGGCTTCCATACCGATAACGCGATGCGCCAGTTGCCCGACGGCAGCGGCTACGTGCGCGCCGACGTTTCGGCAACCTTGTTTCTCTCCGATCCCAACGAGTACGAGGGCGGCCTGCTGACCATCGAGGACACCTTCGGCAAGCATGGGGTCAAGCTCAAGGCCGGTAGCATGGTCGTCTATCCATCGACTTCGATCCACGAGGTGGCGCCGGTGACGAAGGGCGAGCGCGTTGCCTGCTTCATGTTCATGCAGAGCATGGTGCGCGACCCCGGCCAACGCCGCCTGCTGTTCGACATGGACATGGCGCTCCTCGGGCTGCGCGAGACGCACGGCGACACTGACCCGGTGGTGCGCCTGACCGGCTGCTACCACAACCTGCTGCGGCGCTGGGCCGACAGCTGATGTTCCAGGCCCCGCTACTCGACGGTATCCCGCGCGATATCGTCGCCCTGACCGACTACGAGGCCTATGCGCGCCGCCGGCTCGACGACAACGCCTGGGCTTATCTTGATGGCGCCGCCGCCGATGAAATTACCCGTGGCTGGAACCGGGCCGCCTTCGACCAACTTGCCTTGCTGCCGCGCGTGCTGGCCGATGTCGCCGGCGGTCACTGCCGGACGACGCTGCTCGGTCGCCAACTGCCCAGCCCGGTGATGCTGGCCCCCGTCGCCTGGCAAAAGCTGTTTCATCCCGGTGGTGAACAGGCAAGCGCCTATGCCGCCTCAGCGCTGGGGGCTGGCATGATACTCAGCACCCTGAGCAGTTGCGGCCTCGAAGAGGTTGCCGCCGCGGCGCGCCAGGGCGGCGAAGGGCCGCGCTGGTTCCAGCTCTACCTGCAACCCGAGCCCAGCCTGAACGCCGAACTCGTGCAGCGTGCCGAGGCCGCCGGCTATGAAGCGATCGTCTTCACCGTCGATGCGCCGCTGCATGGCATCCGCAACCGCGAGCAGCGGGTCGGTTTCCAGCTGCCGCCGGATATCGAGGCGGTACTTCTGCGGCGCCCGCAGCGGCCTGACGATGCCGCAGGCGCTGCCCGGCGGGCACATTCGGACAGCGAAAAGCGCCGTCAGCGCGGGCCGAGCATCGTCTTCGACGACCTCATGCCGCACGCGCCGACCTGGCGCGATCTCGAATGGCTGCTGGCCACGACGCGGCTACCGGTCATCGTCAAGGGCGTGCTGCATCCGGATGATGCGGTGCGTGCCGTCGACCTGGGCGCCTCCGGTATCGTCGTCTCCAACCACGGCGGCCGCACGCTCGATACGCTGCCGGCCAGCCTTGATGCCTTGCCGGCTGTCGTCGAGCGCCTGCACGGCCGTGTCCCGGTTCTGCTCGATGGTGGCATCCGGCGCGGCAGCGACATTTTCAAGGCCATCGCGCTTGGTGCCGCGGCCGTGCTGATCGGTCGCCCCTACATCCACGCGCTGGCCGCCGCCGGCCCGCTGGGTGTCGCCCACGTGCTGCGCCTGCTGCAGGACGAACTGGAGGCGACCATGGCGCTGTGCGGCGTCGCCCGCCTTGAGCAGATTACCGCCGAACATTTGTACGACCATCCCGCAAGGAGAACCCCCGCATGAAAATATCCCGCTCGCTGATCGCTTTCGTGCTGGCCACCGCCAGCTTCGCCGTCCCGGCACAGGAGAAGGTGTTGAATCTTTATTCGGCCCGCCACTATCAGACCGATGAAGCGCTCTACGCCGATTTCACCCGCCAGACCGGCATCAAGATCAATCGAATCGAAGGCAAGGAGGAGGAGTTGATGGAGCGCATCCGTAACGAGGGTGCCAACAGCCCGGCCGATGTCTTCATCACCGTTGACGCGGCGCGTCTCGCCAAGGCCGACGAACTCGGCCTGTTCGCACCGGTCAAGTCGAAAGTCCTGGAAACGCGGATTCCCGAGCATCTTCGTACCGCCACCTGGTTCGCCTTCTCGACCCGTGCCCGCGTCATCATCTACAACCGCAGCGCGGTCAAGGGCGAGCAGGTGCAGACCTATGAGTCGCTCGCCGATCCGCAGCTGAAAGGCAAACTGTGCAGCCGCTCCGGCGCCCACCCGTACAACCTGTCGCTGGTGTCGTCGCTGATCGCTCACGACGGCGAAGCCAGGACCGAAGCCTGGGCGCGCGGCGTTGTCGCCAACTTCGCGCGCCCCCCGAAGGGCGGCGATACCGACCAGATCAAGGCGGTCGCCGCCGGCGAGTGTGGCGTCGCGGTGTCGAACACCTACTATCTGGCACGCCTGGTTCGCTCGGACAAGGTCGACGAACGGCGCTTGATGGAGCGCGTCGGCATCGTCTGGCCCAATCAGGCGACGACCGGTACCCACATCAACATCTCGGGCGGCGGCATGGTCAAGACCGCGAAGAATCAGGAGGCGGCCATCAAGTTCCTCGAATACCTGGCGAGCGACGATGCTCAGCGCTATTTTGCCGATGGCAACAATGAGTGGCCGGTCGTCGCAGGTGTTGTCACTAACAATCCCGCCTTGAAGGCGCTCGGTACTTTCAAGGCCGATCAATTGCCGATTGGCATGCTGGCGAAGAACATGGTCGCGGCACAGATGCTGCTCGACCGGGCGGGTTTCCGCTGAGCAGCCGGTCAAAAGAAAACGGGAGCCGCTGCTCCCGTTTTTAGCTGGTGTTCCTGGCGATCCGTCAGGCGGCTTCGCGCAGTAGAACCTTGCCCGGCTTGCAGTTGCCGCCATGCGCTTCCTGCAAGCATTCGTGGGCGCACGAGGCGCAGCGGCCGCAGTCGCGCGTCACGCCGAGGTCACGGCGCAAGTCTTTCAGCGTGCGGGCACCGCCTTGGGCGGCTTCACGAATCTGGCGGTCGGTAACGGCCTGGCAAACGCAGACGTACATCCGTGATCTCCTGTTGCGTGTTGTAAATGCGAACAGTTCGTATTCTATGTTGGTGAGAATGATTGTCAACAACTATTTCGTTGCGGCGAAAGCAATCCCGTTTTGTGGCATTTTCGACAGTTGACCGCAACCATTCAGACATTGAGCAATAGACGGGCCAACTGCCATCGTTTGCGTCGTCAAAATGAAAAAAGCCGCAGGCGGGCTGCGGCTTTCGTGTGCTGAAGGCCGATGCGGATCAGCCTTCGCCCGGCTCCATGTGTGCCTGCAGGTAGTTGGGAAGGGTTACGTCCTGGATCAGTGTCTGCTGCGTTTCCAACCAGTCGATGGCCTCTTCGCAGTGTTCCAGCAGGTCTTCCAGCAGGTCACGGCTGACGTAGTCCTGCAGGGTTTCGCACAGGGCGATCGATTCGACCAGCAGCGGGCGCTGGATTTCCTTTTCGTATTTCAGGTCGCCCTGCAGGCATTCGACGACGTTCTCGCCGATCAGCAGCTTGCCGAGGTTTTGCAGGTTGGGCAGGCCTTCGAGGAAGAGGATGCGCTCGATCAGTTCGTCGGCTTCCTTCATGACGCGGATCGACTGCTTGTACTGGTAGTCGTTGAGCTTTTCCAGGCCCCAGTTGCGGAACATGCGGGCGTGCAGGAAGTACTGGTTGATCGAAGTCAGCTCGTTCTTCAGCACCTGGTTGAGCGCGGTAATGACCTTCTTGTCGCCTTTCATCGCCTCTGCTCCTTAAGCCGGGTTGCCCGAGCCCATCTGGCTCTGCTGGTAGTTGGCCAGGCCGACCAGTTCGATCAGCCGAATCTGCTTTTCGAGGTAGTAGGCATGGTCCATTTCAGTGTCTTCGAGCTGCACGCTGAGCATGTCGCGCGTCACGTAGTCCTGCGCCTGTTCGCAGGCAGCCATGGCTTTCTTCAGTTCGCCGACCACCTTGTATTCGACCGCGAGGTCGGCCTTCAGCATGTCCGGCACGTTCTTGCCGACCTTGAGCGCCTCGCGCTTGGCCAGGTTGGGTTTGCCTTCGAGGAACAGGATGCGCTGGATCAGCGCGCGCGCGTGCTGTCGCTCGTGATCCGATTCATGCAGCGCCTTCTCGGCGAGGTGCGCGAAACCCATGTCGGCATACATTTCGCCGTGAATCAGGTATTGATCGACCGCGGTCAGTTCGCCGGCCAGCAGATCGTTGAGGATGTCGATGATTTTCTTGTCGCCCTTCATGGCTTTCTCCGGATGTTGATTGGGGGAGCGGGCTGGCTGGCGACCTCGGCTGGCTTGCCCTTGGCGATATTGTAGCCGCCGCTCATTGCGTTTGAAGGGTAAAAATAGAAAAAGTTCTTTAATTACAATTAATTACGAACCGTTCTCATTATCCTTTCGGGCGACCCAGATATGTCGTGCGACGCCATGCTCAAGCGCCAGTTCGACTTCTTCGGCGAGGATCACCGTCATCGGCCTTTGCTGCAAGACCTTGAGCGGGCGGGATTCGGCCAAGCCGTAGGCGGTCAGTTGTTCGCGTTGCAAGGGATCGATCTCTTCGCCGAACGCGGCCAGGCAAACCTCGCTGCCAGGAGGAATGAAGGCGAGGGGCAGGCGGGCTTCGTGTTTCGGGCTCATGGCGTTACCAGACGAGGTGGAGGGCGATGTTGAACAGGCCGCCGACGAAAAAGGCAAAAGGCACGATGACGGCGACCATGGCCAGCGCTGTCTTCACACCCTGTTCCTTGACCATCATCATCAGGCTGGCGAAGCAGGGAATGAACAGCGTGATGGTGATCATGCCGACGACGGCCTGAATCGGGCTCAAGCTGTGCGCCATGGCAAAGAGGCCGGTGGCGCCGAAGTCACGGCGCAGAAAACCCATCACGAAGGCCGCCGAAGCTTCTTTCGGCAGCCCGAGCCAGCCAGAAACCAGTGGTTCGCCGGCTTCGATGATGGCGGGCAGGGCGCCGAGCTTGTCGAGGGCGAACATGATGAAGGTGCCAATCAGAAAAAGCGGTATGACTTCAATCAGATACCACTTCAGTCGGCCGCCCGTCTTTTTCAGCACATTGCCCAGAATGGGCAGGCGCATCGGCGGCAACTCGGTGACCAGTGGAATGCGGCGGCCAGGGATCAGTTTGGCGGCCAGGAAGCCGGACAGCAGCAGGATGCCGACCATGGCCAGCGCCCAGATCAGCACGGCCGTGAAAGAGACGCCGCCGAGCATGCCGAGCACGACCCCAAGCTGGGCCGAGCACGGAATGGCGAGCGCCAGCAGGAAGATGGTGATCATGCGTTCGCGCGGCGAATGCAGGATACGCGTGGTCAGCGTCGCCATCGTCACGCAACCCAGGCCGAGCACCATCGGCAGCACGGCGCGACCGTTGAGGCCGATCAGCGAAAACAGGCGGTTGGCGATGACGGTGAGGCGCGGCAGATAGCCGGAATCCTCAAGGACGCCGAAGGCGATGAAGAAGGTGGTGACAATGGGCAGGATCAAGGCCAGCGCGTAAGTCATGCCCATCGTCCACAGGCCGTACTGGCCAACGAGCATTTCCTGCACCCAGGGGACGTCGACCGCAGCAGACACGAAATGTGTGAAAGCCGGGTTGAGCAGGCCCTCGAAGATGTCTTCTTCAAGCAGCCCGACCAGCGTGGTGGCCCCGAAAACGCCGACGAACTCATAGACGGCGAACAGCACCCCGAGCAGGATGGGAATGCCCCAGACTGGGTGAACGACTGCCTGCCCGACGCGTTGCGAGAGCAGCGGCGTGCTTCTGACGGCGCGCTGGATGACGCTGGCGGCCAGCGCGTCGGCGGCTTCGGTGCGTTCGCGGGCCAGCAGTGTTGGCAAGTCCGCGTCGCTGCGCCGCAGGGCGTCGGTTCTGAGCATGTCGAGTCGGCCGAACCCGTCGCCCGCATGCTCGGCCAGCCAGTTTGCAACTTCGTCGTCGCCACCCAGATAAAGAATGGCGAGGCCGCGCGATGCGAGGCGGGGATGGGGGGCGCAGTCATGGATGGCGGCGGCGACACGGGCGATCTCAGCTTCGATCTCGTCGTCGTAATGGAGCAGGGCTTCGGGTGCCCGGGCCTGGTTCAGGCTGTGGGTCAGTTCACCGATGCCTTCGCCGCCGGTGGCGACGGTAGCGAGCACCGGAACGCCGAGTTCGCCGGCCAGTGCCGGGATGTCGACGGTGACGCCGCGCGCCGCCGCTTCGTCGTGCATGTTGAGCGCCAGCACCATCGGCACGCCAAGTTCGGCGAGCAGCGCGGTCAGCGTCAGGGTGCGGCGCAGGTTCTTGGCATCGCCGACCTGTACCAGACAGCGCGTCGATTCATTGAGCAGGGCACGCATGGTGGCGCGTTCGTCGTCGCTGCGCGAGGGCAAGGCCAGTACGCCCGGGGTGTCGAGCAGCGTCAGCGCGCTGTCGAAACGGGTGCTGGCACGGGTGACTTCGACGGTGGTGCCCGGGTAGTTGGAAACGTTGACGTAGGCACCGGTCAGGCGATGGAACAGTACCGACTTGCCGACATTGGGGTGGCCGACGAGGGCGATGATCGAGGGGGGAGTGTTGTTCAAGGCAAAGAGAGCCAAGGCGACGGGGTTTCCGGTCGGATTGGCCGGGTAGACACCATCTCTATTCTAACGCAAGGCCCGCCGCCGGATTTAGCCGTGCAGCCCGACGGTTTCGGTTTGAAATTGCAGCGGCCATTTCAGGTCGCGGCCATCGATGGTCAGCAGGATCGTCATTTGCCAAGTGGTGCGGCTGGTGGTGCAGAAAGGCAGGTTGAGCATTGCACGGTAAGTATCATTTCCGGCGCCGGAGAAAGCGCTTGGCGGGGTGCCGATGTCGACATCAATGCCATGCACCTCCGCCGCCACCAGGCGAACCGCGCTGTCGGCAACGTGGCCTTCGATGGTGAAAGGCTGGTTTGGGGCGATCGGCCGTTCGAGGATGCGCAGGTCGATGCGGGTAGCGTCGCCCAAGGTAAGCTGGCAACTTTCGCGTTGCAGGTTGCAGGCAGCCACGGGCAGGGTGGCGACCGGCATCGCTGGGCGGGGCACTGCCAGCTTCCAGGCAATGACCAGCGCCAGCAGCGTCAGCAGGAAACCGAACAGATCGCCCAGGCCGGCGCCTGGGGGGCGTGTAGGTGCGATCGATGCCGGCGTTTTCACCAGAAGAAAAATACCAGGCTCCAGACGATGCACATCAGGGATACCGGCCACAGCATGGCCAGGGCGGCAATGGCCTTGCGCGGTGCCGGGACCGTGGCGCGGGCGAGCAGTTTCACCGTGAGCGTGACGGCGCCCAGTGCGCCGGCGGCCAGCAGGAGGCCACGAAAATAGGGAAGCCAGCCAAGCCAGAAGCCTTCGGCCTTCAGGTGGGTGACGGTCAGCATGGTGAGCCCGAGGATGATGCTGGCCGCCGCCATCGGCGAGAGGCTCAGGGCAAAGCGCTGCCAGTTGTGGAACGGTGTCCGGATCGCCCGGGCGGCAGCCAGCGGGCCGAGGAGCAGCAGGCTGCCCAGCAGGAAACCGCCGCCGATCAGGTAGGCGAGAATCAGGCTGCCATCGAGCCAGGTGAACACATCGCTGGCTTCCGGGTAATGGGTCATCAGCCACCACGGGGCATCGTCCGCGAGCAGGGCGAAATGGTCGTGGTCGACCAGCCATTCGGCGAGGAAGAGCTTGGCGCGCAACAGCCACGGACTGACCGTCCACTGGAAGGCGGCGGTGGCGACACCGAGCACACCGAACAGCAGGGTTACGGCGTCGGCGGTTTTGGCGGGGTTTTCCGGGTCGAGGACTTCGGCGAACGGCGAGCGCCAGGAGAGGCGGATGGCGTCACGCTGGCCTGCGCAGCGCCCGCAGGCATGGCATTCGCTGGCGCTGGTCATGCGCCGGATGTCGACCAGCGGCGCGCAATTGACCGGCTCGAAATCGCCTTCGTGGCGATCCCAGGCGGCGCGGTCGACCTTGTAGTGGAGCGGGGCGATCTTGGCCAGCACAGCGAAAACGCCGGAGGCCGGGCACAGGTAACGGCACCAGATGCGCTTCTCGCGGCCATACAGGAGGCCGAGGCCGATTGCGGCGATAGTGGAGCCGCCAAGCACCAGCAGGGCGGCTTGCGGGTATTCGTAAACGCTGACCAGCTGGCCGTAAACCGTGGTGCAGACGAAGGCCAGGAATGGCCAGCCGGACCATTTCAGCCAGCGCGGCAGCGCCTTGCCGCGGCCGTAGGCACTGACCCGTTCGGAGATAAAACCCTCGGGACAGAAGATGCCGCACCAGACGCGGCCGAGCGTGACGGTGGCGATCATCACGCCGGGCCACCAGACGCCCCAGAAGACGAACTGGGCGAACAGGCGGAGGTTGTTCCAGATATGCGCCTGCTCCGGCGGCAGCGGCAGGAAGGCGGGAACGACTACGAGCACGCTATAGACGGCGACGATCAGCCATTGCAGGGCGATGATCGGGCCGCGGTGACGGCGCAGAAAAAGGCCGATTTTTTCCAGTCGACCGCGACTGCCCGGGGGGTGGAAGACCAGCGTCTGTTCGCTCATGGCCGGGTTCTCCGGTAGCCGATGACGACCAGCAACCAGTAGGCGGCCCAGGCGAGCAGGGTGGTCAGCGCCGGGCGGGCGCGGTAGCCGGAGAAGTCGGCGACCAGCTTGCCGGCTTTCGTCGTGTCGTCGATCAGCAGCGAGGTATCCCAGACCGGGTCGAGCATCGGCGGCAGCCAGCCGGCGCCGATCAGGCGGTCGATGGCGGCGACGAACAGGGCCGAGGCGAGTACCAGCAGCAGAATCGAAGAGAGGCGCAGCAGCAGCGCAATGTTGAGGCGGGCCAGGCTTTTGGCGGCCAGCCAGGCAGTGGCGCCGGCAGCGGCGAAACCGGCCAGCGCGCCGCCGATCAGGGCGCTGTAGTCGCCTTCCTGCGACATGCCGTAGAGGAAGATCACCGTTTCCGCCCCTTCGCGGGCGACGGCCAGCGCGGCGACGACGGCAACGCCGACGAAGCCGGATTTCTCGGCGGCGGCGGAAAGGTCGGCATGCAGTCGGGCCTTCATCTGCCGTCCGTTCTTGCGCATCCACAGCACCATCTGGGTAATCAGCCCGGCGGCGACCAGCAAGGTGCCGATCTGGAAGGCTTCGAGCGCGTTGCCGGTCAGTTCGTCCTGCACTGACAGCAGCGCCCAGCCGAGCAGCAGGGCGAGGCCGGCACCGGCGGCGAGGCCGGCGTACAGCGCGTGTTTGCCGCGGCCGCTGCTGTCGTTGCCCTGCAACCAGGCGTAGAGAATGCCGGCGATCAGGAAGGCCTCCAGGCTCTCCCGCCAGACTACGAAAAATGCGTTACCCATACTGTGCTCCGTGCTTGCTGGCTGTTGTTACGATTTGGCTGGCTGGCGGTTCATTTGGCGATTTATTTGGCAACAATGCGGCCTTGTCCGGTTTCCGGATGAAAGTCGTCGAAGAACTTGTAGGTGCCCGGCTTCATCGGGAAGAAGACGAGGCTGCGCGTGACGCCGGGGGCGAGCACCAGCTCCTTTTTCAGTTCGAGGCTCTCGAATTCCGCAGCGCCCGGCCCCTCGTTCTTGACCTCCAGGCGGAAGCGCGTATTGGCTGGCACTTCCAGCATTTCGGGAACGATCCGGCCATCCTTCATCAACAGCTTGTAGGTGGGCAGGTCGTCGGCGATGGCTGCGGTCGACGCCAGAAAAAGGCCGAAAACCACGGAATGGAGAGCGTGTTTCATGAGTTCCTCAATAGACGATGTTGGCGCGCAGGCCGAGTACCGTGACGTCCTTGGCAGCCGCATTGCCACCGCCCTGGGTCAGCCACTGGAAGTCGGGGCTGAGCTCGAATTGCGGCGACAGGCGGTAGCGGTAATAGAGCTCGGTGATCGTCTCGGCGCCGCCCGGCACGAAGTTGAGCGGGGTGCCGTTCCAGTCGTAGGTGGCATTCTTGTAACCGCTGCCGGTTTGCAGCCAGCTGAAGCCGATGCCGAAAGAATCGGCGCCCCGATCCCAGTAGCTGCCGCTGAACTGGGCACCGACGGCAACGGCCTGGTTGAAGGGCAATTCACCCTGGACCAGATTGCCGTAACGGCCGAATACGGTGATGCCATCGCCGATGCGCTGGTCGACCGAGACGCCGACGCCGGTGTGCTGGGTCGACTGCTGGGTGGCCCAGTAGTCGAAGTCCTCTCCGGAAGCGCGGTTCCAGGCGTAGATCCGGTAATTGCCAGTGAGGCCGCCGAACAGCTTGAGCTGGGTTTCGGCCTGCGCGAAGAGCAGCGGCTGGGTCAGGCTGGCTTCGTAGTTGGAACCGCGCGGGCCAGTACCGAAGACACCCATCGACAGGCGCCATGGCTGGGTCTTGTCGAAGCGGTTGGTGTAGCCGACGATGAATCCCGGCAGAAAGCCGTTGGCATCGACGCCGACTTCGCGCCCGGCGTCGAGCAGTGGGTTATGGACGAATACCGAGTTGAGGAACTGTTTCGTTTCGTCGCCGGCCGCCGCGTTCTGGTCGAAGAAGCTGAAAATGTCCATCTTGCCGAAGGTGATGTCCATCGTTTCCCGCGAGTAGGGCTTGAAACCGCCAAAGGGCAACGGGATCGTGGCCTGGTAGTAAGCCTGGCCGAGGATAACCACCGAGTCGTCGGGGCTGGCGCCGCTGGCGCGGAAGGCCAGCGCGTTGGGCGCGCTGGCGTAGTAGCCGAGCGCCGAGAACGCGCTGTTGAGGCCCTGGCCCTGGCCCATGCGGAAGCCGCCGAACAGTTTGTGCTCGATGTCGCCGATCGGCTGCAACGGTAGTTCGACGGTCACGTCGGCGCGGTAGTTGAGCTGGCTGCCGGAATCCGGCGTGCCCGATGGCAGGCCGTTGGCGCCCTGGACGACGGTGGCGAGCGCGGCGGTCGCCTTGATGCCTTCCAGCGACTCGACGACCTTGGAAGATTTCTTCATTTCGAGCACGTCCTTTTCGGTCGCCTTCAGGCGCACCGTCAGTTCCGGCTCGTTCTCGGAGAGGCGCGGGCTGTCGAGGCCCTTGGCGACTTCGGCGTTCTCGTTCTTGAGCGCCTTGACTTCCTTTTCCAGCTCGGCGTTGCGCGCTTCCAGCCTCTCCATGCGCTCCATCAGCTTTTGCAAGGTGGCCGCGTCGGACGAGGCGGCGCAGGCGGGCAGCGCCAGCCCCGCCGCGACGAGCGCAGCGGTCAGTTTGGTGAGTTTCATGGCTCAGTACCCGCCTTTTTTACCGATGCCGACGTAGGTGAATTCGTACTCGACTTCGAAGGGCTTGAACCACGGGCGGACACCGGTGGCGCGGTCGGTGTGGCGGCCGAAATGCGCTTGCGGGTTGGCCGAGGGCGGCAGGATGGTGTATTTCACCTTGTACTTGCCGGGACCGGCCAGCTTGATGTTTTCGCCATAGTGCGGGCCGTCGTTGGCGACCATCGGCATGAAGTCGCCGGCTACCTTGTAGTCGCCGCCGATCTTCGAGACTTCGTACTTGACCAGCAGATAGGGCATCCAGGCGCCTTCCTCGAAACCGTTCGGATTGTTGGCCAGCGCGTGAATATCGGCCTCGATGTGGATGTCCGATTCGGACACCTTGCGCATCATGCCTTCCGGTTCCATCTCGATCGGTTGCAGATAGACGGCGGCGACTTCCATTCCGGCGCGCTGCTGCGGCACGCCGATCGGGTATTCGATGGCGAGGACGGGGCTGGCCAGCGCGGCGGAAAGGGCCAGTGCGGAAACAAGTTTCTTGGTGAACGACATGATAAGGCTCCCTGGTTTCTCTGGCTGGCTGGCCGAGACGCGGCTGGCTGGCTTGAGGGTCATTAATGCAGATAGTGTTTAGTTGGGTTGGGTAACGAAGCCGATCTTCGACAGGCCGGCACGGCGTGCCGCGCTCATCGTTTCGGCAACCGATTCGTAGCGCGTGCCGCGATCGGCCTTGAGGTGGAGTTCGACATTGGGATCGCGGGCGACCGCTTCGCGGAAGCGGGTTTCCAGGCTGTCGCGGTCGACCGCTTCGGAACCGACAAAAACGCGGTTGTCGACATCGATGCTGACCTGCAGGGTCTGCGGCTTGTCATTGGTCGGGCTGCTGGCGGCGCGCGGCAGTTCCACCCTGACCGAGTGCGTCAGTAGCGGAGCGGTGATGATGAAGATGATCAGCAGGACCAGCATCACGTCGACCAGCGGCGTCGTGTTGATTTCCGCCATCGGTGCCTGTGTGGCGGAGGAGTTGAAGCTGCCGATGGCCATTTACGCTGCTCCCGTGGTGGCGGCGCGGGCGCGCATCGGATGGATCTGCGCGCTGTTGGCGACGAAAGGCTTGCCGACGGTGAAGAAGGCGTGCAGGTCGTGGGCGAAGGCATCGAGGTCGGCCAGTAGCACGCGGTTGGCGCGGGTGAAGGCGTTGTAGGCGAAGACGGCGGGCAACGCGACGGCGAGGCCGGCGGCGGTCATGATCAATGCTTCGCCGACGGGCCCGGCCACCTTTTCGAGTGCCGCCTGGCCGGAAAGGCCGATGGCGACCAAGGCGTGATAGATGCCCCAGACCGTGCCGAACAAGCCGACGAACGGAGCGGTGGCGCCCGTCGTGGCGAGGAAGGTCAGGCCGTTTTCCATGCTTGCCTGGGTGCCGGTGAGCTGTTGGCGCAGGGCGCGCTCCATTTGCTCCGAGGGGTCGAAGCGGGCGGCCAGGCGGCCGGCAGCGGTTTCGCAGTCGGTGTTGCAGATGCTGGCCTGGGTCGCCAGTTGAGTGTAAGGGCTGTCGCTGCCGGCCTGGCGCAGGCGCTCGAGACCTTCGGCGACGCTGCTTGCCGACCAAAAGGCGGTCACGGCACGGGCGGAACGACGCATCTGCCACCAGTCCCACGCTTTGGCGAGGATCAGGTACCAGCTGGCGATCGACATGATCGCCAGCACGATGACGACGGCGTGCGAGACGGCATCGCCGCCAGCCAGCAGATGGGCGAAGCCGAAGGCGTTTTCCTGCATGGTTACTGCTCCAGTTTGAAAATGATGGGAACCAGTACCCAGCTCTGGACGGCGCTTTCGCCGCGCTTGGCCGGGATGAATTTCCAGTGGTGAACCGTCTTGCGTGCCGATTCGTCGAGGCGGGGGCTGCCGGATGAGGTCTTGATCTCGACGCTGTCGGCATTGCCGTGGGGATTGACCGAGACGCGTAGGACGACCTTGCCCTCTTCGCTCATGCGCCGGGATAGCGGGGGATAGGGCGGGGCCGGGTTGCGCAGGTAGTCGGCATCGAAGCGTGCCTGGGTCAGCGTTTCGCTCGCCTGCGTGGACGTGGCCGGTTTGCTTTCCGTCGGCGCGGCGAACGGAGCTGCATCCGCAGGCACCGTGCTGCTGGTGGTTTCGAGCGTCGGTACCGGGGTCTTGGGTGTTGGCACCGCCTTCTGGCGTTGAGGCTGCGGGCGGATCACCGGCAGGGGCTTGGCTTCGGGCTCTTTTTCGGTTTCCGGAGGCTGAATCAGATCGACGATCAACGGCGTGGCCATGATCTGCGGCGCGACTGCCCTGGCGGTGACGATCAAGGCCAGCAGACCCAGGTGCAGGGCGACGACGATGCCCAGCAAACCGCTGCGCTGGACCGAGGAAGGGTGCGCTAGAACGTAACTCATTGGGTCTTTTCAGGCTGTGCCTGGCACCGGGGAAAAAACCTTTGGCTTGCTGGCTTCATGCTCGCTGGCTACAGGGAAGGAGAGATGGACAACGGAGGGAAAAAGAGGGAGCTATTTGGTCAGGATCAGCTTGTTTTCGCGGGTGACGCGCAACAGGTAGAGCTGCCCGCCATGATCGATTTCAAGCGTGGCGGCACCTTGCAGTAACGACTCGCTATCGACTCGGGGGCGCGGGCTGGCGGGCGGTGCGGAGATGGGTTGAACCGGGGCTGACGGTGTGTGTTGTTTCATTTGGATGCGAATACAAACGAGAATGGCTCTCATTTTGTAGTTAATGAGAATCGCTGTCAACGAGATTCAGGCCCCCGAGGCAGAAAATGTTGCATCCGCACAATTGTCTGGAATGCATGCCGGGTGGTGAAATTGAGAAGGCCCTTGGAATATCCGTGTTGCCGGCGGGTGAGCGCGCTACTCCAGGAAAGGTGCCGGTGACTTTGTGCAAAACCCCATCTATTACTAAAGTAAAGGTGGTGGCTTTGGATATCGCATGATCTTGAGTATCCTGATGGGGCCCAACGCTGGAATGCAGCGAAGCCAGACTCAGAAACAGAACAATGACACAGCAAAAGGACGACCCGACAATCGCACGGGTGGACTCGAAAAAGGTTCGCCGCGTAGCTGCCATCGCGCTGGCCGCTTTCGCGGCCGCTGCGTGGATCGCCTTTCACTGGCAAGCCGTGCCGAGCGAAGCGCCGCTTGAAGAAAGGCTGTTGTCCATCGCACAGGAAGCGGGAGCGCGTCCCGGTGAACCCATTCTGCCTCTGCGCCGGGCCGAAGGACTGGACCCGGCCAAGGTCGCGCTTGGCCGCCAGTTGTTCCACGATCCGCGGCTTTCGGCGGACGACAGCATTTCCTGCGCGACCTGTCACCCGTTGGAGCGGGGCGGCGCCGACGGGCTGCCGGTATCGCCTGGCGTCGGCGGCGCACAGGGCAATATCAACGCCCCGAGTGTGCTCACTGCCGCCCACAACTTCCGTCAGTTCTGGGACGGCCGTGCGGCGACGCTCGAGGAGCAGGCCGGCGGGCCGATTACCAATCCCATTGAAATGGCCTCGACCTGGGAGCAGGTGCTCTCCAAATTGCGCGCCGACGGCGATCTCGCGCGACATTTTGCCCAGTCCTACCCAGCCGGTCTGACCCCCGATACCATCCGCCATGCGCTCGCGGAATTCGAGCGCTCGCTGCCCGCGCCGTCCCGCTTCGATCGCTGGCTGCTCGGTGACGAAGGGGCACTGGAGAAACATGAACTGGCCGGCTACCGGCTGTTCAAGAAGCATGGCTGCAGCGGTTGCCACCAGGGGCGTAACGTCGGCGGCAACCTGTTTCAGCGCTTTGGCGTGATGACCGCCTATTTTGCCGGGACGACGCCGAGCAAGGCCGACCTCGGCCGCTTCAACGTGACCGGCCGGGATGAAGACCGCCATGTGTTCAAGGTGCCCAGCCTGCGTAACGTGGCGCGTACCGCCCCGTATTTTCACGATGCGTCGGCCAAGCGCCTGGAAGATGCAGTGCGCGTGATGGGCCGCCACCAGCTAGGCATGGAATTGCCCGACAGCGACGTTACGCAGATCGTCGCGTTCCTGCGTACCCTGGACAGCGAGAGCGCACCATGAAGATCGCTGCTCCCGGAATGAAGACCCTATGGATTTTCGGCGGACTGTCGCTAATGCTGCTTGTCGTACTCGTGTACCTCGGGCGCGAGGCCGATCTTCACGGTCGTAACCGCGTCGACCTGGCGGTCAACGAAACGATAGCCCTCGATCTCGCGCTCAACCTCGAAGTGCTCAAGCTCAGCCAGGGGCGGAGCCTGAACTACGATGGGTTGGTCGCCATCGGCCGCGCCATTGATGGCAGCCTTCGCGAGCTGGAGGGCGGGTTCGCCAGACTCGGCATCGAAGGCGAGCTGGCCCCCGTGGAAAGCAGTTGGGCCGAAAAGCAAGTGCAGATCGAGCGCTTCAAGCGCGTAAATTCAATTTTCAACACGTCACAGCGCCATTTCGCCAACCTTGCGGAGGAGCTTACCCAGCGCCAGGAAAGCGGGCGTCTGGCCGTTGTGGCGCAGCAACTGATGTCTTTCCTGATGCGCGGCGGCAACGACCCATTACCGCCGCTGGTCGGCGCCATGGATCTGCTCGACAAGGAAATTCCGCAATGGAAGCCCGCCAACCAGGAGCCGGGCCGGCTCCTGGTCCAGCACGGTAATTTACTGCTTGCCAACATCCGGGATGTGCAGGTGATCTCCGCCGCCATTCTCGATTCGCCGATCGAGGTGCAGGTGCGCCGTGCGCACCATCGCTATGCCGAAGCCCACGCCGCGCAGGCTCGTATCGCCGGCCATTACCGCTGGGCGCTGGCCGCCTTCGCGCTGCTCCTTGCCGCTACGGTCATCCTGGTCCTTGCCCGGCTGCGCCTCGCCCTCTCGCATCTGCGCAGCAGCCACGCGGTGCTCGACAACATCGCCGACAACCTCGGCGAGGGAATCGTCGCATTCGATGCCGGGCAGCGGCTGCGCTTCATCAACCGGCGCGCCGAGGAAATGCTCGGCCGGCGTGGCGCGGCATTGTTCGGGCTGGCGCCCGGCGATGTGTTGTTCGGTGGACGTGACGAAGAGAGTTCGCCACCGCTGGCGCCGGCCATTGCCAATCGCCAGCATTTCATCGGCGAAGCCCGCCTGGCCGGCGAGCCGCCGCTGCCTGTCGCCATGCTCGGTGCACCTTTGCCCGACGGCCATGGCGCGGTCGCCGGAGGCTACGTCCTGTCACTCCGCGATCTGTCGCAGGCGCGTCAGGCCGAGGCACGTTTGTTCCTTGCTGCCCACGTCTTCGACAGCCTGGCCGAAGCGATGGTCATCACCGGCGCCGACGGCCGCATCCAGTCGGTCAATCCGGCGTTCACCAAGATCACCGGCTTTGCCGAGAATGAGGCGCGTGGGCAGAAACCCGGCGAACTGCTGCGCTCCGGCCAGCATGATAGGGATTTCTACAGCGCCATGTGGAAGTCGCTCGCCGAGCAGGGCAGCTGGCAGGGCGAAGTGACCAACAGGAGGAAGAACGGGGAATCGTATACTGAATGGCTGTCGATCTCCGCCGTGCGCGATGGCGACGGTCGGGTCGTCCAGTATGTCGGCCTGTTCAGCGACATTTCGGAACGCAAGGAAGCCGAGGAGTTCATTTACCACCTGGCCTACCATGATCCATTGACCGGGCTGGCCAACCGCTTGCTGCTCCGCGACCGCCTCGACATGGCCCTCCGCCAGGCGCAGCGCAGGAATCGCACGCTCGCCGTCATGATCTTCGATCTCGACCGCTTCAAGGTAGTCAACGATACCCTTGGTCATGCCGCCGGCGACCAGTTGCTCAAATCGGTCGCCCAGCGCCTGCAGTCGATGACCCGCGACGCCGATACCCTGGCTCGTCTCGGCGGTGACGAATTTGCCTTGCTCGTTCCCGAAATCGCCAATGCCATGGATGCCGAGAATATCGGGCGCAAGCTGCTCGGCGCAATGAAGCCGGCCTTCGCCGTTGTCGGGCGCGACCTGTTTGCGACCACCAGCATCGGCATCGCCGTCTTCCCGCAACACGGGCGGACCAGCGAAGACCTTTTGCGCAACGCCGATGTCGCGCTCTACGCCGCCAAGCATGCCGGGCGCAATACGCTCAGTCTGTTCAATCCCAGCGCGGTCGACGGCCGGGACGATCTTGAAATCGAGACCGGCCTGCGTAACGCGCTGATTCGCAACGAACTGATCCTCCATTACCAGCCGCAGTTCGCGGCGGGCGGCAACCGCATCACCGGCGTCGAGGCACTGGTGCGCTGGCAAAATCCGGCCCTCGGCCTCGTGCCGCCGGAGCGCTTCATTCCGCTTGCCGAGCAGACCGGCCTGATCGAGGAAATCGGCGAATGGTGTCTCGACGAAGCCTGTCGCCAGCTTGCACAATGGCAGGCGGATGGCGTCGCCATTCCCCGTGTCGCGGTCAACGTTTCGGCTCGCCAGTTGCGCCGCCCGGGGTTTACCGAGCGTGTCGTGAGCACGGTGCGCCGCCACCGGCTACAACCGCATGAGCTTGAACTCGAACTCACCGAAAGCCTGCTCACCGAGGACACTGAGCGCACCTTCGCGATCTTTGCCGAATTGCGCAGGGAAGGTATTCGCATCGCAATCGACGACTTTGGAACAGGCTATTCGTCGCTCAAGTACCTGGCCGACCTGCCGGTGGATGTGCTCAAGATCGACCAGAGCTTTGTTGCTCGCCTCCATGAGCACTCCGAAAGCCTCTACGTGACCCAGGCCATCATCATGCTGGCCCAGTCGATGAACATTCAGACCATCGCCGAAGGCGTCGAAACGGAAGAGCAGCGCTCGCAATTGCTGGCACTCGGCGCCGAGGAAGTGCAGGGTTACCTGATGGCTCATCCACAGTGCGCCGACGAGGTGGCGCGCCTCGTTGCGGAACTTGGCAGGGATTGACTGGAATATTCCTGTTCTGCTGACAACAGGGTTAGGCGGCGTCTTGCCCGCGCTGATGTGATTCGCCTGTGAGTGTGGCGAAGACGTTCAAGTCTACGATGGCGCGCGGAGCCGTCGGTCGAAGCAGGACCGGGTAGCCCAAGGCGATACAGATGCGCAAGGCGGCGGGGTGGCCGGTGGCCAAATGGATGTTTTCGACGCCGCGTTGTCGGGCAAGGACGAAGCCGGCGGCGAAAAGTCGGCGTGCCAGCCCCCGGCGGCGGCACTCGGGCAGGACGCTGGCGCCGATTTCACCTGTTGGGGCGTGGATGGCGAGATGGAGAAAGCCGAGAAGTTGCCGATCCTCGCCGACGATGCCGAAGCCGGCATCGCGCTCCAATTGCAGGCGCGCGACGTAACCGGCAATGGCATGGTCGGAAAGGGCGCTGGCGAAGCGTCCGTAACGGTCGTCGCGGTTGAGCGCCAGCAGGTGGTCGAGGATGGCCCCTCGATCTGCGGCGGCGAGCTGGCGGATAGCCAACGTCGCCGCGGTTTCGATCACTCCCACGCCAGCGCGCCACCGGTCTGGTACTCGGTGACCCGGGTTTCAAAAAAGTTCTTCTCCTTGCGCAGATTGGCCTGCTCGTCGAGCCAGGGCAGGACGTTCTCGGCGCCGGGGAAGGGTTCTTCGACGCCGACCTGTCTGGCCCGGCGGTTGGCGATGAAGCGAAACTGTTGCACGTGCAGCTCGGCGTTGTAGCCGAGGATGGGTTCGCGCAGGATGAAACCGGCATAGGCGCGTTCGGCGGCTTCGGCCTCGTCCCACAAGGTACGCAGCGCCTGCGGGTCGAGTTTCAGATTTTCTTCCTTGAGCAGTTCGCGCACGACGCGGATGCCGAAGGCGCAGTGCAGCACCTCGTCGCGCATGATGTATTGCAGTTGCTCGGCGGCACCCATCATCAGGCCGCGCCGTTGCAGCGCGAAGATGGGCGTGAAGCCGTTGTAGAACCAGCAGCCCTCGAAAATGACCGCGAAGAAGAAATAGGAGAGCGCGAATTCGTGCAGGTTGGCACGCTCGGCGAGGTCGAAGTCCGAACGTAGCACCTTTTCCAGCCGCCGGTTGGCGAGCGCGATCTTGCCGTGGATGGCGGGGACGACGCGGTAGCGGTTGTAGATTTCCTGCTGGTCGAGGCCGATGCTTTCGATGCAATGCTGGTAGGTCCAGGTGTGCAGCGCTTCCTCGTAAACCTGGCGGGCCTGGTAGATTTGCAGTTCGGGGGCGCTCATCTTTTCCATGACAGCGAGGCCGATGTTGCGCATGGCGAGGATGTCCGAGGTGGTGAGGTAGGCGAGCACGTTTTCGAAGACGTGGCGCTCGGCGGCGGTGAGCTTGTGATGGTAATCGTGCACGTCCTGCGCCATGCCGATTTCCAGCGGCGTCCAGTGGTTGCGGTTGGCCTTGAGGAAGAACTCCCAGGCCCAAGGGTATTTGAATGGCGCGAGCTGGTTGATGTCGGCCTGGCCATTGACGATGCGCTTGTCGGCGGCGTTGATCGGGGCGAGCATTGCCGGGCGGTTGCGGTCGACCTCGGTTTTTGCCTGTTTTTCGGGGTCGACCGCAACCGGCGGGGTGGCGGCTTCCCAGTCGTCAAAACGGAAGGCGGCGTTCATTGGCAGGCCTCGCATTCGGGATTGTCGATGGCGCAGAACTTCGGTTCTTCCTGAACGACGGCATCGTCGCGTCCGCCGGCTTTTTCAGCCTGGCTGGCGCCCAGCGTGCGCAGGTAGTAGGTGGTTTTGAGGCCGCGCTTCCAGGCGAGTTTGTATATTTCGTCGAGCTTCTTGCCTGAGGGCAGGGCCAGGTAGAGGTTGAGCGACTGCGCCTGGTCGATCCATTTCTGGCGGCGGGCGGCGGCTTCGATCAGCCACGCCGGGTCAATCTCGAAGGCGGTGGCGTAGCGCGCCTTGAGTTCGTCCGGCACGCGTTCGATGCGGGCGAGCGAGCCGTCGAAGTACTTGAGGTCGGCGACCATCACTTCGTCCCACAGGTCGAGCGCCTTGAGGTCACGGACCAGCGCCTCATTGACCACGGTGAATTCGCCGGACAGGTTGGATTTGACGTAGAGGTTCTGGTAGGCCGGCTCGATGCTGGCCGAGACGCCGACGATGTTGGAGATGGTGGCGGTGGGGGCGATGGCGACGCAGTTGGAATTGCGCATGCCGTACAGGGTGATGCGCTGCTTGAGCGCATCCCAATCGAGCCGCGCGCTGCGGTCGGTTTCGAGCTGGCCGCCACGCGCTGCGGCGAGCAGATCGAGCGAATCCAGCGGCAGGATGCCGCGCTCCCACAGGCTGCCGGCGAAGCTGGAATAGGCACCGCGCTCGCGGGCGAGTTCGGTGGAGGCCCAGTAGGCAGCGTAGCAGACGGCTTCCATGCTGCGGTCGGCGAAGTCGACGGCGGCGGGGGTGGCATAAGGCAGGCCAAGAGCGTGGAGGCAGTCGGCAAAGCCCATGATGCCCAGCCCGACCGGCCGGTGGCGCAGGTTGGCGTTGCGCGCCTTGGGCGTCGCGTAGAAGTTGATGTCGACGACGTTGTCGAGCATGCGCATGGCGTTGCCGACGGTGCGGGCGAGCTTATCCTGGTCGATCTCCTGGCCGTGTTCGCCGGCCTTGAGGTGGGCGAGCAGGTTGACCGAGCCGAGGTTGCACACCGCCGTTTCCGAGTCCGAGGTGTTCAGCGTGATCTCGGTGCACAGATTCGACGAATGCACGACGCCGACGTGCTGCTGCGGCGAGCGCAGGTTGCAGGCATCCTTGAAGGTGATCCACGGATGCCCGGTCTCGAACAGCATGGTCAGCATCTTGCGCCATAGTTGCACTGCGGGCAGCTTCTTGTGCAGCTTGAGCCGGCCGGCATCGGCCTGCGCTTCATAAGCCGTGTAGGCTGCGGCGAATTCCGTGCCGAATTTTTCATGCAGATCGGGCACATCGACCGGCGAAAACAGCGTCCATTCGGCGTTGTCCATCACCCGCTGCATGAACAGGTCGGGAATCCAGTTGGCGGTGTTCATGTCGTGCGTGCGGCGCCGTTCGTCGCCGGTGTTCTTGCGCAGTTCGAGGAACTCCTCGATGTCGAGGTGCCAGGTTTCGAGATAGGCGCAGACGGCGCCTTTGCGCTTGCCGCCCTGGTTCACCGCCACGGCGGTATCGTTGACCACCTTGAGGAAAGGAATCACGCCCTGGCTCTGGCCATTGGTGCCCTTGATGCGGCTACCCAGCGCGCGCACCGGCGTCCAGTCGTTGCCCAGGCCGCCGGCGTATTTCTGCAGCAGGGCGTTTTCCTTGATTGACTGGTAGATGCCGTCGAGATCGTCGGCGACGGTGGTCAGGTAGCACGATGACAATTGCGAATGCAGCGTGCCGCTGTTGAACAGCGTCGGCGTCGAGCACATGAAATCGAAGCTGGAAATCAGGTCGTAGAACTCAATCGCACGGGCTTCGCGGTCGATCTCGTTGAGCGCGAGGCCCATCGCGACGCGCATGAAGAAAATTTGCGGCAGCTCGATGCGGCGCCCTTCAATGTGCAGGAAATAGCGGTCGTACAGGGTTTGCAGCCCGAGGTAGCCGAACCGATGGTCGCGCTCAGGCTTGAGCGCGGCGGCCAGGCGGGCGAGGTCGAAATCGGCCAGGCGCGGGTCGAGCAGTTCGGCGGCGATGCCGCGCTGGATGAAAATCGGCAAATATTCGGCGTGTACCGCGACAACGGCGGTCGGTGCCACCGAGCGGCCCAGTACTTCCTCGTGCAGGCTGGCCAGCAGCAAACGGGCTGTCGCGTGGTTGTAGCCCGGCTCGCGCTCGATCAGCGTGCGCGCGGCGAGCACCAACGCCTGCTGCACATCGGCCAGCGCCACGCCGTCGTAGAGGTTCTTCAAGGCGTGGTCGAGGATGGTGTGCGGCGAAACCGCCTCGCCCAGCCCGGTGCAGGCGTTCTCGCAGGTTTGCAGCAGCGCGGGCACGTTGAGCGGGCGGCGTTCGCCGTCGACGCTGACGTGCAGCACCGGGCTGCCGTCCGCCACGGCCAGCGCCGCCCGTTCGGCGGCCCGCCGTTCGCGGTAGAGCACGTAGGCGCGGGCCACATCGTGTTCGCCAGCGCGCATCAGGGCGAGTTCGACCTGATCCTGAATGTCTTCGATATGCACCCGGCCGCCGTCGGGCAGGCGGCGGGTCAGGGAACGGACGACGGTGTCGGTCAGGCGTGCGACGACTTCACGGACGCGCGACGACACCGCGCTCTGGCTGCCCTCGACGGCGAGGAAAGCCTTGGTCAGCGCGACCGAGATTTTCTCGGCATGGAATTCGACGACGGCGCCGTTGCGGCGGATGACTTGCAAGGCCGCCACGCTATGGGCGGAAAGCGCTAATACATTCGAGGACACGAGGATTCTCCGGCATGGGGGGCGGAGAACCGGAAGCGCGCGCCGGACGCAATGCGACGCTGCCCGGCAAGCGCCGGTTGCGGTCGACATTCACGAACGGTGGAAAACACTGCCACGCACAGACCTTTCAGGGACACCCCGCCCCATCGTTGGTTGGAAGGACGTTGCGGCAGGTCTCCTGGCTCTCGGCTCAACGCGCTCCATCCGCCTTCCCGGTAAGAACCAGTGGCCAGAATGGTGGAACGCTTGCCGATTACAGTTGCGGGGGCAGCCCCGGATTTCAGGTTTGAATCAGTTTTCAAACCCGGCACCGGATTCCCGTTTTAATCCCCTTGCGGGGAACCATCAACGGGCCGGAGTCTAGGCGCCGGTGGGCGGGTGTGTCAAGCGTATTGCTACTAAATGTAGTGCCACGGCCCTAATTTTTCACTACCGGTAGTGGTTCTGCCGCTTCGTTCCCTTCGCTAGGTGCGATCAGGCGGGACAGCCCGGAGACGCCGCCGCGCTTCATGAAGAGGCACGGCTTGCCGGTGCGTTTGCATTGCTCCTTGACCCGCCAATAAGCGTTGTGGCTGATGCAGCCGGACTGGCAGATCACCAGGTCGGCCGCGGCCAGGGCGCCGTCGATGCGGTGCAGGCTTTCCTCCAGGCCACCGTCGTGGTGCAGGAAACGGCCGCCGCGCTGCTCGATCGCTGCGCGGAAGGCATCGACGGCACCCGAACGGCCGCCGACGCAAAGCACGCACTTGCCGGCGACATTGACCGGCCTGTTGCGGTCGACGTCCAAAAAGTGCCCATTTTCATCGTCGTTCGGCAACGCTGGTGGCGAGTTCTGGTCGAGCGCGCGCTTGAGCCGGGAAATCTCGTCCTCCAGTGTGGCGGCGTGTGCGGTCAGTGCACTGGCCCGTGCCTCGGCATCGTTCGCGCGACGCGCCAGTGCCTGCCGATCCTTGAGGTCGGGCAGGGTCTCGCGCATCAGGTCGAGTTGCGCGCTGACGCTGGCGCAGCGGACTTCCTTGCCGGCCAGATCGGCGCGCAGGTCGACGATACGTTGGCCAAGCGCCCGGGTTTCGCGGGATTTCTCGGCGCGCAGGCTTTCGTTGTCGCGACAGGCCGCATCGAGCTGGCGGCGCAGTTGCTCGTTATCGGCGCGCAGGCTCTTCAGCGTCGCCAGATCGGCCCGCGATCCGCTGCCGACCTGGTGCTGGATCATGTGAATGTCGCCGTAAATCTGCTGTTCCAGCCGGGCATCGCACGCCGGGTGCGTCCAGCAGGCCCACAGCGTGGCCGGAATTTCGGCGCCGCGACGTGCTTCTTCGCGCCACAGCTCGGCCAGGGCGGTACTGTCCCGAGCGGCGGCAAAACGGCGAATGGTCAGCGCAAAACGCCTTTCCAGATGCTTGTGCAGGATATGCGCCAACTGGCTGCGCTCTTCGCATGCGCCTACCGCCGTCGTGTGCAGAACGAAATCGCTGGTCTCGCGCGGGAAGTGCATGACCTTGCTCATCAAGGCGCGTAACCCATCGACGTCGAAACAGACGCCGATCACCGGGCAGTGGTATTTATGAGGAATTTCCCACAGTTTGCGGCGACGCGAGCCTTTGATGACGGTAGGCGGCTCGGCCGCCTGATGACGTGGATTGCCGGCGAATATTTCGGCCGGTTGCGATTGTGCCGGAAAGCTGCCGCCGACGACATGGAAAGGGTGAGCGGTCATGCGTGGACTCCTCGAAGGCAAGTCGCTGGCTGGCCGGAGACCCGGTTGGCTGGCAGGGCTGGGTTAATTGCAATATTTCAGGGTGCAGCGGGAATTGCCGGCCAGGTTCCGGATGGCATGATCGCGCTCGTTGGCAAGTCGCGCGCATTCCTCGTGCGCGGCGCACAGGGTCTTGTCGAGAATCCAGACGCGCTGGGCCGCCTCGGTCAGTTGCGCGTTGGCTTCGCTTAGCAGCATCAAGCGCTGGCCTAGTTCGACGATGGCCTGGCCTGATTCCAGCACTTCGACCCGCTGTCGGGCAGCGCGATGCAGCGTTTCGAGGCGGCTGACATCATTGGTCAGGGCGACGATCTGGCGGGCGGCCAGGGTGGCGCTGCGCTTCTGGGCCTGGCGCGATTGCCGCAGGGCGGTGCGTAGCGCCAGATTTTCCGATTCCAGGTGCGCTACGCGTTCCTCCGGCGTAAGTGTCGGTTCGCGCTCGATCAGCGAGCGGTTCTTAAGCGGTGCCAACATGCGAAGTCTCCATCCGCGGGTTCTGGCTGAGTCGTTTGCTGGCCCGCTCGCACAGCTCGCGGGTCGCGTCGTCGACGTCCGGCGCATCGCTGAGGCGATCGAGCAGGCGAGCCGCGTTCAGCGCGGAATGCGGGCAGCCGCTTTCGCTGTGAATCAGCAACAGGCTGAGGGCTCCGGCCCAGAGTTCGGCGCTGGGCATGGCTAGGCCGGAACGGCGAGCAGCAGGCACCAGAGCAGGATGCCGGCGAGCGAAATATTCAGGAACATGCTGCGCATAACCATTCCTCATTGTTGAGAATAGTTCGCATCGTATTGCCTTAATGGAGTTTTGTAAATAGGAATAATTCTTATTTGTTGAGGGGGGACAAAAAAGCCACGGCGGACCGTGGCTTGGTGTTGGCGCGTTTGCTGGTCAGGCAGGTTTTTTCTTGAACTTGCGTTCACCGGCGGCAAAATCCGGGCGACCTTCGTCGGGGCGCAGATTGATCGGCACGCCGCGCACGCGGGTGCGCTTCAGGGCATTAGCGGCTTCCGGCGGCATGCCGGCCGGCAGTTCGATGGTGCTCGACTCGTCGTAGAGGCCGATGCGGCCGATGAAGCGGCTTTCGATGCCGGCTTCGTTGGCGATGGCGCCGACGATGTCCTTGACCTGGACACCGTGGTCACGGCCCACATCGATGCGGTAGCGCACCATGTCGCCAGTCGGTGCCGAGCGGGTCGGGCGGTCTTCACGACGCGGACGCTCGCCACGGCTTTCGAAGCTGGGCTTGTCGCCGCTGCGTTCGTTGAAGCGCGGCTTGCGCTCGTCGCGCTCGCCGAAACTGGCCGGGCGGCGGCTGTCGAAAGCGGCGGCCGGTGCCGGGCGCGGGTCTTCGCCGGCGATCTGCAGCGGCTTGCCTTCCTGCGCCATCATGGCCAGTGCGGCGGCGACTTCTTCGGCGCCGACGTTCTGTTCCTCGGCGATCTGCGAGACGATGTTGGCGAAGAAGTCGAGGCCTTCTGCATTCAGGACTTCGGCGACCTTGCCTTTGAAGTCGGCGACGCGCTTGTTGGTCACGTCGGCGCGGCTGGGCAGCGTCAGCGGCGAGATCGGCTGGCGGGTGGCGCGCTCGATGGTGCGCAGCATGCGAATCTCGCGCGGCGCGACGAAGAGGATGGCATTGCCGGCGCGGCCGGCGCGGCCGGTGCGGCCGATGCGGTGCACGTAGGCTTCGGTGTCGTAGGGAATGTCGTAATTGACGACGTGGCTGACGCGCGGCACGTCGATGCCGCGCGCGGCGACGTCGGTGGCGATGACGATGTCCAGCGCGCCGGATTTCAGCTGGTCGATGACGCGCTCGCGCATCTGCTGATTGAGGTCGCCGTTCAGCGCGGCGGCGGCGTAACCACGGGCGGCCAGCTTGTCGGCAAGTTCGACGGTGGCGGTCTTGGTGCGCACGAAGATGATGGCGGCGTCGAAGTCTTCCTCGACTTCGAGGATGCGGGTCAGGGCGTCCAGCTTGTGCATGCCGCTGACCTGCCAGTAAACCTGGCGGATGGC
>Ga0209507_1000452_pt1 | contig 46039 bp, 48 predicted proteins | sample AD_UKC028_MetaG_FD_184414 | JGI IMG/M metagenome (GOLD analysis project Ga0209507, IMG submission 184414) | Active sludge microbial communities of municipal wastewater-treating anaerobic digesters from USA - AD_UKC028_MetaG (SPAdes) (version 2) | ecosystem: Engineered > Bioreactor > Anaerobic >...
CCTTGAAATGGATGAAATGGAGTGGCACGAGAGGGCGGCGGGCAACAAGGACCGCCGGTTCAGGAAAAAGTAGGGCGGCAGATCGAGGCGGCGGAAACGCCGCCTCGGGAAAACTTGCCGAACTGGAAGAACCCTGTTATTTTTAGCGCGAACTTTCGAGGCGACAAGGAGGCTTTCATGAAAAAATCGGCTGTCTGGATGATCTTGTTTCTTCTAGTGTGCGGATGTAGTGGAGGACAGGATCAGCCTGCACAGGCGGCCCCACCCTCTATTGCCTTGCCGCCCCACACTGTGGCGGACGATTCTTCTCTGGCCCCGAAAGACGGCCGCCGCGTTCAGTTGGATTCAAATAACCCCGATCTTACGAAAGAGGAATGCTCGGCACTAATCAACGCCTATCGTCACAAGGGAGGAAAAGAGGGGCAGTTGTCGGTCCATAAGCCGAGCAAAATACTCAAAGGGTCGATGACCCCTTTCTGTATCGAGAACTTCGACGGCCAAGGAATTGTATTCAACGACGGGATGTTTTAGCGCGTCGCCTCATTTTTTCTTGAAAAACTCGTCGAGGAACTTCCGACCGGCGGCATAGTCGCCCTTGGCGACCGCCTTCTTGACGGCATCGGAGGCGTTGCGCTCGATGACGGCGAGCTGCTTTTCCGAGAGCGGATTTCCCCCGGTGGCTGGGCCGGTCGTTGCTGGCGCAGATCTCGCCGGGTCCTTTTTCGTTGCAGGCGGTCTTTTGTCATCGAAAACGAAGTCGAGCTTCCATGTCTCGCGGTTGAGCTTCAACCGGGCCTCAAAGTCCTTGCCTTTGGCGCTTTCCATCTTGAGCGCCTTCTTCGTTTCGCCGGTCTTGAGGAGGTTCTTGGCCTCGGTCTTGGTGAGCGTCGCCCCGGCGATGCTCTTCCAGAGCGCGAAACCGCATTCCCGGTCGTTGCAGAAGTAGCCTTTCTCCTTGACCATGACATGGCCCTTACGACACTTGGGACAGTCGCCGAGGGCATCTTGGGCGTCTACATCGAGGTTGGCCGCCGTGTGGCCGACCCGCTCGAAGACGCGCCGGAGAAACGCTTCGGTGTCCCGGATGATGTCGCCGAACCCAGCGCTACCGGCTCCCTGTACGATGGCCCATAGGTTGTGTTCGAGCCGCGCCGAGAAGTCCGGCACCTTGAGTTCTTCCGGGAGTATCTTGTCCAGATCGAGGCCGAGCTGGGTAGGTATGTAGGAGCCTTTCTCCTTCTCTATGTAGCCGCGTGAAATGAGCGTAGGAACGAAGCTCGCGCGAGTCGCGGCGGTCCCTATGCCGTTCGCTTCCTTGAGGGCATCGCGGAGGGACTTGTCTTTCACGAGGAGGTGCGCCCGCTCCATGAGCGTGAGGATGGAGGTGTCCTTGAAAAGGGGCTGGGGCTTGGTTTTGTCTTCGTTTTTGACGAGCCGACCGGCAACGATCTGGCCGTTGCGGTAGGCGATGCCGGAACGGATATCTTCGTCCTTTTCGTCTTCGTCTTTTACCGGGGCGATGTGTTTGAGATAGCCGCGGTCGATGTAGTTCTTGAACCGGGCGACGAACCGGGCGTCCTTGATCGTCGCGAATATTTCGGTCTGTTCGGCCTGCGCGGGCGGCAGAAGCGCCGCGAGGAACCGTTTGACGATGAGGTCGAACAGGCCCATTTCCTTGACATCGAGATCGGGCGCTCGGTCTTTGGAGTAGGAGAGGACCGGGATAATGGCATAGTGGCCTTGCAGATTGCCGATGTACTTCTTGGCAAGGCCGAGGGCCGGGTTTACGGCGCGCACCGCGCCGACCAGCTCGCGGTATTCGGGGAACTTCTCGACGAGGGCAACGGCTTTCGGTATCTCCGCCGCTTCCTCGGCCGAGAGGACATTGCAATCGGTTCGCGGGTAGGAGATCAGTTCGTGTTCTTCGTAGAGCGCTTGCGCGATCTTGAGCGTTTCGTCGGGGCTGAGTTTGAGTTTGGTTGCCGCGTCCTTCTGCAACTGTTTGAGGTCGTAGAGCGCCGGGGCGTGTTCCGTGGCCTTCTTAACGGTCACGGCGCGGATGGCGAGCGGTTCGCCGCGAAGTGCGGCGAAGGTCTGTTCCGCCGCGTTGGGGTCGGGATATTGCAGTATTTTTCCGTCATTATCGACGAGGTTGAAGGGAACCCCTTCGCCGGTCAGGAATTGGAAGGTCCAAAACGGGGTCGAGCGGTGTTCCTTGTTCTCGCGGTATCGCTTCGCGATCTCGGAGAGGAGCCACGATTGGACCCGGCCGATGGAAAGAACCTTGCCTGGATGACTATATTTCACCGAGTAGAGCCGGGTCAACTGTATGCCGACGAGCCAGTCTACGGCCTCGCGGGTCCGGGCGGCCTGATAGTAGCCCTCGTAGGCGGCGGCCGACTTGCGGCCGTCGAAGGCCTTTTTGATCTCGGCGGCCGTTTCGCTGTGGAGCCAGACGCGGGAAATGCGGGTCGTTTTGACAAGGCCCTTGAGGTCGGCGATCTCGATGATGTTCCGGTGGATGAGTTCGCCTTCGCGGTCGGGGTCGCACGCGAGTATTATTTCGGTAGCCTTCGGAAGCTGTCTTGCGATCTCGTCGAAGACCTCGGCCTCCTTGACGACATGAACGAACCGCGCGGGGATGAATGGCAGGAGTGCGACAGAGTCGGACCAGCCGCCCTTTCCTTTCATCTTGTCGGCAAGGTAGTGTTCCAGATCGGCGAGCGTCTCGATGTGGCCGACCGAGTTGGTGACAACGAGATCGGGCGTTCCTTTGAGCGCCTCGCGGTATTTCTTCGCCATCGAGGGCTTTTCCGCGATTATCAGCTTGGTCATGGTGTTTTCCCTCCCTGTGTGTGGCTAAAATTCAAGCTGTGGGAGCCGTGTTTGCACTTTTAATACCGATTGTTGACGCGGTTAAGGAGATCTCTTCCGGCTTTGAAAAAGGGGATGCGGACCGGCGCGGCTATTATTTCCTTCCCCGTTCTTGGGTCATGACTTTTCCGCGCTCCGTAGTGGCGCACCGTGAAGTTGCCGAAGTCCCGGATGGCGATTCGCTCCTCGCGTAATAACGCCTGAACGAATGCCTCGAACATGAGGTTGACGAAATCATCGGCGTCGAGGTAGCTGATACCGCCTTTTTTGGCGATGTTCTTAACGAGGGCCGCTTTGTGCAAGGCGTTCTCCGTCGATCAGCCGATCTTGAGTTCCTTCTTGGCGAGTCGCTCGAAGAAATCGGAAATGGGTTCTTCTTTCTCGGCGCACGAGACTTTGATCTTTTTCCAAAGCTCTTCGCTTATGCGGATAGTTTTCGTCGTCCGAGTGGCGTCTTTGCCTTTTTCCCACTGTTCGATTCCTTTCTTGGCCGCTTTCTCGTCGGTAACCGGTTTTCTCATGGGCATGGTGTTCGCCTCGTTCTGGTGGTTGGTAACATCACTTTATCACAACATCACTTTAATATCTTTTGTATCTCGGCGAAAAAGGCTTTGAACTCGGTCTTTGCGCGGGCATCGGTGCTTTCAAGGATGCCGCGTGCTTCGCCGAAAGCGCGCTTGTAGGATTCTCGGCGGTAAAGGATGCTTTTAAGGAACGGGATGTCGTAGTCGCGCGCGATATCCGTTTGAAGGGAAAGGGCCTCCTCCATAGTTTTCGTTCCCGAGCTACAGAGGTTGAGCGCGGCGTAGACTTTGGCGTCGGGCCGGAACTGCCGTAGTTCGAGGGTGTTCTTGAAGGTGTCCTCGGTGCTCCACAGATCGGACGCCGAAGGCTGAAAGGGGATAACGATCAGGTCGCTCACCCGCATGGAATTCCGCTGTAGGTCGGTGTTCTCTTTCGCGCCGTCGATGATGACGATGTCGGCGGCGATGGATTTGAGGTCTTTGTGCAGGGTGGGGGCGTTTATCTTCATCGCCGAGAATTGGGGCAACTCTTCACGGTCGTGCCGGATGTCGCGGAAGAGCGACGAAGTCGCCTGTTTGTCCGTGTCGATGATGACGACGGATTTCCCGGCGATAGCGTAAGCGACGGCGAGATTCACCGCGATCATGCTCTTGCCGACGCCGCCTTTCTGGTTGATGATGCCGATTACTTTCATGGTGCCTCCCTTATTTCGATATCTTTTTAACGAGTGACGATACCGCTTCTTTTATCGCGCTTCTCAAGCCCTCTTCGGTGCCGTCGTATTCGCTTTTCGACCCGGCGATAACGGCCTCCCGTTTCAGATCGACAAGTTCAAGGGTGAAGATGTGAACCTTTCCGAAAATGCTGATAGTGGGCATAACGACGGTATCGGCGGGGGCCGCCTCTCCGGGCTGGACATGCTGTTTCGCGTTGTAGTCTTCTTTCCAAGTATCCTGTTTTTCTTTCTTGACCGCCGCCTTTTCCTCGGGGTCTTTCAGGACAAGGTATACTTTATCGGTAGAAACGATCTCCCCGCGCAGATATTCGCGCGCGGCATCAAGAGTCTTTTCCGTTACCGTCCCGGTGCGGTCCTCTATCTCCATAATAGCGATACGGTGCCGGTCCCCGCCGATTATCAGAGGTAGGGAAACAATATGCGGGACCATCGCCTTTATCTGCTGAATCGAGACGGGGCGGAAGGCAACGGGTTTGACGGTACGCTCCTGCGCGCCGAGGAACGCGGCGGCAAGCAGGATGAACAACGAAACGATTGTGTTTTTTTTCATGGTTTTTACCCTTCTCATAAAAGCACTTTATCACTTGTGATATATATTGCAAGTTTTTTTTATCACATTTTTCAAAAAGCGGGTACAGGGTCAAAACCCTGTCGGCGTAGGGTGGTACGGAGGGGAGCGGCCGGGGAGTTCTCCTCCGTGGGCGGCCGGTCATCCGGCCGCCTGTGCGATAATGTAACAGCGGGGGTAGGCCTTCCGCAGGGCTTCGCCTCCGCGCAGAGGGAGAGGGTCGCGGCCTTGATGAAAATGATCTTGCCTTTTTTGAAAAATACATACTTCATGGGCGGACCTCCTAAAAAAGGTTAAGTTGTTCGGGGTTGCGTATCGGTTCGGGGCGTTCTCTGTGAAGCGGCGCGGCTATCGACGCGGCGGCCTTCAATTCCTGCGGAAGTTCGACCGGCTTTTCGTCCATCCGGATCTCCGCGACGATTTCCGCGAAGTCGGCGAGAAATTCTTCGATAAGCGGTTTTACTCCCTGCTCGAAAATTTCATCTTTACAGAAGTTCTCGGCGGTAACGGCCGGGTTGAAATACTGTTCAAGAGCCCGCGCGAAACACTCGCAGGTGCGGCGCTGATAATCGGAGGCCTGCGGCTTTCTCATGCCGCGCCGGAAGAGACGCGCGATCTCGTTTTCGATGCTTCCGTCTTCGTCCGATGCGTGCCAGCGCTTCACGCTCGACCGCTGCGCCTTGTAACAGTCCATGAAGTGGGCGAGCTCATGGGCGAGGGTCTGGCTCATTTCGGCATAACCGACGCCGATAGCCTTAAAATAGGGAGAAAAGAACCCTACGAACTTCCGGCCGTGCATTCTCTTTTCGGCGCTGTGGCTGATTTTTAGGCCGTATTCACGACATACCGGGGAGAGGTCGCCGAAGCAGGCGAACACTTCATCGAGGACGGTTTTGAGTTCGTCGATCTCTTCGGCGTTTATCCGGTCGCCGTTCTGCCGCTTCACTCTTACGCCGTAACGGTCAAGAAGAGCGTCGGAAAGATTCGTGTCGCCGTAAGAGGTGGTTTCGCCCTTTGAAAAGGAGTCGTTCGATTCAAGGGTTTCAAGTTCGAGATCGGAAAGTTTCTGGTTCAGCTCGTTGCAGTCCCGCCGGTATTCCGTCCATGAGTCGGCACCGCTCAGGCCGTTCCGCTTGTATAGATCGAACTGGAAACGGCTCATCTTGTTTTCGCCGTAGGTGGTCAGGCGGCGCATTTTGAAATAAACATTTTCGCCGTATTTGGCGACGGCCGCCGCTTTCTGCTCTTCGATTGCCAACCGGTGCGATTCCTTCATCAGTTTAAGATAAAAGTCCTGTGTCCGGGCGAGAATGTCGAGGTCAACGATAAAGGCCGCTTCCCTGTTCCCGAAAAGGAGGTATTCATTGACGGCAAGTTTCACGAACGGAACGCGACACCCGTTATTTCGGAAAAAAAGGCAGTCCAAAACCGGGATATAATCGGGTTTAACTTGCTCTGTAATGCCTTTTTGTTTGACCGCGTAGAGCTTGGAATAATCGGTCACGGTGCCTTTAAGATTTTTGGGCGTAAAGTTCAAAAGCATGGTTATTTTCCCTCGTTGTGGTTGTTGTTCGTGCCGTCCTTCTTCTGCTCATTCACCTTGAAAGTACGCCGGGCGCTGAACTCTTCACGCTTGCCCCTGTTCCAGTTCTTAACCGGGCTGTAATAACCCACGATGCGCGAATACACTTCACACGCCTCATTGCACTGTCTCGCCTCGCTGCTCATCGTCTCAACCTCCAAAACATCAACTCCCCGCGTGGTCAAACACCACCGCGCAAAAAACATTTTTCAGCCGAAACACGCCCAGCGGCGAGCGTTCTTCTCCCAAGAGGCCGAGAGGCGATGTCACCGCAGGGACAGTCCGCACGCCGCCCAGCGTGAAAATTGTGGGAGGGAACCGGTACGGGAGGAACCGGCAAATTTCTCGGGAAATTGGGGGAGACCTTTAGGGGGAACCGATTTCCCGAAGCGATCAGGGCGGACCGGACTTGACAGAACCGAAGGCCGCAAGCTGTGCCCTCTGTATCGGCTGAAAAATGGCCTGTCACCCTTCCGCTTATGCCCCCGCAGGCGGCCGGGGCCTGCCTTCTTCTTGAGTGACGGGCCGGGAAGGGCTAGCAAGGAGTAGCCGACGCCAGCGACCCGACCGGCGACGAGAGCCGCGAACTCTCATGAGCCGGACCCGGCGCGGATCGCCGTTTCGCATGGAAGGCTGTTGGGAACAGGGAATTTGCTTGCGAGTGCGCCGACGACAATCCATTGTCGGGTCGCCTGAACGCGCGGGCTATAATAGTATCGTGGACTCTTCAAGGAAGAGGACAAGGCGACCATAACCATATAGGGAGTATTGCCATGTGCGATCTGAAAGAACGCTCTCAGCGAAACCGGAAGCGCAGACTATCCGGGCGCTAGAGGGCGTGACGGTTTTTCTCCCGCCCCGACCGTTGCCGCGCAGCGGATACGGTAGGCGGCCGAACGGAGCGCGGTTTACGCCGAGGTGCAACCGGAAGGCGGTTTCCGCGCGACAGGCCGCCGTAGAGCCGGGCGCGCACGGTGTAAGACGAAGCGGAGCGGAGCGTCACGGTGCAAGACCGGGCGAGCGCTGGAACGAGCGGAGCGAGAGACGAACGAGAGGGCGGGAGATCTGAAAGCGGTCGGGCGCAAGCCGGAGGCGCGCCCGATGGCGTGCATTTCTCCCCTAAGAGGCCCGCGTCGGCCGCCCTGCGGCTTTGCGGGCCGATGAGCCGGGACGCTGCGGATGCCGAGAGGCGGCGCACGGTCCAAGGCGAAGAGAAAGGAAGAGAGATCCGCACGGCGCGAAAGATTCGCCTTAGCCGGAGGCCGGGGCGAGTGCGCGGTGCGGGGTCTCTCGCGGGGCCGCGTGCCCGGACCAGCCGGGTTTCGATAGGGGCCGAAGGCCCGGCGTCTCGTACAAGTGGAACTTTTAACGATGCAGTCGTGCCCCGCCGGTTGCGTCGTTTTGTTGCCACTTGCTCGCCGAAAGCGACACGGCACCGTGGAGCGTCGGGACGAACGCGAGGAACCGGGCGGATCATGAGGGAACGCCGCATCAGGCATACGAAGGGCGCGTAGCGGTCCGGGGCCGGTTAAAGAGGCCGACGAAAGCGGTTCAAGGAAAAGCGGCGCCGCCGGGGAAAGGGCAGGGGATACCCGCCTCGACCCGAGCGAGTACGCGCAACGAAGAAACGGGAACGCCGGGCCTACGGCCTCGACGGGAGCGACAGCGGACCCCGGAGATCGCCGACCTCGCAGAGGGGATGCCGTGTCGTGCTGTGTTGACATCTTATATCCGATGCCGTAGTATAAATCGGCTTTAACGGAGGAAGATATCTATGAAAAAGTTCTTGGTGCTTTTATCTGTCGTCTGTTGCGTCGCAATCGCTCTTAATGCTCAAACCGTGAAAAGCGGGATGACCGTTAAGGAGGGCCTCGCGAAAGCGAAGGCCCTTTTAAAAGAACTGGATAAAACCGAGAAAGAGATTTATGCGCTTGTAGCAGAAAAGAAATTCGCGGAAATCAGACATAAAAACTCATTGGAGTTGGCAAGCGATCCGTTATGGAGCGAAGACGCTATGCTCCCGTTCTATGATTGTGCCGATGCTATACAACAACTGAACCACATCGCGGCTGTATACGAAGGCACCCGTGCTTTTTCGGCAAGCGGCGGCACAAAAGAGATGTTGGACGAGAGCAAAAGAGATTACGGAAAAAGCAAAACCGCTTGCGAAAAAGCAACCAAGAAATCTATCAAGGAGCTTGAAAAGGATATTCTGAAAGAAAAGAATCTCCTAGGAAATTAACTTCAATAACTCGCTGAAATCGCAACCGTTCACTTGTGATCAAGTGATATTGTGATATCCGGGTTTGCCGCCCCGACGCGACAAATTCTTCCCGATCCGCTTAACCGTTATCTTCCGCAACTCTTCTTCCATTTTGGCCCGGACATCGGCATTCAATTCTTGAAAGGCACAGTCGTTACCGGTGCAAAACCGGTGAGCGAAAAGACATCCGCCTTTCGGCAATGCGCCTTCATAGAATAGAACGAGATCGTAGAGAGAAATATCCTCTGGATTCTTGAGAAGCGCATAGCCGCCGGTCGGCCCCCGTTTCGAGACAACGATCCTCTTCCTGGCGAGCGGTTGCAGCACCTTCGCCAGATACAGGGCGGAAACCGGCATCGCTTGGGCAATTCGGCCGACCGGCACGAGGTCGCCGTTGCAGGCGGCGATGATCCCGAGCGCGTGATACGCGAGGGTAACGCGCTCCGAGATATTGAGGAGCCCATCGGACATGTAGTTGTTCCCCGGTCTCAATCGTCGTCGTCCTGAATGGTCTTGGATTTACCAATTAGGGTTGAAGGAGAAGTAAAAGCCGAGAATGCTTAAACTGCTATCCGATTCAGAGAACTCTTGTTGGCGCAAGATATCCACGGTAATTATCATAGCATTGCCGGAGCCATCTACATTCCAACAGCCTACTATGTCGTGAGCTGATACATCCATATCGACAAGGCAAAGCATCAGCTTGGTCGTTTTCGTTATCATCATGGGGTAAGTTTCAAGCCACGAGGCCGTAAAGGAATTGGAGGCTTCGGCCGTTTGAAAAAGCGTGGTGCCTGACCCATCTATAATAAACGCGGCAAGATCGGGCGCGCCATTGCCGGCATCCCAGCCGGAACCGTCGGGCATCGTCGTTTTGACCGAAGCTCCCTTCAATGAGATATTCCAAAGGTGGTCGTAGGGTGACTGGCAAGTGTTGCTTTTGCATATCTGATCGGCGTTGCAATCCGTATGAAGAGTACAAGTGTTGTTCTTGATGCAGGCATAGTCTATACAATCCCAACCGTCATCGCAGGGGCCGCAGGAACCGCCGCAACCATTGTCACCACAGGTGCGGTTGGTGCAATCGGGAGTACAGGTGGCCTCTTCTTGGCAAACCCAACTAACGCAGACATATCCGTCGTTACAGGTGCCGTTGGGATAACATTCCTGTCCATCCCCGCCTTTGGGCGTTTCTTCGCAGACATCGTTGTAATTGCATTTCAGCCCGACATTGCAGGTTCCGTCTTGGTAACACTCTTGTCCCAATGCGCCTCGCGGCGGAGGGACAACGCAGGTCCCGTTGTCGCATTCCAGCCCATCGCCGCAGGTGTTGTTAGGGTAGCAAGCATCACCGAGCGCGCCTTCGCTCTTAGAATCATCGCCGCCGCAGGCGACGAGAAGTAGGGAAAGCAACGCGAAAACGAAAGATGTTTGTCTCATAATCCACCCCTCCGCGAATTACGGTTGATAGGTCAAGGTAAAGGATGCAGTCGAAACGCCGTCATCGCACAGGATGGTGAACCCGCCGTCGTCGAAATAAGATTCATCGACCGTCAGAGTCCCGGCACAAATGTTTTCGGAATCCTCTAAGGTTATGTCGAGGTCCCAATATTCAATATAGATGCCGCCCATGATCTGGCCGCCGCCCGCATTCTCAAAGAGTTTCTGGTGCCAATCCGGATAGAAGGTATCGACATCGGCTTCGGTGCAACTCTCCTGTCCGTTTATGGTCACACAAACCAGCCCGTCCGGATCGTCCAGCGTGTCCCACGGCAAGGAGCCGTTATTTTCGGTGATCTGCCCGCTTACGGCTGTAATATCCCATTGGGATGTGACGTCGAAAACGCAGGTGGTCTCTACGCAGGTATCCCATGCGTGGCAACCGGTACATCCGGAAGTGTCGTTGTCGTTCTGCGGATCGTTGTTCCCGTCGTCTCCGCCGTCACAGGCGGCGACCAGCAGCATCAGTGCCGCAAGAATCATCATGTACTTGGTCATGGGATCCCCTCCCTTTGAGCGAAATTAATCAGAAAGACGCGACATTATAGACATAGCCGATATTGAAGAATACGCTGTAGGTGGTAAAAGTGTAATCGTTGTCTTCCTTGAAAATGTCCAGAAGCCCGGTCTCAAAGCGTATATCGAAAGTGACTTTGCCGTATTCTTGCAAGCTATACTCAAGACCAACGGAGCCATAGGCGCAAAGGTCAAAAAGTTCGATCCTGTCGGCATTATTTACGGTGACATCGTCTATGGTGTATTCGGCGTCGAGAAGGAAGGCAAAGGGAAAACCGAACATTAGATTTAACCCAAGAGGATTGTCGCCAAAACTGAAGCTCACATAGCCACTCAAAATGTCAAGCTCCAAATAGTGCATATTCTGGACAACATTATCTCCGTCTGAATCAAAAGCGAAACCTTTCATGACATATGCTAGATGCGGAGAAAGCCCTAATTGGAAATTGTCGCGATTCCCCACCAAAGGCGGTTAGCCATTTCCACATTGACGCTGAAAGCGGCCTCTGTTTTATAGCCTTTTGCTTCCACCAGACCAAAGCCGGGGCCAAATTTCCAACTCAGATCGTCACCGAAGTAGAGTTTATTCTGAGAGGTCTCTTGCGAAGTGTCCGCTGGCTGGCTCGAAGAACTGTTTTGCGCTTGCGCGGCCGTTAATGATAGTGGCACCCAAAAAACGAGCGCAAGAAAAAGAGCAACGGCGTTTTCTTTGATCATGGGTTCCCCTCCCTGTGAATGAAATTGTCGTGGTATTATATCCGACAGGGAACAGGATGCAAAATTTCTTGAACCGCTATGCCAACAGAGCGAGAAACCCGCTGAAATCGAAATCGCCGTTCAAGAGGGAGAGTTTCTTCGACCCGGCCTTATTGATCGTGAACACCATTTCGCGCTTGTCTTCCTTGCCGATGGCGCGTTCGATGAAGCCCGCGTCTTCAAGAGCGGACAGCGTGCGCGACATCATCGAAAAGGTAACGCCCAGCTCGCGGGCGAGATCGGTACTGCGGCGCGTCTTGCCGTTACCGAGCATCCCGAGGACAAAGGCCTCATTTAAAAGCATCTTGTGCTCGTGCGCCAAGTGGTTCTCGAACTGATAGACATGAAACATCAGAGCCGACATCTTACTGAACTTGCATTCGGTCATGGGGTCCCTCCCGTTAAAGAAACGACGCGGCATTATATCCGGCGGAAAATGCCGCGCAACTTTTCCGAAGCGCATACCGGCGCGCGATAAAGTGATATTGTGATAATGTGATTTCTAGCGATCGAGGCCCCTGCTTCGTTCTTTCGGTATCTCCTTCGGTATCTCCCTGTCTTTCGGTTTGCTCGCTTCGACCCACTTCTCGGCTCGGTACTTGTCGAGCTTATCCTTCTGTTCCAGAGCGCTTTCCTGCGTCATGGTCTTTTTCAGGAGATCAGGGAGTTTCTCTTTGTTGTCGGTAAATATCTTCACCTCTATCTTGGGCCGCGATATTGCGACATAGAACGACTCTTGACCGAGGAGCGCCGCTTTCCCGGTGTCCATATTGACCAAGGCGCGTTCGCAGGTCATGCCCTGCGAGCTGTGAACGGTTATTGCGTAACTGTAATCGACATGCTTCAGCTTGTCGAGGTCGAAGGTCCTCTCTTCCTTGCCGATCTTGAGGACCGCGTTCCCTTTCTTGTGGTCGATGGCGATTACCTCCGCCTTCTCGCCGTTGCGGGTATCCAGCTCCTTGTCGTTCTTCGTGAACCGGAGCAGATCGCCGACCCGGATGTTGCGCTCCTCTTTGGCGTAGAGTTCGACTGCGCCGGCACGGTAGGGTTGCCAGTTAAGAGAAGTGCCGTCATCGAGGGCGAGCGTGACGGTCCGGCTGGCCGGGTCAACGGAACGCACCTCGGCGTACTGGCCCGCCTTGACGCCGAGAGACTTATACTCTTTCGAGAAGCGGATAACATCGCCCTCGCTGTAATTGCGGCACTTGACCAGCTCGGCCTTTTCGAGGTTCTTGCCCGCGAGCGTGCCGACGGCGAACTCGTTTCCTTGGAGCCGACCTTCGGCGGCGAGGGAGTCGCGTATCTTGTCGTTAAGGGCGTGCTTGTCTGCGTTGGTGGTGGTGATTATCAGGGTTTCGGCGCGGTCGGCCGGGGAGAGCGCGCGGTAGTCGCCGACTATTCGGTCGAGCCGGTCGTTCCGGTCCTTGATTTCGTAGGTAGCGATCCGGTCGAGCGCCTTTTCGACCTTCCCCTCGATGGCGGCGTAGACCGATTTCTTGAGTTCGACGGCGCTTTCCTTGGCCTGCGCGATCTTCTCGGGGGCATGTCCCCGGTCGGCGAGTTTCTTTTCGAGGCGGTCATCGACCATCTGACGCCGTATTTCGGTTATCTGCGAGTATTCCATGCCTTTGTCGATCAGTTGCGCGAACGGTTTTCCCGCCTCGACCGCCGACAACTGTTTCCGGTCACCGAGCATGACCACGCGCGCGTCGCGTTTCGCGGCGGCCTCGAACAGGTCGTGCGCTTGCTTGGCGCTGACCATCGAGGCCTCGTCTATCACCCATACCTCTTTAACGGCCGGGGTGCTTTCACCCCGCTGTTGCGCGATGAGGTGAGAGGCGAGCGTGGTTGCGGGGATACCGGTTTCTTGTTGCAGTACTTTCGCGGCGGCCGAGGAGGGGCAGTAGCCCCGGACCGTGTACCCGTTGCGTTCGGCTTCCTGCTTCACGAATTCAAGCATGGTGGTCTTGCCGGTCCCGGCGAAGCCTTCCACGCCGATGTAGCGGTCTTTGGTGGTCAGGATGAGTTCGGAGCTGGCCTTCTGGCCTTCGGTGAGATCGAACTTCTTTACGGCCGCAAAGCTATCGAAAGCGGCCCGGACCTCTTCGCCGGGGGCGATTCGCTCGACCGACTCCTTTCCGGCGGTCATGTGCGCTATGGTCTGTTCCTCGCGGGCGACCGCTTTCTCGGTGGTGAACCTGCCATCGGGGAGGCGGAGGAGCGCCCCGTCCTGTACCAGCGTTTCGACCCGGTGTTCTATGGCGGCTATATCGGTCTTGGCGATGCCGTCGTGTAGGGCGGCAAGGAGGAAGTCTTTCGAGGAAAAGGCGCTTTGGCGCTCGGAGAGCTTGTCTATGGCGAAGGCAACCGAGTTTCGGGCCGCCTCCTCGCGGGAGAGCGGCGGCGGCCCCCCGATGTGAGGGGTTCTCTCGGTAATGCCGAGATTGTGCGCCTTTTCCTTCCACGCGCCGACGAGTTCCTTATGATCGACGAGCTTTTTGAATTGGCGGGTGTTGAGCGCCGCCGTCGCCGCTTGCTTGGCGCTTTCCATCTTGTTCCGGGCCATGTACTCCTCGATCTGCTGGCGGCGGGTCGAGAATTCGGCGAGTTGATCTTCCTTGAATCCGGCGATCTCGTACAGGCCGCCTTTCTTTTCTTCGAGTTGGTAGCCCTTCTCCCGGAGATCGCGCGCGAGTTCGGCACGGTATACCGCGCCGAGAACCATTTTCTTCTGATATATCTCCTCGTTGGAGAGAGCCTGCCATTTGCCATCGGCCGCCTGTGTCGCGTTTATGATCACGCAATGGGTGTGGAGTTGGGCGTCGAGTTCGCGGCTGGCGTCGTGCTCGAATTTGACCGCGACGATATTCTCGGTCTTTACGGCAACTTGTTTGCCGTCAACGACCTTGCGGGCCTGCGCGCATTCGCGTTCGAGGTAGTCGAGGGCGCGGTCAACGGCGCGGTTGTGGGCCTCCTGCATATCGGCGTTGATCTTGTCGTTGTCGATGGCGAAGGCGGCGATAGAGACCGATTTCGGGGCCGAAAAGGTACAGTCGATGCCCGGACGATGACCCCGCGACACCTTGACATGGGTGTCCTCGGAGAGCTTGCCTTCGAGGAGAGCGGCGAAACGCTCTTTTGAGGGGGCTTCGTCGGTCAGGCCGAGGCGTTCGGCTCCCTTCCCGTAGTAGGCGGCCCGGAATTCGTTTTTCTGGCTGTAGTAGTTGTCCTTCGAGAAGTAGCTTTCGGCGGCGCTCGCGTCTTTGATGTTCTGTATCGAGAGCATGGTCAGGCCGGGATGAATTTCTTGGCGGGTTTCGGCCGGTCTTTCCATTGCAGTTTTATTAGGGCAACCGGTAGGTCGCCCGCCAGTTTGAGGTAGGCATGTAGGGGTTCGAGGTACATGATCTCCTCTTTCATTACCACATGCCGCCCCTGCACTCCGTAATTGACGCTTCTTGAGTTGCTGGTGCCGTCTTTCGAGTCCGATTCACTGGCCGATGCTTTGGCTTCGAGGATCTCTTCTTCGCCGATGTTCTCGGAGAGGTATTTCGCCGTTTCGCTGTCGGGGGTATTGTAGATTATCCATGTCTTGCAGTTGGTGATCATGCTTTTTGAGTCGTTGTCGCCGTAAATGGATTTGATCTGTGACAATGCCTGCATCCCGAGTACGGTACAAACTCCATATTTGCGCCCTTTATCGAGAGCGTCTTTTACCTTGTCTATCCGCTGTAGCGTCGCCATTTCGTCGATGACGAACCAGAGCCGCCGGTCGAGCTTTATAGGAAGCGACAACGCGGCGGTTATGGCAAGGTCGAACCAGAGGGAGAGTAGGGGACGCAAGGCGTTGAGTTGACTCTGTTCGACCCGGATAAATATCCAGCGGTCATCTTCTTCGTTGGCAACAAACTTTTTGATAGAGAACGGCGGCTTTTCACCTGTGGGGTTTTTGAGATATTGAAACGCCTTCATAGCCGGTTTCAGGGAGGCAACGACATTCATGCTGGTCTTTTCGTTATCGGGGTCAACATACCCGGCCCCTTCGGTCCCTTTGAGGTACTCGTGAATCTCTTTGAGCGTCTTGATCATGATAAGTTCGTATAGGAAAGGGTAACTGCGATCTCTTGGCTCTTTACTCTTTGCCATTTTCATGAGCGCCGCCCGCAGGACATCCCGCGAAGCATCGACCCAAAAGGTCTCTTTGAGATCGGGCGATTTCGATATCAAGGATGCCACTACATCGTCGAAATCGAAGGTGCTGGTCATCTCTGAAAATAGGTCCCATTGCGGCATACGCGCATCGAACGGATTCAGAAGTATGTCGCCCTCTTGATAGTATTCCTCCGTGAATTCTCCGGCGGGGTCGTAAACGATGGCGCGTTGGCCTTTCGCTCGCGCGGTGTCGAGTAGTTCTTTTATGGCGACTCCCTTGCCTTGCCCGGTCGCTCCACAGACCATGAAATGTGTCGTCTCGGAACCGGCGACGATAGGGACGCCGCCGAGGGTTATGTCGCTCGCTCTCCCGGTCGTCTGCAAGAGCCGCGTCAGTTCTTCCGCAGAGGTCTTCTGTGCGCCGCGAAGGAAGGTAGATTCTGTGGTCTTCGCCTCCATTATCATGAGTCCTTTTATAATGGCTATTGAGGCGATGATAAAGATGAGAAGCGCGGCGATACCCGCATAGAATATATAGGTGTTGTGTTGTGCGATGACGGGGGCGAATTGTTCGTCTATTATCTTCTGTGTGAGAGTAAAGTGTTCTCCGTCTATAAGACACCGCTTGGAGTCTTTATGGAGCACCTTCATTACCATCGCGCATTTATATATTCCACGATCAGATGAGTCGGTGTTTCTCTTGTAGGCGGAAAGCGGCAAGATGACTGCTATAACCAAGGCGATTATGAGGCCCAATAAGATGCTTTTGCCGGAGCTTACTTTGCGTTGAATAGCGACACTGCTGTCAATCGGCTTTTGCATAATGTCCCTCCACGAATTTCTTGAACTCTTTGAGCTTCTCTACGGTAGCCTTGTTTTGTGCTTCGTGGTTGTATTGAGAGTCCTTCTGTGTGACCATAATAAAAAGGCTGTAGGCTAGGTATAGTGTTCGGTCGATTTTGGCGTCCCGGTAGTATTCCTCAAACGATTTTTGGGGGGGCGGGAGTTGAAGCCCGGCGGTCATGAGTTCGACACAGGCTTTGCTAAAGCTAACCCCCTTGCTCTCGGCATACTGCGAGATCTGCGCGTCGGTCTCCTCAGGGATAATGATCGTTTTGCGCTCCATGCTTTCCTCCGTTCATACCGTGTTATGAACCCACAGAGGCCAGAATAACAGGCTCTTCGTATAAGTCAAGTTTTATCGGTATGTTCATATTATAGTATGAGCCTTGCATGCCGTCTTTTGTCTTGTCATACTACGGTATGAATTCTCGGCGCGTGGCGTAATTACGGGCCGCTATATGGCTAATACGAAGTATAGCGTTAGGTGTGCGTATTTCTGGCGGGGGCTTGCCTCCGCCAGCGGGCTAGCTCGGTCCCGGAAGGGATCGAGCGACGACCGAGGGGCCAAGTGGTAGTGAGAACATCGCCCGAAAGGGGGATGCTCGAACGACGGAACGGCATCGAAGATGACGAGCCGGACCACGGCCCCGCATGACCGAAAGACGGCCGCAAAGCGAGACGGCTGAGGGCATGGAGTTCCACATTATCGGGTACGGGCGGAAGCCCGATTCGTTCCTGTTTTTGATTCTGTTTTCGGTTAGTCGAAGAGATCGCAGAGCGCGTCAATATTCGATACTTTTTGAATCGCGGCAAGCATCATGTCTTGATCAACTTCCTGCGCGATTATTTCCTGTGTAAAGCGGTCTACCATTTATAGTTCCATTCCTTTCGATTTCGGTATTGTATTATTCGTCTTTTCCGGCTTCAATGTCTCAACGAATTTCTTGAGGCTATCGGTGCTGATACCGCTCTTCATTGTCTCTCCGTAAATCGCCTCACGATGTTGCTGGTGGTTGTTCTGAATTATGAACAGTTCCGCTTTCTGTAAATTGACTTTATCTTCCGGTGCAAGGTCGCCGACTTTCTTCTCATATTTTGCAACTTCCGCGTTTGCGTTCTTGTATAGATTGTCGAGGTAGTCACGCCCCTTGCCGAAGGCTCCGTTCTTGACTTCATCGACAAGCGTTTTGTCGGCGAACTTAGAGAGAACGATTATCTGCTTTTCCGTGAGCGGTTTTTCGCTATAGTCGCGTTCTATCTTTGCGTGCAGTTCCGCGATGTATTTTCTGCCTTCGCCGGGGTTCCCTTCCTGCACCGCTTTCTTTACATTCTCAGGAGCGTATTTGTCTACTACGGTCTGTTGCTTTTCCGTGAGCGGTTTTTCTTTGTATTCCTTCTCAAGTTTCGTGTGCAGGCTGGCGATGAAATCGCGGGCTTCTCCGTAGTTACCGGTGCGTACCGCTTCCTTGAGTTTTTCGTCACCGTGTTTGTCTATTACCGCTTGCTGTTTGTCGGTAAGAGGTTTCGCCTTGTAGTCCTTCTCGGCCTTCTTGAGCATTTCGTCAAGTTGCTTCCGGCAGAAAGCATAATCGCCGGTCTTGATCGCTTCCTTCGCCTCGGGGCTTCCGTGTTTCTCAAGAACCGCATGTTGTTTCTCTGAAAGCGGTTTCAAGTCGCCCCATTTACCGGGTTCCTTGAGCGACGCTTCTATGTAACGGAGTGCGAGCGCTTCGTTACCGGATTTATGAACCAGATAGGGCGCGCTTTCGGCAAGAAACGATTTCTGAGTTTCATTCAGTTTCGCGCCGTCTTTGTTGTCGAGGCCGGAACGGAGTTCCGCAAGATATTTCTGAGCGGGTTCGGGGTTCTTGGGGTCGTGTTTGATCGTTCCTTTATCGACGGTTTCGACGCCGTAGATTTTGAGGTGCAGTTGGATGTTCTTCGATTCCAATGAAAGCTCTTTGGGGAGATCGGTCGTCGTCGGAACTGCTTTAAGAGTCTCAACGCGCGAGACATTGGTTTCGAGATAACGGTCGAGCGCCGCTTTGTTCGAGAATTCGATGTAGTTGCGGTTGTCGGCCGGGAACTTTCCGGCGGCGTCGCTCGGGATCACCGAGTGATTCAGTTTCTCGTCGTAGTAAAGGCGCTGTTTGCCGTCCATAGTTGTTTTTTCCTCGTGAGGCATTGTTGTGGCTCTGTGTTCATTCTCTATGCGGTGTTGTATTTCGGCGTCTATCATTTTGCGGGCCGTCTCGATGTTGTTGGCCTCGGGGACATCTCGGCGGTTACCGCCGATCTTGGAGTCGTCGAGGGCAACGATCACTTCGCCGTAAGAGGGGTCGCCCTGTTGTCTGATCGTAATGCTTCCGTTCTCGTGCGCCCCGATGAAGCGGTCTTGATATTTCTCGATTTGCTTCCAATCGTCGTGCGGAGGATGAAGTCTGTCCGCTTCCTCACGGCCGGGAGCTGGGGTGTGGGTCCATTTATCGGGAGAGGGGGCCTGTTGCTGTGCCGCCTCTTTTTCAAGAGTGGCTAGGTGCTGTCGGACAACCTGCATGTCGCCCATGTTAAGCGCGTGGAGGGCTTTGTCGGAGCCGAATTCCGCGATAAAAGAGCGGTCGATCTCGGAGAGCGGCCGGAACTCATTGAACCGTTCCGGCTCTTTGACGGCCGCCTCGATGAATCGCAGGGCGACGGCGCGGTCATCTTTGACAAGGTATTCGTATTTGACCGGCAGGGGGGCGTTCTCAAAAACGAATTTATCCTGCGTCCCGTTCAAGGGGAGCGCGTCGTCTTTGCTACCCAAATTCTCGCGTAGTTGGTTGACATACTCGCGCCGGTCCCCGGCGGTCATTTCGAGTTTATCCAGTTCGTAGGCCGCCGCGAAACGAACGGCAAGGCCGTGTTCATGAGGGATGTCCTGCGGGAGGTCGGTCATCGAAGGGAGCGCGCGAATCTCTTTCAGTGTTTCATCCCAGCGACGGACGAAATCATTGCGCTGTTCTTCCGTAGGAAAATGAAAAAAGACTCGGCCGTCTTCCTTGATGGGGAACCAAGAATCGGTCACTCCCGTCACTTGATTATCTTTGCTTTGTTCGAGCTTGTTGCCGTTTTCGCTGGAACTCGGATAGAATTGATAGAAAGTGCCGCTCATAGCCTCCCTCCCGAGAGAAATTAAGCGTTGGCCGGGTTACTTATCAGCCTTTTTTCTGCCGACCTTCGCCGGTTCGCCTTTAAGGTGTCTTTCGGCTGTGGTGAGCTGGGTCTTGAACCACTTTACGAAGTCGCTGGTCAGGTCCATTTTGTACCCAGCTTCCTTCGACGCGACCATGAGCGCAAGATGTTTCTCATGAAGGTCAGGGGCGATCTTGAACGACACTTTCTTCATCTGCGATTTGGCCCGCTTCTCGATCTTGAGCATTTGTACCATCGTTGCCTCCTTCGGCGGTTATAGGGTTAGGGCGAATCAACTGTTTTTTGACCGGGGCGGCTGTGGCCGCGCCGCACGGCGGGTTCTTCTTGTAGCCTTCGTAGTATGCGAGAACCTTGTTGACATAGCTCCGCGTTTCGGGGTTGTCGGCGATCCGGCCGCCGAGGAGCGCCGATTTCTCGGTGCTGTGGGAGCCGCCGTTGTACCCGGACACGGCGCGGATGAGATCGCCTTTCGTGTAGGTGAGGAGCGCCGCCATGAAGCGCACGCCGCACTGTATGTTCGTCGCCGGGTCGTACATGTCTTCGTACTTGCACCCGAGGAGTTCGGCGGTCCGGGGCATGATCTGTAAAAGGCCGCGCGCGCCGACCGGCGAGGTGGCCTTGGGGTTGCCGCCGCTTTCCTGCGTCATGAAGGCGAGGACCAGCGCCGGAGCGATGTGATATTTCTGTTTGCCGACGATGTAGGGATTGGCGGCGATGGCCTTGCGGATGGCCGGAAGTTGGTCACAGAGGGCCGGGGCTTCCGCCGGCGCGGAAGTGACCAAGTGTAGTGTGAGGAAAAGCGCGGCGATCATTTATTTCATAGGTGCGGTGTTGAGCATGTTGTTTATCTCTTTGTTCTTCTTCATTTCTTCGGTGCGTTTTTTGTAGGCGTTAAGGAAGCGGTCGTTGCCTTGGCGCACCTGTTCCTCTTCCAGTTCCTTCTTCACATATTCGGCCTTCTGGATGTTCGCCATCGTTTCGAGAGATCCCGCTTGCGATTGTTCGAGGCCAAGTTGGATAGCCTGTCCCTGCGCGGTTAGGTTCTTCGAGCGCTGCGCTTCGGCGAGGTATTCCTTGACGGCCATATTTATCATGCTCGCCTGAACGGTTTTGAAGGAGAGTTCCTGCGCGAGGCCGCTCTTGACGAGGGCGGCCGTGTATATCTGGTCAACCGCTGTAGGCTCGTTGTCGAATCCGTAGTACTTCGACATGAGCGGGGCCACCTTGGGGTAGACATGCGCTTTCATCATGCCGGACGCAAGGCCGACGATGAAACGGTTAGTCTCCCTGTTCCAGCGGCTCTTGTATGAGAAGAATTTTTCGTCGCCGTTGGCGATCATTTCAGCGTTGTCCTTGAGTTCGAGGATGGAACTTTCGAGGCCCGGACAAGTGCCGGGAAAGCCGTTGCAGAAGCCTTCTTTCATGTCCCGCAGGAGTTTTTCGGGGCTGTAGTCGGCAATCGACTTGCCGATCTCGTAGAGGCGGCGGCTGGTGTCGAGGGTCGCGTTGGCTATGTCGATGGTCTGCTTTGCACGCGGGATTATCTCGGTCATGATTATGTTGTTGCCGAGCTGTTCCTGCGCGACGATCTGAGTGAGGGCCTGTATTTGTGTCGAGAGGAGCGCGTCGGTCGTCGGGGCGTCAACGATCAGTTGGCCCGCCGCAAAGCGGCCGGTCAACACTAACACCGCGATAATGGCAATACGGATATTTCGCATGGTTATACACCTCAAAATGACAGTGTAATTATAGTTGAGAATATCAACATTGCAAGAAAAAAATATGATATAAACTTTCAATAGAAATGTTGAAAGACACGGCGTTCCGCCGGGGTTTGCCGGGGGTTCGGTCGATGCCCGGATAATGTGCATTTTGACTATGCGAAATTTATTGACTTCCTCCGGCGGAATGCTACACTGATCGTACTGGCGAGAGGGGCGGCGAAAGCTGCCCCATTTTTTTTACTCCAAGACAAACGATTTTCCGAAATGAGGGTTCATGGCCCGGCTCGGTGCGTGTTGCCGCGTTAGCGGCTTCTCACGCATCGAGCGGTATTATATTCAGGCGACCGATGGATTGGCGGCGCTCGTCGGGGTGGTATCGAACAGGTAGATGATGGGGGAGCCGAGTCCGCTCCCTCTTGCCAGTGTCGCCGAATCGAGACGGGCCGAAGGCTGGTCGAGTGAGGCGAAGGTATTGGAATTGAAAATGGGTTGGGTATGGGCGGAACGCCCATCCGATTAGGTGAGGGTGTCAAGCATTGAGCCGTGGGGTTGTTACGAGGGGCCAATAGCTCGCCAGAGGCGAGCGTGGAATGGGTACGGGTGCGCCGTAGGCGCTAACCCGTCCTTGTAAGGGGGGGGGGGAAGCGGAATGTGACTAAAACGCGCTACGCGCGAGGCGGCTCCGCCGCCGGGGTTCCGCCCTGCGGGCGGCCGAATTCAGGCGCTACGCGCCAAATGCGCGCTCCGCGCGCAGATAAAGCGGCCGTCCCTCCGGGACCCGCTCGGACCGCCTACGGCGGCCGAGCAAGGGGAACGGATCTCTTTTCGCGCGCACGGTCTTTCTCTCTCTAAGAATCTATAAGAATCTATAGGGAAAAACGAAACGCCGACAATATGCTGTGAATATTGAGATATTATGCTGTCTTGGGCTTACCGACTATCCCCGGATGCCGATAGTACTGTCCCCTGTTGCCGATACCTCTATCCCCGGATGCCGATACCTCTATCCCCTGTTGCCGATACTACTATCCCCGGATGCCGATAGTATTATCCCCTGTTGCCGATACCCGGCCAGCCTACGGACATCGAGCGATAAACAAAAAGGCAAAAACGGAAATGGGATTTTCTTAACTGCATGATATATTGAACGAATACCGAGATATTTTTTCCAGAAAAGGGAGTGCGGGACGGGCAAAGCGCCGGTCGATCTCTCCGAAGATCCCCGCGCCCGGCGGCATCGAGGCGGCCGGGACTATCCCCTGTTGCCGATACCACTATCCCCGGATGCCGATAGTCATTTTCAATAATATTGACGAGTTAAAAGATCATGTGGCGGCTGGTGACAGCTTCGCTTCCATCGGGGCCTTTGTCTCAAGCGTCGATATCATTATCCCCTGTTGCCGATAGCAAGATTAAATAATATTGGATAGTTGGAGAGTCGCTTTGCCGCTGGTGACAGCTTCGCTTCCACCATCCCGTTTCCCAATAATTTGACATTTGACATGGGGAATATAAGGCCTTCATACTGGGAAAGTGTGCTTTGGTGCATTCTATTTATACTCGATGTGTTTGGTCTATCCCCGGATGCCGATAGTCTCGTTATCCGGCCTTCGCTTCAAGGATGAGCGCTTTTACTCTGTTCTCGGTCAGGGTCAACGACAGTTTTTTGCCGTTGGTGAGGTGAATACCGTTAAGCTCCTCGATTGAGCCTTTCCATTTCTCACGGTACTTGGCGTTGAAGCGATATACGGCGAGGCCGTTTTCTTCGCATAGGTCTTTGACGAGCTTGTGGTAGGTTCCTGTCTGTGAGGTGGTAAGGTAACGGTCAAGGAGCGGATAGAGGATTTTGGCGAGATCGGTTTTGAGACTTGAGTAGACATTGAACCAGAGGAGTTTTATGTCCATCTTGCGGTAGTAGCGTTCGGTGAGCGTTTCGTTAAGGAGAATTTCAACGATCTCTTCGTCCCCTTCCCCCGTCTTCTTGAAGTCGTACTTCGCAAAGAGCGTGAACACGGCATCGACATCTTTTGTCCTTGTGTTCTGGACCTCGACGGGTATTGATTTCAACTCGTGCAGCGTGTCCGCGAGGGCTTGGTAATTCGATTTGCCGGGGTTCACATCGGGGTGCATGAGCGAGAGTATCCGGTAGCGGGTGGTGCGGATGACGCCGTACCGGGTCGTCGCGCCTTTGATGGTGGTGCAGGGGTAGCCGTGCGAACTCCATATCGCCAGTACCGCGTAGAGCACATCTTTGTGTTTGATTTTGAGGACGCCGTACTCGGTGTTGCCGCCCGCCTTGCCGATACTGATAGCTCGTTCGGCGGATTTGAATATCAAGGCGGAGCGCGCCTTGGCCGCGTTGGGAAGGAATACCGTGTCCTTTTCTATCATGGCCTGTGACATGAAAGGTTGCTGGCCGCTCTCGACCAGATCGAAGATCGAGAGCTGGGCATCGCCCCGGTCCATGCGGTCGTGTAATTCCTTCTCGTGGTTTTTGCGAAGCAATGCCCCGCATTCGAGAATGTCTCCGGCCGGGATCGTCGTCTCCGGGGCCGGAGCCTTCTTCTTTTTGTCGGTCGGTTTCATGTTCCCTCCCCCCATGAAGTGATATTGTGATAAATATTCTTTGTGATAAAGCGTTTTTTCATCGGTCCATGCCCCGGTCCTTGGGTTTGTCCTTGATCGGCGCAAGCGCCTTGAGGAGCTGAATGCTCTTGGTCCGCTCGACAACGGCGCGCAGGGCTTCTTTCATCTGCTTCACTTCGTACCCGAGGAGTTCGCGTTTTTCATCGCCAGATTTGACTATGAAAAATTGCACTCCGGTTTCTTTGTGCTTATAGACCGCGTGGGAGGTCCCGCCTTGCCGTTCGAGTACAAAGCCAGCTTTCCCTATCAGCTTGAGACAGTCGCCGAGGGTGAAGGGCCGCCGGGGATGGTCGGCCGCCTTCTCTGCGAGTTTGTCGAATTGGGCGGCCGTCACTTATTGGCCCCGTTCTCGGGTATATCGTTTCCGTATTTGTCCGCGAGGAAAGCGGCGGTCTGCTTCCACGCCTCCCCCGCGTCGTGTTCGTGGGTGAAGAACTGAAAGAGTTTCCGGGGCTGATTGTTTTCCGCGCGTACTTCATCGACAAAGATGAAGCAGGCGCAACGGCCGGTACGGACATCAAGGCCGATGGCGTTTTCGGCATAGTGGCGCGCGAGCGCCTCGAATGCCTTGATATCCTCGGTTTCTTTGGTGAGGAGCCGGATGTTGCGCGGAAGGCGCTTGCCGTCGATCTCGTTTTTCATATCGTGTTCGAGACAGAAAGCCTCGAAGCGCGCCCAAGTATCGTGGTCCATAGTGTCGAACTCGTAAGCGAGTAACGCGGTGAGTTTTGCGATCTTCATTTTATTTCCCCCCGTTTCTTGAGGTCGGTTGTGACAAGTTTCTCGACATACTTTGAAAAGCTCTTGATGCCTTCGATCTTCTCATCGAGTATGGCCTTGTTCGCCGTGACCCACAGCGGCTTGTCAATGTGTATGCTGGTACGGAATATCCGGGAACGCGCATCGGTCCCCGTCTTTTTCACTGTTGCTTTGCGCGCCGTCATGTGAACCCTCCGTGAACATTATTGGCCTCGTTCTTTGGAGAGAGTAACAGCATTGTTAATAATTGTCAAGAAATATCTGAAAGGGTGCCAAAAGATCCGTGGTGGTGCTTTGTGGTGGTTTTTCGTGGGGCAGTATAATAATACCGCTTTTAACGAATACGCAATAAAATAGAAAGGAAAAAACGGCCATCGAAAAATATTAAAAATAGTGGTTGCTTTTTAGAAAATGTTTCTTACCCTTTCTTGTAGACAGGAGAGGTTCCGCCTCTCTTCGTTCTTTGGAAAGGGGTCGGTCGGGTTCGGCCTGAGACAGTACAAGGCTCTCTCAGGGACGGTTTCGTCCCATACGAAACCGGCGGTTGGCAGTGACCAATCACCGAAACCAAAAGAGGGAGATTAACCTTGTCTACGCAAAGCAAGGCTCTCGCCCTCCTACATCTGCTTCTCATAGCGGGAGACCTAATGACCGGCGGACACCACTTCGTGTGTCTGGCGGTCGTCCTCCTGCTACTTGAGTTATGGGGTGTAGTGCAGTAAGCGAACGGACCCGGCCGGTCCTGATCCGAACATCCGAGAAAAAGAAAAGCCCGGAAGCCGAAGCAACCGGGCTGATCATATCAAAACCTTGTCTACGCAATTATGATTTTAAGTCTTGCGAAGATTTTGTCAAATATAATTTGAAAGATTCTTTGAAACTGATGCGACCCTATAAAAATTGTCAAGCAAATTCGGGAAAATAAAATCGCAGTAAAGACGGGCAGTTGTGCCTTTTTTCAAGGGATGAGGTTTATCGCACAGAATGATGATATTGGCGGCTTTTTTCAAGGGTCTTGAGTCGTTCATCCTGCTTGTATTTCTGGTCCTTGCGCCATTGCCAAGGGGCGACCGGGGCGGGGTCGGCCCATAGGCCGCGCTTCGCGGTTCGGGCTTCCTGTTCGAGACGGCCAAGATCGGTACAGAGCGGTTCGAGTTTGCAGTATTGAGGATAGCGCCACGCGAGGCCAGCGGCGACGAGCTGTTCGTTGACGCTGCTCCCCTCCCCTGTCCGGACGATACCGACCTCGCGGCCGTAGCGATCGGAGTCAATGATCTCGACGCTGGCCTCCTTGCCGAAGGCGATATCCGAGGTGAATTTCTTGGCGACTTGGCCGAAGTCTTGAGCCGACTCCGGGGCGTCGATGCCATAGAGCCGGACCTTGATCTCGTGTTTGTCGGCCGTAAGGATCTTCACGGTGTCGCCATCGGTCACGCCGACGATGCGGCCGGTTACTGTGCCGGCGGCGAGGAGCGACAGAGAGAATAAAGTGATAAAGAAATAATGTGATAATGTGCGAAACATTGGCACCCTCTAACCGATATCAAAAAACCAATTTTGCCGCATCGACAAGCGGAACTGTAATATTCCAACCAGCCGCAGATTGATAGGTGAATCCGCCAACAATGGTTCCGTAGAATGTTACTGTATTGCCTTCTTCCAATTCGGTGAGGCCGTCGAAAACCACCATTATTTGATCATCCCAAAACCCATATCCCTGATTCGTAATGTTGATTTGCATAATCGTCTTCGCCCCTTCTTCGCGGATGGTGAAGATCTTGCCGTAATATTTGACGAGAGTGCCCGCGTATGAATCGGGGTTCTTCTTCAACTTGCCGTAAGACAGACGAATGGATTTCTTGTCGAGAAGTATCCCTTCGATCTTGTCAACCTGTTTGACACTGTTTTTGTAGTCCCCGAGTTGTTCGTAGATGGCTTTCGCCTCTTCATACTTTCCCGTATTGAGGAGCTTGGCGGCATTCTGATAGGTTTGGGCCAACAAGGCATTGTCGGCCGCTGTTTTGCGTGTCGCCGAGTCCTTGTAGCCGCCAAGTTCGGCGAATATTGCGCTGGCCTCCGCGTAGTCCTTCTTTTTCAACAAAGATAGCGCCTGTTCGTATTTTTGAGCCTGTTTCTGCGCCTGAATTTTGGTTAGATAATCTTGCGCGTTGTTGTATATCGGGCCAACGGCGTTGAAGCCGATCTCGGCTTGGGCGATATCGCCGCTGTCGTATTGAGATACGGCGACATCGTACAGTTCCTTGCGGATAATACCCATTTTCTCCTGAGCGGTCTTATATTGCGCCGCCGAGGAATTGAGTTTGCCGTAGATCATCAAGGCGAGGGAAAGGTTCTTGTCCTTGTAAAGACTTTCGGCCTTGGCGAAGGTAGCGGCGTCTTCGGCCGCGTTGTTGACGGCAGGAGTCTGTTTCGTGTCTGCGGGCGACGCAGTTCCCGAGGGCTTCGCAAAATCGGAATTGGCTATTACCCCCATCGCGAAGGTAAAGAGGAGAAACACCGCACCGAAGCGTTGCAAACCGGAAATCGTCTTGTTGGTAGCGAGGAAAAACTTATCCCTTATGGGCGACAAAAGAAGCCCGGAAATCACCAGAAAAAGAACACCCGCGAAGAGAACGCCACCCGACGAAGTTTCCCCGATGATAGAGCCGAGGATGAAAAAGAAGCCAATCAGAAGAAAGATAACGCCTAGTGCGTTGTTGAACATCGAAACGAGTTTTTCCATGACAGCCCCCCTTAATATGGTGATTCGTGGTGTATCGCGCGGCCAATGGTATCGAGTTCAAGCGAGGTCCGCGAACCGTTTATGAGATCGCCGAAACAGCGCACTGCGCGGGAGACCGTTTCGGGGTCGTCGATGCGGACCGCGACTTCGTAGTTACGGAATAGGCCGAGTTGGGTGAAGTTCAAAGAGCCGGTCCAAAGTATCCGTTCGTCGATGATGTAGAGTTTCGCGTGTACGAATTCGGCGCGGCTGTCGGTATAGGGCGGCTTGGGCTTTACAACGATACGAAGCGGAAATATCGGCTTGTAGATGTAGCGACAAGCGGCCATGTGCCGCGTTTTCAGGAGTTTCTTGAAGATGAAATAAGAGGCATAGCCGAATATAAGGGTCAAGAGCGCTCCGGTGAACAGCTCGGCCGCCTCTATGGAAGAAAAGAGGTATGCGGTGAAGGCCGAGAAGATAAGGAACAGGACCAGATACAGGCGTTGAACGGTTTTCTTGCGAGCGCGGCCTTCCGGGTCGTCGATGCGTTCCTGTTTGATCAGCATTTGAGGTTCGGGTAAACCGAGTTCGTCGGTCGTGATAAGTTCAACGGCGACGCCGCGATTGTGCAGGCCCACCAGATCGAAGATCGTTTCGGAGGAAAGATAGGGGCTGCATACCTTAACGGAACGCGCCGCGCCTTGCAGTTCGTCGAGAAGCTGGCGGCCGTTGCCGGGGCCGAAATAGGTCTCGGTGGAAGAGTTGGTCACTGTGCCGTCCTAGAACTACAGTATATAATATGGGCTGTCGGCCTGTTTCCGAATGACATATGGAATGGTTCCGTAGTAACTCGATAGCGGAATGGTAAAATTGAAGTAGGCTTTATCCGTCACGGTCACATTGATCTTTGACTCATAAGGAAAAAAGAATTGACTTGAGCCAATAGCGGGGTTTCTGTGACAATGTTTGGAGAACGTATCGTGAGTAACGCAAAGACCCTCAAGACAATCTCCATTGGTTGTACATGCCTGATCGGTTGTTGCCTCTTGAAATAACGGATCCCAGTAGTCCATAGAGCCGCTCTCGGCTCCACCTCGATAATGATAGTACGGTTGCGGCTTGACGCAAGTAAGCTCATAAGAAGTGGTATAGGTACATGATGGAGGCGTTGCATTGTCGCCCACCTTATAATACCAATACTTGCTATTATAATAGCCCATTCTGTCGTATCCGTTCGTACCAGTGAACCCGTAGCCCAAAGAATAAGTGTCCGGTATTATCGGTTCTCGAATAGTGAACTTGGCGGAGGACCCAAGTCTCACGGCATTTGTCACCTTGAATTTGTCGTCGGCGTTTTTCAAGTATCGTATTTGCGGCGCAAGATCGACCGTTCCCGTTGCCACCTCGCCGGTAGTGCTGGTAACTTCATAAGAAACGACCGTATATTTACCGCCGATCATCGTGGAGGGAATTGAAAAGATGCCGGAGGAATTGGTTGAGTCAAGAATCGGCAAATTATAGGTGTTTTTGGTACAGGTTTTTGCCGCGCAAGTATAGGTGCCATCATGCGGATGTTGAATGTGAATGATTCGATCCTTGAGCCACAGTTTGACACGGGAAACCCCGCGCGCCATGCTTGCGCTGTACTGCATCTTCGGAGTAGTCCCGTAATAATATGAAGGACACTGCCCCCCGACATAGGTATTACAAGCCGGGGCAACAGTAACGGTTGTCGGTCTTCTGTCGATGTTAAAAGCAAAGTTACCCGTATTGGTCGCACTATCGGCGGTCCGCGTTACATTGACTTTGACATAATAGTCGCCATCGGGATAGGTTGTCGTGTTGGAGACCGAATAGGTCTGAATGGCGGTTGACTTGGGACAATCCCCTTTTTTGGTCGCGGGAGAGGTGCTCCACACCTCGCAGGCATCTACATTAACGCCCGCATCGGTAAGGATCTGAAACTTTGTGTAGGTGTTGGTGTTCTCAAGAAAGTTCACATGAAGCGAAGGAGCGGAGAAATTAACCGTCTTGGTAACGCAGGTGTTGTTTCCCAGCCAATCTTTTGAACAGCCCTTGATCGTGTGTGTGCCAGAATTTGACGCCGCCACAACCCACAGGATCGGGATATCGGGATTAGCATCGTCGTACTCACACCACCATTCGCCTGCATCCGGCGTCCCGTTGCTGTTATTGTCGGTATACGAAGGCACATTATCAAAATATGCCTCGCAATCCGTAACCGCCTCCGTGGGTGTTATGTACCAAAAGAAATATGAATATCCTATATAGCCTTCGACCCCGCCGTATGAGTACGCAGGCCCGGTCTTGTCGATTATGAAGGAGGAGTAGAGGGTGTAGTCGCTGTTGCCCGTACCGCTGTTAAGTGCCGCGTCGTCTGCATAAAACATAATGCTGTATATTCGTCCTTCGGTCGAGAACGCCAAGGTGAAAGTCGCTTCTCCCGCCGAATTGGGCGTCAATGAGGCGGTAGAGCAATTGGCCCATGAAGATTGATAGCCATTCGATATTTGTTCATATTTCCATTTGCAATAAACCTTATTAAAAAGATTCCCCGGCGCGGCGTCGGCGATTTTTAATGTGTATGAGTATGACGACGCATTTGAGTAATAGTTGCCGTCGCTTTGGGCAAGCGTCGGGGTCATGGTCAACAAAGAGACTGCGGGAGGGAGAGAATCAAAAAACCAAGAAAAGGTTTTCGATTGGGCGTTTCCCGCGAGATCGCTACAATCGGCGGTAACCACATTGGTGCCATCTTTATCGAAATAAGTTACGGAAACATATTTTAGGTTGATCGAAAGATTGTTGTTCGCAACTACCGGGCTACCGCTTCCGCCAAGTGAGGTGTCATAGGTTATGGTTGATATGTCCGTCCCGTTCAACCTGAAAACACACTCGGACAAATTGGTATCGGTAGCGGTGTAATTGACAGTCGTTGCAGAGGTGGCTGTGTATTGATTCCAAGGAGTAGCTTTAGAAGCGGTAGTTACGGTAAAGGCGGGGATTATATTGTCTATGGTAAAAGTGCGGATGAACTCGGCCGATTTATTACCCGCGAGGTCGAACGCATACAGCTTTATGGTGTAGACGCCATCGGTAGCCCCCTCGCCGTCAAAAGGGCAGGAGACCACTTTCGAGGTGTCGGTATAGGAAGCACTGTCGCTACAAGCGAGATAGGGATTGCTCGACAGAAAATATTCGTAGTAGATCGTCCCCGGTTCATTGAGAGAAAGGACTATGCTGTCGGTCTGTTTCAGGTAGCGGCCGGTCTCTTCGAGATTCGTACCAAGATAGGGATCGGCCCCGCCGTTCAAAATCGGCGAGGTGCAGTCGATTCTGATATTTTTGACAACATCAGGAGCCTTATTTCCCGCTTCATCCTCGGCCCGGAAAGTTACCACATGAATACCTTCAGCCGCTCCGTTAATACAATCAAGACTGTAGTTTCTTGTGCCGGAAGATCCTTCCGTGACTATAGTTTGTATTCCAACCTCGTCGGTAATCCAAACCCGCTTCATGTTCGTATCTGTCGCCGTGTAGGTGTAGGTCCATGCGTTCACAGGGTCGCCCGGAGAATCGCTAACACTCAGAGTCGGTGTCACTGTGTCCACATAAACCTCGGCGTTTTGGTGCTGGCTCTCGTTGCCGACATCATCCTTGACCCACGCGGTGATGACATGCTTTGTATTGAGTAGGTCGGCGCTTACGCTATCGGCTAGGTCGGTAAGGTATTGTGTGGAGGCCCATGTGGAGACGGTCGTGGTGTTTGTCGCGTTCTGGGCCGCGCCGCCGGTTGCTACGGTATAGCGGTAGGTTATATTTGACCCCGGCCGGTCGGCTACACCACTGAAGGCTATTGAGAAGTCGTTGATGTTTATCCATCCGGTCGCAGTCGGTACTTCGCGAGGGCTCGCCTCTACCGTATTAACCGCGATTGTCGCGCTTGGCGGAGTAGAGTCCTTAGTCCGGGTGAAAGTATCGTCGCCGCTGTTGCCCGCTTTATCAGCGGCATAGAAGGTAACGGTATAGGTGCCGTCGTCGGCAAGGTCGCTCAGGGAGATGTTGCCCGAGAGGTTCGGGGTCCCTATCGGATGGGTGGTAAGCGTCCCGCCTTGCGGCTGGATGGTGTAATATTCCTTGTCGAGGCGCTCCTCGGTCACGGAGTAATCGAACGAAATGTCGCCCGCTATGACCTCGGCGGCGGGCGGGGTGAGTTCCACGGTCGGCGAAACGCTGTCCTTCACGATGTTGACGGTTCGGGTGCCGTAGTTGTGTTGGTCGTCTTCCGCTCTGATGGTAAGTGTTTTTGGGCCGTCCTCTCCCTCGACCATGATACTGGATGCGGTGTAAGTTCCGCTCACATCGGCAAGGTCGCCGATCCGCTTTACGGGCGTTCCTTCCACAAAATAGAGATCGAGCATGTCGATAGTCGCGGTTGTTCCGTGTTCGACGAAGAAGCGGAGATCAAGGGAACTCGACACATAAGGGATAGTTGACGGTTCAACATAATCTATAAATCCGGCATCTATCGAGCGTTTGAAAGAGAGGTTGGTGATCTCCGGCGGTTGCGCCACCACCTCGATGGGGGCTTTGTCGGCCGGGAAGAGTTCTGAGGTGTCCATTGATATCTTGGAAATGAGCGTTTGGAAATCCTGATAGGTGTATTCCGTTTCGGTCTCGATGAACCGTTTGAGCGCCACGGCGTAATGATACCGGAACAGGTAGGAGTCAACCGCGAAGGTCTTGATCGTGAGCGAATCGTCGTTCAGATCCCGGCCATCGAAAAGCCCTTTCTCTTCGACAAGATCGGCCGCGAGGGCCACCAGAATGTCGTCCATGAGGACCGCGCCGCTGCTGAGTCCCTTGTCGGCCGCGATGTCGGCCGCGAGTTGCTCTAACGCCGCTATTGCGCTCCATGTCGCGGTGGCATTTTCGGCCGGTTGTCCCGCAACCGGCTTGACATACGGATTCATGCCGTCAAGGTAATGGGTCTCGAAGAGCGCCAGCGAGTCGTCTATCGCCTTGTCGAGGGTGCGGCCGCCCTTTTCCATGAGTCCCTGATAGATAATCTCCCGGATGGTCGTGAGAGGAGTTATATAGACTGCGGTGTTCTCCCCCGCCGCGACCACAGCGCGGCTCAGGAGCGGCGTCGAAAGGGTCACCACCTTGGGGTCTCCCGTCCCGCTCGTGAAGAGGATCGAGGTATAGTCGCCGCCATTCACCGCGAAGGTGTATTCGCCGGGCGGCAGGTCGCCGGAAACGGTGCCCGCCGTTTCGGTGAGCGTCTTGACCTTCGTCCCCTCGGCATCATAGACGGCAACGCCCGTCACTCCCGTTATTTTATCGGTGACATAGGGAAGGACGGTAACGGGGTTGTGGTTGGCGAGGGTGAATTTAAGGCTCTTGGCGGCCGGCTTTATGCCGTTCGAGCCGGTACAGGTCAGGGTGTATTCGCCGTCCGCGATCTCCTCGGCGATGGTGTCAAGCGTTCCCTCGAACACTTCGGCGTTGCTGTTGGTATCGGTGAGTTCCTTGGTGTAGGTGGCGTCGCCGTTCTTCACGGTGCAGGAGAGGGCGATCAGGGGACACGATTCGAGGGTGCGTTGGGCTTTGACGGTAACGGTGTTGTAGAGGACCGCACTGTTGGCCGGAGTCTTTATCTCGATGCCGGGCGGGTTCCCTACCGTGTCGAAATCGGGGTAGAGGCTGTCTTCGTCGGTTTCCTCTCCGTCGTTGAGGATGTCGGAGTCGTCGGCTTCGCCGCCCGCGAGGAACTTGGCGGGCGTTACGGCGAGGTGATTGGACCATGTGCCGAGATCGGCTTCGGTGAAATTGGCCGACACTTTTGAGAGGGCGGCCGGGATGAGCTGGCGCAAGATGTATTCATCGACCGGCAGGATGGGGCCGAATTTGGCGTCCGTGGAGCCGTCGATGATGTTGTTGTCGATCAGATCGGCGAGGAGCGCGGCGAAAAGCGCTTCGGTGCCGAGTGAGGTTTCGGGAGTAACGCTGTTGGCGACCGAGATATCTTTGGCGACGAGGGCGAAGGCCTGTTGCCACAGATAGATTTTCGTGGAGTCGGTAAGGGTCGCTTCGAGTTTCGTGTCGGCCTGCTTGTCGAGTTGCAGGTACGCGAGCACCTCATCGCGCGCGGTATCCGATTCATACGCGAACGCGAGCGCGGATATCCAGTCTATATAGACGATCTCCTTGCCGCTTTGAGTGACGAGGACTTTGGCGGCGAGGCATCCGTTGTTCGCGATGTCGGTTTCGGTCGCGGCCGAGAAGAATGTGCCGCCGCAGACCTTCACGGTGAGGGTCGCGGAGGTGGCGAGGTCTTTTACCTCGAAGAGACCGGCTTCGTCGGTCGTTGTGCTGGCGAGTTCCTCTTCGCCCTTGAGAACGGCAACGGTCGCGGTCTTGAGGATGGAATGCCCTTCCAGAGAGACCGTAAAGGTGCCGTTGCCGTTGGGCCGGTTCGATTCGCAGGCGATGAGCAACAGCGCCGCGATCAGGAAGGCAACGGTAAAGCGTTTCATGACAACCCCCGAAAAGTGATATATGTCACAAGTGATAATTATTGCTTTATTCATGACCGTAACCAAAGACTGTAGTCTTCGTCCGTTGCGGTGAGGCCCAATTTCTCTCTCGCCGCGTTGAAGGCTTCGCGTTTGTCGGCCTCAAACTGCTTGGTCCTTTCTTCTTCGTCCTCTAATCTGTCGAAGAGGTGTTTGTCGCGCGAAACCCAAGTTTCGCCATCTAGTTTGATGAGTTTTTGCGACGACATCATCCAGAGAAAAAAGGCCGCGTTGTTGGTTTTGTTGCATGAAAGCTCGTCCTTATAGGTATGGTGCAGTTTGCACAAGATGCTATATGCGCGGTTTCTGATATAGGGAGAAGATGTGTTATTTCCTTCGCCGAAAACTATCTTATAGGCTTTTTCGAGCAGATCGTATAGTTCTTGCAGGCTGTTGACATCGACACATTCTATTTCGGTATCATATTCGGGTTCCCAAATCGCTTGTCTCCCTTCGAGAATCGTGTGTTCGCGCCAAATACCAAAAGAAACGGTCGTGAATCTCGGCTTTCCCATCAGTACCCTCCCCCTTGTTCATATCCCGGTTTTCTTCGTTTCCAAAAACTGACAAAATGCCGTGAGTTCTTCTTCGCTCATCCTGTTCACGATGTAATAAATCTTATTGACGGTACTGCGTGGGAAGAAAGGCGTTTCGCCGCGCTCGGCCGCGCGCAGTACCATTGAGTTTATGAACTTATCCACTGTGTCATCCCCGATATGCGGATTGCCCCACCGCGCCGCATCTTTGTAGGCCATTAAGAAATCCGAAGGATCATAGAACCATGTTTTTTCTAAAAGCTGCGCGTACCAATCCACTTCCCCAAGGCTGTCACGAGAAATAGGATATTCTCTTGAGCCGCCAGCGGCAACCATCGTGAGGCCCGCTCCATTGGCAATCCATCTACCGAAACAGTGGTCGCCTGTTTTTGTGTTAAGTGGAAGGACCCCCGGCCAAGAGATATTAAGCTGGATTGTATAGGATACTTCCGCCCATTCCATTCCCGGTCCTTTATAGGTTGTTGCTCCCGAGACACCGGATAAATGCCCGTTCAACGGGGTTGAAAAAAGCTCTTCCCATTCTTTCGCTGTAAGAATCTTCATGATGCCTCCCTAGAAATAGTAACTCTTAACGAACCATGTTGCGCCGAGATAGAAGTTTGTTTCGATGTGCATTGTGTTGGGGGACCATGTAAAAACGGTCTGTAGCGAGAGCAAGAGCCACTCCCACGCCCGATATTGCACATCGAAGCCGCCCGAGACGCAGGGGCGGACCTTCGCGTAGTCCGCGCCGTTAAAGTCGGATATGACGAGATCGTTTTTGTTGAGAAATGCGCGTTCGCGGTAGGTTTCGATCAGCATTCCGCCGCCGACGATGACATGGGGGCTGAAAGCGTAGCCGGGATAGACATTGTACCGCGCGAAGAGTTGTAGCTTGTTCGAGAGGTAGTTGAAGTATTCCTTCCCTTCGATGCTGTTGAAGGTGGTCTTGAAGTAGATATCCTGCATGTAGGTGACGCTGTAGGAGACGCCGAGATCGAAGTTGTCGGTAAAGCCGAAGTAGGTAGAGGCAGAGGCGTTCCATGAGGCGAGGACGACGACGGTTTTGTCGTCGGTCGAGAGGGAGAGCGGGAAGTAGCCGCCGCCGCCGATGTGAAATTGAAGTTCGCCTTCCTCGGCGCGAAGTGCGAACGCACCGAAGAGAAGTAATATCGCCAGTAGTCTTTTCATCGTTAGAACCCCACGGTGAGCCTGATTTTACGCATCTTGCCGCTCTCTTCGGTTATCTCGATCACATACTCGGGGGTGTAGTCCTTTATTCTGAATCCGACCGCGCCTTTCAGCATTTCGTCGAACTTGATACCGTATTTATCGACCCAATAGTACGAGTCCATTTCCACCTCGGAGCCGCCCTGTACCGCGTACACCTTCACCTCTTTCAGATAGAAGTAGTTCCGGTAGCGGTTCTTTATGAGGAAGTTTATCAGGATGGTTTCGGGGCCGACCTTGCAGATACGGTCACTCGACAAAAAGACGAGTTCCGTCTGTTCTCTATTCTTATAGCTATTGCACATGTAAAATTCCCCAAACTCGCGCGTGAGGAATTCGAGTTTCTTGGTCTCGGCGAGTTTGTCGATCTCGCTCATGGCTTTCTTGTGTTCTTCATTGAGCTTGTTCTTGAGTTCAACGAGGGTGTCTTGCATCGCCTTCTGTTTGTTCGTGAACTCCGGGTAAGTGAAAACGATACGATTGGACGCTTTGGCGGCCTCCGAGACGCGGAAATTGACGATGAAGGTGATACCGACATTGGTTCTGACTTGCAGGTTGGTATTGAGGCCCCACATTTCATTTTCGGCGACGCCTTGAAACGGGAGCGCCCACACCTTGACGGCGAGGGGGTTTGCCTCGATGTCGGCTCTGAGGAGCGCGTTGTCGCCGATGACCGGATCGCCGAGGAGGGTGACGCCCTCCGGGTATTCGAGGACGAGAACCTCGCCGATGGCGATGTTGACCGTCCGGTAGAGGATGGTATCGGTGTTCTTGAGTTCTATTGTGGCGACCTTCTCGGTAATGGGGATGAAGCGGTCGTCCTGTTTCGGGGCCGGTTGTGCCGCCGCCGGCGTCGTAACCGGGGCCGGGGCGGTCTGTGTCTTGGGTTGTTCGGCGGCCGAGAGCGTGAGGCCGAACAGGAGGACGAAGGCAAGGATGGTGCGGGTCATGGCTGTTCCCCTATCAGTGTTATTTATCACTTTCATTCTTTCATACATTATTTCTCCCCTCCCCTACTCTATATAGATCGTGAATGTCGTTCCTGCGCCGACGCGGTACTCGTACCGTGCGCGTTGCTGTTCGTTCTTGTCTTTGACTTCGCCGGTCGTGTCGTTGACGACGCCGCTACCCGCCCCAGCGGTCGCGCTCGAAACGAGGTTGTCAAGGACCTTACCGGTGGCGTCCATGACGCCGGAGGTGAATGTGATCTTCGCGTTGTTCTCTATCTCGATGACTTCGGACGGGATGCCGGGGTCTTTGCCGCTGATCGCGTAGGCCTTCACTTCGTATTCGGTTTCACCGATGCGGACCCGGTTGAACTGAACATAGGTTCTCTTGTTGCTGAACGACCCGGAGCCGTAGAAGATGCTCCCGGCCGGAATGTTCTCGATGTCCTGATTTGACTCCGCCGTTATGGAGTTCGAGGCCGAGGAACGGATCGAGAATTTGAGCCGTGCCTTGAGCTGGGTGTTGTGGAGCTGTATGGTGTTCGTCTTCTGTGGGCCGGTATCCCGGCCGGTAATGCGTATTCCGCCCTTGTTGTCGCCGGTCGTTCCTGCGGAGAAAGGCCGGGGCCGGTAACGGAGGCTGTTCCCTTCCTGATTCGCGGCCGGGGCGGCTCCCTCGGCGGCGGCGGCTCCGGGGTTCACCTCTTTGTACTGTTCTATGATGTCTTTGTCTTTATAGTAGTTCGCGCCTTTGCCTGTCTTGGGGCGCGGCGCTTGCGCCGTCTGTGGAGCGGCCGGGGGCTGCTCTTCCGAGGCCGGGGTGTTCGCCGCCGGTAACGGGCTTTCCTGCGGAGCGGCCACGGGCCGCCGTTCCTGCATGTTGCGGATGTCCCGCTGATCGTAGGATTTAAGGCCCTCAAGGAGTTTTTTGGTGTTCGATTCGGTGCTCTTTTCCGGTGCGTCGGTGTTGCCGCCGACCAACTTGAGTACAATGACGCCCAAAACGATCACGCCGACGACCACAACCGTAATGCCGGTGAGCTTCCCGGTCTTGGACGAGGTGGCAACCGACTTGACGGCCGGTTTCGCGGCCGGGGCCGGTTTCTGTTCGTCGGCGGCGCTCTTCTGCCGGTCGATGCGGTTGTAAAGAGTGTCGGCGACCTTCGGGGCGGCGGGCGCGGGTTGCGTGGGGTCTTCGCGTTGCTGTTCAAAGGCGCTGAAGGGGGCCGACACCGGAGAAGGGGCCGGGCGCTCCGCCGGCGCTTCGACGACCAGCGGCTTTTGCTGTAGATCGAAGTTGCGCGACCGGTCTACCTGTTCAAGATTCCGTTCCGCTTCTCTGCGCGCGAGAATGTCGTCCGCCTGCTTGTCGTTCCCGGCGTTAAAGCGGTCTATCCCGGCAATCACCGCTTCTTGAGCGGTATCGAGCAATTCCGCCATCTTGTCTATCGCCTGATCGCTTATCCAGCCTTTGGCTTCTTCTTCCGTGTTTTCCGGTGGGCGGAAAATGTCATCGGCGGTCATGGAAAAGTCGGTCATTGTTGCCCCTCGTCGAACAGGATGTTGCGTTTAAGGAGGTATGCTTTACGGAGTTCTTCGTCGTTGAAATAATTGATCTGGTAGTAATCGACGAGGAGGCCGGAAGTGCTCTTCTCGGTAACGGGTACGGGAACCAAGGCGGCTTGTATGTAGACCCAAAGGGTTCCCGCCTCGTATGGCCGGTAGTCGCCGTTAAAGCCGACTGCGGGCCGGAACGCGAACTTGCCGAGGACCTGAACGGTGAAGGGTTCCCCCTCTTCGCGTTCGCGGGCGATCTGTAGCCCTTCCATGATGTAGTCGCTCTTGACATTTTTGTCGTACCATTTATCGGCGCGGCCCGCGTCGGCCCGTTCCGCAGAGAGTACCTGTTGCAGTTTGGGAGTCATGAGGTTATAGGCTTCGGCGATGGTGAGCGCCGCGTCGGGGGTTTGCGCGGAGTAGAGTTCGATGAATCGTTGAAGGAAAACGGAAACGGTTATGTCCGATACCTGTGTCGGGGCCGAGACCGAGGCGGGGCAATGGTCGATGACCGTGAGCGGGCGCAGGGTGACCGCGAAGAGCGCCGCGCCGAGGACGATTGCGAGGAGGAGGAGGAGCGCCGCGCCGATAAGCACGGTGCGCCGCGAGGAGCGCCGCGCCGATTCTATGGCGTTCGCGGCGTGGGCCTCGAAGAATTTGTCTGCGTTGCCGTTCATGCGCCCGCCTGTGTGATATTGTGATAAATATTACTTGTGATCATTATTTATTCCTCTTCTCCGCCGTGAAATCTCTTGCGCCGGTCGTAGAAGTCTTTTATGAGCGGCTCGATCTCTTTGAGCATAGCCGCCTCTATCATAAGCCCATAGAGAGTGTTTGCGTCGAGGGGCGGCATGGTGCCCGCCGCGACATCGGAAGCCATATCGTCGAGCTTGCCGAGGGTGTCGAGAAGCGAAGTTAAAAGCCGCGTGTTCTTGAAATACTTGTCCGGTACGGCTCCCCGGTCGATCATGTCGAGATATTCAAGTCTCATGGTGTCCCCTCCCCTTTATCTATTTCCCTTGACCGGCTTTTTCTATGAAGGTCTTGAGTAGTTCTTCGTTCTCAAAAAAAGTCATATTGAGCCAGTGGGTCATGAGGCCGTGGGGCGTTTTCTCGCTGACGCGGTAGACGAATAGGGTTGCCTGAAAGAAAACGCTGACGGTCTGCGCGGTGGCGTCGGACGCGGCAAGATTCGCCTTGGGCCGGAAAATGAGGTCGCCGGTCCCCATGACCTGTATCGTGTTGCCGTTGCTCATGTCGCCCGCTATCTGTACGGTGCGGACGATGAAATCGGTCTCGATCTCTTTGTCTTCCCACTTGGGCGGCTTCCATGCGTCGAGCTGAATTACTTTCTCGAACGCGGGGGTCATCATGTAGGAAAGCTCGTCGGCCGCCTCGGTGGTGCGTTCCTTCTGCACATACAGGCCGATGAAGCGGCGCAGGAAGAATTTGACCGCCTGTTCGTTGGTGCCTTCCGGGGTCACGGTCGATTCGTGTATGAGCGATTCGCCGGTCTTGTCGCAGCGGGTGACGACCGCCGACGGGGTGAGGCTCTTGTGAGCGATCGCGGCAAGCAGGGCGAGAATTACGACGGAGAGCGCCCCGATGACAAGATACCCGGCGGTCATGAATACTATATGGTATGCGCGCGCGTTGGGCTTCATGGTTAATCTCCGCTATCGCCGGTAGAACCGCCGGAATTGTTATTCGTGGTGTTATTCGTGGTGTTGTTTACGGTCATCCCGCCGCCTTTTCCCCGGCCGGAGATCGCGCCCATGCCGCCGGAAACGACACCGGACACCGTGGAGGCCATCGCCCCGGCGATTGCCGCGCCAGATTCGGAGCGGACGACCATAGCGGCGATAGCGGGGGTGAGCGTTCCCAGCGTAATGAGGAAAATGAAATATCCGAAGAGTTTGGCGAGATCGTCTATGGAGGCGTACATGACGCCGACCATTGTTTCGTAGTCGCCAGCACCCGCCAGAAGCGCTGTATAGTGGTCGAAGGTGCCTTGTACCATCTTAGCCGCCACCCCGAAGCCGATGTTGTAGATGATGGGCCAACAACTGACCTCTACGACGGTTACGGCGAATTTCTTTACCGGGTCCCAGCCGGAAAAGGCGACGAAGGGAACGGCGAAGACGAACCCGAGGAGAACGAGTTGGTGAACGATGGGCCAAGTGATATCGAGAAGCAGGTATTTTGTCGCGAGCGATAGGATCAGGAGAAATTTAAGGATGAGCGCGAAAATGAATCCCCACAAAAAGGAAGGGTTGAACACTTTAGTAATGGAAGAAGCGACATCCTTAACCGAATCGAGCGTCCCCTTCTCCTCTCCTTCCTTCGGCGGCGTATCCTGTGGCCCCATTGTGAGCTTCGCGAGCGATTGATCAAAAGCGACATAGGTAGCGCTTATCTGGTCATTGGATGCGTTGGTGTTGGCAATAAGAGATTCGGAGATCGTGGAAACCATATCGCCGCCATAGGAATAGAGCGCGAAGAGGAGCGAATATTTGAAGATAGTGTTGAAGATCGACATGAGACTTTCGGTGCCGATGACGGCGCGGAAAACCTGCATTACGATGGTGATAACGAAAGCGACGATCAAAAAGCTATGACCGATGGACATGAGGTGTCCGATGTCGCCGCGCGCGATATTGGCGGCGAACGCCGCGCCCGGCTTATACTGTGTCTGCGCATAAATGACCGGGAAAAGGAAGATGAGCGAAAAGAGGAAGAACGCGCGGGCGATGCGGGAGTATAGAAGACCGTTGTTGTTGTCGGTCAATTTGTGATAAATATTTCTTGTGATATTTATCTCTTTATTCATTTGGCCTCCTGCGACGCGTACCAGCAGGCTTCGACGATGGTACAGCCCCGTTCCTTGGCGATCTTTTCGAGCTTCTCGTTGTCGCTCTTGTCGCTGGTGGCAAGCCAGTATTCAAAGGGCGACAATTCTATACGGACGGTCGCGGTCTCGGTGCGGTCGCCTACCTGCATCTTGACGATGGCGAGCGCATATTGCCGTTTGATCGTCTTGAGGCTCTCGAATTCTTTCTTTTCGTAGTCGCTGAATCCGAAGTCGGCGGCGACGAGGCTTTTTGCCTCGGGAGCGTCGGCGTGCGAGAGTACGAAGGTCGCGGTTGTGTTCAACTTGATCTTCGAGGACAGGTTGCATTCCTTGTATGACAGATAATTCTGCGTAATGGTGTAGACCTGTGCGTTGTATTTGCGCGCCGTCGAGTACATTTCATCTATCAGGGAGATCATGCGCGGGTCTTTAATGAGCTGGGCCGCTTCGTCGAGCAAGATGGACTTCCAGCCTTTGGTGCGGTACGCGGCGATCTTCGCCTCGTTTATCACTATCATCGTCATGAGTTGGCGGAGCCGTTCGGTGAGGCCCGACACCCCTTGGAGGTCGAAGACCACGAATGGGGCGTCGGCGTAGTCGATGTTGGTTTCGGAATTGAGGAGCTTGCTTTCCGGGGTCGAGAGGAAGCCCGCGAGGAGCTTGACGATCTCCCGCTTGAGGTGGGTGTCTTCCGAATCGACCTGTTCGATGTACGGAATAAGGTGTTCTAGCCGGGGCTTTTCGTTTTCGCGGTACATGGCCTGAATCGCCTTGGCGATGATGAAGCGCTTGAGGCTCGCGTTGGTATCTTCGCCCGCGTTGCCTATGACCAGATCGAGAACTATTTGCAGGAAGGTGAGTTGCGCCGCGTCGAATTCGCCGTCACGGAGTACGAGGGAACGGCGCGGGAAGGGGTTGACGGTATATTTGGCCGTGGAGTCTATGGCGATGAACTTGCCGCCGAAGAGCATTACCAATTTCGTGTAAGAGCTGTTCTCCGCCCCGGCGAAGTCGATGATGAAGCATTTGCCGCCGTATTTCTGAATGCGCGGGTATATCGAGGAAATAATTATCATGTTCATCGTCACCGATTTCCCGGACCCGGACGCTCCCAGCACCATCGTATTCCACGGCTGGCGAAGCTGGCTGAATGAATCGAACGCGAACAGCGTTCCGAATCGGGTCCGCAGGTACAACGGAAATTCCTGCTTCTTGTCGCCGCCGGAGAGACGCGACAACGGCAGAAGCGCGAGCGCATGGGGGGTGAGCACCTTGTTCCCGCGCGCGCTGTAGAAAGTGGTTCCGGGCAACGACCGGAAGAACTCTTTGTCGTGGTAGTATTCTTCTTCGTGCATATAGATGTTGCGCCGCTTAAAGGCGTTTATCGCGGCTCTGGCGATCTCTTCGAGCTGGGCGGGGTCGGTATGCCAGACGATGAGTTTTTGAGTCGAGGAAACGAAAAGGTGCCCCGTCTCTTCGAGGTACGATTTCAGTTGGTCGGATTCCTCGAATTTCTGCATTGCGGCGTGGTTGGTCGGTTTGTTGACGACATTCCCGGCCGCGTCGGTATTGTTGACCGAGGAGTAGGACACATTGCGCATGAGGGTGAGCGCGCCGCCCGCCGTGCGCTGATCGAGTACGGTAGAGGAGGACACAAAACAATGCTCGAACGCGAAGTCGTCGAGTACGCGGTCGATGTCGAAGTAGTAGAGTTGGTCGGGGAGGTGTTTCAGGGTTATCACCTTCACATATTGGCCGCCGATCCGCAGGTGGTCCTCGGTATAGCGCATCTGCGTTTGAACGAGTTGTTCCTTGAGCGTCATGTCGGCGCAGGTCGAAAAGGCGTCGTCGATATTGAGGAGCCGGTAGTACAGTTCCTTGATCTCGTGCGTATCGAGAAGACGGCCTTTAAGTCCGAAGATGTCGAGAAAGTTCCGGTGAACATCTTCCCGGAGCGGTGAGTTGGTGAGCGATTTTCCCGCTTTGTCCGAGGTAATGACCAGATATTTACGGTTCGATTTGAGTTTTTTTTCTTTAAGGTATTGCGCGCGCGTCCTTTTAAGGAAGTCGCCCGCCTTGAGGTTCGCTTCGTTCTCGGGGTCGGAGAGGACCGAGAGCGAAAATAGTTCTATGGTCGCGTCGATGGTGCCGAGTTCGCGGTTGAAGAATGTCTCGGCCGCCTCGAAATTGAAGGAGCGGAAATAGGAGTCGAGGCCCTCGATCTCGTAAGCGTGATAGCGCTGGTTGGCGTTGTTGACGATAACGCCGCCCTCGATGGAGCGGATAAGGAGTTCGTCGAAGATAGTCTTCATGTTGGTTTGTCCCGGTCAAGTAGGGAATAGCTGCCACGGCGCTTAAAAAGCGCGCGGTAGAGTATTTCAAGAATCTCGGTCCGGCCGTCGAGAAGACGGCGCACGATGAATCCGAAGGCATAGGCGAGCAAGACGACGAGAAAAACGACCAGAAGGCGTCCTCGGCCCCGATAGAACATGAACGAACAGAAGAAAGCGACACCGATAAGCGCTATCATCTGCGGCGGAAACAAACCGCCTTTGGGGCCGAGGATCTTCCAGACTTTCATTGATTACTGGAGGAGTTTCACGAGTTCTCCGGCAACCGCGATCACGCCAGCGCCGATGACGGCACCGAGAACGACGCCTTTGCCGCGCGGGTTGCCGGTTCCCCACAGGATTCCGCCGACGATAGCGCCGATGGTGCAGAGGCCGTACCCGATGTTGGTTACGATACTGATAATGTCATTGACCGATTTCTCGACTTTCGCGCCGATAGCGGCGGCGTCGGCGAGGGCCAGATCGGGGACAAGAACGATGATGAGCGCAAGCGCGAACATCGAGGAAAGAAGCAGGGCGTTTTTCTTCGTGCGGGTCATGGTGAGCCTCCAAAAAGTGGATAAGTTGACAACAAACATTGCAATCATAGAATAGAGTGTTGTAGTTGTCAAGGAAAAAGTGATAGCGTGACTATAGTTATTATATAACATCTGAACACGAGGGAGAACGATGGCGAAGAAAAGAAATATCGTCGCTTATGTTTCTTATAAGTCGGCGGCCGAGCGCGACAAGCAGGCGGTATTGATAGCCCGGTATTGCGACGAGATCGGGAAAACATGCGAAGTGGTGACCGAGGAGGCGAGTCCCTCCGTGCCGTGGTCGGCGCGGAAGATCGGAGAGATCGCCCGCGGCCTGAAAGCGGGGGATGTCCTCGTTTGCGACCAATTCTCGCGGCTCGGGGCCTCGGTAGTGGATGTGGTCGAATTGCTGTCTTTTCTCGCGCAAAAATCGGTCGAGGTACATTTCGCGCGCTACGGCGTCGTTCTGGACTCCACCCTCTACACGCGGACTTTTCTTTCGTTCTTGTCGCTCTTCACGACGATAGACAAAGAATTTCGCGGTCTCAAGATTCGGGAAGGAAAGGCCCGCGCCAATAAACAACCCCGGAAATCCCGGAAAGGCGAGTCGCGGTTGAAGGCGAAAAAACCACAGATACGGCGAGCGCTCAAGCGCGGCGACAGCGTTAAGGCCGTGGCGAAAGCTATGGAGGTTCACTATCAGACGATGCGCGCCTTTATCAAGGCAAATTCCGACCTCGCGGAGATCGTCGAGAACCGCTGACCGTCCTCCTGAAAAGATACCCGGCACCTCATACCTCTGCAATATAACCACACTTCTTATGATACCGTTTCGCCCGAAAAGGATTCTTCTTTCTTAACGGGCCACCGATTTTACAGAGAAAAATCTTTAAGCGAGGCGTCTATGCTGTCGGCGTCCACGCCGATGTAGCGAAGCGTCACGCTCGGCGCGGAATGGTGGAATATCTTCTGTAGGAGAACCACATCCTTGTAGGTGTTGTAGTGGTGCCAGCCGAAGGTCTTCCGCAGGCTGTGGGGCGAGATCGGGGTTTCGAGTTCGGCGCGCTTGCGGGCCGTTTCGAGGAGGCGATAGGCTTGAACCCGGTCGATGGCGAGGGCGGGGTTGCGACTCGAAGGGAATAGGGGTGCGCCGGGGTCTTTTCCGGCGATGTAGGGGTCAAGTACCGCGCGGAGCGCCGGGGTGATAAGATTCCGGCTCGTCTTACTGGTCTTCTGCTGTACGATGACGATATGCGTCTTGGGAACCGCCACATCGCCCACGGTGAGCCGCAGGATGTCCCCGATACGAAGCCCGGTATTCAAGGCGACCGAAAGGAGGGCGCGGTCTCGCGTGGCGTTCGCTCCCTTCATGGCCTGCCTGAGTCGGTCGATGTCGAGCCGGTCACGGATCGGCTGGGCGTCCTTCATGGCCTTTTACCTCAAGATTCTTACAACAACAGCATCCGTTATGTAGCCTGTTTTTGGCCCCCTGTCAAGATAATTTCCGTCTAAAGTAATAAATATAGGTAGTTGTTGGCAGTTCACAACACAATGTATAATGTGTTGTATCGACCCCGGAAAAAGGGGCGATTTAGATAAATACCTTACAGAGCGCGGCTGACTTTAGAGGTGTGGCGTGTCCGAAATTACGCGAGCGAGTTTCAGCGAAACAAACCTATATAGATTCGCCGAATCTGGATTGCGAAGAGGTCGAGGAATGAGGTTATATAATTTTCATCTAAATACGGATATCTGGATTGCGAACGGAAGCGAATGGATGCTTGCTATAATAGAGGTGAAACATGTTCGTTCTTAAAAGAATAAATAAAGACATAACCCTCAACAGATAACGGAGGTTATCATGGGAAAAGTCAAATGGTTCCTAGTGGTTCTGGTATGTTTGGTCTTCGGTACAAAACTGCCCGAAGAGATCCCAACGACCGGCAACCCAACGAAGTTCCTTGAAATGGATGAAATGGAGTGGCACGAGAGGGCGGCGGGCAACAAGGACCGCCGGTTCAGGAAAAAGTAGGGCGGCAGATCGAGGCGGCGGAAACGCCGCCTCGGGAAAACTTGCCGAACTGGA
>Ga0209507_1000453_pt1 | contig 46006 bp, 42 predicted proteins | sample AD_UKC028_MetaG_FD_184414 | JGI IMG/M metagenome (GOLD analysis project Ga0209507, IMG submission 184414) | Active sludge microbial communities of municipal wastewater-treating anaerobic digesters from USA - AD_UKC028_MetaG (SPAdes) (version 2) | ecosystem: Engineered > Bioreactor > Anaerobic >...
GCGACGCCTTGCCGTCCTGCACCACGAACACGAAGTTCGCGCCCTGGATCGGGACGATGGCCTCTTCCGGCACCACGACCGCGTTGGGACGAACCTCCGCCGCGAGACGCAGGTCCACGTACATCCCCGCCTGCAGGGTCCGCTTCGGGTTCGGCACCAGCGCCTTGACGGTGATGGTGCGCCCCGGCAGCTGGACGACCGGATCCACGAAGTCCACCGTGCCGATGAACTCCTGGCCGGGGAGGGCAGCGACCCGGAACGCCACCTGCTGGCCGCGCCGGAGCCGCTCGGCGTACCGCTCCGGCACCTGAAAGGCGGCGCGTTCCGGGTTGACCGTCTGCAGGCTGACCAGTTCGGTCGAGGAGGTCACGTAGTCGCCGAGGCTGACCAAGCGCTGGCCGGTGACGCCGCCGAAGGGGGCGCGCACCGTGGTGCGAGCCAGCCGGAGCTCGAGCAGGTCGAGCTGCGCCTGGGTGCTGCGGGCCGTCGCCTCGGCCCGCTCGAGGTCGGCCTGCGAGGAGGCCTTGTCGGCGATCAGCTGCCGGGTGCGCACCAGCGCCTGGGCCGCGAGGTCGCGATCGGCCTCGGCGCGCGCCACCTGCGCCTTCAGCTCCGCGTCGTCCACCTTGAAGAGGGCGGTGCCCTGCGCCACCTCGTCGCCTTCGCGGAAGAGGATGCCGGTGATGCGGCCGTCCACCTCGGGGCGAAGGCGGATCGACTGGACCGCCTCGATTTCACCGGTGGCGGCGATGGCGTCGACCACGGTGTCGACCCGGGCGACCGCGGCTTCCACGAGCATCGCCGGCGGTCCGCCGCCGGCACCGGGGCCGCCGGCGCCGGCGCCGGCGGGAGCGTCACCCTTGGAACAGGCGGCGGCGAATACGAGCAGAAACAGGGTCGGGTGTCGGGTCACTGGGCGCTCTCACTGGGGAATAGTCGGCGGCCGAGGATCACTTCGAGCCCGGCCAGCGCAAGCTTGGTGGAGTAGCGGGCCTGGACGAGGCCGGCTTCTGCGTCGGCCAGGTCCACCTGGCCGTTGAGGAACTCGATGATGTCCACGGCGCCGGCGCGGTACCGGGTGTCCTGCACGCGGTAGTTCTCCCGCGCCACGATGACCGCTTCCGCGGCCAGCACGGCCGCCTCGGCGGCGGTCAGGTACGCGGCATAGCTTCGGGTCACGTCGGCCAGGGCGCCGCGCTGCAGGTCGTCGCGGACCGCGACGGCCACCTCGTTGGCCGCCTTGGCCCGGGCCAGCGCGATCTCCCGCACGCCGTTGTTCCAGATCGGGAGTGTGATGGTGAGGGAGCCCGACGTACGATCGGCGGCGGTAGGCCAGAACTTGTCGTCGTACGCGGCGACGGTGCCCGACAGCGTGACCCAGGGCAGGTAGAACGCCTTCCGCGCGCGGACAGTGGCAGCGGTTGCGCGAGCCTGCGCTTCGGCCACGCGGATTTCGGGCCCCTGCGAGAGCGCAATCTGGACCGCCTGCTCGAGCGTGATCGGGAGCGCCGGCGCCGGGGTCGTGTCGGCCCCGGCCGCGTCCACCGCCACCGACCGGCCGACCCGGCGGCCCAATTCGGCGCGCGCCACGTCGAGCCCCGCCACCTCCCGGAGGAGGTCCACCTTGGCACGGGTCAATTCGAGCAGGACCTGGAGCGAGTCGGTCTGGACGGCGGCACCGGAGAGTACCCGCGCCCGCGAGGTCTGGAGCTGGGACTCGGCCCGCTCCAGGCGACGCTGCGCGACCGCGACCAACCCCTTCCGGGCCAGCACGTCGTAGAACGTGGCTTCGGTCTGGGCCGCCGCCAGGAAGCCGGCCCCGGCCTCGTTGGCCACCGCGCCCTGCAGCTCCGCCGTGGCGCGCTGGTAGTCGGCGATCTTCCAGCCGCCGGTGAAGAGCTCGTACCGTGCGTCGAGGCGCGCCGTCACGATGGTGTTCGACAGGCTGTTGGTGCCGAAGTTGAACGACGGCGTCGTGGAGCCGGTGAAGTCGGTCGAGGCGGTGAAGGACGGCAGCACGAACACCAGCATGGCCGCCCGGCGCACCCAGGTGGCCTCCGCCACGAAGCCGGCGGCCTGCACGTAGTTCGGGTCGAACCGCGTGGCCTCGGTGAGCGCCTCGGCCAGGGTGACCTGCGGGAGCGTGTCCGCCGGAGCTCCCTGGAGCGCCAGGAGCAGGGGGAGGATCATGCGTGCCCCGCGGACACCGGCTCCGCCACGGCGCGGCGGGCCCCCATCTTTTCACGCAGCAATTCGAATAGCACGTACACCACCGGAACGAGGTAGAGGGTCAGGAACGTCGAAACGAACATGCCGCCCACGATCACGTAGCCGAGCGGCTGGCGGCTCTCGGAGCCGGCCGACAGCCCGAGCGCGATCGGCAGCGCGCCGAAGATCGTGGCGAACGCGGTCATCAGGATCGGCCGGAGCCGCACGCGGCCCGCCTCCAGCGTGGCCTCGAGGAGGCCGAGGCCTCGCTCGCGGAGCTGGTTGGCGTATTCCACCAGCAGGATCGAGTTCTTCGACGCCAGGCCGATGAGCAGGATCATCCCGATCTGGCTGTACAGGTTGAGGGTCGAGCCGGTGATGAACAGGGTCACCAGCGCGCCGGTGACGGCCAGCGGCACCGCCATGAGCACCGTGAAGGGGTGGATCAGCGACTCGAACTGCGCCGCGAGCACCATGTAGACCACCAGCAGGGCCAGCCCGAACGCGAGATAGAGCGCGGTGCCGCTCTCAGCGAACTCGCGCGACTCGCCGCTCAGCGCGGTCGAACTGCCGCGGGGCAGCATCGTGGCCGCCGCGGCGTTCAGGCTGTCGAGCGCCTCGCCGAGCGTGAAGCCCGGCATCAGGTTGGCCGTGATGGTGAAGGACGGCACGCGGTTGAAGTGGAAGAGCCGTTGCGGGCCGACGCCCTCGTCCACCGTGGTCACCGCCGCCAGGTTGATGAGCTCGCCCCCGCGGCCCCGCACGTAGAGCGAGCTCATGTCGGAGGGGGTGGCCCGGTCGGCCGGGTCCATCTGCACCATCACGTCGTAAAGCTTGTTGTCGCGGGTGAAGGTGCTGACCCGCCGCCCGCCGAGCATCGTCTCCAGCGTGGAGCCGACGTCCGACACCGAGACGCCAAGGTCCTCGGCGCGGTCGCGGTCGTAGCGGACCGTGAGCTCGGGCTTGTTGACCTTCAGGTTGGATTGGACGTTTACCAGGCCGGGAATCTGCATCGCGCGCCCGAGGAACGCCGGCATGACCGCCGTGAGCGAGTCGAAGTCGGGATGCTGGACCACGAACTGCACCGGGCTCCCGAACCCGCCGATGGGCGAGGGGGCGAAGGCGAAGGCCATGACGCCGGGGATGCTGAAGAGTCCGGGCATCACGCCGCCGATCACCTCCTGCGTGCTCTTGGCGCGGTCCCGCCAGTCCTTCATGTTGACGAAGACGAACCCGCCGCTGACGTCGCCACCCATGCCGACGATGCTGAAGTAGGAGTTGATTTCCGGCACCCCGGCCATCACGGCCTCGACCTGCTTCTGGTAGGTGTCGGTGTACTGCACGGTGGCGCCCTGCGGGCCGGTGGTCATCGCCATGAAGAAGCCGCGATCCTCCGCCGGGATGAACTCGCTCTTGAGCGCCTTGAAGGTGACGGCGGCCAGCACCAGCGACCCGAACGCCCCGCCAATGATGACCCAGCGCCGGTGCACCGCCCAGCCGAGCGTGGCGGCGTAGGTGGTCGCCATCCAGTCGAGCCCTGCCTCCAGCGCCTTGTACACCCGGCCGTGGCTCTTCGGGACCCGCAGGATCCGGGCGCAGAGCATGGGCGTCAGCGTCAGCGCCACGAAGCCGGAGATGACGACAGATCCGGCCAGCGCCACGCCGAACTCGTTGAAGAGCCGGCCCGTCGTGCCGGTCAGGAAGGCGAGCGGCGCGAACACCGCGACCAGTGAAATCGTCGTCGCGATGACGGCGAAGCCGATCTCGCTGGTGCCCTTCATGGCGGCGCTGGTCGGGTCCTCCCCGAGCTCCTCCTGGTGCCGATAGGCGTTCTCGAGCACGATGATGGCGTCGTCCACCACGAGCCCGATGGCCAGGATGAGCGCCAGCAGGGTGAATGTGTTGACCGAGTAGCCCAGGATGAACATCGCGCCGAAGGCGCCGATGATGGACACCGGGATGGCCAGGCCGGGGATGATCGTGGCCCGCATGTTCCGGAGGAACAGGAAGATGACGACCACGACGAGCGCGAAGGCCAGGAACAGGGTCTCGATGGTCTCGCTGATGGAGCGCTTGACATAGATGGACTGGTCGAAGGCGGTGCGCAGGGTGACGCCCGGCGGCAGCGCCTCCTCGATCAGGGGCAGCGCGGCGCGGATGGAGTCGGCGACGTCCACCATGTTGGCCTTGGACTGGCGGACAATGCCGACCGCGACGGCCGACGTGCCGTTGAAGCGGAGCATGCTCCGCTCGTCGCGGGGGCCTAGCTCGACTCGGGCCAGGTCCTTGAGCCGGACCAGCTGGCCGCCCTGGTTGGCCACCACCAGGTCGCCGAACTCCTGCGGCGTCTTGAGCTCGCCGAGCGACCGGACGGTGAACTCCCGGTTCTCGGACTCGATCCGGCCGGCGGGAATTTCGATGTTCCGGCTCCGGATGGCGGCCTCGACGTTCTGCACCGTCAGGTCGCGCGCGGCCAGTTCCTTGGCCGAGAGCCAGATCCGCATCGAGTAGCGGCGCTCACCCGCGATGAACGAGTTGCCGACGCCCGGGATGGTCTGGAGCCGTTGCTTGACGACCCGGTCGCCGATGTCGGAAAGATCGAGCAGGGAGTAGTTCTCGCCGGAAAGCGCCAGCCAGTAGAAGGGCTGGGCGTCGGCGTCCTGCTTCGCGATGACCGGCTCGAGCACTTCGCGCGGCAGGCGGCCGCGCACCCGGCTCACCTTGTCCCGGACGTCCTGCGCGGCGCTCTCCACGCTCCGGCCGAGGTTGAACTCGAGGGTGATGCTGGTGGACTGCTCCGCGCTGGTGCTCGTCAGCGTCCGGAGCCCTTCCACCGTGCTCAGTTCCTCCTCCAGAATGTCCGTGACCGCCGACTCCATGACCCGCGGATTCGCGCCGGGGAGGAAGACCGAGACCGAGATGATCGGGGGGTCGATGTCCGGGTACTCGCGGACACTGAGCTTGGTATAGCCGATCGCGCCGAAGAGCACGATCGAGAGGCTCAACATCGTGGCGAGGACCGGGCGCTTGACTGAAGTATCGGAAAGAAACATGAGCCAGATTCCTGAACGGGCCGGTGGCGGAGGGACTCCGGACTACTCCGGACCCATGCCAAATGGCGAATATGCTTATACGGCTTGAGGTTACGAAAAGTTCCCGCCAAGTCGGCGGGGATTAGGATACACGTACGAGCACGGGAAGGAAAGGATTCCGGACGGGCGGGACGGGGAGCGGAGCCCCCCGGGGGTCAGGCGGCGGACTTCCGGGCCAGCGCCTTGTCGATGACCGGACCAGCGAAAAGGGCGATCATGGCGTTGACCAGCACGCCGATGAGCAGCGTCACGAACGTCAGGGCCGCCAGGATCAGCCCTGCGCCAACGGCGGCCAGCACCATTTCGACGAAACTGAACATGACGCACTCCTTGGGGGTATCGTCCGGCAGGAACGAGAGTAGCTTATACCCGTCCCGGGCCCCGAGCAACAGGGCCCGCTTCCATGCACCCCAGGCACACGAGGTCTCCATGCGACGACTGCTCGCCAGCACGGCTTTCGCCCTGATGCTCGCCGCCCCCGCCGCCGCCCAGCAGCCCGACCCGGACAAGGCCGTCCAGGGCAGCGGCACCCTTCCCGCCGGCTGGATGGCCCGCGTGGACGGCGACGCCCCGCTGACCAAGGTCAAGTTCGAGACGATGCCGCCGGGCTGGCACATCACGCTCGGACCGGCCGCCATCTTCTACCAGCCGGCCGACACCTTCAGCGGCAACGCTCACCTGGTCGCGACCCTCCACCTCTTCCCCGGCGCCACCCATCCCGAGTCATTCGGCATGTTCCTCGGCGGGCAGGACCTCCAGGGGGCGAACCAGTCCTACACCTATTTCCTGATCCGCGGCGACGGCAAGTTCCTGATCAAGCGGCGGAAGGGCGACGCCACCACGAACGTGGTGGGCTGGACCGCCAACGCCGCGATCAAGGCAGCCGACTCGACCGGCCACTCCTCGAACGAGCTGAGCATCCTGGTCAAGGACGGGAAGGTGTCGTTCATGGCCAATGGGAAGGAAGTCTATTCCGCGAACGCGGCCGACGTGGACACCAAGGGCGTGGTCGGCGTGCGGATCAACCACAACCTCAGCATCCACCTCGAGAAGCTGCAGGTCCACCGGATGTAGGGTCCGTCAGGCGCGGCGGTCCAGCTCACCACGGGCCGCCGCACCCACTTCCCCTTCCCCCTCCCGCACCAGCCTGGTCAGCGCTGCGCGCGCCGCGCGCGTCGGCGAGGCCGCCAGCGCCGCCACGACCTCCAGCCGCTCAGACAGCGAGAGCCCGCCGCGCGACAGGAAGCCGCGCTTCCGGAGTGCCAGCGTCGCCATCGCGGCGGCGGCCTCGGGAGCCTCGATCCGTGCGAGCGCCTTGAGCATCACGCGCCAGGTGGCGGTGTCGCGTTCGGCCTCCAGCGCGGCGAGCAACGGCATGGCCAGCGCGCCGCTGCCGCGCCGGCCGATGGCGCCAGCGGCGTCCTGGCGCGTCTCGGGACTCGGATGCGCCAGCCCCTGCCGCAGCGCCTCCGACCCGAACTGCGCCGGGTACCTCGAGAGCGCCTCGAGTGCGGCCCCGCGGAGGCGCGGTTCCGGATGCCCGAGCAAGATGCGGAGCCCGGGCAGCGCCTCCGGCGCCATCTGGCGGCCGAGCGCCTCGGCAGCGTGCCGCGCCTCGTACCATACCGGGCTCCGGAGGAGTGGGACGAGCACCGGGACGGCCTCGGGCATCCGGCCGAGGGCGTCGAGGAGAAAGCGGAGCGGGACGGGCGATTCCGTCTTCCGAAGCGCCTCGATCATGAGCTCCGCCGCCTCCACACCGCGCCACTGGAGCACCTCCGCGGCCCGCGCCTGCTCTTCCGGCGTCCGCACCGCATGATCGATGATGCCCACCAGCAGCGGCTTCGAGAGCGCGCGGCGGGCGGTGATCGACACGGTACGGCGATCCACCTCGGGCACCCGGCCCGCGAGCCGCACCAACGCCTGGGCGGCGTGGAGCGCCTCGGTCCACGCCCCTCGCTGCCGCGCCGACCCGAGCGCCGCCGTGAGCGCGGCCACCTCCGCGCCGGAGGCGGTGTGCGCCCGATCGTCCTCCCCGGGAAAGTCCTGGCTTCCCATCAGCACCAGCGGCGGCGGGTCCGCCACGGCGCCGGCAGGCGCCGGCGGCTTCCAGGAGTTGGGGATGAGCTGGGCCACCATCTCGTAACCGAGCGCGGGGTGCTCGGGCAGCGGGGCGTCGCCACCGAGCGCACGGGCCAGCGCCTCCAGCGCCTCGGCCGGGGCGCCGGCCGCGATGGTGAGCACCTCGACCTGCCGGCGGAGCAGGTGGGAGCGGAGGTTGGCGATGTCGTACTCGCCGGAGCGGAAAAGCCCCGCCTCGACGGAGACCGGCGTCGCTGCCACGAGCCGCACGACCTCCGCGAGCAGCAGCCCGGCCTCCGCCGCGCCGGAGGCGCCGGCGCGGTACGCCGCGATCAGGCGGCCGTAGGCCGTGACGAAGGCGGTCGGGGGCGTCATCCGGCCTTCACCTCGGTCCAGATCTGGTAGTACCGCTGCGTCTCCTCGCCGAGGTCGCGGTAGAACTCCAGTCGAGTGAGTTCCTCGGCCGAGGGGTACGGTACGGGATCGCTCAAGAGGAGGGTGCCTGGGGCGTTCGCAGTGCCGTAGCCCGTGACGGCTGCGTTGCGGGCGGCGACCTCCGGCCGGAGCATGTAGTCCAGGAACCGGAGCGCCTCGACCACGTTCGGCGCATTGGAGGGAATGGCCATGGTGTCCATCCAGATCGAGCTCCCCTCCCTGGGTACGGTATAGGCAATCTCGGGCGACTCCGCCGCCGCCTGGGCGGCATCCCCGTTCCACATCTGGGCGACCCAGACATCCCCGGCCACGATCTGTCCACGCACCGGGGCGGAGATGTACGCCAGCAGGTTGGCACGGGCGGCCAGCGCGTCGGCCTTAGCCTGCCCCAATTCTGCCGGGTCGGTCGAATTGACGGAGTGGCCGCGATACCGCAGCATCGCGCCGAGCACCTCCCGGGCGTCGTCCATCATCGTCATCGACCCGGCGTAAGCCGTGTCGAAGAACACCCCCCAGGAATCGGGCGGGATGGCGACCTTGTCCCGCCGCCACGCGATGCCCGAGGTCCCCCACTCGTAGGGCACGGCGAAGTCGGGGTGCGGATTGGCCGACGGGACCTGGAACATCGGCGCGATGTTGCCGAGGTTGGCCAGCGCACCGTCCGGGATCTGCAGGAGGAGCCCGGCCTCCACCAGCGAGGGAAGGAGGTAGCTGGTGGGGAGGATGATGTCGTACCCCTGCGCGCCCGCAAACAGCCTGGCGAGCATCTCCGCGTTGCTCTCGTAGGTATCCACCGTGACGCGGATCCCGGTCTCCCGCTCGAAATCGGGGACGGTCTCGGGAGCCATGTAGTCGGACCACATGTAGACATTGAGGCGGGGGCGCCGGTCGCAGGCAGCCATCCAGGGCAGGAGGCCGACCGCCGCCCCCGCCGCCGCGGTCGCGCGCACGAAGTCCCGGCGGGACGGGGCAGCGGGGGAAAGCGCGCTGTCGGAGGGAGCTGGCGGCATCGTCGCAGGGGCCGTGGTGAAGTGGGGGACCGCCCTAAGCTACACGCCGCACGCCGGGTCCGCGAACCTCAGGCGCCGCGCGTTCCGCCCAGTCGCGACGCCAGCGCGATGGTGCCGGTGGTGAGCACCACGAGCACGGCACTCACGGCGTTGATGGTGGGCTCGACCCCCCGCCGCACCATGGAGTAGACCAGCACGGGGAGCGTGGTAGATCCGGGGCCGGCCACGAAGAAGGTGATGACGAAGTCGTCGAGGGAGAGGGTGAAGGCGAGCAGCGCCCCCGCGAGGATCCCCGGCGCCAACAGGGGCAGGGTGATGCGCCGGAAGGCGGTGACCTCGTCCGCCCCGAGCGCGAGGGCCGCCTCCTCCAGCGAGCGATCCATCCCGCGCAACCTGGCCAGAACCACCACGGCGACGAAAGGCGTCGTGAACGCGACATGCGCCACGATCACGGTGCCCACCCCCAGCGGCACGCGAAGCGCCACGAAGAGAATGAGCAGCGAGATGCCCGCCACGATCTCCGGCGTGACGATCGGCAGGTAGAGTCCCCCCTCGATGAGGCGCCGACCCCGGAAGGGGCGCCGGGAGAGGCCGAGCGCGAGCAGGGTCCCCAGGAGCGTCGCGACCAGGGTGCTGAGGGTCGCGACGGTCAGGCTCAGGCGGAGGGCGCGGAGGATGTCGGGCCGCTCGAGGAGCCGGGCGTACCAGTGGAGGGTGAACCCGCTCCAGGACGCCGCGAAGCGCGAGCTGTTGAAGGAGTAGAGCACCAGCACCAGCACCGGGAGGTGGAGGACGAGGAAGATCCCGCCGACCAGCGCCACCAGGAGGGGGGAGAGGCGGCGGGTCACGCGGCGGCCTCCGCGTCGCGCACCCGGAGCCAGGCGAGGAGCCCCACCATCACCACCCCCATCAGCGCGAAGGAAACGGCCGCGCCGAACGGCCAGTTGCGCGCGGGGCCGAACTGGTTCTGCACCAGGTTGCCCAGCATCATCGTCTTGGCGCCACCGAGGAGGTCGGGCGTCAGGAAGGCGCCGAGCGAGGGGATGAACACCAGCAGCGACCCCGCCGCCACGCCGGGGAGCGAGAGCGGCAGGATCACGCGCCGGAACCGGGCAAACGCCCGCGCACCGAGCACCTCGGCCGCATCGACGAGGTCGAGATCGAGTCGCTCCAGCGAGGCGTAGATCGGCAACACCATGAACGGCAGGTACCCGTACACCAGGCCGGCGAGCACCGCCCCCGGCGTGTAGAGCAGCTCGAGGGGGGCGCTGGTCAGCCCGAGCCCCATCAGCGTCGAGTTGACGACGCCTCCCCCCCGCAGCAGCACGATGATCGCGTAGGTGCGGATCAGGAAGCTGGTCCAGAAGGGAAGGATGACCAGGAAGAGCAGGATGTTCCGCCAGCGGCCGGCGCGCGCGATGACGTAGGCGACCGGGTAGCTGAGGACGAGGCAGAGGCCGGTGGTGGCGAGCGCAATCCAGAGCGTGCGCCAGGCGATCGCCAGATAGAGGGGATCGAGAAAGCGCCGGTAGTGCTCCAGCGTGAAACCAGGCGCGACGCCCCAGTAGGTGCCGCGATGCATCACGCTGTACGCCAGCAGCACGACGAGCGGCACGGCGAAGAAGGCCGCCAGCCAGAGGAGGCCGGGCGTCAGCAGCGCCCACGACCCCGCGGCGGGGCGGCGCGCGAAATACGCGAGGAGGCGGCGGCGCGGCGAGGAACTCACTCCGGATCCAGCACCTGGCAGTCCTCGGGGCGCCAGGCCACGACCACGGTGTCACCGCGGCGCCAGCGGAGGGGATTGAGGAGCTGCCCCTCGTTCCGGAGCGCCACCCGCACCAGGCGGCCGTCGGACATCGTCACCACCACGTGCATCGTCTCGCCGAGGTACACGATGTCCCGCACGGTGCCCGGGAGGGCGTTCTCCCCGGCGGGGACGGCGCCCGGTTCGAAGAGGTCGAGCCATTCGGGCCGCACGGCAATCCTGACCCCGGCACCCTCCTGGATGCCGGGGTGGTCGGGCACCCCGAACCGCGCACCATCGGCCGCCGTCACCGTCCATGGGGTGGCTTCCCCGCTTCCCCGCTTGCCCGCCTGTCCGTCGAAAAGATTCGCCTCCCCGATGAACCCCGCGACGAACTCCGTCCGGGGGTTCTCGTAGATGTCGGCCGGCGTGCCGACTTGCGCCACCCGCGCGGCGCTCATGACGGCGATCCGGTCGGACATCGCGAGCGCTTCCTCCTGGTCGTGGGTCACGTACACGAACGTCATCCCGAGCTCGCGGTTCAGCGTCTTCAGTTCGAGCTGCATCTCCTTCCGAAGCTGCAGGTCGAGGGCGCCAAGTGGTTCGTCGAGGAGCAGGATCGCGGGATCGAGCACCAGCGCGCGGGCCAGCGCCACCCGCTGCCGCTGGCCGCCCGAGAGCTGGTGCGGACGGCGGCGGGCGAAGGTGGCCGGCGCCAGCCGGACGAGCCCGAGGGCCCGCTCGACCCGGCCCGGAATCTCGGTGCGCGGGACCCGGTGCTCCTCGAGCCCGAAGGCGATGTTCCGTTCGACCGACAGGTGGGGAAAGAGGGCGTAGCTCTGGAAGACCATCCCGATGCGGCGCTCGTAGGGGCGCCGGACGTTGACCACCTCGCCGTCGATGCGGACCTCGCCGCCGTCGGGGTCCGGTGTCTCGAAGCCGGCCAGCAGGCGGAGGGTGGTGGTCTTGCCGCAGCCGCTGGGGCCGAGGAGGGAGAAGAACTCGCCGCGCCGGACGGAGAACGAGACCCGGTCGACGGCGCGGCTGTCGCCGAACGACTTGCTGACGCGGCGGAACTCGACAATGGGCGGCGTCTCGGTCACGCGCGGTCGTCCGGAAGTGGGGGAATTGGCGAAGATACCGTGACGGGGGTCGGGTCGGCAGGGAGGCGGGGTGCGCCGCTATCTTTTCGGCATGCAACTTCCCCTGCCGGTCGTCGGGATGGAGCGCGCGGCCGCGATCCTCGAGGCGGTCATCCTCGCGGCGCTGGCGGCGCTCTGCCTGCACCTCTACCGGCGGTACCGGAAGCCGTACTTCGCCTGGTTCGCCGCGGCGTGGGGCATGTACGTCCTCCGCATGTGGGCCATCCTCAGCTTCCTGACCACCGCGCGTCCGGGCTGGCTGTACTGGCACCAGGTCTTCACCGGGTGGACGGCGCTCGCCCTGCTCTGGGCCGCGCTGGTGTTCGTGCGCCAGCCCCGCTGGCGGCACGCCTATTTCCTGGTCGCGCTGTTCCCGCCGGTCTGGTCGTACATCGCCATTTACCGGCTGGATCATTTCGTCTGGGCCGCGCTGCCCGCGGTCCTCTTCCTCTCGTTCGCGACGCTGGCCACGGGATGGGTGTTCTTCCGGCATTTCGACCGGGTCGGCGGCACCGGCGCCGGGCTCCTGGCCGGCTCCTTCCTGCTCTGGGGCATCCACCACCTCGATTACCTGATCCTCCGGGCGCAGGGGGCGTGGAATCCGTGGGGCTACTACCTCGACATCTTCTTCGAGCTCGCGGTGGGCACCGGCGTCCTCCTGCTGGTCCTCGACGACCTGCGGCGCGGCCTCGGCGCCCTCGGCGCGCTGTCGGGCGACCTCCAGCGGGCGGGACGGGAGGACCAGGACGTGGTGGCGGCCCTCCTCGAGCGACCGCTGGCGCTGCCTGCCGTGAGCGGGACCGCGCTCTACGCGCGGACCGAGGCGGGGGTGCGCTGCGTGCGGGGCGCCGGGGCCTGCTCCAGCTGGCCGCCGACGCCACCACCGGAGCTGGCGGCCCGGCTCGCCCAGGCGATGGACTCCGGCCGGCCGCAACTCGGGCCCGCCCCCGCGCGCCGGGGGCGCGACCACCTTTACGAGGCGGTGCTGCCGGTCTTCCGCGGCACGGAGGCGTCTGGCGCCCTCGTCCTTACGGGAAACGCGCGCGACCCCTTCGCGGCGCTCGACGAGCGCTTCCTCGTGACGCTCGGGCAGCAGGTGGGGGCGGGCCTCGCGAACGCCGACCTGACGCGCCGGCTGCACGCCCGCACCGTCGAGCTGGCGCGGCTCTCGGCCCGGATGGTGGAACAGCACGAGGAGGAGCGGCGCCGGCTGAGCCGGGAGCTGCACGACGAGACGGCGCAGGTCTTTTCCGCGGTCAAGATGGAGCTGGGCGTGCTGCGCGACGGCGTGCCGCCGGAGGCCGCCGGGAGGATCGACCACGCGCTGTCGCTGGTGGACACCGGTATCCGCGGGATCCGGAGCGTGGTGCACTCGCTCCGCCCCTCCCTGCTCGACGACCTCGGCCTCCTGCCGGCGCTGCGCTCGCTCATCACCGAGTTCACCGAGCGGAGCGGGCTCGCCGTGACGCTCGAGGCCCCGGGCGCCGTCGCGGCGCTCTCGAAGGACGCGGAGCTGGCGCTCTTCCGGGCGCTGCAGGAGGCGCTGTCCAACGTGGCGCGCCACGCGGAGGCGAAGTCGATCGCCGTCTCGATCCGGCAGGACGGCAGTACGCTGACGCTCACGGTGCAGGACGACGGGCGCGGGCTGCCGGAGGGCATCACCCCCGCTACCATCGAGCGCCCGGGGCACATGGGCATCACCGGCATGCGGGAGCGGATCGGCGCCCTCGGCGGGACGGTGACGGTGGAGGCCCCGGAGGGAGACGGCGTGAAGATTCTCGTGGCGGTGCCGCTGGCCGGCGCGCGCTCACCAACCAAGGACTGACGCAATGACGGACGACACGACTCCGATCCGCATCCTGATCGCGGACGACCACGCCATCGTGCGCGAGGGCATCCGCCACGTGTTCCGGCAGGCGCCCGGCTTCGAGGTGGTGGCCGAGGCGGCCAGCGGCGACCAGGCGCTGGCGATGGCCAGGGAACAGGTGCCCGACGTGGCGGTACTTGACATCACGATGCCCGGCATGACCGGGCTGCAGGTGGCGGCGGCGCTGCACGAGGAGCTGCCCGGGGTCCGGGTGGTCATTCTCAGCATGCACGACAACCCCGAGTATGTGCTCGAGGCGGTGCGGGCCGGGGCCCACGCCTACCTGCTCAAGGACCTGGCCGCCACCGAACTCCGGGCCGCGGTCCAGGCCGTGCATGCGGGGGAGTCGTATTACAGCCGGCAGATCGCGGCGATGCTCACGACGGCGGTCCGCGGGGAACTGGAGGAGGCGCAGCGCGGCCAGGCGCTGGACGCCCTCACCGGACGCGAACGGGACGTGCTGCTCGGCATCGTGAAGGGGGAGACGAACAAGGAGATCGCGGCGCGGTTCGGGATCAGCCACCGCACGGTGGAGACGCACCGCGAGAGCCTGATGCGGAAGCTCCGGATCCGCACGGTGGCGGGGCTGACGCGCTTCGCGCTGGAGGCGGGGCTGGACGTGGGGGCGCCCTGAGCATTTGCCCGTTCGAGACCCCGACACCCACTTGAGGCGGGGGCCGCTCCCGGGTTCAATCGAGAGGAAAGATTGCGACCGTCAAAGCCACACCCACTGCCGCTGCGGCAAATAGCACCACCAGTCCCGCCGTCCTTGCCACGTCGGTCCGCTTCACGTGCACGGCGGCCACATCGGTCAAGGCCACACTCCGCACCAGGGAGTTCGGCCAGGTACCCCGCAACGAGTCCCCTTCGACCCGTGGCGAACGGACGGTCACCTGCTCCCCGGTCCGGAGGGTGACCTGCACCTGCTTCAGCTCGGTCTGCGGAGCTTTCAGCGTCGAGGCCGGATCGGGCATGACAGTGTAGGTCGCGCAGGCGGGGAGGTACGCCAACACCAGGAGCACCGAGACGAGTCGTGTCCAACGCATCTGACGTCGCATGGGAGCCGTCCTCAGTAGTACGTAAAGGTGATGCCATCCGCGACGCAGGTCTCGAGCGAGGCCTTGATCAACGGGCTCCAGCCGTTCCGGTCGGTGCCGTTCATCATTTCCGCCGCCGCACACGCCGCCAGCACCATCTTGCCCGCCTGATCATCCCGTCGCACTTCCATCAGCTCGACGTCGGCCATCGCCACGGTCACCGTGTCCCCTTCGACGGTGGTGCCGCGGATGAACCCCTCCTGGAGTTCGATGGCGGTGAGCTCGAAGCGCTCGCCCGTCCACAGAGTGACGCGCGCCTGCCGCACCGAGTGCGGATCCGCTTGGGCGCCCGCGGACAGGTCGGCGACGACGTGGTACAGGCCACACGCGGGGAGCCATGCGGAGAGAAGCAGCCCGGCGGCGGCTAGACGAATGCGGTGCACTGGGCCCCCCTCATTCAAGACAGGGGAAGGGTGCCACCGGCGCGTCAAGCCGCCGTCAAGCACCCCGGAAACACCACGCCCCTCCCCGGATGGTCCGGAGAGGGGCGCGTCGCAGGGGAAGGTGCGGCCGTCAGCCTACGTTGATGGCGATCGACCGCGGCTTGGCCTTTTCCGCCTTCGGGATGGTCAGCGACAGCACCCCATGCTCGGCCTTCGCCTCGATCTTGTCGGCGTCCACCGTGGACGGCAGGGTGAAGCGCCGGGTGAAGCTGCCGTAAGTCCGCTCATAGCGGTGCACCCGCTCGGTCTTCTCCTCGCTCACCTGCTTCTTTTCCCCGCTGATGGTCAGCGTATTCTGTTCCAGCGAGATCTTGATGTCGTCGGGGTTCACGCCGGGCACCTCCACGGCGATCCGGACATGATCCTTGTCCTCGAAGACGTCCACGGCGGGGGTCCAGCTCGCCGTCAGGGTGCCGTCCGGCTCCTGCCCGAACGGCCAGCCGTAGAAGACGTCGTCCAGCATGCGGGTCGGGCGGCGGGTCAGCGTCAACATGGTGCACTCCTCCAGGAGTTGATGATGAGTTCTGGTCTCGGGCCAGGCTTGCCGGCCCGTCGGCCCAGGGGAAATGCAGCCGGCGTGCCAGTGACAGGTGGTCATCCTGACAGACGGCAGACGCCCCGCCTGTCACGGTGACAAGCGGGGCGTGGCGGCTCGGTCAAACTGACACCGGGTCGGGCAGTCTATTCCTCGGCGGCAGCTTCCTCGATCAGGCGCGGATCGATCCGGCCCGGGAGCACGTAGAGGATCGGCATGCAGGCAAACAGGACCAGCCCGACCTTGGGGAGGAACGCCCCCGCCAGCGTGGCGGCGAGGTAGACCGCGATCCCCATCGAGATCCGCTCGCGGAACAGCTCGGCAACCTCGGGGGTGACCTCCTCGGAGACGAGCCCGTGCCCCACCGCGTGGTTCCAGTGGAGCAGGTGCATCAGCCCGCCGAGGAGGAGCGTGCCGCCGTAGATCAGCAGGGACGCGGGCTGGAGGGGGTAGCGCGCCAGGAACGCCGTCGCAAACGGGACGAAGGCGACGCAGAGCAGGTAGAAGATGTTGAGCCAGAGGAGGGCGCGGTCCACCCGGCGAATGAAGCGGAACTGGTTGTGGTGCCCGATCCAGATCATGCCGAGGATGACGAAGCTCACTACGTAGCCCGCGACGCTGGGGAGGAGGCCAGCCAGGGCATCCACCATTCCCGTGCCGGTCACCGGCTCCGCCAGCTCGGGTACGCGCACTTCGAGCACCAGCAGCGTCATCGCGATCGCGAAGACGCCGTCGGCAAGCGCTTCGACTCGGCGGGACTCCATGGGCTCCTCCGGCACAGTTAGCGGAGTGAGCAATCTAATCCCGGCGGCGGGATACCAGCCCAAGGAGTGCCCGTCAGCACCACTCGTCTGGGTCACACGACAGCTCGTAAAGGCCCGCCATGACCAGCGAGATCCCGACCAGGGTCCCGACCACTCCGACGCCGGTCATCAGCGCATCCACCTCTTTCACTTCCAGCGACTGAATGTCGGCCAGGGCGATGGCGACCCGGCCGGTCTCCTTGCCGGGCGCCTGATTCATCCCGATGACGGAATCGAGGGCCACGCGGGGACCCCAGACCTGAACCCGGGTGCCGTCTAACTTGGTGATCCGAATCCGGTCGACCGGCTTCGGAGGCGCCGTCAACTGCGCCACTGACGCGTCCGTTTGGTGGTAGGCGGTGCACGCCGGCAGGTAGGCGGCAAGCAATAGCAGGGATACGATTCGACGGATCGACATACCGACCTCCAGTGAGGGCGCCAGCCAACTAGCAAGGGAAAGTCCAGCATGGCTCCTCATCGGCACCGGCGACGACGAGCAAGGCCACGAGCCCGGCCGTGACCGCGACAATGGCGATTGCCGCCCCGGTGCTCAGCTTCTTGGCCGGCTGGACCATCTCCACCTTCGTGATCGTGGCAACCGGAATCGCCACCGGCGGGCCGCTTGTTCGCGAATACCCCTCGGTCCCGCGGAGGGTGTCGGACTCCACCCTCGGGGAGGTCACTTGGATTCGGGTTCCATTGGTGAGCGTCACCCGAACCTGCTGCACGGGATCGGGTGGCGCGGTGAGCTCGGCCAAAGGCCGAGCCGTCGGCTGATAATGGGTGCACGCCGGCAGGTACGCGGCGAGCATCAGGACGGAAACGACTCGACGGAAGGACATATGGACCTCCACGAAGGGCGCGCCGCCTGCCTGGGCCGGCGCGTGAAGCACCGATTACCGGCGCACCGCCCCGAACAGGCTGGCGGATGCCGCCACCGTCCCGGCGATCAGCGCGCCACCAATCACGTACCCGAGCGGCTTGGAGGCGTGCGGCTTCCGGAGATCCGCCTGCCGGATCGCGTCGAGGGGCACCGAGACCGGGGAGTAGCCGGCGCTGGGGGCGTCCTTGGGGTACCCATAGAGCGCCCCGCCAGCCACATAGGTGTCCTGCAGGGTCACCTGCTCGCCCGACACGAGGGTCAGGCGCATCTCGTTCCGGCCGTCGTGAGCCGCCACGAACTCGGGCAGGGGCGTGGTGACCGGCTGGTAGCTGTGGCAGGCGCCGAGGGTCGACACCAGGAGCAGGACAGGGAGAATCCGTGGGAACCGCATAACCGCCTCCAGTCAGGGTTGCGACTGGAGGGTGCGGCAGGGGGGTCAAGCGGGAGTCAAGCGGCGCTCGGTTAGATTCCGGCCATGCCCCTGCCGGCCAGACTCCCCGAGCGGATTCCGACCGTGGTGCTGGACAGCCACGAGGCCCTCTCCCGCACCATCGCGCGGCGGATCGCCGAGGTGATCGCCGGGCGGCGCGCCGCCGGGGCGCGGCCCGTGCTCGGCCTTGCCACCGGCTCCACCCCGATCGGGGTGTACCGCGAGCTGATCCGGATGCACCGCGAGGAGGGGCTGAGCTTTCGGGGGGTCGTCACCTTCAACCTCGACGAGTACTACCCGATGACGCCGGAGAGCATTCACTCCTACCGGCGTTTCATGCAGGAAAACCTCTTCGACCACATCGACATCGACCCCGCCGACACCCACGTGCCCGACGGCGACGTGCCGCGTGATGGCGTGCGCGCCATGGCCGACGCCTACGAGGCGTCCATCCGCGCGGCCGGCGGAATCGACCTTCAGCTCCTGGGCATCGGGAAGACCGGCCACATCGGCTTCAACGAACCGGGCTCCGGCGCGGAGAGCCGCACCCGGCTGGTGCAGCTCGACGTGATCACCCGGCGGGACGCGGCGGCGGACTTCTTCGGCGAGGAGCATGTGCCGCGCGAGGCGGTGACGATGGGCGTCGCGACGATCCTCGAGGCGCGGGAGATCGCCATCTTGGCGACCGGGGAGCACAAGTCGGCCATCGTGCGGCGGGCGGTGGAGGGAGAGGTGGACCTCGAGGCGGCTGCCACCTTCCTGCAGCGCCACCCGAACACGACCTTCTATCTCGACACCGCGGCGGCCGCGGAACTCACCCGCGTGGCCACGCCATGGATGGTGGACGAGGTGGAGTGGACGCCGGAACTCGCGGTGCGCGCCGTGGTCTGGCTCTCACTCCGGACCGGGAAGGCGATCCTCAAGCTCACACAGGGCGATTACGCCGAGCACCAGCTGTCGTCCCTGGTGGCGCGGCACGGGTCGCCCGGCGCGGTGAACGGCCTCGTCTTCAACGCGCTGGGCGCCAAGATCCGCGGGAAGTCGAAACTCCCCGAGGGCCGCAGGGTCCTGGTCTTCTCGCCGCACCCCGACGACGACGTGATCTCGATGGGCGGGATCCTGCACAAGCTGACGCAGAACCTCAACGAGATCACGGTTGCCTACATGACGAGCGGCAACATCGCCGTCTTCGACCACGACGTACGCCGCTACGTGGACTTCCTGGAGCGGCTGGCGCGGGACCGGGGCATCGGGAAGGGGGACGTGCCGGGGTTCACGGCCCAGGTGCGCGAGTTCCTCGCCACGAAACAGCCGGGCACGGTGGACAGCGAGGCGATCCAGGACCTGAAGCGGATCATCCGGGAGGGGGAGGCCGTCAGCGCGCTGGAGACGATCGGCCTCGGCCGCGGCAACGCCCGCTTCCTCAACCTGCCCTTCTACCAGACCGGCAAGGTGCGGAAGGACCCGATAGGCCCCGCCGACGTAGCCATCGTCCGCGCGCTATTGGAGGAGGTCCGCCCGCAGCTGGTGTTCGTGGCCGGCGACCTGAGCGACCCGCACGGCACCCACCGGATGTGCAAGGAGGCGATCGACCGCGCGCTGTCGGAGATGAGCGGCACGCCGCCGGAAGCCTGGCTCTACCGCGGGGCGTGGCAGGAATGGCCGGTGACGGAGGCGACCTGGCTGGTGCCGATGAGCCAGGAGGAATTGAAGCTCAAGATCCAGGCGATCTTCAAGCACCAGAGCCAGAAGGACTCGGCGCCGTTTCCCGGCGCGCACGACGAGCGGGAGTTCTGGCAGCGGGTGGAGGCGCGGAACAAGGAGACGGCGGAGATGCTGAATCGACTCGGGCTGGCGGAGTACTTTGCGATGGAAGCGTATGTCGTCGCTTGAGGGCGGGGCAGCGGGGCAGCGGGGCAGCGGGGCAGCGCGCGAGGCTAGCGCTCCACAGGTAACCCCGCACGCTCCCACGCCCCGAATCCGCCGGTCAGGTTGATTACGTCAGTAATGCCTTTCGCCTCCAGCAGGCTCGCCGCGATGACCGACCGCCCTCCTCCCTGGCAGTGCAGCACGAGCGGGCGGCCCGCCGGAACGTCATCCAGCTGATCCAGCAGGTACCCCAGAGGAATATTCTCCACGCCCGGGAGGCGGCCCGCCTTCCATTCCGCCTGACCCCGCACATCGAGCACCGCCACCTCACCCCGTTCCCGCCGGCGGGCCAGCTCGTCCGGTTCGATGATCGCCGTGTTGCCGAAGGCGCGCCCGGCGCTCCCCCATGCCGCGAGCGCGTCGGATCCGAACCACCCCGCGGCCCCATCCAGTCCGATCAGCGCGAGGTCCCGCAGGACGACGTCGAGCGGCTCCGCCGAATCCCCGCTCACCAGCAGGTAAAACGGCCTGTCATAGCTCAGCAGCCACCCCGCCCACGTGGTGAAGGACCGGCCCAGCGGAATGTGGACGGTGCCCGGAATATGGCGGGCCGCGAAGACGTCGCTCGGGCGCGCGTCCACGATGGTGGCGCCGGCCGCGAGGAGCTCCGGGAGCCGGGTCCCCTCGAGGCGCGGCGGGCGGCGGAGTCCGTCGAGAATCGGCGGCCCGTCGCGGTTCAGGCGCTTCATCTCGGCGAAGTACTTCGGCGGCTCCGGCTGGTCGGCGAGGACCTGGGCGACGAACTCCTCCTCGGTCTTCGCGCCGAAGGCCCAGTTGAAGAGCTTCTCGTACCCAACGGTGCTCTGCGGCACCGCGCTCATCCCCTTGCCGCACGCCGAGCCCGCCCCGTGCCCGGGCCAGACCTGGAGGTGGTCCGGGAGGGCGCGGAACTTCTCCAGGCTCTTCCAGAGTGCGCGCGCGGCGCCATCCGCCGAGCCCGCCACCCGCGCCGCCTTCTCGAGCAGGTCGGGCCGGCCGACGTCGCCCACGAAAACGAAGTCGCCGGTGACGACGCCCATCGGCCCCGTGGCGCCCGCGGTATCCGTCACCACGAACGCGAGGTGCTCGGGGGTGTGCCCGGGGGTGTGCAGCACGTCGAAGCGGATGTTGCCGACCATGAAGTGGTCGCCGTCGTGGAGGAGCACCGCCCCGCCCTGTTTGGCGAAGGCGTATTGCCAGCCGGGCCCCCCCTCGTCGGAGAGGTACATCACCGCCCCGGTCAGGTGGGCCAGCTCCCGCGCGCCGGAGAGGAAGTCGGCGTGGATATGGGTCTCGGTCACGTGCGTGATCCGGAGCCCCTCCTCCTCGGCGGCGCGTACGTACTGCGCGGCGTCGCGGTTGGGATCCAGGACCATCGCCTCGCCGGTGGCGGCGCAACCGATGAGGTAGCTGGTCTGGGCCAGAGTGTCGTCGTAGAAGCGTTGAAAGAACATGGACGGGTTCCGATGGAGAGCTAGGGCTGACCGGAAATGCTCTTGAGAAGGATGGCAACACCGACGACGACGAGCAACACCGCAAATCCCTGGCGGAGATGGCCCGGCTGGACGCGACGGGCGAGCCGGATGCCAAGGAAAACCCCGACGATGGCGATGGCGGTGAAGGCCGCCATCATCCGGAGGTCGACGTCCACCTTGCCCCAATACCCGGCGAAGCCGGACGCCGAATTAAGGGCGATGACGCCGAGCGAGGTGCCCACGGCTTCCTTCACCGGCACGCCCAGCAACAGGACGAGGGCGGGCACAATCAGGAAGCCGCCGCCCACGCCGACCAGCCCGGTCAGGACCCCGACCGCGCCGCCGATGAGCGCCACAAGCAGGGGGTGGGGCTTGCTGGCGGGCGCCGCGTCGGCGGGCCGGCCGCGCCACATGAAGAACGACGCGGCGAGCATGACGACGGCGAAGAGCACCAGCTGGGCCGCCGACGGTACCAGGAGCGCCAGGCGCGCGCCGAGAAAGGTGCCGAGCATGGCCACCGGCGCGAAGGTCAGCACGGCGCGGCCGTTGAGTTCCCCGCTCCGGAGGCGCCCCAGGGCGCCGGCGGCGCTGGTCACCCCGACCACGGCCAGGCTCATGGCGATGGAGGGCTTCACGTCGTAGCCCAGCACGTAATGGAAGATGGGGACGGTGAGCACCGAACCGCCGCCGCCGAGGAGCCCGAGGGAGACGCCGATGACGAGCGCGAGGAGGAGGCCGAGGAGGGGCATCGACGAATCCTCACCCCCTGTCCCCCTCTCCGGCAAGCGGAGCGGGGGGACGCGTGGGAGGATGGCGCGTGGAGCGGAAAACTACTATATTACTAGATAGTTGTATAGCATTCACGCGGGGAGGATTCCATGGTCGAACTCAGCGACACCACCGCGGCCGCCATCGCCGAGCGCTTCAAGGCGCTGGGCGAGCCGATGCGGCTCCGGCTGCTCCAGGCGCTCCGCGCCGGCGAGTGCTCGGTCGGCGACCTGGCCGAGCGGACCGGCGGCGGCCAGGCCAACGTGTCCAAGCACCTGCAGGTGCTGCTGCAGCAGGGGTACGTGGACCGGCGGAAGGAAGGGACCACCAGCTGGTACCGGATCACCGACCCGCAGGTGTTCACGATGTGCGAACTGGTGTGCGGCGGGCTGGAGGAGGAGCTGAACCGCAAGAAGCAGCTCCTCCGCCGCCGGAAGTAGCGGTCAGGCCTTCTTCGGCTGGCACCCGAAGAGGCGGAACCGGCCGAAGACCCGCTCAGGCAGGCAAAAGCCTGTGAAGCTCGACTGCAACAGGTTGAATCCCACGAATGCGGTGAACAGGAACCAGGCGGGGTGCACCCAGTAGCCCAGCGCCACCGAGGCCATCGTGAAGAGCCCTGCCATCCGCCGAATGACGTTTTCGTTGCACATGCTCCACCTCCAATCCTAGAAGAACGAGTCGACGGGCATCACGGCCACATGCAGCCGCTCGCCCGGGGGGAGTTGCGCCGCGCGGCAGTGCGTGGCGGCGGTCGCCGCCAGCGCGTCCTCCACGACGGAAAAACACATCGTCACTTCGCCGGGCCACGCGCGGGTGCCGGCGCGCGGGCCGGTGAGCCCGTGGCCGCGGCCCCCCTCGAAGCAGGTGTGGCCGGGCACGCCGGCCTCCTCGAGCAGCGCGGTGACGCGGGCCGGCTCGGCGCCGCTGTAGGTCAGGATCAGCATCTTCATGCGGTCGCTCCTTCGCGGCGCCGGAGCTCCCAGTAGAGGAGCGGCACCACCACCATGGTGAGCAGGGTGGCCACGATGGCGCCGCTCATCAGCGCCACGGCGAGGCCCTGAAAGATCGGGTCGAGCACCATCACCAGCCCGCCGATGACGACGGCGGCGGCGGTGAGCGCGATCGGCCGGAACCGCACCGCGCCCGCCTCCAGCACCGCCTCGCGCAACGGCCGGCCCCGCGCCTCGGCGAGCTGGATGAAGTCCACCAGCAGGATCGAGTTCCGCACGATGATGCCCGCCAGTGCGATCATCCCGATCATCGACGTGGCGGTGAAGAAGGCGCCGGTGAGGGCGTGCCCCGGCAGGATACCGATGAGGGTGAGGGGGATCGGCGCCATGATGACGAGCGGGATCTTGAACGACTGGAACCACCCCACCACCAGCACGTAGATCAGCACCAGCACCGCGGCGAAGGCCAGGCCGAGGTCGCGGAAGACCTCGATGGTGACCTGCCACTCCCCGTCCCATTTCATGGCCGTCTCGTCGAGCCGGTCCGGCGCCACGGCGTTGTACCGCGCGATCGCCGCCCCCTCCACCCGCACCGTGTCAAGTGCCTTGTTCATGGCAAGGATGGCGTACACCGGCGACTCGATGGTGCCGGCCACGTCGCCGGTGACGTAGATGACGGGGCGGAGATTCTTCCGCATCCGGAGCGGCGAGCGGGTGGTGGACTCCACCGTGACGAACCGCCCCAGCGGCGTTGGGCCGCGCGGCGTGGCCACCGGCACCGCCAGCAGCGCCTCGACGCTGCTCCGGTTGGCGAGCCCGAGCCGCGGCACGATGGCGACGCCCTCCCGCGCGGTCGGCACGCTGGCCAGCCCGGCGTCGGCGCCCGAGAGCGCCATGGTGAGCACCTGCGCCACCTGTTCGACCGTCACGCCCGCCTCGGCGGCGCGCACCCGGTCCACGCGGAACGACCGCTTGGCCTGGGGCGCCTCGACGGTCCAGTCCACGTCCACCACGCCCGGCGTGGACTCCATGACCGCCTTCACCTTCAGGGCGGCGGCGAGCCGGGTGCTATCGTCGGCGGCGTAGACCTCCGCCACCAGGGTCGAGAGCACCGGCGGGCCGGGGGGAATTTCCGCGATCTTGGCGTTCGCGCCGAAGCTCCGGGCGATGGAATCCACCGCGGGTCGCACCGCCACCGCGATGTCGTGGCTCTGCCGGCTCCGCTCTCCCTTGGGGAGGAGGTTGACCTGGACGTCGGCGACGTTGGCGCCGCGGCGCATGAAGTAGTGGCGCACCAGGCCGTTGAAGTTGAACGGCGCGGAGGTGCCGGCGTACGTCTCGGTGCTGGTCACCTCGGGCACCGTGCGGAGGTACGCGGCCACGGCGCCCGCCGCGGCGTTGGAGGTCTCGAGCGTGGCGCCCTCGGGCAGGTCGAGCACCACCTGGAACTCCGACTTGTTGTCGAAGGGCAGCATCTTCACTTCGACGAGCTTGACCGCCAGGAGCCCCATCGACACCAGGAGCAGGCCGACGATCCCGCCGTAGAATGCCAGCCGGCGCTTCGGGAGGTCCATCAGCGGGGTCATGATGCCGGTGTAGAACTTGGCGAAGCCCGAGAGTTCCTCCGGCTCGTGCGCCCGGTCGGGCATGTGCGGCCCGGGGGCCACGTGCCCCTTGAGGAGGCGGAGCGCCAGGTAGGGCGTGATGATGAACGCCACCGCAAGCGAGGCGAGCATGGCCGCCGATGCGCCGACGGGAATGGGGCGCATGTAGGGGCCCATGAGCCCCGAGACGAAGGCCATCGGCAGGATGGCGGCGATGACGGTGAAGGTGGCGAGGATGGTCGGGTTGCCGACCTCGTCCACCCCCTCGACCGCGGCCACGTCGGGGGAGCGGTCGCCCATCTGGAGGTGGCGGTAGATATTCTCGACGACGACGATGGCGTCGTCCACCAGGATGCCGATCGAGAAGATCAGCGCGAACAGCGTGATGCGGTTGAGCGAGTAGCCCAGCGCGTAGTACACGAAGAGCGTCAGCGCGAGCGTGACCGGCACCGCGACCAATACCACCAGCGCCTCGCGCCAGCCGAGGAAGAGGCCGATCAGGGCGGTGACGGACAGGGTGGCGATCAGGAGATGCAGCATCAGCTCGTTCGACTTCTCGCTCGCCGTCTCGCCGTAGTTCCGGGTGACGTCCACCAGCACGTCGGCGGGGAGGAGCCGGCTCCGCGCCTCGTCCACCCGTGCCAGCGCGGCGTGCGCGATGTCGGTGGCATTGACGCCGGGCCGCTTGGCGACGGCGATGGTCACTGCCTGCGCGCCGTCCTCGCCGCGCGCCGCGTGGGTCACGTAGTCGGTGGCCTCGGCGGGCGCCTCCACCACCGTCGCCACGTTCCGCAGGTACACCGGCGCGCCGCGGCTGGCGACGACCACGTCGCCCGCGTCCCGGGCGGAACGAATCGGCGCGCCGACGGTGACGAGGAAGACCTCGTTGGCCGAGGCGAACTCGCCGGCCGGGAGCCGGACGTTGGCGGCACGGAGCGCCTGCATGACCTCGCCCGGGGTCACGCCGCTCCCGGCCAGACGGGCTGGGTCGAGGGTGACGCGCAGCTGGGTCGGCTCGCCGCCGATCAGGTCGATGCGCGCCAGGTCGGGAATCGTGGCAAGCTCGTCGGCCAGGTGGGTGGCCATGGCACGGAGCTCGTCCGAGCCGTAGCCGCCGCCATGCAGCGTGAGCGCCAGGATCGGCACGTCGTCGATCGAGTGCGGCTTGATCATCGGCGGCATGGCGCCCGGCGGGGCCTGGTCGGCGGCGGAACCCATCTTGGTGAAGACCCGGCTCACCGCCCGGTCCTGGTTCTCGCCCACCTTGAAGCGCACCGTCACCAGCGTCATCCCCTCGCCGGCCATGGCGTACACGTACTCCACGCCGGGCACCTCCCACATCAGCTTCTCGATGGGGCGGGTGAGGAGGTTCTCCACCTCCTCGGGGGAGGCGCCCGGGATCACGGCGATGACGTCGATCATCGGCACCGAGATCTGCGGCTCCTCCTCGCGCGGCGTGGCGAGGATGGCGAGGGTGCCCACCGCGAGCGACGCGACGGTGACGAGCGGCGTCAGTTTCGAGCGCAGGAAGGCCTGCGCCATCCGGCCGGCGATGCCCATGATCAGCGCTCCCCGCCGGCCACCACGACGGTGTCGCCGGCGGCGAGGCCGGAGAGCACCTCGACGGCGCCATCCGTCGTGCGGCCGACCTTGACCCAGCGGAGCGTGGCCTGGCCGTCGGCGACGGTGCGCACGCCGGCAAGGTCGCCCTGACGGATGATGGCGGCCGCCGGCACCAGGATGGCGCGGCGCATCCCGCGCGGCAGCGCCAGCGTGGCGGAACTCCCGCTCAGGAACTGGCCGCCCGGATTGGGGACGAGTGCGTTGACGGTGTAGAGGTTGCCGCCGGAAGGCACGACCCCCTCGACCTTGGCCTGGACGGAGACGTCGCCGATGGTGGCCATCACGGGGGTGCCGGCCTTGAGGCCCCGGACCGCCTCGGGCGCTGCACTGACCGTCACCCGCAGCGTGCTGGCGTCCTCCACGCTCACGAGCGGCGCGCCGGGCGCCGCGAAGGAGCCGGGATCCACGAACCGGCGGGTCACGACGCCCGCGAACGGCGCGCGGACGTCGGCGTACGAGGCGGTGGCGTCGAGCTCGGCGGCCATGGCCCTGGCGCTCGCCACCGCGGCGGTGGCCCGGGCGAGCCCCGTCTCGGCTTGGTCGAGCTGCGCCTTCGTCGCGGCGCTGTCGGCATAGAGGGCGCGGATCCGGCCGACCTGCACCGTCGCGTCGGCATGCACCGCGCTGGCCTCGGCGAGGCCGGCCTCGACCTGGGCGCGCTTGGCGTCGAGGTCGCGCGCGTCGAGCCGGACCAGCGTCTGTCCCGAGGCCACGCGGTCGCCCTCGTGCACCGGCACAGAGGTGACCGAGCCCATCAGCTTGGTGCTCAGGGTGGCCGCGCGGATCGGCTCGGCGATGCCGGCCGCCTCGAAGGCGTCGAGGACGGTGGTGTCGGTGACCGCTACGGCCGTGCCGCCGAGCGGCAGCTTCTCACCCGGGACGTTCTCGGCGTCGGAGCCGCAGGCCCCAATGGCAAGGCTCGCCATCAGAATGCCGGTGACCGGAAGGATCTTGCGCATGTCAATTCTCCAGGACAGAAAGCACCATTAGGTCGGCACCGGCGGCCTGCCGGGCCGCCGCATCGGCGGTGATGGTCTGGTAACGGGCGTCGGACAGGCCGAGCCGGGTCTGGGTCTCGACCGCGGCGGCACTGAGGAGTTCGGCGACGGTGGCGAGGCCACCGGCGTACTTCTTCGCCACGATGCGGTGGGCCTCGCTCCCCTGCTCCACCGCCACCTCGGCGATGCCGAGCCGGGCGACGGCCACGGCGAGTTGAGTCCGCGTGGCGTTCCGCTCGAGGGCGGCCTTCGCCTCGGCGGCCTCGGCCATGGCGCGCGCGGCGTCGGCGCGGCCCAGCGCCGCCTGCCGGCCGCCGATCTCGGAGGCGCCGGCGAAGGGCGTCCACGACGCCATGACGCCGACCGTGTAGCTGCTCTGGCCGCCGAAGAGCTGGTCTGGGCTGTTCCAGTCGAACCGGCCGAAGCCGTTGAGTCGCGGGATGTAGGCAGCGTTGGCCCGGCGCACGTCGCGCTGGGCGGCCTCGATGCCGAATTGCGCGGCGGTCACGTCGAGCCGGGCCGACGCGGAGTCGCCGGCGGGGAGTGACAGGAGACTCCGGATCTGGGCGGCGGAGGGGAGCGAATCGGGCAGGACGAAGGCGGTGTCGCCCGGCTGGCCGAGCATCAACGCCAGTTGCGCCCGGGCAATGGCCGCGTTGCCGCGCGCGCCGATGAGTTGCGCCTCGACCTGGCCGGCCTGCACGGCGGCGAGGAGTGCGTCGGACTTGGTGGCGAGGCCGTTGGTGACCATCGATTCGGCCGCGCGCACGTGCGCCCGGGCCGCGGCGGTGGCGGCCTCGAGAGTCAGCACCTGTTCGCGGGCCAGGATGGCACCGAAATAGGCGCGCGCCACGTCCACCCGCGTCGTTTGGCGAGTCCAGCCGGCGCCGGCCTCGGCGGCCGCACCGGCGCTCGAGGCGGCGGCCCGCCCGTACCAGGCGTCCACGTTGATGAGCGGCACCTCGGCGACGAGGCCGCCGGTCCAGTTGGTCACCACCTCGGGATAGTTGAGGCTCGCCGGGTCGAAGGAGGCCATGGTCACGCCCCGCTGCTGCAGCGTGAAGCCGAAGGCGGCGAGCGGGTTGTCGGTCTGGGCCCAGCCGGCCTCGGCGCGCAGCGTGGGGAGGATCCCCTGGAGCGCGGAGGTGGCCTGGGCGCCCTGGGCGCGGGCGCCGCCGGCGGCGATCCGGTTGGCGTAGGCGGCCGAGTCGGCCCGCCGGAAGGCATCGGCCAGGGTCAGCGGCGCCTGCGCGCGGAGCGGCGCGGCAAGCGTGAGGGTCAGGGCGACAAGGATGGTCGGTCTCAGCATGCGGTGGCGTCCTTGGTTGGGCGTCGGTGCCCTTTCAGTAATGTACAACTATATAGTTATATACAAGAGATGTCAACACCCCCGCCCTGGACGGCCTCACCCCCTGCCCCCTCGAGCATCATCTCACCTCTCCCCCTGTCCCTCCACGCCTAGTCCTCACCCCCTGTCCCCCTCTACCGGATACTGGTCTCGATTCACCTCAACCCCCTGTCCCGCTCTAGCATCGGTGTACCTCACCCCCTGCCCCCCCACGCCTAGTCCTCACCCCCTGTCCCCCTCTCCACCATGTGGAGAGGGGGGACGTCCGGAAAGCTCACTGTCCCGCCGGCGAACGGAACGGTCCGGAGGGCGATCCCGAGCCGGCGGGTTATCCTTCGCCATGCCTGAACACGAAACGCCCGGCACGGTCCGGCTCGACAAGTGGTTGTGGGCGGCGAGGTTCTACAAGACCCGCGCGCTCGCGGTCGAAGCCATCGACGGAGGCAAGGTGGATGTGAACGGCCAGGGGGCCAAACGGGCCAAGGCGGTGCGGGTCGGCGACCGGATCCAGTTCCGGCAGCCCCCTTACGCGTGGGACGTCGCGGTCCGCGGCCTGAGCGAGCGCCGCGGCCCCGCCAGCGTGGCCGTCACCCTGTACGAAGAGACCGGCGAGAGCCGCGCAGCCCGCGAGACGATGGCGCTCCGGCTCAAGAGCCTGCCGCCGCCGTTGTTCCTCGAGAAGGGGAAGCCGGACAAAAAGCAGCGGCGCGAGATAGATCGGTATAAGGGGAGAGATCGGTGAAGCGCGCCGGCGGGGCGGCAGGGCGGCGGGGCAGCGGGGCAGTGCTGATCGCACTGACACTTGCTTGTGGCGGCGGGAACGCACCATCGAGCCCCGCGCCGGACCACTACTCTGTCATCCACGTCGACTCCTTCCCTTCCCTGATCCTCGACGAGCGGCGGGTGCTGGACGTGTACCTCCCGCCCGGATACGACTCGGCGGGGAAGGCACGCTACTCCGTGCTGTACCTGAACGACGGGCAGGACGCCACGGCCCTCGGCCTCCTCCCCACCCTCGACTCCCTCACCGCTCGCGGCCGCATTTCGCCCCTCATCGTCGTCGCCATCCACGCCAACGACCAGCGCCTGCAGGACTACGGCACCGCCGGCACCCCGAACGCCCTGGGCTTCGGCGCCCGCGCGCACCTCTACGAGCGGTTCGTGCTGGAAGAGGTGATGCCGTGGGCCGCGTCGCGCTACCGGCTCCGCGGCGGCCACGCGCACACCGCGGTCCTCGGCAGCTCGCTCGGCGGCCTCGCCGCGTTCGACCTCGCCTGGCGGCACCCGGACGTCTTCGGGGCGGTGGGGGCGATGAGCGGGTCGTTCTGGTGGCGCACGCAGGACGGCACAGCGGAGCAGAAGCAGGCATCGCGGGTGGCGCTCAGCATGGTGCGTGAGGCGGCGCCGCTCCCGCAGCTCCGGATCTGGCTCGAGACCGCCGACGGCGACGAGACCAGCGACCGCGACGGCAACGGCATCATCGATTCCATCCAGGATACCGACGACCTGGTGGATGCCCTCGTGGCGCGAGGATATGTGAAGGGGAAGGACGTGGTGCACGTGACGGTACACGGAGGGCACAACCAGGAGACGTGGGGCGCCGCACTCCCGAACTTCCTGGACTGGGCTTTCTAGTTCGCCTCCTCCGCTCTTGTTCTCCCGGACTTCCTCATGTCATTGCCGGTGCTCCCGCACACCTCTTGACCTCATCCATCGTTCCACCTCACCCCTGTCCCAATCTCGCATCGTCTCAGCTCACCCCCAATCCCCCTCTCGCATCGTTTCACCTCACCCCCTGTCCCCCTCTCCATGATATGGAGAGGGGGAATGAGGATGGTGATGGGGAACGCCCTGCAGCATTCCGATGACGTGATGTCTCGGCACGCGGTCGATGTTCTTCCATGCGCAGGAACTCGCGGTACTTGTTGCGTCTCCTGGCCAGGCAGATGAGGCGGGAGGCGACTCCGGGAGAGCGGCGGCTGTGGGAGGCGCTCAGGGGCCGACGCTGCCTGGGACTCAAGTTTCGGCGGCAGGCGATCATTGGTGGATTCATCGTGGATTTCTACTGCGCCGAGCTGCGAATCGCCATCGAGGTGGATGGCAGCGTCCACGAGCCCCCTGACGCGAAGGCACGCGACCAGGACCGCGACACCCTTCTCGCCGCCCGCGGAATTCGGGTGATGCGAATCCGTGATCGCGACGCCAATCGGGATTCGATCACGCGATTGCTCACCAGCCTCTCCCTAGGTCCCCCCTCTCCATATCATGGAGAGGGGGACAGGGGGTGAGGTGATAAGCATGGAGAGGTGGAAAGGGCGTGAGGTGGCAAATGCCTACTCGACCCAAGCATCCCATCTACTCCCTACCTTGACCGTGAACTCGTAGTGCGTCGTGGAGTCCGGCCGACCGGCGCCGAGGGCCATGAGCGAGTCACGCAGCGGCTCTGGCACGACGAGCGTCCCTGGCAGCAAATCGCCGATGCGCCCGGTGACCTTCGGCGGCGCCGTCACGGTGCCCGCGGTGTCCCGCGTCGCGGGCGTGAAGTCGAAACCATAGGTGGCCGGCAGGATGAGGTAGCGGCCCCGCTCGGGATACTGCGCGCGGAGCGCCAGCGGATCGCGCCCGATGTCCACCGCCATGAGTCGGCTGCCCATCCCGTCCGGCCGCGGGGGAATTGGGTCGCCGTGCTGGTGGCCTTCCGGCTCCGCCACCGGCGCGACCCGTGACGCGGCGACCACCGAGTCCGTCCGCGCCCGCTGCACCGCCTCCCACCGTTCCCATTCCGGCCCCGCCACCTCCAGCACCACGTACGCCTTCCGCTTCAGCTCGACGAACCTCCCAGGGTACCCGGTGTCGCCCTCGGCCGGAAGCCCGGGGAAGCCCAGCGCCTCGAGGCGCTCCCGGGTGAACCAGCTGTCCTCGCCGGCGGGACCAAGCGCCGTCTGCCAGCGAAGGCGCAAGATGAGCATCAGCTCCGCCTGCTCGTCGGGCGGGAGGTAGGTCTGCGCCTCCCGCTCGCTGAGCCGGACCACGGCGTCGGGATTGCCGGCGCGGTTCCGTGCGACGTTTGCGAGGATGGCGCCGTTCACCAGGACGACCAGCGCTCCAGCCGCCAGCAAGTTGCGATTGATCATCGGGCGCCTCCCGAACGGGCCTGCAGGCGCTTCAGCACGACCATCACCGCGAGCGCCATCCCGCCCAGCACCAGGAAGAAGAGCCACCGCGGCATCCAATCCCACCACCAGTCCATCGCCTTGATGCAGAGGAGGATGACGAACGCGGTGACGCCGGTGTAGGTGACGTGGTTCCACTGGCGCCGGATGCCGGCCCAGATGGCCAGCGCGGCCGCCGCGAACCCAAGCACCTGGTACACGATCTCAACGCCGTCCTCGCCGAGGGGCAGCACGCTCCCCGTGCCGGTACCGGCGTAGAACAGCACCACCCAGAAGAAAACGAGGAACCCGAACATCCGGTACACGATACCGAAGCCCTCGCGCGCGCCGGCCATCGGGATGAACCCGAGGGCGATCGCCGCCACGGCCGCGGGGAGCAGGGGCTCATGCCGGTAGAAGAGGTCGCTCCAGTAGGAGCCGCCGAGCGTGAGGAGCGTCCCCGCCACCCAGAGCGCCCCGCTGATGAGCGCGGCCAGGAGCAGCATGCGGAAGCCGTACCCGTGGGCCAGCGCGCCGCCGAACGCCGCCAGGAAGAGGAAGGCGTGCTGCGACGGGACGAGATTGAAGATGGTCCCGAGGGTGGAGACGTCGGTGGCGAAGAGGGCGAACGCCACCAGGGCGGCGAGCCCGGCGAAGTAGAGGGTCTTCTCGCGGCGGGCCGCGAACTCGGTGAGCCCGAGCATCGCCAGCGTCCCGGCGGTCAGGAGCCCCACCTGGGTGCCGGTGCCCAGCGCGCCCCAGAAGCGGTTGACGAAGAGGACCACCGCGATGCAAAGCGCCAGGGCGCCGAGGAAGGAGGCGAGGCGGAGGCCGAGAGCGAGCTGGCGGCCGGAGGTGGTGGTGGCGACGTCGAACTGCCGTTCGAGGTCGGCGAGGAGGGCGTCGTGATGCGCGGCGATGCGGGCGCGCTGGGCGTCGTCGAGGACGCCGCCCAGCTCCTGCTCGAGTTGGGCGAGCTCTTCCCGGAACACCTCGATGCGGTCGGCGCGCGCCTGTGCGTCTCCCCGTCCGGCCATGGCCCCTCCTCTAGGCTTCCTGCCCCTGCTTCACGTAGATCTCGCCGCCACGCCGGCGGAATTCCACCGACTTCTCCTCCAGCGCCGCGGCGTATTCCCGCACGTCCTGCGTGATCTTCATCGAACAGAACTTGGGCCCGCACATCGAGCAGAAGTGCGCCACCTTGGCGCCGTCGGCCGGCAGCGTCTCGTCGTGGAAGGCGCGCGCCGTGACCGGATCGAGCGCCAGGTTGAACTGGTCCTCCCAGCGGAAGTCGAAGCGCGCCTTGCTGAGGGCGTCGTCCCACGCCTGTGCGTTGGGGTGCCCCTTGGCCAGGTCGGCGGCGTGCGCGGCGATCTTGTAGGCGATGACGCCGGCCTTCACGTCGTCGCGGTCTGGGAGGCCGAGGTGCTCCTTGGGGGTGACGTAGCAGAGCATGGCGGTGCCGTACCAGCCGATCATCGCCGCGCCGATGGCGCTGGTGATGTGGTCGTAGCCCGGCGCGATGTCGGTGGTCAGCGGCCCGAGGGTGTAGAACGGCGCCTCGCCGCACCACTCGAGCTGCTTGTCCATGTTCTCCTTGATGAGGTGCATGGGCACGTGGCCCGGCCCCTCGTTCATGACCTGCACGTCGTGCTTCCACGCGATCTTGTTGAGCTCCCCCTGGACCTTGAGCTCGGCGAACTGCGCCTCGTCGTTGGCGTCCCGGATGGACCCGGGGCGGAGCCCGTCACCCAGGGAAAAGGAGACGTCGTACGCCGCCATGATCTCGCAGATCTCGTCGAAATGGGTGTAGAGGAAGTTCTCCTTGTGGTGCGAGAGGCACCACTTGGCCATGATGGACCCGCCGCGGCTCACGATGCCGGTCATTCGCTTGGCGGTCATTGGGACGAAGCGGAGCAGGACGCCGGCGTGGACGGTGAAGTAGTCCACTCCCTGCTCCGCCTGTTCGACCAGCGTGTCGCGGTACGCCTCCCACGTCAGGTCCTCCGCCACGCCGCCCACCTTTTCGAGCGCCTGGTAGATCGGCACCGTGCCGATCGGCACCGCGCTGTTCCGGAGGATCCACTGCCGGGTCTCGTGGATGTTCTTGCCGGTGGAGAGGTCCATGACGGTGTCCGCGCCCCAGAGGGTGGCCCAGCGGAGCTTCTCGACCTCGTCCTCGATGACCGACTTGACGGCGGAGTTGCCGATGTTGGCGTTGATCTTCACCGCGAAGCCGCGGCCGATGATCATCGGCTCGACCTCGGGGTGGTTGATGTTGGCCGGGATGATGGCGCGCCCGCGGGCCACCTCGCTCCGGACGAACTCGGGGCTCATCCCCTCGCGGAGGGCAACGAATTCCATTTCGGGGGTGACCTCCCCCCGCCGCGCGAAGTGCAGCTGGGTCACCGGACCCCGGCCCCGGAAGACCGGCCGCCGGAGGCCCTCCGGAATCAGTTCATCCCCACTCCCGCTGGGTAGCGGGGCAGCGGGGCTGCGGGGCAGTCTGTCGACATCGCGTTCCAGTATCCACGGAAGGCGAGGGGTGGGGAGGCCCTGGCGGACATCAGTGCCCTGCGGGCCGCTGGTATCGTAGACGCGGAGGGGAGGCTCGCCGCCGGACAGCACGATCTCGCGGACCGGCACGCGGATGCCGCGGCCGCCCTCGATGGTCACCTTGCGGGAGTTGGGAAAGGCGTCAGAAAAAGAAGAGGCAGTCATTGCCGCGCTCCCTTCGCCGGTATCAGCCGGATCAGGTTCCAAGGGTATCGTCTCAATCCGTCGCGCGGACGTGCGCGGGGATGCCCCTGGCGGTGTGCTTCAATGGTAATACATCGGGCCCTGGCGGCGCGCCCGGCTCGGGATGGTCCTCCCGGGGCCGCGGGTCGCACCCCCTCCGAGCCGCGGGAGGACCGCTCGCGATGTGGTCGTCGGGGTCGTCGGCTCCGGAAGTTCTCTAACCACCCCGCTCCACCCCCCTGCGAACTTCCTGCGCCGACGAACCCCTTCCTCCCACATCACGTAGGCCAGTCGAACCCCGCCGAAGGTCGGCGAAGGGAATGCTCCGGAGGGCAGTCAGGTCGCGTCCCCCGGAGAGACCGTGGCTCGGAGGGGGCGCGACCTGTTCCTGCCCGGAGGAGCATCCCGAGCCGACCTCGGAGCATCAACCCCTGGCGCGCAGCTTGCCCCGGTCCACCTTTCCGAGGTGGGTCCGCGGAAACTCGTCGAGGAAGACGACCTCCCGCGGCGCCTTGTACGGCTCGAGCCGCTCCCGGACAAAGGCCTTGAGTTCCTCGTCGAGGCCTGACGTTTGCCGATTGGCGATGACGAAGGCGTGCGGCTTGGTCAGCCCCTGCGCGTCCACCACGCCGACCACCGCCGCTTCTTTCACGGCCGGGTGCTGCAGGAGGCAGTTCTCCACCTCCTGCGGCGCCAACCAGCGCCCCCCGACCTTCAGCATGTCGTCGCCACGACCGCAGTAGGTGAAGTACCCATCCGCGTCGCGCCGGATCATGTCGCCCGAGACGTACCACTCTCCCTGGAAGGCCTGCATCGTCTTTTCCATCTGCTGCCAGTAGGCGATGGCCCGCGCCTTTCCCCGCACCCGGAGCCAGCCGACCTCACCGTCGGGCAGCTCGTTCCCGTCGTCGTCCGTCACCCTTACCTCGAACCCCGGCACCACGGTCCCCATGGTGCCCGGCCTGACCGCGCCCGGCCGGGCCGAGATGAACACATGCCACATCTCGGCGGTGCCGAGGCCGTCGAGGAGCTCGACGCCGAAGGCCGCTCGCCATCGCTCGTACAGCTCGACCGGGAGCGCCTCGCCGGCCGAGGTGGCCAGCCGGAGCGACGAGAGATCCGCGTCGCCCGCCGCGGGGTGGCTCACCATGTGATTCACCATGGTCGGTACGTTGACGAGGACGGTGGGGTGGTGCGCGCGGATCAGCTCGAAGAGGCGCTCCGGCGTGGGCTTGTCGGGGTAGAGCACCGACCGCGCGCCGACGGAGAACGGGAAGAAGAGGTTGGTCCCCATCGCGTAGCCGAAAAAGAGCTTCGGCACCGAGATGGTGACGTCGTCCTCGGTGAGCCCCAGGACGCCCTGGCCGTAGGCCGCGGTGGTGTGGGCGAAGCTCCAGTGGCTCTGGAGCACCGCCTTGGGGTGCCCGGTGGTGCCGCCGGAGAAGAGCCAGATGCAGGCGTCGTCGCGGTGGCTCGGAAAGGTGTCGAGTTCCAGCGACTGGGCCTCGAGCCGGCGCTCCAGCGTTTCGCTCCCCGCCACCATCAGCTCGCCGAGGAGCGGGGCGTCGGCGCGGGCCGTCTCGAAGTCGTCGCGGTTGTCCCGGTGGACGAAGGCCGCCCGTGCCCGGGTGTACTGGTAGAAATAGGAGATGGCGTCTGGCTTGAGGTCCGGGTTGACCATCACCACCACTGCCCCGATCTTCAAGATGCCGAACAGCGCCGCCACGAACTCCGGCCCGTCGGGCAGGGCGATGATGACCCGCTGCTCCGGCATCACCCCCGCCTCCCTGAGCAGGTTGCCGTACCGGTTGGCCATGCCCTGCACGTCCCGGTAGCTCCAGGTCCGCTGATCGGTCACCAGCGCCACGCGCGACCCGCGTCCCTCGCGGATGCGCGCATCGAGCAGGTGATCGGCGATATTGAAGCGCTCCGGCGGCTCAAAGGTCACGGGCGGACTCCCGGGTGGAACGAGGCATTGATGACGGTGTGCTGGCTCCAGGCGGCGACCTACGAGGAGGTGGCGGCGCTCGACCGGCGGCGCGCGGTGGCCGTCGTGCCGCTCGGCGCCACCGAGGCCCATGGCCCCCACCTGCCGCTCTCGACCGACGTGATCATCGTCGAGGCGATGGCCCGGGCCGGCGCCGAGCGGCTGTCGCGGCAGGGGGCGACGGTGCTGGTCCTGCCCACCGTGGCGCTCACCCCGGCCCCGTTCGCGGCGGCCTTTCCCGGTACGCTCTCCACCCGGCCCGCCACGCTGGTGGCGCTCCTTGAAGATGTCGCCGACGCGCTCGCGGCCCAAGGGTTCAGCCGCCTGGTGTTCATCAGCGCGCACCTCGACCCCGAGCACCTCGGCGCGGTGCGCGAGGCGGTCGAGACGATCCGCACCGACGGCCTGAGGGTGGCGTTTCCCGAGCTCTCGCGCAAGCCGTGGTCGCTCCGACTGGGAGAGGAGTTCCAGACCGGCGCCTGCCACGCCGGGCGCTTCGAGACCTCCATCGTGCTGGCAGAGCGCCCCGACCTGGTGCGCGAGGTCCGCCGGGAGCTCCCGCCCAACCCGAACTCGCTGTCGGTGGCGATCCGCGCCGGGCGGGCCACTTTTGCGGAGGCGGGGGGGCCGCGCGCCTACTTTGGGTGGCCGGCGGACGCCACGGCCGAGGAAGGCCGCACCCTGATCGACGCGCTGGGCGGCATCCTCGAAGAGGCCGCCCTTCCCCTGCTCCAGGATGATTGAGAGAGTACCCTGATGCGACTCGACGGCAAGACGGCGGTGGTGACAGGTGGCGGCCAGGGAATCGGCGCGGCGGTGGTGCGCGCGCTCGCCGACGCCGGCGCCTCGGTGGTGGTGTCGGGCCGTACTCTGAGCAAGCTGGAGCAGATCGCGGAGGAACTGCGCGCGGAGGGGCGGAACGTCTGGGCGGCCGGCTGCGACGTGAGCGACCCCGCCTCGATCCTGCGCCTCGCGGCGGTGGCGAAGGAAAAGCTCGGCCCGGTGGACATCCTGGTCAACAACGCCGGTATCGCGCATTCCGCTCCGATCGCGCGGACCAGTCTCGAGGACTGGGAAAAGATGATGCGGATCAACGCCACCGGCGCCTTCCTCTGCCTGCAGGCCTTTCTGCCCGACATGCTGGAACGGAAGTGGGGGCGGATCGTGAACGTCGCCAGCATGGCGGGGCTCACGGGCGCGCCGTACATCATCGCGTACACGGCGAGCAAGCACGCGCTGGTGGGGCTGACCCGGGCGGCGGCCGCGGAGGTGGGCAAGCATGGCGTGACCGTCAACGCCGTCTGCCCCGGCTACGTGGAGACGCCGATGACCGAGGCCACGATCGAGAACGTGGTGCGGAAGACGGGGAAGTCGGCCGAGGAGGCGCGCGCCGCCATCCTGTCCACCATGCCGGCGGGGCGGATGATCCAGCCCGACGAAGTGGCGACGGCGGTCCTGGCGCTCGTGACCGACGAGTCGGGCCGCCGCAACGGAGAGGCCGTCGTCATCGATGGCGGAGAGGGACACCCATGAGCTGGGACATCATCAACCCCCGCGGCCAGCCCAAGGGGTGGAACGACGGCCTGCTCTCCCCGGCCGGGGGGCGCACCCTGTTCGTGGCAGGGCAGACGGCAAGCGACGGCTCCGGCCGGGTGCACCCCGCCGACTTCGTCACGCAGTTTCGCCTCGCCCTGGCCAACTCGCTCGCGGTCGTGCTCGCAGCCGGCGGGCAGCCCACCGACATCGGGCGGATGACGGTGTACGTGCTCGACATGGAGCAGTACCGCGAGTGCCGGCGAGAGCTGGCGGGGGTGTGGAAGGAGCTGATGGGGAAGCACTATCCTGCCATGGCGCTGGTGGAGGTGTCGGCGCTGCTGGACGAGCACGCGCTCGTCGAGATGGAGACCACGGCGGTGGTGCACCACCAGGACCGGAGACTGGTATGACGATCTCTCCGAAGTCGTTCCTCTACTCGCTTGACGCGGCCACCGGGGTGGCGACCATCACCCTCAACCGCCCCGACAAGCTCAACGCCCTCACCTTCGAGGTGTACCGCGAGTTGACCGACACCTTCCGCGCGCTGGGCGGCGAGCCGGGGGTGCGCGCAGTGGTCATCACCGGCGCGGGGCGGGCCTTCTGCTCCGGCGGAGACGTCGAGGACATCATCGGCCCGCTGCTCAGCATGAAGCTCCCCGAGCTCCGGGTCTTCACCCGGCTCACCTGCGACCTCATCCTGGCCATCCGCCGCTGTCCCCGTCCCGTCGTCGCCGCACTCAACGGCACGGTGGCCGGCGCGGGTGCCGTGATCGCATCGGCCTGCGACTTCCGGGTGGCAACGGACAAGGCAAAGATCGCCTTCCTCTTCGTGCGGGTGGGGCTCTCCGGCGCCGACATGGGTGCCGCGTGGCTCCTGCCCCGGCTGGTGGGGCACAGCCACGCGACCGAAATGCTGATGACAGGGGAGTTCACCTCCGCCGCGCGCGCCAAGGAGATCGGCCTCTACCACCAGGTCGTCGAGGGTGACGTGATGCCTGCCGCCAGGGCGCTGGCCGAGAAGCTGGCGCGCGGCCCCAAGGACGCCCTCGCCGCCACCAAGGCTGCCATCGACTTCGAGGCGGCGATGGACCTCGAGGCGGGGCTCCATCACGAGGCGGAGGAGCAGGCGCAGCTGATGCTCGGCCCCGACTACAAGGAGGGGTACCTGGCGTTCACCGAGAAGCGGGACCCGAAATTCCCATGACAAGACCGGACATCGACCCCGTCGCCGCCTTCCTCGAGCCGCGCCATTCGCAGGTGGCGGCGGCGGTCAACACCTTCGGCCAGAACCAGCTGGTCCGGAAGCCCGATCCCGACACCGACGCGGAGGCACGGATCCGGGCCCGCGCACTGGTGCCGCTGCTGGCGGCGGCGGGGCTCTACAACGCGGTGAAGAAGCTCGACCTCCGCGCCGTGTCGCTCATCCGCGAGGGGCTGGCCTGGCACTCGCCCCTGGCCGACGAGGTCTACGCCCTCCAGGCGCTGGGCTCGATGCCGATCCGCCTCGGCGGCAGCGAGCCGCTGCAGGCGCGCTGGCTCCCCGAGATCGACGGCGGCGCGCTGATGTGCGGCTTCGCCATGACGGAGATGGATGCCGGTTCCGACGTGGGGGCGATGACCACCCGCGCCACGAAGGACGGCGGCCAGTGGGTGCTCGAGGGGCGGAAGTCGTTCATCTCGAACGCCGGCATCGCCGACGTCTACACCGTCTTCGCCTCCACCGACCCGAAGGCGGGCGCCAAGGGGATCTCCGCCTTCGTGGTGCCGGCCGACACGCCGGGGCTCACGTTCGTGGGCGCGCAGGTGATGAGCGCCCCGCACCCACTGGGCGAGCTCCACTTCGAGCGCTGCCGCATTCCCGCCGATCACATGCTGGGCGAGCCGGGCCGCGGGCTCGGCCTCGGCCTCGCCACGCTCGACCGGCTCCGCGCCACCGTGGGCGCCGCCGCGTGCGGCATGGCGGCGCGGGCGCTGGACGAGGCGGTGGCGCACGTGAAGAGCCGCACGCAGTTCGGGAAGCCACTGGCGGACTTCCAGCTGACGCAGGCGCGCATCGCCGAGATGGCCACCGAGTTGGCCGCAGCGCGGCTCCTGGTGTACCGCGCGGCGTGGGCCAAGGACCAGGGTGCCGAACGGGTGACGCTCGAGTCGGCGATGGCCAAGAGCTACGCCACCGAGGCGGCCCAGCGGATCGTGGACGGCGCGGTGCAGCTCCTCGGCGGGCGCGGCGTGCTGGCCAGCCACCCGGTGGACCGGCTCTACCGGGCCGTGCGCTCGCTCCGGATCTACGAGGGCACCACAGAGATCCAGCGGCTCCTCATCGCGCGGGAAGTGCTGGGCGGGGCATGAAGGTCGCCATCATCGGCGGCGGGCCGGGCGGGCTCTACCTGGCCATCCTCCTCCGCCGCGCCAATCCCGCCACGCAGGTAGTCATCTACGAGCGGAACCGAATCGAGGATACCTTCGGCTTCGGCGTCGTGCTGTCCGACGCCACGGAGGGGATCCTGGCCGAGGCGGACGACGTGACCCACGCGGCGATGTCGGCGGTATTGCATCGCTGGGGCGACATCGACGTCCACATCAACGGCGAGTGCATCACCTCCGGCGGGCACGGCTTCTCGGGCATTTCGCGGAAGGTGCTGCTCGAGATTCTGTGCGACCGGGCGCGCGCGCTGGGCGCCGAGCTTCGGGAGCTGACCGAGGCGCCGCCGGTTGAGGCGCTGCTCGCGAGCCACGACCTGGTGGTCGCGGCGGACGGCGTCAACAGCGCGGTGCGCGAGGCACGGAAGGCCGCCTTCGGCGCCAGCGTGGACCTCCGTCCCAACCGCTTCGTCTGGCTCGGCACGTCGCGTCCCTTCCCCAGCTTCTTCTTCTCCTTCCGCCAGAACGCGCACGGCCTCTGGCGGGTGCACGCGTACCAGTACGCCGAGGGGGAGTCCACCTTCATCGTGGAGACGACGGAGGCGGCGTGGCAGGCGGCGGGGCTCAAGGAGAACGACGAGGCGGCGACGATCGCCTACTGCGAGGCGCTCTTCACGCAGGAGCTCGAGGGGCACCGGCTCGTCGCCAACCGCTCCATCTGGCGGCAGTTTCCGACGGTGCGATGCGACCGCTGGTCCGATGGGCGGCTGGTGCTGCTGGGCGACGCGGCGCACACGGCGCACTTCTCGGTCGGCTCGGGCACCAAGCTCGCCATGGAGGACGCCATCGAGCTCTCCCGGGTGCTGCAGGGGGCCACCGATGTGGCGGCTGCACTGGCTATGTACGAGGAGCAGCGCCGGCCCGGCGTGGCGAGCGTGCAGCGCGCTGCGCAGGCGAGCCTCGAGTGGTTCGAGGCGACGGAGCGCTACGACGACCTCCAGCCGCTGCAGTTCGCGTACAGCCTGCTCACGCGGAGCCTCCGCATCACCCACGAGAACCTCCGCACCCGCGATCCCGCCTTCGTGGAGCGGGTGGAGCGCTGGTACGCCGACAAGGCCGGCGTGGCGCCGGTGCCGGGCCGCCGGAGCCCCCCGCCCTTCCTGACGCCGTTCAAGCTGCGCGACCTCCTGCTCACGAACCGGGTCGTGGTCTCCCCGATGTGCCAGTACTCCGCGGTGGACGGCGTGCCGAACGACTGGCACCTGCAGCACCTCGCCAGCCGGGCGGTCGGCGGCGCGGGACTGGTCATGACGGAAATGACCGACGTGAGCGCCGAGGGGCGGATCACCCCCGGATGCACTGGCATCTACAATGGCGCGCAGGTGGCGGCGTGGAGGCGCATTGTCGACTTCGTGCGCGCGCACGCGCCCGACACGCGGATCGGCATGCAGCTGGGACATGCGGGGCGGAAGGCGGCGACGAAGCTGATGTGGGAGGGAGACAACGAGCCCCTCCCGACGGGAGCCTGGCCGATCATGTCGGCGAGCGCCGTCCCGTGGAAGAAGGAGAACCAGGTTCCCCGCGCGATGACGCGCGGCGACATGGACCGGGTGCACGACGAGTTCGTGGGCGCCGTCGGGCGCGCGGTCGAGGCGGGATTCGACCTCATCGAGGTCCACCTGGCCCACGGCTACCTGCTGGCAAGCTTCATCAGCCCGCTCACCAACCGGCGCACCGACGAGTACGGCGGATCGCTCGCGAACCGGATGCGGTTTCCGCTCGAGGTGCTCCGGGCGGTGCGCGCGGCGTGGCCGGCGGAGCGGCCGCTCACCGCGCGGGTGTCGGCCACCGACTGGCATCCGGACGGACTCACCGGGGCGGAGTCGGTGGAGGTGGCGCGGCTGATCGGGGCGGCGGGAGTGGACGCGGTGGACGTATCGGCGGGGCAGACGGTGCCGGACCAGCGTCCTATATATGGACGGGCGTTCCAGACCCCCTTTGCCGACCGGATCCGGCACGAGGCGGGGATGGCGACGATGGCGGTGGGGAACATCCAGTCACACGAGGACGTCAACGCCATCCTCGCCGCGGGGCGGGCCGATCTGGTGCTGATGGCGCGGGCGCATCTCTGGGATCCGTACTGGACCCGGCACGCGGCGTACGCCTTGGGGCACCCGATGCAGTGGCCGCCGCAGTATGAGTCGTTGGATAATTACAATGCGAGGATCTAGGTCCTCACCCCCTGTCCCAGGGTCCTCACCCCCTCTCCGCCTCGACGATCGACCTCACCGCCGGTCCCCTCGACTCGCCAGAGTCCTCACCCCCTGTCCCCCTCTCCAGCAAGTGGAGAGGGGGAACGTCCTGCGGAGTGTCGTTGTTACTTCCCCGCTTCCCCGCGTTCCCGCGTCCCCGCCTTCTTCACCTCACCCCCTGTCCCCCTCTCCACCATGTGGAGAGGGGGAACGTGCAGCAGAGTGCCGCTGTTACTTCCCCGCTTCCCCGCCTTCCCGCGTCCCCGCCTCCATTCTCCAGAACGCAATCCCCCCCGCCTGCTGCCCCACGTCCACCGACGCGACCCGCGCGAGCGCGGTGAGGTCGTAGATGTCCACCTTGCCCGGCGCGGCGCCGACGCCCTCGCTGCTGACGAAGGCGTAGCGCGAATCGGGGGAGATGGCCACGCCGTGCGTCACCGTAGTGGAGCTCTTCGTCTGGAAAACGCTGGTCCCACTAGCTAAATCGAAGACCTCCAGGCTGCCACCCTGCTTGAGCGAGGCGACCAGCAGTTTCCCGTTCGGCGTCACCGCCAGGTTGTAGGGGCCGCGGCCGGTGGGGAAGCGGCGGGTGACGGCCCAGCCCGCGCGGTCGATCTCGAGGATCTCGTCCCGCTTGTTGCACGCCACGTAGATCTTGCTCCCGTCGGCCGACGGCTGCGCCCAGGTCGGCGAGCAATTCGGCGGGGATATCGGCTGGCCGGGGGTGTGTTCGTGCTGGTGCGCGGCGGCGGCCGGGTCGATGGGACCCTCGCTACCGGTGGCCAGGCCGAACCTCCGCGACACCTCGAACGTGCGGGTATCGATCTCCACCAGCTGGTCGTCCATCATGCAGGTGGAATACTGCCAGCTGCCGGTCGGGTCGATCCGGCTGCCGTGCGGCATGGTGCAGGTGGTGGTGCGCGCCACCTCGGAGCCGGTGGGGGTGTACACCACCGACACCGACGACGGCACCATGGCGCCGTGCAGGTTGAAGTTGACGACGAAGGCGTAGAGGCCGTCGGGGGTGACGTCGAGGGAGGCGGGAAAGTAGCCGAGGAAGGTGCCGGGGCTGGCCAGGGTGTCGGGACCGAGGGCGTAGCGCCAGTACTTGCCGTCGGGGGAGCCGTGACCGGTGGTCATGTGCAGCCACTGTCCGTCGCGCGAGATCTGCAGTCCGTGTGGCCCTTCCATTTCCACCGCCGATTCGCCGACGCCGATGGTCTTCTCGACCACCGCGCCGTCGGGGCCGAAGCGGACGCGGTGGATCAGGTCGGCCGACTCGGCGCCGACGTACACCCAGTAGGTGCTGGTGGGCGGGGCCGGGGCGCGGGCGGCAGGCTTCTGCGCTGCGGCGAGCCCGGGCAGGGCGGCGCACGCCAGCACTGCGGCGGCGGCGAGCCGGCATCGCTTGCGAGCAGGGGACGGCACGTCCATACTCTGTGTCACCTTCCGTAACCGGACCAATCGTCGAGGGGCTCCTCCATGAACGTAATCCCGATCCGGCGCACCGTCACGGTGGCCACGACCCTCGTCATCACGGCGGCGGCCACGCTCGGCGCGCAGGAAGCGACCCGGCCCGTCACCCGGCTGGTGGCGGAGCCGGCCAGCGTGTCGGTCGAGGCGGGCCAGGTGGCGCCGATCAAGGTGACGGCCTATGACGCCGAGGGGCTGGTGGTGACGGAACCGCGGATGCGGGTGAGCGGCACTCGCGGCGGCGTCCAGATCACCAAGGACGGGGTCAAGGGACTCCGCGCCGGCAAGTACACGGTGGTCGTCTCGACGCTGCCGGTGGACACCGCCGTCAAGACGGTGGCCATCACGATTCCGGTGACGGTCAACTGGCCGCCGGTGACGCAGGTGGGGCTCACCGCCGACCCGGGCCGGCTGTATGTCGGCGTCACGCTGGCGCACCAGGCGCAGGCGCTCCACGCCGACGGCAGCGTGCGCCCGTCGAGCGACGTGGCGTGGCGCTGGTCCAGCTCCAACGAGGCGGTGGCGAGCGTGGACCGCTTCGGCAACGTCACCGGCAATGCGAAGGGCACCGCGATCATCTCGGCCACGGCCGACGGCGTGAGCGCGAGCCGCACCTATACCGTCGTCGCCAACCCCGTGGCCCACCTCACCATCGAGCTCGCGGAAACGAGCGTCCGCACCGGCGACGTCCTGCACCTGGCGGCGCGGGCCACGCGCGCCAACGGCAGCGTAGTGCCCGACGTGCCGGTCACCTGGAGCTACCTCTACACGCCGGACGACACGGTGGCGGCGCCTGGGGCGACGGGGGTCATCGACCGTGGCCTCTTCGCGGCCGAGGTGCCGGGTCGCTATACCCTGCTCGCGTCGGCGGGCTCGGTCTCGGCGCGGCAGGTGGTGGAGGTGCTGCCGCGGCAGGCGCGGCGCAAGATCTCGGTCATGGGGCACGGCTCCATCAACCACGTGCACACCTCGGATTTCTGGCCGTGGACGGGCGCGGACGGGCGGGACTACGCGCTGGTCGGCACGTGGGGCGGCGACGGCTGGGCCTACGTCATCGACATCACCGACGTGGCGAAGCCGGTGCGCACCGACTCGATCCAGGTGGACGCGCGTGTCATCAACGACGTGACGGTGTCGCCGGACGGGCGGTATGGCGTGCTGTCGCGGGAAGGCGCTTCGAACCGGATCAACGGCGTGGTGCTGCTCGACCTGGCCACGCCGGCGCACCCGAAGGTCGCCGCGACCTTCAGCGAGCAACTCACGGGCGGCGTGCACAACACCTTCGCCACCAACGACTACCTCTTCGCCATCTCGGGCGGCGACAAGTACGTCATCGTGGACGTGCGCGACATTTACCACCCGAAGTTCGTCAGCGAGTACGACCACCCCGACAGCCGGGTGCACGACGTCTGGGTGCGGAACGGCATCGCGTACAGCTCGGAGTGGGGCACGGGCGTGGTGGCGGTGGACGTGGGGAACGGCAAGTACGGCGGCACGATCGAGACGCCGGTGCTCATCGGCACCTTCAAGACCACCAGCGGGGCGACGCACGAGATCTATCCGTACGTGCAGGCGTCCACCGGGAAGACCTACCTCTTCCTGGGCGACGAGATCATGTCGCGGCAGGGGCGGGTGTGGGAGGGGACCAACTACCTGCAGGACATCAACGCGAAGGGGGGCCCGCCGCAGACTTCGGCGGGGTACACGCACATCGTGGACTTCACCGACCCGGCGAACCCGAAGAACATCGCGAAATACCACCAAGAGGAGTTCGGCGCGCACGACATCATCGTCGAGGACGACGTCATGTACCAGGCGTACTACGATGGCGGGCTCCGGGTGGTGGACGTGAGCGGCGAGCTGGTGGGGAACCTGGCGGAGCAGCGGCGGGAGATCGCGGTGTACAAGCCGTACGACCCGAACGGCTACACCGCCAACGCGGCGTTCGTCATGAACGCCATGCCGTGGAAGGGGTACATCCTGTTCACCGACTTCAACAGCGGCCTCTGGGCCGCGCAGCTGGAGCCGAGGCCGGCGACGCCATAGGCGGCAGGCGGGGAC